>Ga0209118_1000768_pt1 | contig 16331 bp, 9 predicted proteins | sample BlaSpr_A8_Ref_M1_FD_187988 | JGI IMG/M metagenome (GOLD analysis project Ga0209118, IMG submission 187988) | Forest soil microbial communities from Thunder Bay, Ontario, Canada - Black Spruce, Ontario site 2_A8_Ref_M1 (SPAdes) (version 2) | ecosystem: Environmental > Terrestrial > Soil > Boreal...
TAGGCGGACCGGTCTATTCGCTTCTGCGCACCCCGGCGCGCTGGCTGACGTACGGTCATACGTGAGTAGACAGATTTGTCTAGTAAAGTTCCCGATCCTCGGTCGATCGACGTGCGAGGCGTAGACGGCCTGTTCAGCATCGAGGCTATCACTGGCACCTATTGGCGCTGCGCCAGGGCGCTGTAGGAATCGCGCTTGCTCGCGCCCACGGCAACGGCCGGAAGTGCCGGATAGCAATGCGCACTGCGCGCCAGCAGCGCAGCGCGATTATGTGTGGGGCTACGGAGAGTGCATGTCCTGAGTATATTGGCTTTTGATGTTATAGAGGTTGACGCCATTGCAAGAAAAAACTCGTCGTCCCGGCGAAGGCTGGGGACCTTAGTACTGCGCCGTTCAAATTGGGCCACGGCCCGCGCCGGAGCGACAATAGCCTACGCCTGTTCCGGCACCGGCAGACCAACCCAGTCCTTATAGAACGCCTCGATATCCGGCTCGAAGTCATGGATGACCGGATACCACGGCGTGGGTGCCTCGACGTCGTGCATGATGCCGCAGGTGGGGCAGTAGTACTCCCGGTACACCTGCCACTCTGTGTCGGGCGCCATCAGCTTCGGATAGACCTCGTTCATCGCCTCTTCGGTATCGCGCACGTAAATCGTGGCAGCGAGTTTCCAGTTTTCCCGGTAGTCACCGAACTCGTGCCCGCATTCGCACTTGGTGACCCACCGCTTGGTCGTCTTGTTCTGGGCGACGTAGAGATGGGGACCGAGCGGCAGGACAATCGTGTCGTCCCATGGCACCTTCTTCTGCAGCACTTCCAAGTAAAGCTTGAAGCGTTCCTGATCCTTGGGCATCGACAGCATGCGCAGGGTGGTTTCCCAATCCAGCTTGCCTTCGACCAGATAGTTGACTTGCTGTTGCGTGTAGGAAGACATCTTCTTTCTCCAGTAGGGGTTGGTTTACGCCTCGACGGCGTTGTGGATCATTCCTCGACCAGGGTGACGGTGCGCACGTCGGGTAGTGCAGACAGATCCATGCGGTACTTCGCCCCGTAGGATGGAACACCGAGTTCCGTTTCCTTCTCGTCCCAGTCTTCAGGAAGATTCCAGAATTTCTTGAACTCCTGCTTGAACTTTTCGCTGAGACCGAAGCTGGTGGCGAACATGTGGCGCACCTGGAGCGAGGCGTGCTTGGTGAGAATGCGTTCCCGCTCTTCCTTCATCCATTCACGGGTCGGCACGCTTCGCGCCAGACGCTCCTTGCGGATACCCTCGCGTCGCACCTTCGTCCTGTCCTCGTCCACACGCCATACACCCTTGGCATCCTGGGCGATCACCGCGCCGTACACCTTCTGCGCATATTCGGGCAGCACGAAGCGGTTGTTCAGGTCGTTTTCCACTGCCTTCGATTCCCGGTCCAATGGGTCGCCAAAACCAGGCCCGCCGCGGATATAGTTGAGATACAGATCGTAATTGTCGAAGCACGCTTCGGTGGTCATCGCCTGGTGGTCGCGCTTGACCTGGGCGGTCGCGCTGATGTGGCGCTCGTAGTCGGGCTTGGCCGGGTTCCGGTCAGCGCCGAGTGGCAACGACAGGCCTTGATCGATGCGCGCCTTGAGATCGGTCTTGTGCGCTTCGAAGCGGTAGCCGGTGGCCGATGGATAACCCCCCATCATGCCCCAGTCGCTGTTCATGTAGCCGTTGCCCATGAAGAACATGGTCCAATCCGCGGCCTTCCACACCATGCGCAGCGTCTCGAACCCGCAGCCGCCGCGGTATTTGCCGTAGCCGCCGGAGTTGGTCTTTACGTTGCGGCCGAGATAGAGCAGCGGTTCGGCCATTTCCCAGATCTCGATGTCGCCCATGTCGCCTTCCGGGTTCCAGACCGCGGCGGCATGGTTCAGCCCATCCTTGACCGCACACGCGCCCGTGCCGGTAGCGGCCGGCTCGAAGCTGTTGACCGCGTGGATTTCCCCGTCCTGGTTGATGCCGCCGCCTTGCAGCCAGTTGGAGGTATTGCCGTTGCCGGCGTTGACTTCTTCCAGGTAACCACGGCTGAAGTAGGCCTGGCTCATGACGCGCCACAGGCCTGTCCACCCCGCCACCAGAAAGTGCCAGGCGTAGGCATGTCCGGTGCGGCGGTCGTCCGGATTCATCCAGGTGCCCTTGGGGAGACGGAACTCGGTGGCGTAGTAGGCACCGTCGTTGATGCGCTGGGTCGGCACCAAGGTCTGGGTCAGCATGACCCAAATGCCACTGGTGAACGCCACCTGGTTCGCATTGAAGGAATGCCAGCCCCAGCGGCTCGCGCCCTCGAAGTTCAACTTCCACGAGCCGTCGGCACGGATCGTCACCTCGGTCGGCGCATGCATGATGGTGTCGATCCTGGCGAATGCCGAGGGGCAGGACACATCCGGGTGAGCATAGGGCACGTCGGTGAACGCCACCTTGCGGTAGACGCCGGGAATGGTCATCGCCTTGACGCGGGACAGGAGCCCACGCCGGCCTTCTTCGATGATCTCGTAAGCGAACTTCAGGTACGCTTCCACGCCTTCGGCAGCGATCACTTCCTCGACCAGCTCGCGGATCATGTGGCAGCCGGCGATGCGCGTGCGCTCGTCCAGAATCCAGTACTTCGGCGTACGCACTGAACGCTGGCTTTCATGCAGCCAGTCACGCAGCGGCGTGTCGTTGATGCCGGTCTTGCGGCAGGTCACCTGATAGCCGTCGCCGAAACGCTGCGCCTGTCCGGTGGACATCGAGCCCGGCGTTACCGAGCCCGTGTCGATCACGTGGGTCACGCCGCCCACCCATCCAACCAGCTTGCCGTCTGCGAAGATCGGCACGATGGTGCTGATGTCGCACGGATGCACGTTGCCGATCGAGCAGTCGTTGTTGGTGAACATGTCACCGGGGTTGATGCCGGGGTTCACCTCCCAATTGTTCTCGATCATGTACTTGATCGCCGCCCCCATGGTGCCGACGTGGATGATGATCCCGGTGGAGGTCAGCACGCAGTCGCCGGCGGCGTTGTAAAGCGTGAAGCACAGTTCGCCTTCCTGCTCCACGATGGGAGAGGCGGCGATTTTCTTTGCCGTCTCCCGCGCGTGCACCAGTCCGCCGCGCAACTTAGAGAACATCTTTTCGTAGCGAATCGGATCGCTTTCCTTCAACTGGAGCCGTTCGATGCCATTGTAGTAGCCGCTCTGCTGGGTGCGGGCCAACACTTCGTCGCGGTGCTGCTTAAGAGTCTTGCCGTTGCCCAGCAGATTGGCCAGGCCCACTTCGATAGCTGAAATCTTCATTTCTGTGTCCTCACTTGACTTCTTTGAGATGGAACAACCGGTGGCCGTCGATGGTGGTCTCGAATCCGTCCGGCACGACGAACGTCGTGGCCGGCGACTCGATAATCGCGGGGCCCGTGATGCGGTTACCCGCCTTGAGCGCTTCCATGTGCCAGACGTCAGCCTCCACCCACTTCTTTTGGCGGTAGAACGGGCGCTTGCCGAGACGCGCTTCTTTCGGCGGAGTAGGGCCGGCGATCGGCTCCTCGGGCAGGACCGGTTTATTCGTCATCACTACGCCGCGCATGATCCCCCCGGTCACGCTGAATCCGAGTTCCGGCGAGCGCGCCGCGCTGGCGTACACCCGGGCATAGGTCTCGTCGAATGCCTCGACCAGTCTTGCCCAGTCGTTGGCGTCTTTGGCACTGGTGACGGGGGAGTTGATCTCGAGGTCGTTCAACTGCCCCATGTACTGCATGCGGTAGCCGGGGCGCAGCAGCACGTCTTCCGGCTTGAAGCCGTTGATGACGAACTCTTCGATCACCTTGCTCGTGAGTTCGGACCACGCGTCCTGGATCGCCCCGCAAGCCGCTGCCTTCCTCGCATCGGAAGCGTCCGGCCCGACCGCGATGTCCACACTCTTGTCGTAGCGGTATTCGAACTCGGCGCAGGCGCAGCCGAACGCGGAGAACCCGGCCGCCCATGCAGGCACCACCACGTCCTTGAAACCCAAACCCTCGGTGTAGCCGTAGGTGTGCACCGGTCCGGCGCCGCCGTAGGAGAAGCACACGAAGTCAGTGGGGTTGTAACCCTTGGCGCTGATGGTGGAGCGCAGGTATTCCCGCAACGTGAGATCCAGCAACTCGATCACCCCGGCCGCAGCGTCCTCGACTGACAAGCCGAGCGGATCAGCGATCTGTGCCTTCAGGTACTTCCGCGCCCGCTCGACACTGAGCTTGATCTGGCCGCCCAGGAAGTTGTCCGGATTCAGATAGCCCAGAATGACATGGCAGTCGGAGACCGAGACCGTGTCCAACCCGCTCTTGTCCCAGCACATGCCGACGCGGTAGCCGGCGCTGTCAGGCCCGAGCTTGATGGCGCCGCTATAGGGGTCAAGCCGTACGAAGCTGCCGGCGCCGGCGCCCACGGAGTCCATCGCCACCAACGGCAGCGACAGCACCAGACGCGCCATGTCGGGGTCCGAGGCGATGGCGAAGTTGCCCTTGGTGATCATCGCCATGTCGAAGCTGGTGCCGCCGATGTCGCTGCAGGCGATGTTGTCGTAGCCGAGCTTTTCTCCGAGAAACTTGGATCCGATCACCCCGCCGATAGGCCCCGACACGATGGTGCGCGCAAGCTCCTTCGCCTTCCAGCTGATGGTGCCGCCATGGGTCGCCATCACCCGCAGGTCGAACTTGGCGCCGTGCTTCTTGAACCGGTCGCTCACCTTCAAGAGCGTCTTGCGTGACGGTTCAGCGGCATAGGCTTCGAGGACGGTAGTATTGGTGCGGTGGTTTTCCTTGCGCGAGGGATAGTAGTCCACCGTGGCGAACACCGGAATGTCCACACCCATCTTTTTGAGTTCCTCGCGGCATATATCACGCGCCCGCAGCTCGTTCCGCCCGTTCTTGTGGGACTGCAGCAGGCTGATGACAATCGCCTTGGAACCCTGTTCGACCAGCTCCCGGGTGGCGGTGCGCACTTCCTCCTCGCGCAATGGGATGACGATCTCGCCCTGTGCATCGGTGCGCTCGGTTACGCCACGTGTGCGGGAAAGCGGCACCAGCGGTTCGTCGTAGCGGTGGGTGTTCAAGTGGATGCGATCCTCCAGTGCATACCCGAGGTAGCTCTGCACGGCCCGCCCCATGGAGTGAAAATCCTCGAACCCGCGATTGACGATAAGTCCCACATCCAGGCCCTTGCGTTGTACCACCCGATTCAACATGGCGGTACCCGAATACACACAGGTCAGGAGTTCGGGATAAACGTCATCCACCTTGCGGTCCCACTGGGCCAAAGCATCGACGGATGACTCAAGGACGGCGTGAGATTCGTCCTCTGGGTTGCTTTGGGATTTGCCGACGACGAACTGCCCATCGGCTCGAACAAAAAAGGTGTCGGTCATCGTGCCGCCGGCATCGATGCCCATCACTTGTACTGGGTTGGCTGCATGGGTCACTTCAAAGCTCCTCCAGATCGTGAGTCTCAAGATGAGAAGGCGTCTCGTCCTTCTCGCGCGGACCACGGAGTCTGGCAACAATCACCCTGCACTCCCTGGTCACTCACTCATCTGCAGTGAACGTGCCAACCCCGGTGCTTCACTGCGAAAGCCAGATGATCGTCTCTCAAAAAATGAGCAATGCTGGAGAGCCCAGCTTCGTGATGGGTCGGCGAAAGCGTCCACAATTCGGATGGTACTATCCGAAACTGAGTGGAATCCGGTCGAAAATTATCGAAGGACAATCACAGAGATTTATCTTCGCGAAGATCCGCTATCGAGAGATGCCGGCCTCATGACCGGTGGGAGAGATGACCACCGGGAATGGATTCGAATCGAGGGCTACACGGGTGAAGAATACCGTTGGCCCTACTCTGACACGCTCCGTGAGGTAACAATGGGAAGCCGCGACCAAATCGACTTCCTCTTATTAATTACTTTCTGCGAGTGCCAAACCGCATGTGTTCGAAAGCGCCGCGTATGTCTGCGACGGTAGAAGAATAAGGATGCGGAAGTGAACAGGAAGGGACTAGGAATTCGCTGCGAGCCAGGGACGAATCACCGCCGTCGCGGGGAACGCTAGGTCAACAATGGCGAGCCATGTCCCGATTAACCATGACGCGCCTCAGGCAATATCTGTTCGAGGCCGTATTTCTTGATCTTCAGATATAGCGTGCTCTTGGAAATGCGCAGTTCCTGGGCGACCCGGGTCAAATTGCCGCGGCAGCTCAACACCGCAGCCCGGATCGCATCGCTCTCCACCGCTTCTAAAGTAGTTGCGCTCCCGCTGGCGGCGCCGGAAGGTCCCACCGACGTGGGTTGGAAATGCGCGGTGGAGAGCTCCACCGGCAAGTCCTCCAGCGTCAACACTTCACCTCGAGCCATGAGAACCATTCCCTCGACTACGTTGCGCAATTCGCGCACGTTCCCCGGCCACGCATATCTCTCAAACGCCGCCAAGACTTCGAAATCGAACTGTTTCATGGACACGCCGTGGCGCCGCGTCACTTCGTTGCTGAAATGCTCGACCAAGGCCGTGATGTCTTGCTTACGATCGCGTAGGGCCGGGATGGAGAGAGAAGTCACCGATATTCGGTAAAAGAGGTCCATCCGGAAGCGACCGGCAGCAATCTCGGCACGCAGGTCCCGATTGGTCGCCACCACCAGCCGAAATTGAACCCTGCGAGGCTTGCTGTCCCCTAGCGGATAGACCTCGCCCCCCTCAACGACCCGTAGCAAATAGGGCTGCAGGTCGAAGGGCATCTCCCCGATTTCGTCGAGAAATAGCGTTCCCCCGTTGGCTGCCTCTATCTTGCCCACCATTCCGGAGCGCCGCGCCCCGCTGAACGCCCCGTCGACGTAGCCAAACAGTTCACTCGCCAGAATATCGCGCGGCAGGCCACCGCAGTTCAGCGCGACGAACGGACCGCTTCTTCGACGACCGCCTTCATGGATCGCCCGGGCGAAGACTTCCTTGCCGACGCCGGTTTCACCCTGTAACAACACCGGTACGTCCACCTCCGCCAGAAATTTGGCTTTGTCTACTGCCTGAAGCAAGAGTTCGCTAGTCCCTATGATTCGATCCAGGCAGGTGCCAGACTGCGTGCGGGCTTCGGTCGAGGCCCCGACTACATGTGCCGCACGCTGCCCCACGCCCCGGCGAAACGGTTCCGGAAGCACGATGACCGTTCCGAGGTACTCGCCACGTTCGACTACTTTCTCTGTCCATTCTGCGCGCAACCCGTCCGGCAGCTCCGCCTTGTCCCCATTGAGCGAATTGTCCGCGTTAAAGGCATCGACGCGGGTATCCGCCTTGAGATCGAATTTGATTCCCATTGCCGACAAGGAGAGTCCGGCGCGCGCATCGGCCTTGATGAAACGCCCCTTGCGATCAAAGAAGATCAGACCGCCTGAGGCGACTCTGGACAAGCGCCCGAGGCCCGATTCCAGCAAGCGCTGTCGGAGTTCCATCTCCCGACCCGCGAGACGTCCTTCGATGCGACCTGCCGCTGCCACGACCAATGCCAAGGAATGACGGTTAAACGTGCCCCTTAGCCCGGAAACATCGAGCACGCCCAGTACCTCTCCGTTAGACGGATCGCGTACCACGGTGGCGGAACAAGTCCAGGGCTTGATGCCCTCGCAGAAATGCTCAGAGGCATGAACCTGCACGGGTTCGCCGACCGTCAGGGCCGTGCCAATTGCATTGGTTCCCACCGAGAGTTCGTTCCAGTTTGCCCCGACGGCCAAGCGGATGCCAGTCGCCGTATCCCGTGTGGCCGGGTCGCCTTCGGTTTCGAGGATTATCCCGGTCGGGTCGGTGAGGATCATGATGGTCCCCGATTCCGACAGGAAATCCCGCGCCTGAGCCATGATGGGAACACTGGCCTCAATCAGGTCCCGATAGCGGAAATGCAAAGCGCGCAGTCCTGCCTCTGGAAGGGAATCTGGGGCTTTGAAGCGCTCCGGGTCAACGCCAGCAGAGTGACACCGCCACCAAGAGTGTTCGATCAAGTTGCGGATGGCATTGGCCGGCAATTCGCCGCTGCGCAGGAAGCGATCCCACGCAGCCATCGTTTGCCGGTCATCGTCTGGCGATAAGCTAGGAAAAACCTGCTTCGCCTTCATGTTGTCTCCTCCTTACCGGGTCACCTATCGCACGCCATTTGTCCGCTTCGGTAGATGCTCGGTTTACCAAGATTTGAGAACACGCTCTCCTCCAGAGAGACCGTTTCCATACTCGCAGCTTGATACGACACAATAAACGATTAGTCAGTATGCACCTTTTTCGAAATGGCCCAAATACTGGCGACTCGCCATGCAAGGGGCGACCAGTGAGACAGTCGTCCATTTGCGCGTGCCGCCAGCAGTTCTTCATGACTTCCTTTTTCTTGCAGGCTGCGGACAGCTGAAGGATGCAGAATGCCTACGTATTCGAACGTAGCTCGTCACGTATCTCGATGGGTCGCAAGGGCTGGCGAGGTGCTCTTCCATTGTTGATGCTGACGAATCTCCATGCAGATAGTGTCGCAACTCCGTAGCCCTTAACCGCAAATGGGAATCCAGTCTCGCGAAATCAAACGCAAACCAAGGCAACGCTCAAGAGTGCGAAAGCGGCTCAGCCTTCGGCGCACTTGTGTGGCACCTCTTGGGCGGGCAGTTCCGACTCGCAGGTCGGCCATGACCACATAACTGATGAGCCTGCCGCCGGCATCGAGTGATCGAATTGACGACCTCGGTTACTTGCTGAAGGCTGACCGTGAAGAAGCTTCGACTCATGGCCATCGTCTTCACCAGCAATCAGTTTCGTCTTCCTGTGTACACACTGCGCAGTAGTCGGCCCAAGGGCCCACGCTACGATTACAGCCCTTGCACCGTTTCACGGTGGCATGCCGCCAATTGACTGCCTCTAGTAGGCCCTCTGCGGTACAACGAATGCAAATGTCACCAATGTTCAGACCATGCGAGCACCTCGCCAGGTCTGCCGGAAGTTGAGGGGAGAGCATTCCGATGCTCATTAGATTTGCGGACATCATTTGATCCTCCGAAAGTCTGTCCCTGTGGGGAGTGCACGACTCCATTACAAGCGATTGACAGGATTTCACCCGTCCGTACGCAACGAGCATGCCAATGCCTTAGATGAGGCGAAAGAATCAATAGCGCCCTGTTTTACAATTACAACTATCGGATAAAACGATAAACGTTGGGCGGGCTGAGAGCGTTCGAAAATCGAACACGCGATTCCGAATTTCGGTCGGTTCAAAGACTATCGACACCAGACGGTAGGCCGACGTGAGTTAGTTGCTTACTACCCACTCCGTCCCGCGTCGTTGTAACCCGCTCATCCAGGCGAGAGCGCAGGACGCGACAAAAGAATTCAGAGGACAACAAGGTATCCGTCGCGACAAAGCTCACCATGCCGGTACTGGCAATCGGAGGCGAGAAGTCACTTGGCGACAATGAGTATGCGCAACGCCGCAAACGATGTCACCGAATTTGTGATTCTGGACGCAGGTGATGCCGGACTACGAGAATCCGGCTGCGCAGGATTGATCAGGTAGTTGAACTCCTCCGGCGCCAGTACAGATGGCACAGCGAGAATGGGAGCCCAGCTTCAACAACCCAGGTATTCCCGATATCCTGCGGGTAGAATGGCGCCGGACTCGTGTTCCAGTCCCTGGGTAAGACATCGGGCAGAGATCGACCTATTCATCAAAGGCCATTGCGACGCGTCGGTGCCATCTCAGCCGGTCATTCTGCGTGATGGCCGCCACGCAGGGCCTGATCCAACGCGACCTTTTCAAGTCAACCCAACTCAACTGCCTGCCAGCGTCCGGACTGCGTACTCTTGATCGAGGCATCCACAAACGCCAGGCCCTTCACGCCGTCTTCTACCTTGGGGAACAGGTCCTGCGCCACCGGTGCGCGCTGGTGGGCAATGCGCTGGGCCACGGCACGTGCAAACTCCGAATAGAGATTGGCAAATGCCTCCAGGTACCCTTCGGGATGGCCAATGGCGATGCGCGTGGACTGTTGTGCGCCCGGGCTCATGGAGGGGCCGAGTCGGCGCGTCAGGATTTGCTCGAAGTCGCCGTGACGACGATGAATGAGGCGATTGGGCACCTCCTGGTGCCACTCCAGACCGCCCTTGTCGCCGTGGATGCGAAAACTCAGCCCATGCTCCGAGCCAGCCGCTGCATTCGTGACCCACAGTGAACCGCGCGCACCGTTCTCATAGTGAAGGAGGGCGGCCACGTAATCGTCCACCGTGCGGCCAGGCACGGCCGAGCCCACGTCGGCGCACAGACGCGTCAGGTCCAGGCCGGTCACATACGCGCCGAGATGAAACGCATGGGTCCCGATGTCGATGAGCACCAGCGAACCGCCGCTGCGCTTCGCGTCCGTGCGCCAACCCGCGGGCAAGTCATGGGCCGCCAGATAGCTCTGGATGTACTGCAAGTGGACTTGGCGAATCTCACCAAGTTCACCCGCGAGCACCATGTCGCGCGCTTGGCGCACCATCGGGTAGCCGGTGTAGCAGTAGGTCACGCAAAACTCGGCGTCCGTTTCCTTGACCTTGGCCGCTACTTCTCGCGCGGAGGGCAGGTCATGGCTAAGCGGCTTGTCGCAGACCACATGAAAGTTGGCACCCAAGGCGGCCATGCAAATGCCGTGATGACTGTCGTTGGGCGTCATGATCGCCACAGCATCCACGCGGTCGGGGCGCTGAGCCTCGGCGTCCAGCATCTCGCGCCACGAACCATAGGCGCGGTCCGGCACGATCCCCAGGTCGCGTCCAGCCTGTCGCGAACGTTGCGGGTCCGAGGCCAGCGCCGATGCGATGATGTCATACAGGCCATCGAGTCGCGCTGCGATGCGATGGGTCTCGCCAATGAACGAACCCGGTCCTCCACCGATCAGCCCAAGGCGAACGCGTCGCCCGATCAACTGCATCACCATGTTGTCTCCTCAACCATGAATGTTCAAACGTTCAACCGTCTCATGACGCTGGCCCTGGGCCCGAGGCGCCTGGGTGAAGGTGTCCACCGGCCAGTCCTCGTTCAGCGCGGCCATGGTCGCCTGCTGCCGATCGAGAGAAGCATTGACGCTTTGTTTGAGCGCGCCGAGATCCCCCGGGGGATCGACTTCGATGCGCTGGCTAAAATCGCTGCTCACAAGCGCGGTCATTACGCGATTGGTGTCGTTCAAGGCCGCTTGCAAGGACTGCATCAGTGAATTGAAGGCAGTAATCGCTTGTCCCACCTCATCGTTGCCGGCCTTGTCGATGTGCACGGAAAAAACCCCCGTGCTCAGCGACCGCTACTACAGTGTCGGTGAGGCGGGACGGCGGTCGGGTGATCGAGGCGCCGATTCGGGTTTTGAGCCCGATCCCGCAGACCACCAGTGCAAGGATACAGCGAGGATGATCAGGACTGACGGGAACGCTCATGCTGATGGGGGCGCAGACCTACTTTGGTCGCCCACGGTTCATTTTACAACAGTCAAGTCAAGCCGAACGCCCCGTCTCCCCCATACTTCCATAGCTTAAGTAAGTCTTCAAAAGCATCACTGTTTGCTCGATGCCGAGCCGACGGATACCTCAATAATGCGGTTACAGGCTGCGGATGCCACGTTGCCTAGCCGGCCATCCTCTCCAAGGCACGACCCGCGGGGTCATTTCAGATGAAATGAGCAGCGCTCGCGGAGCTGCGGAGCCGTGGTTGGCGTCATTCCAACGAGGAAGGCCCACATGGGGTGGGCCCAGGAAGTCCAGTGTTGCCGTTAATGTTGCTTACATAAGAGATCCGCGATCAAAGCTTGGAGAACATGAACATCGGCAAGCGGCTTGCGCTGGGGTTTGGTGCAGTGTTGCTACTGCTGGTGGCCACGGCCGCCACTCGTTGGGAGGGCATCGAAACTCAGTTTGGTGCGACCACCACGTTGCTCATGGGCGACGTCGCCCTGAACCGCGTGAGCAATCAGATTGTCGAATTTGTGCTAGGCCAGCGGCGTTATGAGAAGGACATCTTCATCAACATCGCATCTCCCGAATCCGTGAAGTCATACCGCGGCAAATGGGACGAGCGCAGGGATAAGACTCACTCGATCATCGAAGAGGCTCGCAAAATTGTGTCTACTTCTAAGGATAAAGAGCGGATCGCAAGGATAACGGATAATCTTTCCATCTATGAGGGGGGTTTCGAGAAGGTCTATCAGGCGATTCTTTCCGGCTCTTTGAAGACGACTGCGGAGGCGAACCGGGCCATAGACGAATATAAGCCTGCCATACACGCCCTCGAACAAGTAGCGACCGATTTGCATGCCGATGCGCTGCTACGCGCCGAGAGTGCCGAACTCGCACTGTCTAAAGCACGCGTCGATGCGTTCGTCAAGCTGGCCAGCCTGCTGGCCGCGGCGATAGTGGCAAGCCTGGTTATTGGCGCTGTGCTCACTCGCTCGATCACCAAACCTCTTATCGAGGGGGTGAAGGCTGCGCAAGCGGTAGCGGCGGGCGATCTGAGCGTCAAGTTCGCCGTGACATCTGACAACGAGATGGGCCAGCTGCAAGCGGCCATGGCAGAAATGATTAGGGCGCTGAATCTGTTCGCCAACGCGCAGACCGCGATGGCGAGCCAGCACGCGGCAGGCGAGATCGACGCAAGAATGCCGGTAACGGAATTCAAAGGTTCTTACCGGGCGATGGCACAATCGATCAACGAACTGGCGGGCTCGCACATTGCCGCGCAGCAGCAGATTGTGCAAGTAATGATCGGCTACGGCAGGGGAGACTTCTCCCAAGACATGATCCCGCTGCCGGGCAAACAGGCGAAGATTTCCGCGGCGGTGGCCATGGTCAAGAGCAACCTGAAGGCGATCAACGCCGAAATTCTGAAGTTGGTACAGTCGGCAGCGCAGGGCGACTTCACCGCCAGGGGTCGAACCGACAACTACGAGTACGACTTTCGCACAATGGTCGAAGGATTGAATCGCTTGATGGCAGTGAGCGAACGTGGACTGAACGATGTCGTCGATATGCTGGCTGCGCTCGCCCAAGGCGATCTGACGAAGAGAATCGACGGCGAGCACGCCGGTACGTTCCTTCAGCTAAAGGAGGACAGCAACCGCACGTTCATGCGGCTTTCGGAGATTGTCGGTGGAGTCCGCGATGCTGCTGAGTCGGTCAACAGCGCCGCCAGGGAAATCGCTGCGGGCAACCAGGAATTAGCTTCGCGCACTGAAGAGCAAGCAGCCAGCTTGGAAGAAACTTCCTTGACCATGCAGGAGCTCACCACGACGGTGAAGCAAAACGCCGAAAACGCCAGACAGGCAAATACGCTGACCGCGGGCGCCGGCGACGTTGCCATTAAAGCCGGCGAGGTGGTGTCGCAAGTCGTAGACACCATGAGCAAGATCGCCGACAGCTCAAAGAAGATTGCCGACATCATCGGCGTGATTGACGCCATCGCGTTTCAAACCAATATACTGGCGCTCAATGCGGCGGTGGAAGCAGCCCGAGCGGGAGAGCAAGGACGGGGATTCGCGGTAGTCGCTGGGGAGGTGCGCAACCTGGCTCAGCGCTCCGCGCAGGCCGCCAAGGAAATCAAAACTCTGATTTCCGAGTCCGTTGACAATGTCGCAGAAGGTTCCAAGCTGGTGGAGACGGCGGGCAGAACGATGGGCGCGGTTGTAGGCTCGGTGAGGCAAGTCACCGACATGATGGCCGCAATCAGCACGGCGGCGGCGGAACAGAGCTCCGGTATCGAGCAGGTACGGGATGCAATCACACAAATGGATCAGACCACTCAACTGAACGCCGCGCTGGTCGAACAGGCCGCTGACGCTGCCGAATCCCTGGAAGAGCAGGCGCGGACGCTGAGCCGGTCCGTTACAGTGTTCCGGCTGTGTAGCGCGGACGCTGAGCGGCTAACAGCGGCTCCAGTGGCGTCGCCGAGGGTCGCGGAGCGCCGTAGCCCTGGCCGCGCTAAGAATATCGCACGCTTTCCCGCTGCACTAGCTAAGCCGAAAACTGTGCCTGCCAAGGCGGTGCCAGCAGAGGGCGGAGGTAAGGGCAATGAGGATTGGCAAGAGTTCTGAGCACGATCGGTTGATCAATCCGTGAATACCCCCGCGCTCAGAGCCTCCTATTGTAGGCAGACTAACTATTCGCCAAACGGTATCGCCAGTCCCTCCGCGCTCCAACGGACCGGTAACTTGATCAATTTCCTCGTGCGCAATCGCCGCCACTGAAAGGTATCCCAAGTTGCTTCACGTTTTGCTGCCAGTTGGTAGAGGGCCTTGGAGAAATACTGAGCCAGACTCTGCAGCGCCAGTCGACCGTTGAGTGGCCGCTACTAGAGAAACCAGTGGCCGCTGTGGAGAAACTTGAGTGACCACTAAGGGGCGGGATTGATCAGTCGGCGGCCCCGAGCAGCGGCCATTCGTTTCGCCCTCGCTTCGCACCTCAGGGGCTAGTCGCGAATGTCGGCAATGGCCGACTATGCAAAGTTGTCGATTATGGAAAGTAGCAGGTCGGAACACGCGCCAACCGTTGATTGGCAGCGGCAGGCGAGGATTCCGACCTTCGCATAATCACAGCGTTTTCAGGAAGTCGATCAGCAGCAGTAAACCTGCGATACGAATCAAGCCTTGGCGCGTCCCCGCCGCAAGCCCTCGCACATCGCGCAGATGTTCGTCGTAGCGGCGCAGTTCCTCGGCGATGCGATCCGGGGACGAAGCAGATTCCAGCGCGCTTGACGCGCCTTGGTAGCGGCGTGCTAGGCTCTCCTAGCAATGTGCAGAAACAGCATTCGCTGTTCTCGCGCTGACCCATTGAACCACGATTTGCGGGGAAATGAGACAAAGCGTTGCGCGATGAGTCGGTCGGTTCCATTGCGTAATGCATGCCCATATCAATATTCGCGATCGCGTTAAGCTTCGTGCGCGGTCAGGAGAGCAAGCCGTGAAGCAGAATGAACTGGGTCGCCTGCATGACCTGGCGGTGTTCCTGAGAACTGATGAAGATCTTGGCAGCGGCCTCGGGGAACTTGTTGAGCGCGCGGCGTCGGTCACAGACGCCGCGAGCTGCTCTATTATGCTGCTTTCGGACGGCGACAACGAAGCCCCACGGCTCAAGCTATGGGGCTCCACCGAGACCCTTCCCCTCTCGGCGTGGAACGAGACGGCAGCACGCCGAGAATCGATTGCGGGCCGCGTACTCGAGCGCGGCACGTCGCTGCTGGTGGCTGATATCCGGAAGTCGGAATTCGCGGCGTTAGCTCGGGGCCGCAGCAATCTGGGGCCGAGTTTCATCTGCGCTCCGATCGGCTTGGGGACCCATATCATCGGGGTAATGAATCTATCAAGTCGGCCTAATCGCCCGCCCTTTGATCAATCTCATATGGGACTGACTGAAATCATCGCGATTCTGATTGGAAAGGTGGTACAGGTTGAGCGGTTACAAATGTTGATCCGCTCCAGGGCGGCCCAAGCGAGCTTGGCAAGAGAAGAGAAAGAGGTTGTTGCACTTCTCACTGACGGAACCCTACCTCCCGTACGCCTCGCCAAGATGCTGGCGAAGACATTCTTCAAGGACTTGGCCGCGGCCGGTTTCGAGCCAGGGCAAATCATCGAAGCCGCATCCGAAATCATTTCCTTAGTGTCAAGCGACATCGCGCGACATAAAAAGCGCATGGCAAGGCAGACTAAGTAGTCCGGTTCATAAGTTCGGCAACGTATTTATTTAAGCCGCGAGGCGAAGTGGAGTGGGTTGCGCATGGAGCTTTCCCATCATTGCAATGAGGTCGTTACGCGTGAATTTCCATTCGAAGGGGACAGCGATACTCTCGTAGTATTGCTGGAAACCCAGGAGTCGATTCTCGACTTCCTCCAAGGAACGGAAGTCGTTTGGCGTAAGCACCTTGCGTTCAACGATGGAGAAGTAGATCTCGATTTGATTGAGCCAGCTCGCGTGAATCGGTCCGTGCACAGGGACGAGATTCGGGAAGGCGGCTCGTGCGCCGGGCCGGTGAGGAATATGAAAGCCATCTGCAGTTCTCTCCGAACGGGCCATGGAGAAACTGCTTTGAGCAGATTCGGTTCTCGCCCGGTGGTCGTGTGTGACTTGCCGCTGGCGAAAGGGCTCTGGTGCAGTTTGAAAACTTCTTGCGTGACGATTTCTTGAAGTTGCGAGCAAATCAAGCGGCGAGCACCGCGTTCCAGATCGCAGGCGACGTTTGCCCCTGAAGGCACAAACGCCCCAAGGCGAACTGGCCCTTGCGAATACGATGCAGCAGTTCAACGCCCGCAATTGTGGTCGCGGCATGATCAAAG
>Ga0209118_1000769_pt1 | contig 16328 bp, 10 predicted proteins | sample BlaSpr_A8_Ref_M1_FD_187988 | JGI IMG/M metagenome (GOLD analysis project Ga0209118, IMG submission 187988) | Forest soil microbial communities from Thunder Bay, Ontario, Canada - Black Spruce, Ontario site 2_A8_Ref_M1 (SPAdes) (version 2) | ecosystem: Environmental > Terrestrial > Soil > Boreal...
AACGGAAGCAGAGGGCCAGACTTTATTCGACGAACTCGCAGGCTTGGTGCCAGCAGAGAGACGAGCTGAGTATTACCGAGTCATCGCACACACGCGCACCCTCAGCCCAGACGATGAGATGCTTCGGATACTAGAAGCAATGGGCATCCTCGCGCTTCTCACGCGAGAAATGCCCGCAGAGATCGCCGCAGAACGCGAGTCGTTGCGAAAGATTCTGGAAAGTTCAGCGTCCCAGGCCACTGCAGTCGAGAAGCGAATGGCAAGATACGCATCACAACTCGAATCACGCCTCTCTCAGTTGCCGAAGGAATTGCAAGACGGTTTGGACCCGCCTCGAATTGCGAAGCTGTTGGGAGAAAGCCTGCGGCAGTGTTTCCAGCAATCCGGTCTGCCAGGCACCGCCGAAATGCTTGGCCAGTCTTGTTCTGAGATGCAGGCTATCCAGAAGACACTTGTGAACGTGCTTCACGAAGTGGCTCACTCCGACGGAGGAGTGATTGCTAAAGTCCAAAGCGCCAATGAGTCGCTCCTCCGGAGCATGGCTACAAGAGCACAACAGATCGACGATTTACTTGGTAGGCTGGAAAAGCAGGTCTGGGCAACGTGGCTGCCTGTCGTTGCCAGTGCCGCACTCGCATTGGGCTTCTTCTTGGGTACTTGGTTTGCCAGCGAACGGCAAGGAACATCGGAGACACCAAGCGCGGCTCAGTCACAACAGGAACCTGCGGCTCCCGATGCGCCGCCACGGGCCCTTCCGAAGCGAGGTGCCAAGCGCCATTGAGACGAAGGTTAGGTCACCAAGGAGTTACAGAGACTATGCCGGACATATGGTTCACAGCAGATTTTCATTTCGGGCACAGCAATATCATCCGCTACTGTAATCGCCCGTTTCGAAATGTCGAGGAGATGGATCAAACGATCCTCGAACGTCTGAATGCCTCTGTGAAGGCGAATGACACTCTCTATTTCCTGGGAGATTTCTGCATCGGAAGTAAGGCGCGGGTTCTGGAGCACCGCAAGCACCTTCGTTGCAGGAAGATCTATGCGCTCGCCGGCAATCACGACAAAGAAGCTCGCAAGTTGACTGAGGAGTTTTCTTGGCTGAACAACCTTGCGGAAATCTCCATACATGGCCAACCAATCGTGCTCTGCCACTATGCTATGCGCATTTGGAATCGGTCGCATCACGGAGCATGGCATCTTTACGGACATTCTCACGGTCGCCTGCCTGAGTCTCCCACTTCACTGTCCATGGATGTCGGCGTCGATACTCATGATTTCCGCCCGTGGCACTTCGATGAAATCAATTCGCTTCTGAGCGAGAGAAAAAAGGCGTCGGACAAAGCACGAACCAGTAATTTGTCGGGTGACGACCAGTGAAGGCGTCGGTTTTTGTCCAACCCGAACGAGGCGCACGAGTACCGTGGCTTACGTTCAGGTATGAGATGCTTTAGATACCGACGCCTTCAACCCTGGGAATCATGTACTCGCCGTCATGCAACCTTCTTTCAGTGGCATTCGCGCGAGTGTGAGTCTCACTTCCTTAGTGCGCGATGGTTCTTGGTAATCCAGTCCTCGACCTCGTTATAAAACTCGGCAGCCTGGACCATAATCTCTTTCGCTTCAGTCTCCGTGGCAACGTTGGAGAAAGTGTAGTCAATCGTGTTTCGCTTTCGCCGACACGTCTCAAAGTAGTCGGCGTACTTGTGCGCGGGTTTGCCCAACACAAGTTTCGTGCTTTCTAACGACACTCGGTGATGTCCGACCTTGCTCATGATCCGATATCCCGCACATGCTATAGCCATATTCGCAGCCTGGAGTGCAGCGTTGTAGGCTGTCGCGAATCTCCGATCCGGCGAAAGCCCGGCAAGGCTGGCGTCGGCGAGATCGCGGGCGATCAGGGCTCGCATATTGTCCAGTTCCTTCTTGGAGGTTGTGTGTTTCTTGGCGTCCTTATTTGCCAACAATTTCGTCCAAGTCACTCTGGCCTCCTCTCACGAAATGCTTGCGTCCCTTCAAGACCGTTGTAAGGAAATGATCGTGCGACTTAACCTTCTCACGAAACTCTTCGGGGGAATAGACCGTGGCATTCACTTCCCTCCCTAGGCGTTGTTCCGCTTTGCGCAGTGCTGAAGACAGGTCGGCTGGACCAGCTTTGCCAACGACCATCAAATCTACGTCGCTCGTCGCATGTTCTCGGCTTCGCGCTACTGAGCCGTATACAAAAGCACATTGGATTTTGTCCCCGAACGGCTCCAGAATCTGCTTCACAATTGGAAACAGTCCTGCGGTTTTCTCAAATAGTTGCTGCAGTTCCCGGAATACCGGAGATCTGGTCTCTGCTTTGAAATAGGCCCTTGTCCCTTCACGGCGATGCGACAATATGCCGCTCGCCACCAGGGACGACAGTTCCCGCTGAAGGCTGGATGGGGTGGTGCCTAGACGATCAGCAAGCTCCGACAGGTACCACCACTTGCTTGGCTGTGTGAGCGTAGCTGCGAGCACACCTTGCCGCACCTGTGGGAACAGCGCGGCGAGCACGGACGAGTTACGCATAATGCGTATATTATTACGCATATTGCGTAAGCTGTCAAACTGTTTGGAGCGCGTGGGGAATGCTAGGCTCAGGCACGAGCCGCTTCGAGTCGGGCGGCAGATAGAAACTGCAACAGTCGAGTCTCCTCATGCCGTTTGTTCTTAAACCAGTCTGTCGACCAGATTCTATAGATCTTCCAGCCATGGCTCTCAAGGATCTCCTGGCGTAGCCGATCGCGATCGCGGGCTGACTTCGCTGAGTGATAAGCTGCGCCATCGCACTCGATTCCTGCGAGGTATCGACCTGGATTGGCCGAGTCCCTGACGCCGATGTCGATGGAGAATCCTGCAACTCCTACCTGGGGCACAATTTCATACCCTGCTGACTTGAGAATATAGCCTACTGAAATCTCGAAATCGCTGTCAGGTTCGCCTCCCGCTCCGGGCATCTCGGGGATTGTGCCATTCTTGGCAAATTCCAAGTATTGTCGGAGAACTTTCACTCCCCAGGAGGCGCTGTCCGTCATGATGTTGTTAGCTTGCAGGGACGAAAACACTTCGACTCGCCTCTTGGCACGCGTGAACAGGACATTCAGCCGTCGATGGCCCTGCGGTCCGTTGATTGGTCCAAACCTCTGGAATTGCTTGCCCTGCTCATTCGGCCCGTAGGTCGTCGAAATGAAAATCACGTCTCGCTCATCGCCTTGCACATTTTCCAGGTTTTTGACAAACAAGGGCTCCGACTTCCCCCTCCAGTCCGATACAAAGGCCTCCGCGTGGGGATCATTTATGATTTCCTGGTCAAGCAAGTCGTCTATCAGTTCACGTTGTTCAAAGTTTAGTGCCACGATTCCGAGGCTCTCTTGCGGGTGTAAGCGCATGTGTTCGACCGCTGCGCGAACCACTTGTTGTGCTTCAACGACATTCCTGCGATTCACAAATCGTCCATCTGGGACTTCGATGAGCTTCACTCCCAAATCTGGATGATCCGAATATGCGGACGGAAACACGACTAGGTTTTTGTAGAACTCGTGGTTTGAAAACTCTATTAGGCTGTGGTGCCGTGAACGGTAATGCCAGCGCAATCGCCTGACCGGTTGGTACACCGACGTAGCGACATCAAGAATGCTTTCGGCATCCTCAGCAGCCGTGAGGTCATCGTCGGTCACGTCCCCGTCTTCCATTACTCGTTCAAAGAACGTGGTCGGAGGAAGCTGCTTCGGATCGCCAACGACAACCAATTGCCCTCCCCGTGCGATTGCGCCGAGAGCATCTTCCGGCTTGAGTTGGGATGCCTCATCCATAACCACGAGATCGAAAACTAGCCTGCCCGGCTCCAGGTACTGAGCGACCGACAATGGGCTCATCATGAAACATGGCTTAAGCGCCTTCAGAGCATCTCCCGCGCGGTTCACGAGCTGCCGTATTGGCACATGGCGCTTCTGTTTTGCCAGCTCATGATCGATAAGCGAGAGGTCACTCCACTGACCCACGGGTCCAGATCGAGAGCCCATTGGAACAGAACGGGCGTCAAGGACGGACGCTGCGTACTTAGCATTGAGCGACATGATCTCTCGGTCAAGCCCAGCAAACCTGGCCCGGACATTCTCGTGAACCAGCCCTTTGAACAACATCAGATCAGAATGAGCGTTAATGCAACTAGTGGCCAGGGAGCTGTAAAAAAGGTACTCATAGACTCGGGGCAACCCGTCAATCGTTACCGCATTGCTAAGAGCGAGGCGTGGAAGCGCAGGCAACGTCGCCGCCGAACACTCATCCCAGGAGCGTAGCCAGTCGACATACATGGGTAGGTCGTCCGGGCAATGCAGTGCCCGTTCCAAGCGGGCGGCAACTGCCGTAAACGGAACCTCGTAGATCGTTTGACAACCCCAAAATTCCACGACATCCAGCTTGGCAATTTTGGTCATAGTCAGTAGTGTTCCCTGAAGTTCCGACATCGATTCGATATAGCTGCTCAACTCCGCATGAAGTAACGGAGAGTTTGCGTCGAAGTCTTGCAGCAACCAACAGCGAACAGAGGGCGGAAGTGCTCCAGAGTCGACTTCTGCAGCGAAGTCCACGGCTAGTCTTATTGCGTCAATGTCTGTGTCGGGGCCTTCACAGACTTTCGCTAACCCGAGCTCCTTGGTTAAGCGATCAACCTCACGCGCATGTATGCTTTCGTCGCGGCATAGGTCATGCAGACTTCCAGCATAAGCCAACTTGAGAAGACTCTTTATTCCGCTCTGAGCAGCCAGTGTGGACAGATGGGACAGTTTGCGGTCTACCACCTGGAGATTGGCGCCGAATTCTGCCAGAGACCCATCCCACGAACACTTCATAGAAGCCGGTAGGGCATCTGCGGCCGGCTTGGCCAGATCGCAAATGCTGGTCAGAGCATCGATCTCCTCGCCCCTTGCTTCGACCTGTCGGCGCAAAGTTCGAAAATCTGCTACCGGCATCGAGGTGAGCACGTCCAGAAATTCTTTGCCCGCCGCCCCTAAACTGAGACCTGCGCCGGAGAGCCATTCCGCCACACGCAGTAAGGCCGGCCACGGACTTTTGAAGCTGTCGTAATGAACTCCCGCGACTTCGCTAAAACGCTTGTCGGTATTGAAAGATCTGAGGCGATCCTCGTACTCGGCTAGGTCCCTGAGTCCTGAGATAGCCTCTGAGTGGCCAACCCTCCTGGGCGTTTTCAGAATCCGGCGGAAGATTCGCTTTGCATTTCGACAATCTTTTCGAAACAGACGGCTGACAAAGTTGCTTTCCAACAGATTGGCTGCATGATCATGCAGTTCGGCGGACGAAGGAAGGTTGCTCAGTTCAAACTGTTCTCTGAGTTTTGCGCTTCTGGCGCGGATATCAGCAGCTTTCTCCTGGGCTAACCTGATTACGGTGGGTGAGTATTCACGCTGCAAGGCTGAATGCCGGTAGCTGAGTTCCTCATCGGGAGCAGTAGCGAGCGCTCTGAATGCTTCACGCAGCAAATTGAAGCCCTCACGGCTGCTAGAAACCTTCGGTGAGAGACTAGACTGCGCCCAAGACGACAAATTTGTGGCATGTGGGATCTGATGAAGTAGCTCTTTGATTCTCGTAGCATGGGCATTGATCTCCGACGTGGAAAACTCTCCGATGCCATTCCCATCCACCAAGCAAGAAAGTTCGTGGAGAGAAGAAGGATAGCCTTGGGTGGCCGTGCGTAGATCGGCCACTTGCGAAATCTGAGCGCGAATCTTGCGCCAGCTTGATATCTGGTTGCAAAAGCCGCCAATAATCCGGCGTGAACTATCTGAATGAAGCCCAGGCAAGAGACCAAAGGTAGGATTCGGGCTAGCAACAGGCAGGCCCCCTTCAACTGAATGACACCACTCCAACTCGCCTAGTGTCCCGGCAAGTACGAATCCTCGTCCATGGAGCTTCGCGACGGCATCTGCACAAGCGTTCGCCAAATCAATGCCGCTACGGACCAGTCTCAGCAAATCGGCTTGTTCCGCATATCCCATGTCAGCTGATTCGACGCCGTACCAAGGATGTTCCTTCAATATCGGACATTTCTCGAACATCTCCTTGGTCATAACCGCGAAAAGATCCGTGGCGTGTCTGCCCCGCTCATAAGCAGGACGGCTAAGTCGCTCCTCGTCCCGGATCATTAACGAATCTAGGTCTGGGACATTGCCGGGGAGGGCCATCGCCGCGCGGTGCTTGGCCCATATGATTTCGAAGGTTGTGCTTCCAAACTTAGGGTGGGGTAGATTCAGCAGGCGAACGTACTTGTTGAGTTGGCCTCTAGTTTCCTTGGCCTGACTCAGCTTGTATTCCAGATTCGGAGCTCCCCCGAAAGTATTGCGCGCGCTCAATCTTCGTTCGAGGCCGTTTAGCAATTCACGTTTCTGGGTCTTGCGGCTATGCAATTCTAAGCAAAACAGACCTAAGCCAATTGCGTCGAGACGCCGGTAGACAACTTCCAGCGCGGCCAATTTCTCTGCAATGAACAGGACTGATTTCCCCTTTAGAAGCGCGGCAGCAATCAGATTCGTGATGCTCTGGGATTTTCCCGTTCCTGGTGGTCCCTCAATGACCAAATTCTTTCCATTGAGAGCGTCAATCAAGGCACTGTGCTGCGAACTGTCCGCGTCATAGAACAATCGGGGAACCGGCATCTTGAGATCCTCATCATCGATTGGATACTCGTCAGGGAACGTAACGCCTGATGCCTTGACACCTTCAAATAGGTTCTTGATGACAGAATGATCTGTAATCCGCGCCTTGGCTGGCCACCGCGTAGGATCGAGATCGAGGAACATCAGAAGTTTCCCGAAACTCAGGAGTGCGAGGGTCAGGAAATTCTTGACCTGCCATCCTGGCCGACTCGAAATTGCTTCTCGAACAGCGTCGGCATAAGAAGATGGGTTATCTTCCTCACGGAGGTAGGGCACGGCCACGCCAAAGTCTCGTTTCATTTTCTCAACGAGAGACAAGTTGGTCGTCAGGTCCTCATTTGAATACTGGATTTGGTAAACCCAGCCCTGATTTCGAGGGGCCTTTTCCCGGTCAATTGTGACCGGCATAATTAGAAGGGGGGCGTGTGAAGCTTGAACGGTCTCCGAATCCTTCCACTCCAGGAATCCGAAGCACAAATAAAGCATATTCGCGCCGGATTCCTCGATTGAGGTCCGCGCTGTGGTCGTAATCTTCTTTGCAGTCCTGTCTAGATCGTCTTGGTATGCCAGTACGCGCAGTCGCGGTGGTTCGTCAGGGGAATCTAGATCAAAGTCCGTGCTCCAGCCAAGCTCAGCAGCGTAGTCCTTTGCTGGAATCTTGTCTTCTTCCTGAGCGTCGTCGGTCAATAGGTGGGAATCGCCCGAACGTCGCACGACACCATCCGACTCAGGAACGGCCTCGACAGTAAAGGCATTCCCCTCCATTAGGTGCTGAAACACTGCGTCAAGTGCGGTATCCACGAATCGCAGACATGACGTCTTCGGATGTCTAAAATTCAACAGCTTGTTGCGAGCGGTTAGGTCCAACAGTCGCGTCCGGATTTTTTCAAGCCCAGTGTGCACGTTCCCGAGAGAGAACTCCTCGCTGATCTTCGGGGCGTCAGACGTACCGTGTTGGGTTTCTTCCGACGGCATATTTGGAGCGAAAGCGGATATTAGCACGTGAGAACGGCCCCGCATCGATTGCGCTTGGCACGCCTCACAGTAATGGAAAAGCCCTGCCTCCCCTGGGGGAGGCAGGGCTCTCGAACAAGTCAAGACTAAGCACTCAACCGGCGATTGTCTAGTGTTTCTACCGACGACAGGTCAACAGCACTGCTGTTGCTTGATTGTGAGTTTTCTAGAGTCGAAATCCAGATTTCTCAGTCCGTCGTTCGGCGGCTCACACCGCGGAAAGAAGTAATTCTTTTCGGTCCCGTCGACGCTTTATCATCGAACATACTACGAACTGAATTGGAACGGCTTCGAACCGTGTTCGAGGCTGTTCGAGCAGTGTTCGCCACGCCATTTAGGAACTGCACAGACCTAAGCCGAAGGCTTAGGGATGGTGTCTCTTTGGAAAACGAATTGGTTTCTTCTCGAATGGCCTCTGCTGCGCCAAATCTGCATCAGTCGTGGATAGCCTGCGGTTCCAAGGCTGGCCGCCGAAAAACGCGTGCACTACCAACGGTTTCATGCTAAATTGACTTTATGAAGCGCCTGCTTCAATTTCGATCGTCATTACGACTCAGTCCATCCCGACTGAGTTATTAACTCCTGCACAATTTATAGCCTCAGGCCCGTGGCGGAACTGGCATACGCAGCTGCCTCAAGAGCAGCCTTTTGTGGGTTCAAATCCCACCGGGCCTACCAGAATTCCTTTGTTCTTTGACAATTCAACGGAGAGTGGGCCGGACGGTAAGGCACTTGTCTGCTAAACAAGGGCGCTCGCAAGAGGCTAACGGGTTCAACTCCCGTACTCTCCGCCATGCGGACGGTACTGCTGAATGGCCGGCAACTGGTCCTGAAAACCGGGGCATCGTGATGAGCGATGGGCGTTCGATTCGTCTACCTTCCGCCAAGTCTGCACAGGTGCGTGAGCCCGGCCGAAACGGACCGGCTGTAACCCGGTCTCCCCGAGTGGGACGCGGAGGTTCAAATCCTCCCCTGTGCACCAGTGCCAGCGTGCGCGAATTGGAATAGCGGCCTGTCTTAGAAACAGGTGTTTGAGAGTTCGAATCTCTCCGCTGGCACCAGAATTCTTGATCCGCCGAGATTATTGCAGCGTCGGCGGTGCATACGGCTAATACAAATGAAAATGACACCTGAATTCGATGACGCACCAGACTTCATCAGGTATGTCGAGCAGGTGGTGAACGGAGTTGTTCGACGCCATTTGCCTAAAACTCTCGTCTTGATCAAGATTAACAACTGGTTCGGCTCGAACTGGCTTGGCTTTTCTGGCAAGGCGCTCGGGGCGCTCGGCATCTGGAACAAGCTCCGCAATAAGCCTGCAGACAATATCAGGATCCCACCTTTCGTGCCCTCGAGAGTTGTATCGCAACGAAGCTTTGCAGGCCCGACCTATGAGGAAGTCGCTAACGGCAAGCCCATTCACACTCAAATGCCGAGCAATCGTGCTCTTCTCCGTAAGGCTGCCACGGCTGCACCAGGCACCGCGCTCGTGTGGTACAGCGGGAATTCAAGGACGGTCGGACGCGGCGCAGTCATGGCCTATGTTCCTGTGAGCAACTCATACTGGCCATGGTACGCGGCATTAGAGACGGGCGATCCATGGCGCGTAACTGAAACGTGGGACATCAAGCGTGAAGACTTGTCGAAACTAATTGAACAAGGATCGTGAGCGAGCATTCAGGCACCGGCCAGTGTCAAGGCCGCGCTTCGCGCCGCATTTGCGGTCGAAGAGCCTTGACACGTGGTCTTCGGCGTTTCGGCTTATTATTCAGCTATCCAGGGATGTCAGATTTCTAGTTGTACGAAACGGGCTCCGCCCCAAGCTGAATCGCCGTTGATGGCAATTGTCCTTCTTACACATTGAGACACTGCAAAAACCGCTGTCCTGTCGCACGAGATCTGGGACTTGAGAAAGACGAGTTCAAACAAGCATTCTCCTACGAGCATGAGAATCATTACTTACAGCGACCTGCACCTTGAATTTGGCTCGGGCTGGATGTTGCCGCCAGATGCTAGCGGAGATGTGATGATTCTGGCAGGCGACATCATTACGCTTAGAGATTATGACCCGCTAGATCGGCTTCTACAGAAATGGAAGAAACCTGTTCTGTATACGACAGGAAACCACGAATATTACACGCAGAGGCCGATGAATCAAGAGGACGAGAGATTCAGGGCGTGGCTCAAAGCCAAACATCCGCATGTGAAACTGCTGCTTGATGAGGTGGTCAGCATCGGGGGTGTCCATTTCTTCGGCGGCACGATGTGGACGGATTTCAACGGCGGGGACGTGTGCGCCATGGAAACCGCCCAAGATCAAATGAATGATTTCCGGCTGATACGCAATCCGGACCAAACACGCTTCACTCCAGCCGACGCCGTTGCCCTGCATACGAACTTCGCGTCGAAATTGCTGAACTGGCTCGGCAAGGATCTAAACGGTCCGCGCGTGGTTATCAGCCATAACGCACCGGTAGTCAATCCCAACTCCAAATACAAGGGCGGCCCTCTCACGCCGGCGTTCAATTCGCTGGACATGATGGAGATCATTGAGACCCGGCAGCCGGCCCTCTGGGTCTATGGCCATACGCATGAATGTGACGATCAGACGATCGGCCGGACCCGGATCATTTCAAATCAACTCGGATATCCCGGCAACTTTGGGGGCTTTGAATGCAAGGATTTTGATGAAGCGGGCCTGCCAGTCGAGGTAAGCGTTTAGCCCCGAGCGGGCAAAATTACCTTACGAAGGCAAACAACATGCCGTGCATTCTGCCTAAACTCTACAGTCGTGGATCTACTGGTTCGCTCTCTAGGGCGAGCACTCCGAACACACACTCGTGAACTCGGCGCAACGGTTCTTCGTGGACGAACCGCTCCACCGCCTCCAATCCCAAAGCAAACTCCCGTAGCGCGAGCGACCGCTTTGCACCCAGGCCTCGACTCTTTAGTCGCAGCAGGTTTTCGGGAAGCGTGTATTCAGGGCCATAGATGATTCGCAAGTATTCTCGTCCAGGGACCTTCACGGCAGGTTGTACCAATCCCTTCCGACCCTTAGCCACAAACTCCAACGGCTTTACAACCATGCCTTCGCCGCCACTTGCCGTCAGCTCCTCCCACCATTTGATTCCTTTCTCCTGATCGGCCCTGTCGGTAAGGTCCACCACTTGAAATGGTGTCGCGAGTAATAGGCCAGTATCGGCCTGACAGATTCGAGCAATCGTTTCCATGTGCCACAGGTGATCTTTCGCGGTGTGAACGGCACCCTCGCTGGCAAGCAGGTGGAAGGGGGCCAGTTTCAGGTCGGCGAGAGAATGCACGATCCAGCAGTACCGTCGGTATGCCTCAACATAGAGATCGGCGGCTTCCTTACGCAGAATGTGTTGTTCCGCGAGTGCCGCGACCTCCGGATTCTCCGCAGCTGCTCGCAACGCTGCAATCGCCACCGGCAAAGCCACACGGGCCGCCGCCCCGGTTGGAGCGTACTGCTGGCGCAACAATTCTTGTGCCTTGGCGGACCACGGCATCAATTCGCAGTCCAGGCAGACCCAGTCAGTTTTCAGCTCTTCCCAAATGCCTGCCGCTTCTACAGCCTTGCGGACTTTTTCCAGAACCTCCGACTCCAGAGGCGCATCATTGAAGAACCGCCGGCCTGTCCGCGTGTAGCAGACTCCAGTCTCACCTTCCATTATTCCAAACCGTTTGCGAGCAGCATCGGCGCTACGACAGATGACGACTACCGCTCGCGATCCCATGTGCTTCTGTTGGCAGACCACTTTGTGCACGCCCTCATGCAGGTAGTAGGCAAACGCTTCTTCAGGATGTTCGAGCAGTCCGTCACGTTTACTGGTCTCACATGGGGACATCGTGGGCGGCAGATAGATGAGCCATTTTGGATTTACTGCAAATCGGCTCATCACCTCCAGGGCTGTGATCGCATTCTCTTCTCGAATCGTGATGTTGCGGTGCAACCGCGTGTTAATGATCCGCTTGCCGATGACATCCTCGATGTCGAGCAGGTCATCCAGTTGCTGTTGTGCAGTCAGCGCTGGTGCCATTTCCTCCTGGGACAAGAACGGCTTGGCCGACTCGTAATAGGTTCGCAGAGCAGAAATCGACATCAACTCACGTTCGGGATAACGAAGGGCAGTCAATTTTCCGCCAAACACGCACCCGGTATCTATGTTGATCGTGCGGTTCAGCCATTCCGGCTCGGCAACCGGCGTATGCCCATAAACCACCATCGCCTTGCCCCGATACTCAGCCGCCCAGTTGTAACGCACTGGGAGTCCGTATTCGTCAGTCTCCCCGGTGGTCTCTCCATACAGCGCAAAATCGCGCACTTTGCCAGAGCCGCGTCCCTGCATCTCCTCTCTCATGCCGGCGTGTGCCACAACGAGATTCCCTTCGTCGAATACATAGTGGCTGACAAGATCGTCGAGAAACTTGATGACCGTCTGCTTGAATTCAGGAGTCTCCTTATCGAGCTGTTCAAGGGAGTCGGCCAATCCATGCGTCAACTGCACATCGCGTCCCTTCAGTTTCCGCATCAGCTTCATGTCATGATTTCCAGGAACGCAGAACGCCGTACCCTCTTCAACCATTTTCATGACCATGCGCAGCACTTCTGGAATCTTGGGTCCGCGGTCAACCAGATCACCAACGAAGATCGCTCTGCGACCATCTGGTGGAGTCACACTTGGTGCTGTCGGTCCTTCGTTGATCTGGTAACCGAGCTGAATGAGCAAGGCGGTCAACTCTTTGTAGCAACCGTGCACGTCCCCGATGATGTCGAACGGTCCGTGCTCATGTTTCAGGTTGTTCCAAAGTGGCTGTCGCACGATCGTGACCGAGGAGACCTCCTCTGAACTCGACAGCACGAAGACATGACGGAAGCCTTCCCGTTCAAGCCCCCGAAGCGAACGCCGCAGTTGCTGGGACTGGTTTCTGATGACGTGAGGGCCGAACTGACGGTCGGGTCGACTCAGATTACGTTCGTGGCAAACCTTCTCTGGCAAGTTCAGAACAATCGCCACCGGCAAAACATGAAACTCGCGAGCGAGCGCCACTAGCGGCTTGCGCGCTTCGGGCTGGACGTTTGTTGCGTCAACCACGGTCATCCGGCCAGCAGCAAGCCTTTTGCGAGCGACGTAGTGCAAGACATCGAATGCATCGTTCGTGGCCTCTTGCGAATTCTCGTCGTCCGACACAAGACCGCGACAGAAGTCTGAAGAGAGAACCTCCGTAGACTTGAAGTGCGCCCGAGCGAAACTCGACTTCCCGCAGCCGGAAGGACCAATGAGAACGACCAGCGAAAGTTCAGGAATTGTTATGTTCACGAGCTGAAGACCCCCATCTGCGTGGGCGAGCCGACCTGGGGATCTTCTTCTCCTACCGGCAGAAACCTTACTGCGTACCCAAACCGTTCAGAGATTTGGCGTGACCAGTGCTGGAATTGTTCCCGAGTCCATTCGAAGCGGTGATCTTTATGACGAAACTTTCCCGCTGGCAGAGTTTCAAACTTCACGTTGTACTCGCAGTTGGGCGTAGTTACGATGATTGTTTTCGGGCGTGCCGCTTCGAAAAGAACACGCTCAAATGCCGCCAGCCGGGGTGCATCCAGATGCTCGATGACTTCAACCACCGTGGCCGCATCGTACCCGGCCAGGCGCTTGTCACGATACATCAGCGAACCATGCATCAATTTCAGCCGCTCCTTCTGTTTCGTGGGCATCCGGTCGAGTCGCAGACGTTGGCTCGCAATCTCAAGACTCCGGTACGAAACATCCATACCCACGATCTCTGTCAGTGACTTCTCATCTAACAGGGCTCGCAGGAGTTTCCCTTCTCCGCAGCCTAGGTCTAGGACGCGCTTTGCCTCGACGGATCGAAGCACAGCGACCACTGCTCCCATACGCTGCTGCCAGAGCCGAATCGGCTCCTCCATTTTCGTCTCTTCTTCAGAGTGAGCTTCCTCTGTCGCGTCAGGATCGGGGTTGTCTTCCTCCGCTAGCCTGGCGAGAGCTTCTCTTGCCAACTGCCTCTGGCGTGGAAGATACCGCTTTACGATCGCCTCTTTGTGTGGATGCGACGCCAGCCAGCCTTCCCCTTTGCGCAAGAGTTTCTCAACCTCGTCCTTGCCAATCCAATAGTGCTTCTCAGCATCCAGCACAGGCACAAGCACGTAGAGATGATTGAGCAGATCCTGCAGGCGGAAAGTTCCCGCCAAGGTCACTGAGTAGTACGGTCCCTCACCCCACTCTGGAAATTTCTCGTCAAGCGGATGATGCTCGGTAGTTACGCTGTACCCGAGAGGCTCGAATAGCTCGCGGATCAGCCCCTCACCGGCGCGGCAGGCCACAACCGTCAGTTTTGCAGTCAACGGAATCGCATGGTCTGCCAGTTCTTGCCTCCCCTTGCTGCGCCCAGACATGGCTGTCCCGAAAGCTCGGCCCATAGCGACGCTGAGGAAAGAAGAGAGAACATATGGCCGGTCGTTCACATACTGATCAAGAGTTCCGCCCTCATGCTGACCCCGCTTGCCGCGAACCAGTCCAATCGGATCGACATCGAGCAGCAAGGCAGCCGTGCACCGATTCGAACTCGCTTCCGGATAGAAAACATGTGCTTTCCCAAACGACAGCTCGAACGAGTGCAACTTTGCCGGGTTCTTATGAAGCAGGTAGCCCAAGTCCGTTGCCGGGTTATGCGTAGTTGTGAGCGTCAGTAGCATGGTTGGATTACAGAGTCCGTTATAGGCCTCTTACCTCCGAAATCGTTAGGCTTTCCACATCGAAGTGCCGCCCGGCGCTCAAGGGATGCCAAATGCCAGAATATGATTCACACAACACAACGTGATAGGTCAAATGATTGAACAGGGACACCAGACAAACGATTCCTTCTTGCGCCTTGTCCCAATCAAGCACGATGATGTGCCCATTCGTTTGCCGATAGATCGCGTCGTCGCGATGCAAGATTGGAAACTTCGAAGCGATTACGGGGGCACGCCGAGGAGCTTTACCTAATCTGATGTACTCACGAATCGGGTCGAAGTCAGGGCGCAGCACGAAATCCGCGCCCTTCAAGTGAGCGAGAAAGTTGAAGGCGATCTTCGCCACTCCCCGGAATATGATGTCGTCCAGGACTCCCTCCGCGAAAGCCTCGACCTCGTTGCCGACTCGTTCCAAGGGTCCCCGTTCCTTGAAGACAATCCCCATCTTGATTAGTTTGTCGGATAGTCGTTGAACGCTCCCATCCGGCTTGCCAACTATCTTCGTGTCCGTGTCGGTCCGATATCGTTCCCAACTCCTTGGTTGATCGATATCCTCTTCAAGAAACCATTTCCAATCCGTCTCACCATGCTTACGAAATGCAACTTGAGGCAGAGGATCAGCACGTAGTGCTGTGCCCGCTGCGTTCCGCTCGACAGTGATACGGGCGCCGTGCCAGTCTCCTGGCGTAATCACCTTAACGATCAGCCGCGATTCGCAAAGCCTGTGTCGACCGCTTGCAGTCTTCAGTCCGTAACGCACGCGTAGCAACGCCTCGACGCTGTCTCGTGTAAGAAACAGTTCAAGTTCTTCGGCAAAAAAACTATTGCAGCCTTCGCAAACGCAACGCAACGTCAGGTTGTCATGAAAGCGTCCGAATGCTTTCGGCACGACATGTTCCCTTGGAAAGCGGCGCGAGCTAATTTGTCGGCAATAAATACAAGTGCTCATCGTCATTTCATCATCTCATTGGTTGCGCGGGCAGGATTTGCACCTGCGTTTAGAGGTTATGAGCCTCTCGTATCGTCCTACGCTACTACCGCGCCATAAATCCTCAAGCACCAAAGCAAATGGTCCGGGTGGCAGGAGTTGAACCTGCGTGGACATGTGCCCAAGACATGTGGGTGGCCGCTACCCTACACCCGGATCTGGTTGTCGAAAATTAGAGAGGGCTTTGCAGCCCTCTCCTGTTTAGCCCTTCACGCAGATCACTTGGCGCAACGTGTGTACCACGTCCACCAGATCGCGCTGCGCTTCCATCACCGCGTCAATGGATTTGTACGCCATCGGCGTTTCGTCGATAACGTCTGCATCCTTACGGCACTCCACACCGGCAGTCGCCCTGGCATGGTCGTCCAAACTGAAGCGGCGCTTGGCTTCCGTACGCGACATGGCGCGTCCGGCTCCGTGACTACAACTCATGAAACTCTCCGGATTACCCCTTGCCGCGCACGATGTACGAACGCGCTCCCATGCTGCCGGGAATAATTCCCCGACTACACGTCCCAACCGCAAGCGCTTTTCGATGCGGGCGGGAAAATGCCTTCTAACGACGCCTCACGACGCTGCCAAGGATTTCTCGATGAGCTTTAGAATTTCTCTCGTGAAGCGGTGCGGGTAAACAAGGACGAAAAAAACGGCGAATGCGGGGCGTTCCCTGAGGTGCTTGGGCAACACAACGATGTCTACGTCTTCCACTTCGCGTATCAAGCCAGCCCAACTTTGTGGTGACCCGACGAAGCGTGAATTCAGCGAGCCACTCTTGGCGCGCCATCGGAACCATTCCCAATGCTGGCCGGGATAGAATGCCTTGAGCGAGTTACCTGTTATCGGATACCACAGAGCC
>Ga0209118_1000770_pt1 | contig 16318 bp, 17 predicted proteins | sample BlaSpr_A8_Ref_M1_FD_187988 | JGI IMG/M metagenome (GOLD analysis project Ga0209118, IMG submission 187988) | Forest soil microbial communities from Thunder Bay, Ontario, Canada - Black Spruce, Ontario site 2_A8_Ref_M1 (SPAdes) (version 2) | ecosystem: Environmental > Terrestrial > Soil > Boreal...
GTCGAGGTTGGCGGCGAGCGGCTCACCGCTGCGGTTCATGTAGCTGGCCGGCTTGACCAAAATCGCTTTCTCACCCTTTGCCCAGGCGAAGTTCCAATACTTCGATCGCTCCCAGGCGAGGCCCCACTCCGAGGCAAGAAAATTTACCACGTCAAATCCGATGTTATGACGCGTGCGCTCGTACTCCGCACCCGGATTACCGAGGCCGGCAACTAAGCGAATCTGTGGAGCTGTTTCGTCCACATCCGCTCAATCCAAAATCCGAAATCCAAAACCCAAAATGGATTACTTCTTCTGTTCTTTTTCCTTCGGCGCCGCCTTATCCTTCGCCCCCGCCGCCCCCGCGGCCTCCGGTTCTTCCTTCTTCTCGCGGATCACTTCGGGGCCGGCGGCAGCTTCCACTTCAGCGACAACCGGCTCTTCCTCCACCGTCGGCGCGAGCACCGAGAACGCCGTGAGGTCAGGCTGAGTTTTCGTCGTCACACCCGCGGGCAAGGCGATGTCACGCACGTGAATGGAATCGCCGATGTTGAGCGCGGAAACATCCACGGTGAGAACATCGGGCAGGTCGCGCGGCAGACATTCGATCGCGAGCGAACGGAGATTCTGCTCGAGAAGACCGCCGAAATTTTTCACACCATTCGCCGTCCCCGTCGCCTCGAGCGGCACATCGGCCTGGATCTTTTCGTCCATCGAGACAGCGTGAAAGTCGATATGCAAAACGTCGCCGCCCACGGGCGAATGCTGCACTTCCTGCACGAGCGCGAGGCGGTTCTTGCCGCCGTCTCCCTCGATCTCGAGTTCGACCAAAATGTTCTCGCCCGACGCATGACTCAGCATCGCGTTGATGTCGCGCTTGGAAACCTGCAGCGTTTCTGGTTTGTCCTTGGCGCCGTAAATAATTGCCGGCACGACGCCGCGCGCCTTCAGTTTCCGCACCGCGGACCGTCCTGTGACCGTCCGCCGTTGCGCCATAAGTTTAACTTGCTTAGCCATGTTGAATTCCTATTTGCCGCTCTCGTTGTCGATCTTGAACAGCGAGGAAACAGATTCGTCATTATGAATTCGTTTCATGCCTTCGCCGAGGAGCTCGGAAACGCAAAGCACGGTGGTCGTAAATCCTTCCACCGGGCGCACGGGCGTGCTGTTCGTGGTTATTAATTCCTCGATCTCGGACTTTTGCAACCGGGGAATTGCGACATCCACCAGGACGGCGTGGGAAACGCCCGCATAAATCTTGAGGGCGCCGTGCGCTTTCAGGATCGTGGCGGCGGAAGTGAGTGTGCCGGCCGTCTCGGTGATATCGTCCACCAGGAGCACATCGCATCCTTCCACTTCGCCGATCACATAGAGCGCTTTCGTCTCGCTCGCGCTTTTCCGCTGCTTGGCCACGATGGCCAGATTAGCCCCGAGCGCCTGCGAATAAGCCGACGCCATTTTTAGTCCACCCACATCCGGCGAAACCACGACAGTTTTCCGCGTCAGACGCGTCCGCAGATACTTGATCAGGACCGGCATGGAATAGAGATGGTCCACCGGGATGTCGAAGAAGCCCTGCACTTGTTGCGCGTGCAAATCCATCGTCAGCACCCGGCTCACCCCGGCGGCATTGAGAAGGTTCGCCACCAGCTTGGCTGTGATGGGAACGCGCGGCTGATCTTTCCGGTCCTGCCGCGCGTAGCCGAAAAATGGGATGACCGCCGTGATGCGATCGGCGCTGGCGCGGCGCGCGGCATCCACCATGATGAGCAACTCCATGAGATGCTCGTTAGTCGGCGGGCAGGTCGGCTGAATAATGAAAACGTCACGCCCGCGAATGTTTTCCTCGATCTTGACGTAGGTTTCGCCATCCGGAAATGAGCTGATCGTCGCCTGCCCCAACGGCGCACCGATGTAATCGCAAATGCGCTGGGCCAGCTCGCGATTGGCGGAGCCGCTGAAGACCTTCATTTCGGGTTGGAGCGCGAACATAATCTCGGAGGGGCGCTAACTTAGTCGTGCAAAGGCGGCATTGGCAATCGCGGATTGGCCTGCTCTCAAACGAAGGCGACACTTGCCAATTCACGGTCTTTCCGCGATTTGTTACCGCCTGCGCACTCCCGTCTGAATTCATGGCCAACATGGAAGCCGATCCCATCAAAGTCGAACGAGTCACCACCGATTCGAAGCTTTTCGCGCACACGCGCTGGGACGCCGTGCCGGTCATGGCGAGCCTGTTTCATCTCGCCTATTTTTTTGCGCTCTTCTACCTTTACCCGCGCGTGCCGTTGTGGGTGATGCTGATCCTTGGCTTCATCTACGCGCTGATGGTTAACGCGAACATCAACGGCATCGGGCACAACTTCATTCACAACCCATACTTTCGCTCGCCCCTTCTCAATCGGCTTTTTGGGGTTGGGCAGTCGATCGCCTGCTGTTTTTCGCAGACGTATTATGATGCCGTCCACATGCAGCATCACAAAGGCAATGCCGACCGGCCTGACGAAACTGGTGAGACCATCGACTGGATTTCGATTTACAAACATGGCCACGACGGCGAAGCAGAAAACCCGTGGAGCTACGTGTTTCTCAGCTTTTTCCGGGACGACGTCGGAGTGATCCGGGGTGAATTGCGCAAGCGCGGCAATGGCGATCTTTTCTGGGGCAATGTCGAACTGGCCGCGTTCGCGACCACTCTGTTCATGATGTTCCTCTTCAACTGGCGTTACATGCTCTTTTATTTCCTGCCGTTTTTCTATCTGGGCCACTGTTTCAGTTACCTGAACGGCTATTACCGGCATTTTGGCGGGAACCCGGACAAACCTGTGGCCTGGGGCGTGAGCAGTTACGGAAAGATCTACAATTGGATTTTCTTCTACAACGGCTACCACGCCGAACATCATTTCCGGCCGAAGGTGCATTGGACGAAAATGGAAGGATTCCATCGCCAGATTGCCGATTTGCAGAAACGCGAAGGTGTCCGCGTTATCGAGCGCGCGCATATGCTCGGCTTCCTCGATCCGAATTTGCCCAAGCGCGGCGGTGGAATCGCTCCGATCGAGCACACCGCCCAGCCGGCGCCGTAGAGCGGTTGTAGGGCAGGCGCACCGCCTGCCACGATGAACGGCAAGCGGAGCGCTTGCCCTACAATTCTTACTTGTTCGAGAAGCTCGCGCGGAGCTTTTCTCTCTTTTCGTCCGCGTCTTCCCGTAACCGGCGGATGTCGATCGTCAGTTGCTTCTGGAGCGATTCGGCCTCTTCGAGATTTCCCGCCGCCTGCGCTTTCGCGAGCTGATCCTTCAGGAAAAGTTCCTTTTCCGCGATGCGCGCCTTGAACGTCGAATCGATCTCCGCGATCTGCTGCTTCTGCTCGTCGGTGAGGGCGACGGATGGCGCCTTTTTCTCCAGCCGTTCCATCGCCAGTTCGTAAGCCGATTTCATTGCCAATTAGTCTAGCGCGTCCGTTCCACGAAGCCAAGCAAAGCGGACCTGTTCCGCCGCAGCGAAGCGGAGGCGAATTGCGGTTGCGAAATCAAACCCTAAGTTACCGTCCCGATGTCCTCCAAAATCCGTCTGCTCAGCACCGACTTCGACGGCACCCTTGTCGCGCACGGCGGCAATCCCGTCCTCGATCGCGGCTGCATGGAGTGCATCGAGCGGCTGCAAGAGAGCGGCGTCCTCTGGGCCATCAATACCGGACGTTCCGTTGATCTGCTCGAATCGGGTCTGACCGATTTCGAATTCCCGGTCCATCCCGATTTCATTCTCACAAGCGAGCGCGACGTATTCCGCCCCTCGTCCAACGGCGGAAAATGGGAACCGTACGGCGACTGGAACGAGCGGGTGGCACGGAAGCACGCCGAGCTTTTTCACTCGGCGGAATCGGTCCTCGCCGAAGTGGTGGATTTTGTGCACCACAAGACCAAGGCGCGCCTGCTTTATCACACCGCGGGTCTGGAAGGATTGATCGCCGAGAGCGAAGAAGAGTTGGATCGCGTCACGAAATTCATCGATCGCGCGCGCGCGAAGCAGCCGAAGTTCCATTACCAGCGCAACACGGTTTACCTGCGCTTTTGTCACGCCGATTACCACAAGGGCGCGGCGCTCGCCGAGCTGTCGCGTTTGCTGGAAATTTCCCGCGAAGAAATTTTCGCCGCGGGCGATCACCACAACGACATCTCGATGCTGGACGGCCGTTTCGCCGCGATGCCCGCGTGCCCCGCGAATGCGATCCCGGAAGTGAAAGACGCCGTGAAGTCAGCGGGCGGATTTGTCGCGTCGAAAGAATGCGGTGCCGGCGTCCACGAAGCGCTACTCCATTTCGGAGGATCTTAACCGCGGATTACGCGGATCAAACGGATCAGACTTCAGCCTATCCGTGTCATCCGCGTAATCCGCGGTTCAATTTGCTTCCAGTCGGCTACAATTTCAGCCGCGGCTCTTCCGCCAGAATCTCATCGAGCGCCGGCCACTGCACCGCGGCGTCCATATCCCGGAAGGCGTGGAGATACACTGCCACCACTTCCGCCGGATATTTTGCCAGAAGCTGTGCCGCCGCCGCTGCGATCTTTTCCTTCAGCGGCGCGGGCGGAATTTCTTCGACCGTCCCATCTTCCTCGTGCTTGATTTCGAGCGCGTCGAGAAAATCGCAGAGCATTTCCTTTTGCGCGCCCACCAGCCACGCGTGCAAAAGATGGCTGGCGAGCGCTTCACTCAGGCCGCGGCCGAGCGCCGCTTGCATCCAGGGATGGCGCTCGATCGGCGGCTTTCGCTCGATGAAAACGGTGCGGAGATTGCGCTGATTCGCCAGGCCCTGGATCGCCGCCTTATAGACCGGCTTCTGTTCCGTCTGGAGAAAAGTGAAAATCTGCGCGGCCAGCGACGGCGGCAGGCGTCGAAAAATCTCGTGCGATTTCATCGATGGCAATTCTCGTGCTTTTTGTGCAATCTTGGAAATAGGTTTCTAACCGCGGATTTCGCGGATGACTCGAATGCCAGAATCTGATCCGTGAAATCCGCGTAATCCGCGGTTCAATCTTTAGTCGCGACCGACAGAGCAATCGGCGCGTCCGCCTCAATCTTCCCAGCGAAGCGATTCGTCATGTAGGTGAGCAGCAATACCCAAAAAGTCAGCGCGATGCTGAAGAGTGGGAACTGCAACGGATAGGGCAGCGAATAAATGATCGCCATCAACGGCCCCCACACCGCCCAGGTCGCGAGCAACGTCGGCACGATCTTGTCCTTGTAATGTTCCCAGGTCAGCGCGCGCCGGACCGATCTCCACGAGAAGCCTTCGTTCTTCCATTCGTAGACCAGCACTTCGGCTGGCGCGGCGAAGAACGGATTATAGCCGAGCTGATCGACCAGGATTTTTGCAATCACCACGGGGACTGTCACCACGTCGCCAAACCAGACCGCGTTCATGCGATACATCAGGTCGACCAGGATTCCGTCGAAGGCCCAGGTCGGAATCGTGAAAGCGAGGTTGCGGACATTTTGCGCGCGCGGGCGGCCGCGTTGGAAAAAGAGGATCACAAACAGCTCCGGCACCACCGCTCCGGCCAGGGCTGCGGCGATGACGACGAAGACGAGGCCGTGCGTTTCTTTGTAATGGGCCAGGCGATTAAGGAAATCCGCGCACGCCGGACTCAAGTAATACGCAATCAGGATCGCCAGCATCGCGCCTTGCAGGATGAAAGCGGGAACGGCGTTCGCCTTGGCCGCTTCCCAGCCAATGGCAAGCGACGTGCGATTTGTTTTTCCCGCGGCGATCGACATCGCCGCAAACTGCCGCCTGGAAATATCAGAGCAAGCGCTAATCCTTGCTTGTCATCCCGAGGCTGGCGCAGCGCGCCGAGGGACCTCACAACTGCAAGTTGCTCTGCCGCGAACCATCACGCACTGCCTGACGGACATGCCAATTGTCTCGCGGAAGCGATTTAGCACGTGGGAGGTCCCTCGGCGCGCTGCGCCAGCCTCGGGATGACAAGCATGTGGGCGGCGCGTAACTTCCAATCGTGCAACCGGCCGGCAAACCATCGATCCAATCGCTCCTTCTCGAAGAGATTGCCGCGCACCTGGCCGCGCAAAACCAGCGCCCTTATCGCGCGAAACAGATTGCCGATTGGATCTACGAGAAACGCGTCACCTCGTTCGAAGCAATGACCGACCTTCCCCAAGATCTGCGCAGCCGGCTCGCCGAGGCATTTAGTTTCAACAACCTCGAAACCGTCCGCGTGCTCGGCTCGGAAGATACGACCCGAAAATTCCTCTTTCGTCTGGGCGACGGAAACCTGATCGAGTCCGTTCTTATTCCCGCCTCACCATCTCTCTACGGCTCAACTTCGGACCGCCGCACCATTTGCGTCTCCACCCAGGTCGGGTGCGCCTACGGCTGCAAATTTTGCGCGAGCGGCCTCGACGGATTTTCGCGGAACCTCGACGCGAGCGAGATCGTGCAACAACTCATCGCCGTGGAAAAAGCCAGCGGCGAAAGGATCGACAACGTTGTCTTCATGGGCATGGGAGAACCGCTCGCGAATCTTGCGAACGTAGTCCGCGCCATCCGAATCATCAACGCGCCCTGGGGTCTCGAGATCGGCGCGCGCCATATCACCGTTTCGACCAGCGGCCTCGCCCCGCAAATCCGCAAGCTCGCCGACGAACCATTGCAAAGCCGGCTCGCCATTTCACTTCACGGCGCGACCGACGAAGTGCGGAACAAAATCATGCCGGTCAACCGCAAATATAACCTAACGACCCTGCTCGCCGCCTGTGATTACTACGCGAGCCGCAAGAAGCAACGCATCTACTTCGAATACATCTTGATCGCCGGCATCAACGACGCCGAAGAGCAGGCGCGCCTGCTCGCTGGTCACGCGCGCCGGCTGGGAGCCAAAGTAAACCTGATTCCTTACAACACCGTCGAAGGCCTCGAGTGGTCGCGCCCCTCGCGCGAGCGGCAGGAACGCTTCCTCACGATCCTGCGCGAACACGGGACCGTCGCAACCCTGCGCCGCGAAAAAGGCCACGACATCGAGGCGGCGTGCGGGCAGTTGCGCTTGCAGACGAAGCGCCGCGAAGAACGCGCAGCGACGCCAACTAGCACAGCGAGTGCGAGCGTGTAGCCACGGCCCTGTGGGCCGTTTCGCCGTAGGAAATCTGCTCCCAACGGCCCGCAGGGCCGTGGCTACAACTCATCGGGGACCACTTATGGCAGGTTGTAAACTTCGACCAAGCCGACGCCCGTCGTGTTGTTTTTGCCGCGCAAGATCGCAGTGTAGTTGCCAGGCCGAACGAGCGGAAGGAGCACAGCGGATTCAGCGGCGTTAGCCGGCGCGAGGCCGATCGTTTGGATGTCGGTTGCGGAAGGCGACTGCGCCCAATCGTCGTTTACCGCGAGCAATGCGCCATTTCCATCGCGCACCTCCAGCGTAGTGTCGTCAAGAGCTGAGGCGACCTTGTTCTTCAATGACGGTCCGATACCGCGCGCGACGACCGTCGTTGCAGCAAGATCCGGGGTGCCGGCGATGAACCCGCCGATCATAACATTGTCGGCCGTCTCGACAAAGCCGCGCGTGCTGATGTTGGCGAGAGTAGAACTGGCGTCGCCACTGATGTCGTATGCTTCGACGACGGCGATGCCGGTGGTGTTGTTCTTTCCGCGAAGGACGGCGGTGTAGGCGCCCGGCACCAACGTTTGCACGATCGCGGATTCGCGATCGTCGGAAGGCGGGATGCCTGTGGCTTCAATGTCCGCCTGATGCTCTTTCCAATTGTCGTTCGTCGCGATCGGCGTGGGATTTCCCTGCTGGTAAAGCTCGAGCGTTGGATCATCGAGTCGGCCCGGTATGGGGGTGCCGCTAATTTGTAACGAGGGGCCGATCGCGCGCACCAGCACTTTTTTCGGCGTGATGCCGGTGATGATAAACCCCGCGATCGGGATGTTATCGCCGGTCTTCGCATTGGCGCGTGTCGAGATGTTGAGCAGGCGCGCGCGCTGGGATGGCACCGGCAGCGGGGTGTTGCGACTCGCGGTGGTGACCTGTCTCAGCGGCGCCGGGCTCGGCGCAGGCGATACGTCCGGCGTGGTGTAACTGATGGTCGGAATGCCATTGCCATTGAGAACGATCTGCATGAAATCGAGCCGCACGTTGTCCACCACATCCACCAGCTCTTCGTCCCAATGCGGCGTCGCGGTATCCACACCGGAGCCGCGCAAATAAAAGATGCGACCTTTGCCCGCGCCCCCATCTTCGATCAGCCCGACGTGAATGGTCCCGTTATCCACGACGAAGAATTGGTCTGCGCCAGTATCCGATCTCAGGGCGTTGCCGTAGCGCGGCAGGGTGTGCACGAACGCCATGCTCTCGCCTTGATTGAAGCTGACGTAGAGCTTGTCTCCATGCAGCACGTAGAGCGTTCCCTTTTGATCGAACGCGGAATGCGTCACGACAAATGCCGCCCCTAGTCCGGCGGCCACTGGATGCTTAACGCCAGTCCACGTCGCGCCGAAATTGTCTGTCTTACAAACATAAAGATCTCGCGTGTTGGGCGCGGTACCATCGGCGGTATCGGTCCAGTAGAACTGCCGGTCAGTGCCCCAGGTGCCGTGGCGATTAGATTTCTGCAACGCGAAGAGCGGATTCGCCACGCGTTTGTCCCCGGCATTGTTCGGCGCGTGCGCGCTGTCGTGGCAGACGATGTGCATCGAACCGCTGCCGTCATCGCCCACCAGCGGCGTTTGAAGCGGAAACGTGATCCCGCCATCGAAACTAAAGATCACCGCCGATCCGATGCGCATCCACCCGGCGAGCGCGTACGGCTTATCGGTCGGCAATGCGCCCCCGGGTCGCATTCCGGCGAGCGGCCCAAGGTAACTCCACGCCTGGTCGTTGCCCGCAGAGGCGATGGGAGCATGAGTGGTGGTCCAGGTCTCGCCCCGGTCACTGCTGCGCGCGATCACCACGTCCCCGAGTTCGGTTCCGAAGAAAATTACGTCATCAGCGAAAGCCTGCATGTCGCCTTCAATGCCGAACGGCACCGAGACGTTCGCCGGCGGATAGGTTTGCTTCCAGGTTTTGCCTCCGTCATCGGTCTTCTTGATTTTGTTGCCGTTCACGAGCACCGGCAGCAGCACGTAATCGCTCTTGCCGGAAGCAGCGAGATTCCCTTCGCAGCAAGTCCCATGGTAGACAATTGTCCAATCGGTGGAGCGGGGCGGCGCCGGCAGCGGCGGTATGTCTGTCGGCACGACTTTCGCCACGGCGTGATATTCATCTGCCGCCGAGCCGGTGAAGTAACCGACATGGACGGTAAAGACGCCGGTGCCGTCAATGGAGGGATCAATCTTACCCTCCTCCACCGTCCCTGGCGCGCCATGCGTGGCTGAAGAAACAACCGGCCCGCTGTTCGATCCTTTATGGATATAAAGATCGTAGTCGTTGGCCAAAACCACCCACGAGATCGCTATATTGATTTTCTTGCCCGCCCAATCCGCCGGTGTGCCGGTGACCGTAAGTGTGAAGGTGTCGCAGTTCACTCCTTCCACGCAGGTGCTCTCGCCATTGTAAGCTCCGCCGGCGGCCGTCCCGTCCCACGTCACCCGCGCGGATGAGGGCGTTATCATATTTGATGATGGATTTGCCGCGCCCAGCCGGAGCACAGAGATGAAACAGGCCAGGCTCGCGAGAATAAAAAAGCCACCCAGCGTCCAACGCATTTTGTTCATTCTAATTTGCCTCCCAAAAAAGAATCGGATGGCGCGGCGCGCTGGGCCGGGTCGGCCCCCGATCACGACATGAAAAGCAAAGGGAAACTCAATGCCGCTGATGCTGCCAAGCCCGAGGAAATCGCACACGAGATCGCGAAATGCGACGCCGCGCTGCAGTAATTAACCTGCCGTTACAGAGGTAAACTCGGGAGGCTGCCGGCAGCGCTAATCAACCCGGCTCACCGGTAGCAAGATCACCCGGTACGGCGTGCATTTCACCACGAAGGAATACGTTTCCCCTGGTCGCACATCCAGCGTGCCAGACCACGAATCGCTTAGCCGGCCAGGACGACTCGCATACAAATCATGCCGGCCCGGCGTGAGGTACCGTTCATAGACGTGCCCCTTGGCAAACGCTCCCGCCTGTACCCCGTCGATCCATACCGCAATTGGGACATTGATCCCCAGCACCGGCGAATGTTTCATCCGGAGAACTCCGTCACTGGACCGCGAATACTCGGATTGCCCCGCGGCGCTCTGGTTCGCGCTCGCGAACAACAGTGCGCCTGCGGCCAAAACGAGAACAACGGATGAGTATACTCTTTTCATAGCAGTTGAACCTTTCGGTCTAACTTAGCACATCCTTCGCGCCTGTGCGTGGTCTCCTACGAAGTTTTCGGCTTCGAAACGTCTTTCAGGGGTGCGGTCCGCCGGTTTCTTCGGCCGGAAACCTACCGGCAGCGTCTCACCGCTGGTGAAGCGGAATTTTCCGCGTGACGCGACTCGGGTTGTTGCCTTTCAACGCCGCCTCAAATCTTGACGGCTTAAAGCCGTCAAGATCGCAGCGGCGCATGTCGTTGAGGGAAGTCGATTATGCTTGCAGTTTCGCGAGGTGATCAGGTGCACTCCGGCAATGACGAACGCCTCGATGATTGATCCCACCCTCCCGTTCATCGACTTACACCGCCATCTCGACGGGAGCGTGCGACTCGAGACGATCCTCGACCTGGCGAAACAACACGGAGTGAAGCTGCCAGGAGCGACGATCGAGGAATTGCGTCCGTATGTGCAGGTCACTGAACGCCAACCAGGCGTGATGGCGTTCATCGCAAAGATGCTTTGGATGACTCGCGTACTGGCCGATGCCGACGCCTGCCGTCGCATTACGCGCGAGAATGTCGAGGACGCAAAACGTGAAGGGATCGATTACCTGGAGTTGCGCTTCAGTCCCTTCTTCATGGCCGAGCCGCACGGGCTCGATCCTGAAGCGGTCGTTGCTGCTGTCATTGAAGGCGCTACCGAAGGCTCCGCCGCTACCGGCGTGACAGTGAACCTGATCGGAATCCTGAGCCGCACCTATGGCGCTGAGGTTGCGCACAAAGAATTAGCCGCGCTCTTGTCACACCGCGAACACCTGGTCGCGCTCGATCTCGCCGGCGACGAAGCGAATTTCCCCGCGCTCCTTTTCACCGAACATTTCCGGAAGGGCCGCGACGCCGGATGGCGCATCACCGTACACGCCGGCGAAGCGGGAGGACCCGAGAGCGTCTGGGATGCAGTCAAACTTCTCGGCGCCGAACGAATCGGTCACGGCACCCGCGCCCTGGAAGATCCGGCGCTGGCCGAGTTTCTTTTCGAAAAACGCATCGCCATCGAAGCAAACCTAACGAGTAACGTCCAGACCAGCACCGTGCCTGATCTGGCCAGCCATCCGCTGCGCGAAATGCTTGCGCACGGCCTGCCCGCTTCGATCAACACCGACGATCCCGGGGTCAGTGCCATTGATCTAAGGTATGAGTTCGAGGTAGCGGCCCCTACGGCCGGGCTTTCACGAGAACAAATTCGTCAGGCCCAAATCAACGCGCTCGAAACCGCCTTTCTCTCGGCCGAGGAGAAGGCGGCATTGCGAGCGAAGCGTGAAGTAACGGCAGACAGCGCTCCTATGCCTGCCCATCGGAAACGGATGTGATTGAATCAAGATCTTGCCCATCGCTTCCTCGTGTGCCTCGGCCGCCGCATTGCTAGGCCCTGTTTATTTCGTATGCGCGCAGAGAAGTTGCGAGCCTATGACGCAAATCAGAACGACGTAACCCGCGATTGTGAAAATAACCTTGGCCCAAAAGAAGAACAAGGCCGCCCAGTTAATTGAGGCAGGCGCGAGGAACTCGTGGTCCGCCGGAACCTTAAGCTTTTCCTTCCTTCTGTTTAAGATTCCCCACGCAAGGGATTGGTAGGTATACTGGAGCAAATCGCAGCTGAGGGCGATTACGTAGAATATCAACGAATAATGCAGTGCCGAACTGAATACCAAAACACCGTGAGTCTCGCCGGTCCGGACCAACCAAATCACAGCTATTCCAGCAAGAGCCAGTTGGCGCGTAACGCTGCTTAATGAGGTTGTCGCGTCCTCATAGTATTTTCTGACATTCTCGCGCTTCATGGGCGGGCCTTTGGGCCGGGGCTATCTGTGCCCGTAACTACGACATTAATTACGTCGGCGACAGTGTGCGCGAGTGATAGCTCATCCAACGAAAAGTGAGTACAGAATCCGAGGCTCTCGATCTCTTCAATAATTTGGCCACCAACGTAGTGTATGCCGTCGTCATCGAGTCTCAAATCGCCGCGAATCGTCGTGCCCTCCTGAATCGCGACTGCGGGAGCGTAACTTTTAAGCATCCGCATTACAATGATAGACGCAAGTTGGCGGTTAAATTCGGGCATAAGCTTAGTACGTTGCCTAACGAAGAATTAGACGAACATTCGCAAGTAAGGGCGAACATTTTTTCGCCTATTTCCGGGGAGAGCGTCAGACCATTGCCGAGGTCGAGTGCTGGATCGATTGAGGTAAGCGATATAGTTGCGCGTCTTGATTAGGTCGTTGGCCTCGATCACCAAACGTCATTTAGGATTGTTGAGCAACTCATCCCAACTGACGTTGAGCGCTCTTCGTAATCGAATCAAGACGGCGAGAGAGCAGCCAAAGCCGCCAGCTTCGATCATCTGCAATTAACGAGGGGGATGCCGGCTTTTCGGCCAGAGCCTCCTGAGAAAAACCAGCCTCGGTGCGCAATCGGCGAAGATTGCGTCGGAAAATATTGAGATGTTTTTGCGGGACACGCTCCATGAGTGGATGCCCTTTTCTTCTCTCAATCCAATCCTGCCAGCAATTCCTTCCAAGAGCAGTGCAGGGACCGCTTTAGACGTGTCGCAGTTTCAACCGTGGGACTCGAAGTGCCGTTTTCAATTCGTTGAACTTGGGAACGATCGATGTCTGCTTTTTCTGCGAGTTGCTCTTGGGTGAGGACCGCTCTTGCCCGGAGTCGGACAACGTTCCGGCCAAAAATCTCTCGTGTGTCCACGCCAGAGGGTGGCAAAGAATGTGCTTTCAGGTCTGCCGCATAAATGCGGCTTTTTTTATTGGCCTTTCTTCCCTGTTTTTGTATGACTGCGAATCAACCCCTCGCTTCTGTGACTTCCCCTCCCCTCAACATCCTGATCGCGGAAGACGAGAGGTCCGTCGCGTTCTCGATCTCTTTCGCCCTGAAATGCGATGGTCATAAAGTCGAAATCGTGAACGACGGCGCGGAGGCGCTCGCCAAGGTCATCGTCGAACGAGGCGTGTTCGATCTGCTCATCACCGACAACAACATGCCGCGAATGACCGGAGTCGAACTCGTGCGACGAGTTCGCGCTGCCTCCTTTAGTGGAAAGATTCTCGTGCTTTCGGCGCATCTGTCGCCGGAGAATCGCGCGGGTTACGACGCGCTCGGCGTAGATGGAATGATACCCAAGCCATTCGATCTTCATCAATTGCGCGCGGTGATCAGACAGATAGCGGAAGAGAGAGCTGCGATCCCTCCGGGGCAACGAAATCCAATCCGGCTATCGCCCGCACAAGTGGAAAGACTGCTCAGATCGGCGTTGCCCGAGTCGGACGAGCCTGAAGAACGGGATGCAAAATAACGCAACGTTAGAACTTCCGCATTCGGCCTAGTCGAGTCTACAACCTTCCTTAAGCGACCTGACCCCCGACCTCTGTCTTCCACCCTCCGTCCTCCGTCCTCCGCCCTCCGTCCTCTGTCTTCCGTCCTCCGACCTCTGCCTTGCGCGGGCGCGGAAGCTGGCCTAGATCAAATCATGTCCGGGTACGAGCCTGAGCCCGATCGAATTTGGGACGAGTACGAGTGGGAGCGGTTTCTCCAGCAGCAGGATCATAAAACGGAGAAATACATGGAGCTGCTCGAGAAGTACCTCGACCATCCGCAGCGCGACCAAATCATCGCGCAGGAAATGGGTTGGACGCAGTTGCTGAAAGGCGATGACTGGAGCGATGAAGTGGACGCGCTCCTAGCCGACGAATCGAGCGCAGCCGAAGAGGAAGTCGCCAGCGCGCAAAACGACGCTGGGTGCGTCGACGGCTTTGAAGATCATGTCCTGTATCGCGCGGCGTTCGCGTTGACTGTCTGGATCGATCAGCTTTTCGACGAACAGGCCGCGCTCCAGAACGAGCCGGCGGCGGTGAAGCTGGCCACGCATTCCGCCCTGGCCAGCGCCAAACTCGCCGCGGCCTTGAGCGATGACGACGTGGACGAAATCGGCATGACGATCGCGTATCTCAAGCGGGCCTTGAAAGCGATCACGGTCTCGATGGAAGCCGGCGCGCAGTTGCTCTCAGAACAGTTTATCACGCCGCGACAACACGCGGTCCTCAATCAACGCCTTTTCGAGGTGCGCGACGGCATTATTACCCTCATGGGCAAATACCGCGGCGAATGGCTGCGGCGCTTCGGCAGCCTCTAGCGCCCGGTTGAATGAAATAGCCGCGGCTCCGTCCAATAATGCATACGGAAGCGACTCCGGCTCAGCCCGATGTCTCGGAACTCGACTTGGTGAAGCAATGCCAGGCGGGCGATTCTGAGGCGTTCGATCAGCTGGTCGGCCGTTACCGCACACGAGTTTTTGGCATGATCTATAACATGGTACATAACGAGCAGGACGCCTGGGATCTCGCCCAGGATAGTTTCCTGAAGGCATGGAAATCGATCGCGCGTTTCCGCGGCCAATCGTCCTTTTACACCTGGATGTACCGGATCGTGACCAACGTAACGATCGACTGGCTGCGCAAGAAGCAGGTGAAAGGTTCGGGCGCCGAGTTCGACGATGCGATTCAATTGACGGACATCGATCCGGCGTCACGGACGGTCCCGAAGGCGGACCCGTTGCCGCATCAGCGGATGGAACGCGCCGAGATTCGGGTCCGGATCGACGAAGCGATCAAGCAGCTTTCGCCGGAGCATCGCGCCGTGATTTTGATGAAGGAAACCGAGGAAATGCAATATCACGAGATCGCCGAGTCGCTCGGGTGTTCCATCGGCACGGTGATGTCGAGACTTTTCTATGCGCGGAAAAAATTGCAAAATTCACTGAGAGACCTTTATGAAAATGTTTGAAGAAAAGTGGACCGCGTGGCTCGACGACGAGCTGACTGGGGACGAACTCGTCGAGTTTGAAGCTTCTCTTCCGGACAAGGCAGCCGCGGAGGCCGAAAAGCGCGATGCGCACAAGCTGGGAGCGTTTTTGAAGGAACAACTCCAGGGCCGCGCCATGGGCAACGAGGAATTTTTCCATCATCAGTTGCGCGAGAAGATCGAGCGCGATGCGCGCGCCGGAGTGGCCGGCGGCAAAGCGGATTCGCCACGCGCCTGGTGGCCGATCGGGCGCCTGGTGTGGGTGGGCGCCACTTCGCTCGCGATCTTTTGTATCTGCACGTTTTTTGTGATGCGCGAAAAAGGCCCGACCGATCAATCGCAGTATCTTTCGCAGATCCTGAATGCCCGGGTCGATCCGGTGGTGAGCCCGAACGCGACCATCTCGATGTTCGAATCAAAGAAAGACCGCGTGACGGTTCTCTGGGTAGACGGCTTGCAATCGCTGCCCTCGGAATACGCCACGAAGTAATTTTCCCATGCAAAGGCGCTCCCGTTTGCTGCTTGGCGTGAGCCTCGCGCTCATCATAGGAAGCGCGCTGCCGGCGCGGGCCTCACAAACGGTTTGGAGCGGGCTCGTCATCGCGAACAATGTCGCGCAGCCCGAGGCGATTCCGCCAGAGTTGAATCGTTTCGAGGGGACGCTCAAGGAGTTGTTTGGCTACAACCAATTCAAGGTCATCGGTCAGTCGCGCAAGACGCTCGTGACCGGGTCGGAGGATTGGCTGGCCTCGAGCAAATATTTTTCGCTCCACGTCGATTCCAAAGGCGGCACGGATGCCGGTTATCTGCTGAACCTGAAGTTGTTTCAGGAAAAAAATCTGCTGCTCGAAACGGAAACGAAGTTGAGCAAGGCCAGCCCGCTGGTCATCAAAGGCCCGCTAGTCGGAGACGGACAATTGTTGCTACTATTGGTGGTGCAGTAAGTCTGTAGCGGCGGTCTCTGACCGCCGAAGCGGATTAGATTCCTCGCCCGTTGACCAGCAAATCGGTGGGAGAGACCGCCGCTAACAGGAATCGAAGATGCAAATATAGCGACGCGTTGTTTAGTGGACGGATGCTCGCTTCGCGTCTTGTTTTCTTCGCTGCTTTCTCACTTCTTTTCGTGACGACTTTGAACGCCGAGAAAACATTCGATTTC
>Ga0209118_1000771_pt1 | contig 16270 bp, 6 predicted proteins | sample BlaSpr_A8_Ref_M1_FD_187988 | JGI IMG/M metagenome (GOLD analysis project Ga0209118, IMG submission 187988) | Forest soil microbial communities from Thunder Bay, Ontario, Canada - Black Spruce, Ontario site 2_A8_Ref_M1 (SPAdes) (version 2) | ecosystem: Environmental > Terrestrial > Soil > Boreal...
CCGGACCGACCTCGCCATTGAGCGATTGATGACGCATGTCAGCCACTACGCCAACAATGACGAACCAGTCCGGGTTCAAATCGCTCTGTGAGTTCCCAAGTTTCACGCGCTTGCCAATCGCGTCCTCTGCTGGCCACAGTCGCTTTGCCAATCCCTCGCTGACCAGGCAAACGCGGAGCGCATCGAGGTTATCGCGCTCTTCAAAAACGCGGCCGCGCAAGAGTGGAATTCGAAGCGTCCGAAAATAATCGGAGCTGACAGTCTGGAAGTTGGCTGCCGGATTACGGCTCTGCTCGTCGGGCGATTGACCCTCGGCCGTGAGCTGCATGCGGTTCCAGGGGCGCTGCGGAACGAAGGGAGGACTGTTGTTCGCCGCCACCGCCTCAACTGCCGGCATCTCGCTGAGACGTTGGAGCAAGCGAGAGAAACGGTCGACCCATTTCTGGGTGGGTTCGTCGCCGCTGTAAGTCGGATTGATCTCCATCATCAAAACGTTGCGCGCATCGAAGCCGGGATTGACCTCGTTTAGTTTTAGCAAACTCCGCAGGACCAGACTCGCTCCGACAAGGAGGACAATGGAAACGGCGACTTGCGCGGCGGTCAGAACTTGGCGGGAGCGCGCGCCGGCGCCAGTGCCGCCGGTGCTGCCACCGGCGGTTTTCAGTGACTGCGAAATGCTGACGCGCGCGGCCTGCAGCGCGGGGAGCGAACCCGCGAGCAGCGCGGTTACGAACGAGATAGCGATGGTGAAAACGAGAACGCTCGGGTTCACATCGATCCTGATCCAAAACGGCAGCTCGATGGGAATGGAGCCCGCGACAAGATCGACGAGCCAGAAAGCCATGAGACCGCCGGCCGCGCTCCCGAGGAGCGCGAGCAGCGCGCTTTCGGTGAGAACCTGCCGCGCCAGCCGCCACCGGCTCGCGCCAAGCGCCGCGCGCACCGAGAGTTCGCGCTCGCGCGAGGTCGCGCGCGCGAGCAGAAGCTGGCTCACATTCGCGCACGCGATCAGGAGTACGCCGCCGCAGGAGGCGAGAAGCAGGAGCAAAGAGAACCGCACGTTGCCGGCCGAGTGATCGCGCAGTGGAACGACCGCCGCGCCGATCTCCTTGTCAGTATCGGGATATTGCTGCGCGAGCCGCTCGGCGATTAGTGTCATCTCTGCCTGCGCCTGACGTGTCGTGACGTCGGACTTTAATCTGCCAATGGCCTGATCCGCGCGCCACTCACGGTTGTCGCTCATGCCGAAAACCGACGCCATCGGAACCCAGAGATCCGTTTGCGATGGGAAACGGAAACCGGCCGGCATCACGCCCACGATCGTGCGCGGAGAACCGTCGAGACGAACATCACGCCCGATCACCGCTGGATTGCCGCCGAACGATTTCCTCCAAAGCCGCTCACTGATGAGCATGACTTTGGGCGCGCCTTTGCTGTCGTCTGCGGGCCTCAAATTGCGACCCAGGACGGGTTCCACGCCCAGCAAATTGAAGAGGTTGGCAGTCGTGAAAGTTGTCTTGAGCGTTTCCGTCGTGCCGGTCGACGGCTCGAGATTTCCGTTCCAGCGCAGATTGAAAAACGCCAGGTCGGAAAAGCTGCGGCTCTGATTCTGCCAATCGACAAAATCGAGATAGTTCACGCCGAGATCGCTGCCGGAGCGCGTGCTCCGCGATTGGAGCATGACCAATTTTTCCGGCTCTGCGTACGGCAGCGGGCGGAGCAGGAACGCGTAGATCACGGCGAACATCGCCGTCGTCGCACCGATGCCGAGCGCGAGCGCGAAGATCGCCGTCGCGCTGAAGCTCGGTGATTTGATCAGCTGGCGGAAGGCGTAGCGAACGTCTGTCATCATCTCTTGTCATTCCGCGCGCAGGGCTTCGATCGGATTCACTTTCGTCGCGCGATTCGCCGGAAGCAGACAGGCAATCAGCGCGACGGCCCCGAGAAGAATCGTAATCGACGCGAGCGTGAGCGGATCCTGCGCGCTTGTGTTGAAGAGCATCGAACCCATGGCGCGCGAAGCGGCCAGCGTCGCGGCGAGTCCGATGACCAGGCCGAGGCCGATGAGTTTTCCGCCTTGAGTGAGAACCAGACGCAGCACATCACGCTGTTGCGCGCCGAGCGCCATGCGAATGCCAAACTCGCCCGTGCGCTGCACCACGTTGTAAGCCATCACGCCGTAGATGCCGACGGCGGCGATAACGAGCGCGACACCGGAAAAAACGGTGAGCAGCGTCATCGCGAAACGCTGGCGCGCGATGCTGTCGGCCACGATTTCTTCCAGCGGGCGAATGGAGCCGATGGGCTGGTCCTTGTCCACCGCATAGACGGCCGGACGCAAAGCGCCGAGCAACGCGGCCGGCGAACCATTCGTGCGAATGACGACGTTCAGCGAACTGAATGGCACTTGCGCGAACGGCTCGTAGGACTGCGCGCTCGTGGCCTTGTCCACCCCGTATTGCTTGATGTCGCCCACGATCCCGACGATTTCGCGCCAAGTGTCGGGGCCGTTCGTAATATTGATCCGTTTTCCGATCGGATCTTCGTTCGGAAAATACTGGCGGGCCATCGTCTCGTTGATGATCGCGACGCGCGGCGCCTTGGCGTCATCCTGCGGAGTGAAGATGCGGCCGCGGATGAGACGGATGCCCATCGCGCGGAAATAATCCGGCGTGATCGTGTAATAATTCGTGCTCGGCAAATCGCTCGGCGCGATGGCCGGCCGGCCCTCTATGTTGAAGCCGAGCACGTAATCACCGACGAGCGGCATTGAATGTGTAATGCCGGCGAACTGTACGCCGGGCAGCGCTTTTACTCGATCGAGCAATGCGTCGGCAAAAGCGTTTCTCTGCTCGGGCATCGCATATTTTTTCTGCGGCAGTGAGAGCCGGAGAAGAGTGGCATTTTCCGGGATAAAACCAGGATCGACATGAGCGAGCTGCATGAAACTGCGCGCCAGCAGTCCCGCGCCGCCAAGAAGCATGAGCGCGAAGGTCACTTCGAGAACGACCAGCGCGCTGCGTAACCGGCCGCGCGCCCCACCTTCCGTGGAACCACGCGAGCCCTGCTTTAGCGCTTCGTTCACATCGGCGCGCGCGGCGAGCCACGCGGGGGCGATGCCGAATATCAGGCCTGTGATGATGCTGAGGGCCAGTGAGAAGATGAGCACGCCGCTATCGAGATGAATTTCCGTGATGCGCGGCAGGCTGGTGGGAGCGAGGGCGAGGAGAGCATCGAGTCCCCAACGCGCCAGCAGCAGGCCGGCCGCGCCGCCGCATAGCGAAAGGACGACGCTCTCGGTGAGGAGTTGGCGCACGAGCCGGGCCCGGCTCGCGCCGAGCGCCGCGCGGATGGAAATTTCGCGATGCCGCGCGGTAGCACGAGCAAGAAGAAGATTGGCGAGATTCGCGCAGGCGATGAGCAGGACGCAGCCGACGGCGCCGAGCAACGTGTAAAGCACAGGCTTCACGTCCCGCACGCTGTAATCCTGCAAGAGCATCATAAAGATTCCCCAGCCTTTGTTTGAATCCGGATATTGTTTCGCGAGCTGGGCGGCGATCACTTCCAATTCCGCCCTGGCCTGCGCCACGGTCACGCCGGGCCGCAGCCGTCCGACCACATTGATGTAGTGCCCACCGCGAGCGTCGTTCTTGGTTTCGTCCGGTGTGAACGCCATCGGCGTCCACGCATCCACTTTACTCGCCAAGCCAAAGCCGACCGGAGCAACGCCGGCGACGGTGTACGGTTCGCCGTTGAGTTGAATGGCGCGTCCGACGACGTCGTGCGCGCCGCCGAAGACGCGTTGCCAAAACGGATAGCTCAGCACGACCACGTGGTTTTTCCCGGGCGCATCTTCTTCGGGAAGCAACATGCGGCCGAGAATCGGCTTCACGCCATAGGCATCGAAATAATGCGCGGTCGTCTTCAGGCCAATGAGACGCTGCGGCTCGCCTTCGCCGGTGAGGTTCAAGGGGGCGGCGCCATAGGCTGCGAGATATTCATACGACTTCGTCTGCTTTTCCCAGTCGAGATAGTTCGGCGGCGAGACGGAGAATTCGGGAAACCGCGGCAAATTCGTTTCCCGGATGATGACGATGCGGTCCGGCTCGGGATAGTCGAGCGGGCGGAGCAACACGACATTGACGACCGAGAAAATCGCGGTGCACGCGCCGATGCCGAGCGCGAGAGTGAGAATGGCGACGGCGGTGAAGCTCGGCGCTTTCAGGAGCTGACGAAAGGCGTAGCGGAGATCGGATAACATAAGGTTTAGGATTTTGGGTTGGGATATTTTTGCTGCAATTCGCGCTGAAGTTTTCCGAAGTAGGTTTCGGCACCTGCGGGGTCCTGGTACGGTTCCGGTTGCCTCACGTCCTCGATCTTGCCGCTAAGCGCCTGCGAGATCAGAGCTGCGTCAAGATGATCGACATGCACAGCGGTCATGAGCCTGCCGTCGCGGCCAAAGATGAAAACGACGGGAATGGCCCAGGCGTGAAAGCTTTTGAAAACGCCAAGCGTATTGTCGATTCCGATCGTTGACTCGAGTGGGTGTTTCTCCAGGAACTGCCGGACGAAAAGGGCGGGCTCATAGGTGACAGAAAAGAAGGCCACGTCCTTGCCGGCGAATTCCTGATGGAGCTGGTTCAAAGCCGGGAAAGCCGCCACGCAGGGCGAACACCACGTCGTCCAGAAATCGACTAGGACGACCTTGCCTTCCAGGTCTTTCCAGGTGGGCGATGGAGCGCCGGAGATCAGTTGAAAATCCAAGGGAGGACCTTTTTCTCCGATCTGGAGAACAGACATTTTGTTTTCTCCAGTTTCGACGGGGTGAGCGCTAACGATAAGACTCAGCGATATGAGGGCGGTAAGAACAAGTGCGCGCCCGGAATTGTGCCTTTCGGTTTTAGTTTTCATTCGGAGCGGAGTGCGGCCATTGGACTGATCTTGGTGGCGCGCCGGGCGGGAATCCACGTCGCGAGCAAAGCAGCGAACGCGAGAACGGTAGGCGCGAGCGTGAACGCGAATGGATCGGTCGAACTGACTTCGAAGAGAATGCTGCTGACAACTTTTCCGGTTCCTAACGCGAGGAGAAGACCCAGCGCGAGCCCAGCTACAACCATGGCGAAGCCTTCGCGCAGGATCATCCATTGCACCGTCTTGCCTTGCGCGCCGAGCGCCATGCGAATCCCGATCTCGCGCGTCCGGCGCGCGACGGAGTAAGCCTTCACTCCGTAAATTCCGACAACGGCCAGGCCGAGAGCGAGTGCGCCGAAAACCGAGAACAAGGCTGCTCCAGCGCGGACAATCCACAGCTGCGGATTGCCATCCATATGTTTCTCGAATGTTCTCAACTCCAGCACGGGCAACAACGGATCGACGCTCTGGACGGTCCGGCGCAGAAGGTCGGCACTCGCGGCCTCACTGGTCGCAGGAAGCGAGGCAAAGCGCACAAAAAAGAACACGTCACTTTGGAAGGCGCGGGGATACGGCAGGTAAAGCGCGCCCGCCGGCTCTTTTTCAAACAACCGTGCTTTTATGGCGGGAACGATGCCCACGATCTCGATCGATTCGCCGCGTTTGATCTCGCCGCTGTTGTCGGCGGAATTCTCCGGCGGCACTTCATCCCGTATCGGGAATTGAATCCGCTGGCCAAGCGCGTCGCCGTCCGGCCAAAGTTTTTTCGCGAGCACTTCGTCGATGATCGCTACGGGCGGTCCGCCAGGTCGCGTCGCTTCCGCGGTGGTAAAGGCGCGGCCGCGTAAGAGAGGCAAACCGACCGCGGCGAAATAATCCGCGTCGACGCTGTTCCACCAGGGTGAGAACGTGAGTCCCTCCGCCGCCGTGGCTGGTCTGGCATCCGGCGCCGGGTGAACGCCGGCGCGTTGCACGTTCCGTTTCGCGAAACTAATTCCGAACGTAACTGTGGCCGAGAGGCCCGCGTGTTGCACGCCAGGAAGCGCCGAGAATCTTTCGCCGAGAATCCGATAGACATCCTGGGCCCGCTTCTGATCGAAGCCGCCCAAACTCGCATCGATTTCCACGAGAAAGGTATTGTCGGCATGCAATCCTGAATCGACCGATGCCGCCTTGGCCGCGCCCCGAACGAAAAGCGCGGCGGCTGTGATGAGCGCGAGAGAGAAAGCAATCTGCGCCACGACGAGCGGATTGCGCGGCAGAAATTTCCAGCGTAGCCGGTGCACGTCCTCGCCGCCTTGTTGTTTCAAATCTCCGATCACGGCTGTGCGCGAAAGCTTGAGCGCCGGCCCGAGCGCAAAACAGATTGTCCCCAGAACGCAGAAGCCGAGCGTCGCGCCGAGGATCACCGGATTAGGACCGCTCAGCCAAACGAAATCGAACGGAAGAATTGCGCGGAGTGATGCGATGAGAAGATCGGAAGACCAGAGCCCCAGGAGTAATCCGCACGCGCCGCCCAGCAGCGCCAACACGAATCCTTCCGTGAGAAGTTGCCGAACGATCCGCGCCCGGCTGCCGCCCAGCGCGAGACGAATCGCGATCTCTTTGCGGCGCGCGGTGCCGCGGGCGAGCAGCATGTTCGCCAGGTTCAAACACGCGACGAGCAACACGACTGCCGCCATTGCAGTCAGGAGCGCTCCGATGGTGGTGATCGGTCCGGCTTCCGCGGGATCGGTGCTGGTATCGAATGGGAGCAACGGCGCCGTCATGAAGGTTTGATTCTTTTGTTCGACCGGAAATGCAGTCTCCAGGTTGGCGGCGAGGCCTTTGAGCGCGGGGGCCGCCGCCGCTGCCGTGACTTCGGGCTTGAGCCGGCCGATGACCATGAGTTTGTTAAAGCCGCGATCGGCGAGCGAATTGGTCCGCGCGTTCCCTAAATCTTGCGCGATATCGTCATAGACTCCGAGCGGCAGCCAGATTTCCGGCGAAAAGACGCTCGTTAGGCCAGTGAACCCCTCTGGCATGATGCCGATGACGGTGAAGCCCTGGCCATTGATCAGCAGCGACTGGCCAAGCAGCGCCGGATCGCGCGAGTGTTTCTGCCAAAACCCGTAGCTGACGATGGCGGTGCGCTGAGCACGGCCCGCCTTCTCCTCCTCCGGTAGAAACGAGCGACCATACGCGGGCAAAACTCCGAGCATTGAGAAGTAGTTGGAGCTCACTAAGTCCGCCAGGGTGCGATGGGTATTCCCCTTTTCCCCCACCCCCACAATGATGTCGTCATGGGCGATCACTCCGGAGAAGACCGTGTTTTGTTCCCGAATATCGCAGTAGGTCGGATAGGAAAATGCGCGAAAAATTTTCGGATCCTTCTTGTCCTGCGAGAAGAGCTGCACGATCTCGGACGGCCGTTTAAAAGCCGGCGGCTTGAACAGCATGGTGTTGACCAAGCTAAAGATGGCGGTGTTCGTCCCGATCCCGAGCGCGAGCACCGCAACAGCAGCGATGGTAAAACCAGGCGCTTTCCAGAGCTGGCGAAGAGCGAATCTAAAATCCTGGATCATAAATTAGAGGTCGGAGGTCAGAAGGTTTTGCTTGTCACATGTCACTCGTCACTTTCTTCATTCCGTTCGCAGCGCCTGCATGGGATCGATCCGCGTGGCGCGAAGCGCGGGAACGAAACACGCGAGCGCGGCGATCGCGCAGATGAAGAGCGCGACGCCGCTATAAAGCAGCGGGTCGCTCGGGCTCACTTCGAAGAGCAGCCGCTGCATCAACCGCGTGACCGCGAACGAAAGTCCTAGTCCGACCACCAGTCCGACAATGGAAAGGCGCAGTCCTTCTTTCATGACGAGGCCGATCACGTCCCGCGCGGCGGCACCGAGCGCGAAGCGAATACCAAACTCATTCGTGCGTTGCGCGACGCCGTAAGCGATCACGCTATAAATCCCCATCCCGGCCAGGGCGAGCGCGAGCCCGGCGAAACCGCCGAGCAGATACATCGAGAGCCGGCGATCGGCGGACGCTTGTGAAAGAACTTCGGTGTAAGACTGGACCTGGTCGATCGGCAATCCGGGATCGAGCGAGTGGATCGCGTCGATCAATTCCGTGCGGAGACTTGCCGCCGGCCGTTCGCTTCGCACCACGACGCTCTGGAATGCGCCATCGAGTTGCGTGGAGGGGTAATACATTTCCACGCCCGGCGGCAGCGAAAGATTTTCGGCGCGCACGTCGCCGGACACGCCAACGATCTCGCGCGGGATCGATTGAATGCCGGTGATGAGACGATGCCCGATCGGGTTTTCACCCGGGAACAATTTCTTCGCCATCGTCTCGTTGATGATGACGACCATTGGAGTCCCGGGGCGATCGCGCCAGGTGAAGTCCCGGCCCTGCTTGATTGGAACGCCGAGCGTCTCGAGGAAGCCGGGCGAAATTGTGGAACGGACCGCGATGATGCGATCGCTCACCGGCGGCAGCGGCCGGCCTTCGACGGCAGCGGGCGAACGGGTGTTACCGTTATCCGAAGCCGGCAGGTTCGCGCCGGTGGCGGCGTTGGTCACGCCCGGGAGCGCCTTAAGTTTCTCGATCGCGTTTTGAAAAAACAATCCCTGCCGCTCGATGTCGGGATACGACCCGGGTGGCAACCCAACAAAAAACGTCGTCACCCCCGCGGCGCGGAAACCGGGATCGACGTTTTGCAGACGGCGGAAACTATCGACTAACAGAACCGCGCCGACGACGAGGACGAGCGAGAGCGCGACCTCGGCGATCAGCAATCCCGCCCGCAACCGTCCGGCCTGACGACCGGTGCTGCCGCGGGACGAATCCTTTAACGAATCGATCGGATCGCTCCGTGACGCATGCAGCGCGGGAACCAGCCCGAGGATAATGCCGGTAATGAGCGAGAGCCCGACCGCGAACAGTAGGACATTCAGGTCGAGCGAAATTTCGCGGACGCGCGGTAGAAAATTCTCCGCGACTTTCTTGAGCAGATCGAGCCCCCAGATCGCGAGCAGGATGCCGAGCACTCCGGCGATCGCCGCGGTCAACACGCTCTCGGCCAGAAACTGCATGACGATGCGGGCGCGGGTGGCGCCGAGCGCGGTTCGGATCGCGATTTCTTTCCGGCGCGCAGTGAAACGCGCCAGCAAAAGATTCGCGACATTGGCGCAACCGACGAGCAGCACGCAACCGACCGCGGCGAAAAGCGTGAGCAACATCGGCCGTTGCGTGCCGACGAGATCTTCGTGGAACGACACGACACTCATGCCGGCCTTGGCGTCGACCTTGTCCGGCTGCGCGGCTTGGTAGCGGTGATCGACCACGCGCATTTGTTCCTCGGTCTGTTCGCGGGTCACGCCTGGTTTCATTCGCCCCAGAATGGTGAGGTAACCGGTCCCGCGTTCGATGATTTCAGGCGGCAATCCTTCCTGCTCGAAGACGCGCGAAATGAAAACGTGCGTCTGAATAAAGGGAAACTTCAGGCTGGGCGGCATGACGCCGACGACCGTGAAGGGCGCGCCGTTGAGCGTGATCGACTGGCCGAGGATGTTCTGGTCTCCGCCGAAACGTTTCTGCCAAAACGTGTGCGTCAGCACGGCCACATTCGCGCCACCCGGCCTGTCTTCTTCGGGCGTGAACACGCGCCCGAAAAGCGGCTGCACCCCGAGCGCCCGGAAGAAATTTTCCGTGACGCGAACGCCGTTGAGATTTTCCGGGTTGCCCCGGCCGGTGAGGGTAAAGCCGGTGAAGGATTGCGCGGAAAATTCCGCGAAGCTTTGCTGCTGGTCGCGCCACGCGGTGTAGCGCGGCCAGGAAACGTTCGCGCGATCGAGTCCGCGTTCGGGGAACGAACCCCACGCGCGCACGAGCTGCTCCGGCTCCGGGTACGAAAGCGGACGGAGGAAGAGCGTGTTGATTGCGGAGAAGAGAACGGTATTGGCGCCGATGCCGAGGGCGAGCGCGACGACAGCGAGTATCGTGAACCCGGGTTGGCGCAGCAATTGTCGAAGGGCGTAACGGAAGTCTTTCATGGTTAGTGGGCGTTGATTATCGGATTGGGTAGCGCACGCGTCTCGCGTGCTGGCGACGGCGTCTCGCTGTCGCGAACTTTTCCTTGAGCGTGCGCGCACCAGGAAGGTGACGCAGTGAGGAAAGATTGTTTCGGCGAGACGCCGAAACCAACGCGCGAGACGCGCGCGCTACCCGGGCTAGCTGCGTCGCGTTCCTTCTCATTCGGTGCGCAAGGCTTCGATCGGGTTCACCAAACTGGCGCGGCGCGCGGGAATGAGGCAGGCGAGGAGTGCGACAATCGCGAGCGTCGCGGAGGTGGCACCGAGTAGCGCGGGATTGTGCGCGGACACTTCGTAGAGCTGCGCGGTGAGCAGACGCCCGAGGGCGAGCGCCGCCGCCAGTCCGAAAACAAGACCGATCACGACAGGCGTCATCCCTTGCCTCACCACGAGCCGCAAAACATCCGCGGTCTGCGCGCCGAGCGCCATTCGCACTCCGATTTCGCCCGTGCGCTGCTCGACGGTGAAAGCGACCGCGCCGTAGATGCCGACCATCGCGAGCACGAGCGCGATCCCGGCGAAAACGCCGAGCAACGTCATCGTGAGCCGGCGCTGGCCTAACGACTGATCGACGATTTCATTCATCGTATTGGGCTGAATGATGGGCAAACCCGGATCGATCCTGCTCAGCGCGCTTCGGACCATTCCAGCGGCGGCCTCGGGCTTGACGGCCGTTCGGACAGTGACCCAGAAAAAGGCCCCCGAGCGTTGTGACCACGGCCGGTAAAACTCGACATCATTCGAACGATCCAGCCCAAGAGATCGAACATCACCGACAACTCCGACAACCTCCGCGGGCAGGCCCGTGTTGTTATCCGTGCCGAAAAAGATCCGTTTTCCGAGCGGATCTTCGTTCGGGAAAAGCTTTTGCGCGGTCGATTTGCTCAAGATCACTACCAGCGGTTTGTCTAACGCATCGCGTTCGTCGAAATCGCGGCCGGCGAGCAGGGGGATGGAGAAGGTCTTCAGGAAACCGGGCGAGACGCTGTGGGTCAAACCAAGCGGGCGTTGATTCAGCGGAAGCGGATTGCCGTCCACGCGGGCGTAAGGGGAGCTGGACCGGTTTCCATTCAAGGGAACGCCATCGCTCACGGACTCAGCCTCAATTCCCGGCGCGGCTTTCAATTCGGCCAGGATGCGTTCGGCAAAGCGCGCCCGCGCGGCGGGATCCGGATATTGCGCCGGCGGCAGGCCGATTCCGCCGACCCAAAGATTATCCGGTTTGAAGCCGGATGGCTGCCGGCTCAACCGCACGAAACTCGCGATGAGAAGCGCGGCGCCGGCGAGAAGGACAACCGAAAGTCCAACCTGCGCCGCGACCAGGCCGCGGCGGAAACGCATTTGCCCGCGGCTGCCCGTCATGGCGCGGCCGCCATCCTTCAAGCCATCGACCAGATCGGCGCGCGAACTTTGCCACGCCGGATAGATGCCCATGGCGATGCCGGTGAGAAGAGAAATTCCGAGCGTAAACAGGAGAACTGCGGCGTTCAACGCAGGTCCGCTATCGACCGCCAGATTGTTCACGGAAAGTTTCGGAATGACGGAAACCACCCAAAGGGCGAGACAAGTGCCGACCACGCCGGCGAGCAGACTCACGAGCATGCTTTCAAACACAAACAGCCGGACCACGCTCTGGCGCGATGCCCCCAGCGCCATGCGCAACGCGATCTCGCGCCGGCGGCCCGTAAACCTAACGAGGAGTAAATTCGCGACGTTGCTACAGGCGATTAGCAGCACGGAACCGACCGCCGCGAGAAGCGTGAAGAAAGCGGGACGCAGATTACCGGTGGCAAATTCGGCCGCGGAAAGGACGACGGGCGACCAGGAGTTATCGGCGTTGTCAGGGCGCTCCTGCCGGTAACTCTGCTGAAGCGAGGGCATGGCGGCGCGCGCCTGTTCGATAGTTACTCCCGGTTTGAGGCGCGCGAGGACATTCAGAAAACTGACTCCGCGCATGAGCCGCTCTTTCGTGAGCCCGGGCAGCTCGAACGGCTTTGCCGTTATGACTTCCAGATCCCGGCCGAACCAGAGGACCGTTGGATTCGGGATCACGCCCACGATAGTGGTCGGGACACCGTTGAGGGTGATGCTGCGGCCGATGACTTGCGGATCGGAGTTCAGCCGGTTGCGCCAGAAGTTTGCGCTGACGATGGCGACATCGGCCTTCATTTCCTCCTCGGTCAAAAAGAGGCGCCCAAGGATCGGACGGACGCCGAGCGTCTCCAGGTAGTTTGCCGTCTCGTTGTCGCCGATAAGCTGAATGGGATCGCCCAGGCCGGTCAGGATGAATCCGGTTCCGGTCTGAGCCGCGAAGCTCGAGAAGACCGTCTGGCCGTCGCGAAAATGCCAGAAGCGCGGAACCGACATCGGCAACTGCTCGAGGTTTCGCTCCTTCGCTTCGGCCTGGAGAATGACGAGACGATCAGGCTCGGCGAAAGGCAGCCCGCGAAGGAAGAGATCGTTAATCAAACTGAAAATCGCGGTATTCATCCCGATGCCGAGAGCAAGCGTGATCACAGCGAGAAGGGTGAACGCCGGTGATTTCAGGAGTTGGCGGATGGCGAAACGGAGATCGATCATGGCAATTTTCGATTTTGGATTTTCAATTTTCGATTGGGAAAACTCATTCGGCACGAAGAGCTACGATGGGATCGACGGCGCTGGCGCGGCGCGCGGGCAACCAGCAGGCAATAAACGCGACGAACACGAGCGCCGTCGAAAGGAGGAGAAAGGTGATCGGATCGCTCGCGCTAATGCCGTAGAGCAGCGACGCGATCAATCGCGTCAGGCCGAGGGACGCGGCGATTCCGAAGATCACGCCAGCAGCAACGAGCGTCATGCCTTGTCGCAGAATCAAACGGAGCACATCACTGCGTTGCGCGCCCAGCGCGATCCGAATCCCCAGCTCGCGGGTGCGCTGCGCGACCGAATACGAAATCACGCCATACAAACCGATCGCCGCCAGGAGCAGCGCCGCGCCGGCGAAAATGCTCAGGAGCAGCATCGTGAATTTTTTCTGGAGCAACGTCCGCGCGATCATGTCGTTCATCGTCCGCGGATTTCCGAGCGGCACCGATTTGTTGACGCTCCACACGGCCTGCTGCACCGCGGGCAACAGCGTCAGGGGATTCTCCGGTGCGGTCCGCACGGCCACGAACAGGCCCGGCCACAATTCCTGGCCCAGCGGCTGGTAAAGTTCAGGCCGGGGCGCGGTTTCGAGGGCAAGATGGCGGACATTGCCCACCACGCCCACGACCTGAAGCTTTTCGTCTTTCGGACCGTAGTTCTCGATGTACTGGCCGATCGGATCTTCGCCGGGGAAAACTTCCATCGCGGTCTGTTCGTTGACGATCGCGACGAGCGCCGAGCCCTTTTTGTCATGCTCGGTGAAATTGCGGCCGCGGACGAGCGGCATGCCCATCGTCTGGAAATAATCCGGCGTGGCGATTCGGATATCGGCGCGGTCTTCCTTTGTGCTGCCGGGACGATTGAATGTGCGGGTGCTATTCCCGCCGGAAAATGGAAGACGGCTGACGGCGGCCACGTGTTGCGCGCCAGGTACGTTCGCCACGCGTTCCACGATCTGCTGGAAAAACTGAAACTGACGATCTTCGTCGGCCGTCGCGGACGCGCCTACATTAAATATAAGAAGCCGGTCCGGGTTGAAGCCGGGATCGACTTTCGTCAGGTTCGCGAAGCTCTTGATCATCAGGCCGGCGCCGATGAGGAGGATCAGCGAGAGGCCGACTTCCGTGGCGATGAGGAATGCCCGGCGCCGGCTGCCGCCGGCGGTGCTGCCGCGTTCGCCTTGTTTTAAAGCGTCCGCCGGATTCCCCGACGAAGAAGAAAGTGCCGGGACGAGTCCGAACAAAATGCCAGTGATAACCGACACGCCGAGACTGAACGCGAGAACCTGTCCATTCAGGCCGACCTCTTTGAAGTTCCGCAGGCCGGGAGGCGCCATCGACATCAAAAGTGGAATCGCCCACGCGGCGAGCAACGCACCGAGCGCGCCGCCGATGACGGCCAGCATCACGCTTTCGGTCAACAATTGCCGGAGCAGCCGGTAACGGCTGGCGCCCATGGCTGCGCGGATGGAAATTTCGCGCGACCGGGTCGCGGCGCGGGCCAGCAAAAGATTCGCGACGTTCGCGCACCCGATGAAGAGGAGGAAGCCGACGGCGGCAAAGAGCAAGAGCAAGACCGGCCGGATTTTGCCGACCGCTTCTTCATGCAGCGGCGTGACCCGGATCCCGGTGTCGAGATTGTCTACGGGATATTGGTTCTCGAGCCGGCGACCGATTGCGTCCATTTCGGCGCGCGCTTTTTCGATGGTTACGCCTGGTTTCAATCTCGCGTAGACGTCGAGATAATTGCTGCCGCGGACCGGCCGCGGATCGACCTTCGGCTGGATTGAATTGGGCGGCACACCGAACGCGGATGGGATCCACAGCTCCCCATAACTGTCTGGCTGGAAATTGGGCGGCATCACGCCGACGACGGTGTAGGGCTCGTCGTTCAGCAAAATTTGGCGGCCGACAATGTTGCTATCGGAGCCGTAACGGTGCGCCCACAATTCCGAACTGAGCACGACGACGTGGTTGTGCCCCGGCTGCTCGTCAGACGGGAGCAAGGTGCGGCCGAGAACCGGCGAGACGCCGAAAAGCGGAAACATTGTGGAAGTCGTCATCGTCCCGCGCACGCGCTCGGGGCGATCGCCGTCGCTGAGGCTGCATTGTTCGCCGCGCGACGCAGACATTTGGGAGAAGACGTCGTTCTGGGCCACCCAATCGATGTAGTTCGCCGGCGCGGACGCGCCGCCTCGAGCGCCGGTACTGCGCATGCTTTGGTCGACGACCATGATTTTTTCCGAATCGGGATAGGGAAGCGGATGGAGCAGCACGCCATCGATCACGCTGAAGATCGCCGTCGAGCTGGCGATGCCGAGCGCGAGCGTGATGAGCGCCGCAAACGTGAAGCCCGGATTCTTCATGAGCATCCGGAAGCCGTAGCGAAGATCGTAAAGGAGCGTGCTCATATTGGCAGCTTCGTGGCACAGCCATCCTGGCTGTGGGGACAACAGGCATCTTGCCTGTTGCGATGGCAGGCAAGATGCCCGCCGGCCCCACAGGCTGGAAGCCTGTGCCACGGATGATCGAAGAGCGTTTTCATTCGGCGCGAAGCGCGACGATCGGATTGACCCGGCAGGCGCGCCGCGCCGGAAGCCAGGCGGCCAGAATGGTCACGAGAGAAAGGATGAGGCCGACGGCGAGATAGGTCTGTGGATCAAGCGGGCTGACGCCAAAGAGAAAGCTGCGGATCAAACCAGCGGAAGCGGCGACGGCGAGTGCGCCCACGCCGATGCCAATGCCAAAGAGACGGAGGCCGTGACCGAGCACCAACCCGCGGATGTGCGCCGGACGCGCACCGAGCGCGAGACGGACCGCGATTTCGCGCAGCCGGCGGAAAGCAGTGTAAGACAGCACGCCATACAGTCCGACTGCCGCCAGCAGCAAGGCGAGACCGGCGAAAATCGCCAGCAGGAACGTCAGCAGCCGATGCGTCGCCCACGTTTCCGCGACGCGTTCCGCCATCGTCCGGACATCGAACACCGGCTGGGTTGGATCGAGGCGGTTAATGATTTCGCGAATCGGTTTTTCCAGCCGCTTCACGTTGCCGGAGGCGCGGACATGCAGGACCAGGTTTGTCCGCCCGACCTGTGCCTGCGGAAAGAAAAACGATGGCGTCGGCTGGGCGTCGTCGTATCCGCGGAACTTCAGGTGAGGCACAACGCCGACGATCTCATGGAGCCGTGGACCATCGTCGATAACGTCGGACTCCGTGTCGACCATGAGCCGTTTCCCGATGGGGTCCTGGCCCTTGAACGTCATGTCGGCCAGGGTCTGGTCGATGATTACCACCGGCGGCGAATCGACGCGATCATGTTCATTGAACGTGCGGCCGCGGATGAGGTTTATCTTGAGCGCCGCGAAATAATCGCCGGCGACCACTTCGTAGTCGCCCGCGGGTTGCTGGCTTGGATCGGTCGGCGGCGCGCCTTCCGGCGTGAAGTTCAACTGCCAGCCGCCGACCATGGGCGGGTTCGCAGAAACGGCGACGGCGTGCACTCCGGGAAGGCGACGAACTTCATCGAGCAACCCATTTGTGAAACCGAGGGTCTTGTTCAGGTCATCATATTTCGTGTACGGCAGCTCGATCCGGACGGTGAACAGCCCCTCTGGCTCGAAGCCGAGGGAGGTCGATTGCATTTTGGCGAAGCTCTT
>Ga0209118_1000772_pt1 | contig 16269 bp, 20 predicted proteins | sample BlaSpr_A8_Ref_M1_FD_187988 | JGI IMG/M metagenome (GOLD analysis project Ga0209118, IMG submission 187988) | Forest soil microbial communities from Thunder Bay, Ontario, Canada - Black Spruce, Ontario site 2_A8_Ref_M1 (SPAdes) (version 2) | ecosystem: Environmental > Terrestrial > Soil > Boreal...
GTTTCAAGTTTGTCAGCCGCAACCAGAAGCCGGCGTTCTCCGGACGAGGCGTCCATCGCCCAAAGTTCCGGCTTGGCTTCCTTACCGCTTTCTTTTGTTTCGAAATAACTGAGCTGCTTGCCATCCGGCGTCCACGTCAACCCCCGCGTCAACCGCCCACTCAAACTCGGCTGTGAATAAATGCGTTCTATTGTAAGTGCCTTGCCTCCTGCAGAAGTCTGAGCCCGCGCCACGGGCGATACTGCAACGAGCACAGAAAAGCAAGAAATCAGCGAAGCCGTCAGGTCGAAGCCCCGAGAGCGCATGCCGTCATCCTCCAAAAAACGCGTAATTCTATCCCGTACGCGGTCCAAGTGAAATGGGAGACTGCGAGAGAGAGTGCAGTGCATTATTGCAGCTTGGCGTATTCCGCCTTGGTCTCGAGCAATATAGGAATTTCAGGATCAGCGTCTTTCCACAGCGTCAGAAAATCCTGGTACGCCGTGCGGGCCTTCTCCCTAGCCGGGCGGCCAGCGGAAATCGCGGCCGCCGAGCAAATGTAAATGGAGATGGAAAACGGATTGGCCAGCGCCGCTGCCGTTATTTAAGACGGTGCGGTAGCCATCGAGGAGGTTGCGTTCGCGCGCAAGCTGGGCAGCGAGCAGCTGCAGCTTCCCAAGGACGGCTTGATCTTCGGGTGTGGCTTCGTTCAGCGATTCGAAATGTTTGCGCGGGCAAATCAGGATGTGTGTGGGCGCCTGTGGACTGATGTCTTCGAAGGCAAAAAGATCAGGATCTTCGTAGACGATCTTCGATGGAATCTTCTTCGTCGCGATTTTGCAGAATAAACAGTCGGCACTCATCGGTTCCCTCCTTCGGGCGAGCCTTCGTCAAGGCGCGTAACAAGCGGAGCAAAGCCTTCGCGGTCGCGCAGTTGCGCGCCAAACTGGTGCGCCGCGTCTTCGCCTGAAATCCTTCCGACGCGCACGCGATAAAACACGCCGTCGGGAGAATCATATTGCTGAATGAAGATAGGCGAGTAGGAGACGTTGAGGCGGTCGCGAAGGCGTTCTGCGTTGGCGCGCTCGCGGAAAGCACCGACCTGCACGGTGAAAAAGCCGGCAGTGGGATCGACGCCGCCAAGAATTTCCACGCGCACCGGCACGATGCCGGGGCCAACCGATTCCACTTCTCGCGCGGCGGCAAGAGAGAGATCGATGATGCGATTGTCGACAAAGGGACCGCGGTCGGTGATTCGAACAACCGTGGACTTGCCATTGTTAAGGTTGGTGACGCGGACCATGGTTTCGAATGGCAGCGTGCGGTGCGCCGCGGTGAGTTTATACATGTCGTAAATCTCTCCGTTCGAGGCATGCCGCCCGTGAAACGGCACGCCATACCACGAAGCGTTGCCTTCCTCCGTGTAACCGGGGGGAGCGGGCGCGGGAGCGGGCTTGTTTTTTTGGGGAACGGACGCCGCTGCCGGCGGAGTCGCGGAGGCGTCGGGTACATCGGTAGAGCGCTTGGCAGCGTCGGCGGTTTCCGGTGGTGTGGAAGATGGTTCGACCGGAGGTGGCTGGCGGCGATCGGCGATCGGTTTGCGCGCCGCGCAGCCGGAAGAATAAACACAGAGGAGACAGAGCAGGCCGAGAGCAAACAGTGGCGTACATGATAAATTCAAAAGACAACCAAGTTGAGGATGGGAAACGTGTTTGCACGAGTCCAAAGTGAGGGAAACTGTTTCCGGTGAAATCTTCAAAGCGCCGCCTGCGTCATGAAGATCGCGGATTCTGCGGAGGCTTGGCGGAGGGAGGACGCTGGCCGTTCTGCTCATGCCGCGCGGCATTGCGCGCTTCCATCCACGCCGCCGCCTCGGAGAACTTTTCGGAAACCTCACGCAAAAACTGCGCCGTACGCTTTTCCGTTTCCGGCGCGACCTCCTCCTTGACAAAACTCTTCACGCGCGCGAGTTCTTCGTCAACTCGCTTGCCAAAATCTTCGAAGTTTTTGATGCTCTTAATCCGCGCGAACTCTTCGTCGATGCGCTTGCCGAACTCTTCGAATTTATCCATAAGCGATAAGTCCTCGGAAAAATCGCCGTGAAGAGAAGAAGCGCGGCGACTTGGGTATTATAGGAACGCGGTGTGCGGGCCGCAAGGAGGAGAATTGGCGCTTCCCTATCGGTGGCAGTGGCGCGTGGAAAAATGGAAGAACGCGATGCGCGGATTTTTCGGCGGCGGCGACCAGCAGCCTCGGCCGAAAATCTGCCCCGCGTGCGGAGCGCTGGTCGGAATCAGCGCGACGCGCTGCCACGAATGCGGAGCGAGCACGCGATTCTCTCTTGCGGCGCTGAGCAAGAAATTTTCCGCGCTGTTTGGTGAGCACGAATCTCCGGTGACCACGGCGCTCCTGGTCGCAAACGTACTGATGTTCGGGATCAGTTGGGTAGCCATCGCCAATGAAACAGGCGGAGGAGGCCTGCGAATATTGGGGGGCTTGGGCGGCGAGGCCGTGTACCGCCTCGGCGCAAGCCATCCGTACCCGATTCTCTATGAACACGAGTGGTGGAGGCTTGTAACTGCGATGTTTTTGCATGGCGGGCTGATACACATTGGCTTCAACATGATGTCGCTGATGCAGCTCGGTCCGGCGCTGGAAGAGCTGTACGGGTCTGCGCGGTACTTTTTCTTGTACATATTTACGGGCATGTTCGGCTTCCTGGTCAGCGCGGCATTCCACAACTACTCGCTGGGAGCAAGCGGCGGCCTCCTGGGGCTGGTAGGAGCAATGCTCGCGATCACCACGAAGCGCGGTGGATCTTATATGCGAGAGTTGCGGTCAAGGCTGGTCACTTCGGTTGTCATCCTTTTTATCCTCGGGTTTTCAGGCATGGGGATGGATAACTACGCTCACTTCGCCGGAATGGTTGCGGGATTTGGTCTCGGAAAACTGTTTGTCGATCGCCAGCCGATAAATGCAAATGAACGCCGGACAGCTTATGCGTTGGGATGGCTGGCAGGTATCGTTGTGCTTGCAAGCTTTGTGCTGATGATTTTGCATTATCGCGATCCACTGCCCTGGCAGCGGTAGAAAGAAACTTGCAAGACCAGGGTATTCTCGTCCCAGGTTGGCATTGGACCGGCCTTCTTTTTCGCGCGAAGCCATGCTGGCCAAGTTTGTGACCACCGGGCTGCACCTTTTCTCGCTCATCCGCTTTCCCTTTTCAGCGCTGCACTGTCAGGACTCTCGGCAATTTTCTTATGCCCTACCGACCACCATCCAGCAATTTGCGATACTCTAAGTCAAGACACCCATGGACCCACATTCCATCGTCGTCGTCAGTCTCCACACGCCTAAGGAAAAAGTGTGGGGCGAGCTCCTGGCTATCAACCCTTCCGGAATTACGCTCCGCGGCATCGACTTAAATTCCTTCGACCATTTCATCCGGCAGATCAATGAGCCCGATGGCGAGCGCGTGGGCCTCCCCACCATCTTCTTTCCCATGAACCGCCTCGAGCGCATCTCTCTCGACGAAGCCTCCGGCTCCATCCCCTCGATGAACGAGCTTTTCGCGCGCAAGGTGGGGCGTTCCCTTTCCGACTATCTCGCTCAATTCGCTTGAACTAGGTTATCCTCAAGAACAATGCAAGGCCGCATTTGGACGGTACCCAATCAAATTACGTTTCTCCGGCTCGGCTTTCTGCCGCTGTTTCTCATACTCATGTTGTACGAACGGTACCGGTGGGCTCTGCTCGTTCTGGTGGTTGCCGGGCTATCGGACGGAATCGACGGGCTTCTCGCCCGCCGCCTCAATCAACGTTCCGCTCTCGGCGCGTATCTCGATCCCATCGCCGACAAACTCTTGCTCTCTTCCTCTTTTCTCATCCTCGCATTCAAGAAGCAATTGGCCTGGTGGCTCACGATCATCGTTCTTAGCCGCGACGTACTGATCCTGATCGTCGCTGTTGTTATTTTGCTGGTCTCCGGGTACCGGCCTTTCCCGCCCAGTATCTATGGCAAATCCACTACTGCCACCCAGATCATTCTTGTTTTCACCGTGGTTCTCGCGGCTGCCTATCCCAATCTTAAGCTGGACACATTTATCCGCGTGCTCATTTACTTAGTTACGGCGTTGAGCGTGATATCGAGCTTCCACTATTCGTTCACTACCGCGCGGCACCCCGGTGGTTCCACTCCAGAAGCGAAGTGAAAAGCCGATCGGGCGGTGAGGCGGCGGCTACTTTTTGGCGGCTTCGTAAGCGCGGCCGAGCCAGCCGAGGGCACCACGCGTGGCCGAGGCATCGTCCAGCTCAAAAAAGAACCATCCCGCACCAGACATGCCCGAAACGGTATCAACTCTGGAATCGTTTTTGACCGACTCAAGAATGGCCGGGGACACGGATGCGAACTTGAACATGATGGACCTTGGCGATTTCATGGCGCGGGAACGGGGGAGCGCGGCAAAGATCGCGCCATTTCTATAAAGACCTTGGTATCCGAACATAGGCTTCTTTGAAATCCCGGGCCAATCCGAGACTTCCGTTTCCAGCATGGCCGAAAGTTCCTTCATCTCGTCGTCGATGGGGAAAAACTTCGGCATCTTTGAGCGCTTGGATTTTACTTTGGCAACTTTTTTCTTGGGCTTCATATGGCACGCCTTCGCTCACAACATTTGAATGCTACACGGGCATAGGTTTGGGGCCGCCACGTGGGAGGAGGAGCTTAGGCTCTGTGAGGGTCTGGACTTGTTCGAGGGTGGCGTCGGGAGCGAGTTCGCGAAGTAGGAGGCCTTCAGGCGTAACGTCGATGAGGGCGAGCTCGGTGACGATGTGGTCGACGACCTCGACGCCGGTGAGTGGTAGCGTGCATTTTTTCAGGATTTTTGGTTTGTTGTCGCGCGTGGCGTGCTCCATGGCGATGAAAACGCGCTTGGCGCCGGCGACGAGGTCCATCGCGCCACCCATGCCTTTGAGCATTTTGCCCGGGATGGCCCAGTTGGCGAGAGTTCCCTTTTCATCGACCTGCAACGCGCCAAGCACAGTGAGATCAACGTGGCCGCCGCGAATCATGGCGAAAGAATCAGCGGAGGAAAAATAAGAGGTGCCGGGGAGTTCGGTGACGGTTTCCTTGCCGGCGTTAATGAGATCAGGATCAACTTCGGATTCAAGCGGATAGGGGCCCACACCAAGCATGCCATTTTCGGATTGGAGAATGACGTCCATATCTTTCGGGACGTAGTTGGCGACGAGCGTGGGCATGCCTATGCCGAGGTTGACGTAGTAGCCGTCGCGGAGTTCGAGGGCGATACGGCGAGCGATGCGTTCGCGTTTTTGGTCGTCGGTCAGTGGCACGTTTGGATCCTCGGTAGCTGGGGCGCAGCATGCTGCGCCCCTACAAATTCGGAATTACTTGCGCACGGTGCGGCGCTCGATGCGTTTTTCGTACTTGGGGCCCTGGAAAATGGCGTCGATGAAAATGCCGGGCGTATGAACTTGATTGGGGTCAAGCTGGCCTAGTTCAACGAATTCTTCGACTTCAGCGATGACATAGTCTGCGGCGGTGGCCATCATGGGATTGAAGTTGCGCGCGGTCTTGCGGTAGATCAAGTTTCCCCAGCGGTCGCCTTTCCAGGCTCTGATGAAAGCAAAATTGCCCCGGATGGCGCGTTCCATGACGAACATGCGGCCGTCGAACTCGCGAGTTTCCTTTCCTTCGGCGACCATCGTGCCGTAGCCGGTGGGTGTGTAGAACGCGGGAATGCCGGCGCCGCCAGCGCGCAAGCGCTCGCTCAGAGTGCCTTGCGGATTTAGTTCCACTTGCAACTCGCCGCTGAGGACGAGCTGCTCGAACAGTTTGTTTTCGCCAACGTAGGTGGAGATCATTTTTTTGACCTGGCGCTGCTGGAGCAGGACGCCAATCCCGAAATCGTCGACGCCGGCATTATTGCTGACGATGGTGAGGTCTTTGGTACCTTTGCGGCGGACGGCGGCGATGAGGTTTTCCGGGATGCCGCAGAGGCCGAAGCCCCCCATGAGGATGGTGGCACCATCGTGGATCTTCTCGATGGCAGCGTCGGCGGAGGCAATGCGTTTGTCCATACGGTGCTCCGAAGTGTTCAGGGCAGTGTACTTCATCCGGCATTAGGGCCGGAACACGCAGTACTAAAGAAATGCTTAGAGCGAGCGGAGGAGCTTGTAGAGTTCGTTGGCGGCGTCGAAGTCGGCTTCGAGTTCGCGGGAGGCGAGGCGCTCGCGCAGGTCGTCAAGGCGGCGGGCGAAGAGATCGAGCGCGGCGGAGAGAACTTCCTGGTTGGTGAGGACGATATCGCGCCAAGTGGAATAGGGGCTGCCGGCGAGGCGGAGCGAATCGCGGAGGCCCGGGCCGGCGAGAGTGATGGGGAGACCGTTTTCGTCGAGACGGTCGTAGAGGAATCCCGCGAGAGCGACAGCAGCGAGTTGGGGGAGATGGGATGCAAGGCCGACGGCATAGTCGTGCTGCGGTGCGCCGAGCCAGAGCGGGCGGGCGCCGATTTTTTCGAGAATTTTGACGAAGGCACTGATTCGTGGATCGTGGGCCGGTTCAGTTTCTTTGCGGATGGGAAAAGAACGGGTCTGAAGACCCGCCACCACAGGTTCGGGAGATTTGGCGATCAGCGCGTACGTGTTTTCGCGGAAAAGATCTGCATCAGCGTGCGTGATTCCGGGGAGTTCCCTGCCGGCCATGGGATGGCCGCCGAGGAAGAGCGGTCCCCTTTCGCCGGGGAAAAGTTCGGCGGCGGCTTGGGTGATGCGGACTTTGGTGCTGCAGGCGTCGGTGACAAGCGCGTGAGGAGGGGCGTGGCGAGCAATCTCCGGAAGAAGATCCATTGTCGCGGCGATGGGCAGCGCGATGTAGATCAAATCGGAGTTATGCATAGCGGGCGCTAGCTCGCCGGAGAAGGATTCATCGACGGCGCTGCGACTTTGCGCTTCGCGAACGACATCGGGGCGGTCCCACCCGGAGATGTGCACCTCCGCGGTGTATTTGCGAAGCGCAAGGGCGAAGGAGCCGCCGATGAGGCCGGTGCCAAGAATGGTGACGCGAGAGATGAGGTGGGGGGACATTGAGAGTTTTTAGTTGTCGGTTGTTAGTTCCCAGTCCGAGAAACAAATCGGAGCACAAATGCTAACGCAGAGACGCCTAAGGAGCAAAGGTTAGCGGAGAAGTCAGAGACGTGAAAAGAGAAAAGACGCAAAGCCTGGATGGCTATGTCAATGTTGACGGCAGGCCGCGGCCCTTTGGATTCCGGAACTAAGAACTAACTATTTAGGACTGAAAACTGCGTTACGCGATGCGGCGGCCGATGGCGGGGGCGATGATGCGGAGTTCGGCCATGAGCTGAGTGAAGGTGGCGGGTTCGAGCGATTGCGCGCCGTCGGAGAGTGCGTGGTCGGGATCGTTGTGGACTTCGATGAGCAAGCCGTCAGCTCCGGCGGCGACGGCGGCACGGGCCATGGGCGGCACTTTGTCGCGGCGGCCGGTGCCGTGCGAGGGATCGGCAAGCATCGGCAGATGCGAAAGTTTTTTGATGACGGGAATGGCCGCGATGTCGAAGGTGTTGCGGGTGTAAGTTTCGAACGTGCGAATGCCGCGCTCGCAGAGAATGACGTTGTAGTTGCCGCCGGCGAGGATATATTCGGCGCTCATCAGCAGTTCTTCCATGGTGGCGGACATGCCGCGCTTCAAAAGAACTGGTTTACGGATTTCGCCGAGCGCGCGAAGAAGATAGTAGTTCTGCATGTTGCGCGCGCCAACCTGGAAGATGTCGACGTAACCCATCATCATCTGGATTTGCGACGCGTCCATCACTTCGCTGATGGTGAAGAGCCCGAATTTGTCGGCGGCTTCACGCATGAGCTTGAGGCCCGGTTCACCCATACCTTGGAAGGCGTAAGGAGAAGTGCGCGGCTTGAAGGCTCCGCCGCGCAGAATTTTTGCGCCGGCCTTGGCGACGCTTTCCGCAATGGAATGAATTTGCTCGCGTGATTCGACCGAACACGGGCCCGCGGCAACGGCAACTTCCGGGCCGCCGATGCGGACACCGCGGCCGAGATCGACGATGGTGCCTTCTGGCTTGAACTGGCGGCTGGCAAGTTTGAACGGCTGGGTGATGCGCATGACTTCGCGCACGCCGTCGAGCAACTCGAAGTCGCGATGATCGAAGTCGCGATGAACGCCGACGGCGCCGAGCACGGTGTGCGATTCGCCAGTGGAGCGGTGAACGTTGAAGCCGCTGGCGACGAGGCGGTCGATGACATGCTGGATTTGGGCGTCAGTGGCCCCTTCTTGCATCACGATGACCATGAGAGTTTCCTGTTTCCTTCTCTAAGCGATTCGAAGCGAAAAGCGCGGGACTAAAGTCCCGCGACTGCAAATGCTCTAACCGGAAATGCCGGGCTAAAGTCCGGCCGCTACCACAACCCTATCTACAGGTACCGCGTTGGCCGATCATTCATTCCCGCCTTTGGCGTGACTGTCGCCGGAATGCATGGCGTCGCGTTCGGCGGCCCGGGCTTCGTCAATGATGCGCTCGAAGAGGCGGCGAATGGCGGCATCGGTCAGCGGACCGGAATTGTTGTGCTCGGCATTGGCGAGCACTTCGTTTTCGCGGTCGGGCTGGTACAGCGGAATTTTCGCCGCTTGTTTGAGCTTGCCTACTTCGAGAGCACATTGCGAGCGCTCGTTCAAGAGTTGCACGAGTTTCTTGTCGATTTCATCGATTCGGCGGCGCCAGTCGCTGAGGTTCACGTGGCGGCCTCGCCCCGATGCATCGGGGCCTCGCGGCGGGAAAGGCCGTGGCGGGCAGCTTCTTTGAGTGCGCGGATGCGATTGCCGAGTGCAGTGGCAGCGGCATCCACGGATTGCGCCTTTTCAATTTCGGAGACGAGAACAGAGCCGACGACGGCGGCGTCGGCGAGCCCCGCGAGAACGGAAACGTGGCCGGGAAGCGAGATGCCGAAGCCGACGGCGATGGGGAGCTGCGTGACGCTGCGGGTGCGGCGGATGAGCGCAGGCAGATCGTCGGGGAGAGCATCCTTTGCGCCGGTAACGCCGGTGCGGGAAATCAGATAGAGAAAGCCGGAGGAGCAGGCGGCGATTTTCGCGAGGCGGTCGTCCGTGGAAGTGGGAGCGCCAAGAAAAATGGCGTCGAGATGGTGCGCGGAGAGAATGCGTCGATAGTCGGCGGATTCTTCCGGCGTGAGGTCTGTGGCGAGCACCCCGTCGGCGCCGGCGGACGCGGCCGTAGAGGCAAATTTTTCGAGGCCCATTTGCAAGATGGGATTGTAGTAGCTGAAGAGGACGAGCGGAACTTCGTTAGCCGGAAAGCTCGATTTGCGGATGCAGCGAACGAGTTCGAGGACGCCTGCGAGCGTTGCGCCGGCTTTCAAAGCGCGCTCGGAAGCGCGCTGGATCGTGGGCCCATCGGCAAGCGGATCGCTGAAGGGCACGCCGAGCTCGATGACGTCGGCGCCGGCTTCGGCCAGTGCGATGACGAATTTCAACGCGGCGTCGAGGGAAGGATCGCCGGCGGTAATATAGGCGACGATGCCGAGTTCGCCGGATGCGCGCAATCCGGCGAAGCGTTTGGAAATGCGCGTCAAGTTGGTCGTTGCGGCAGTCATCGGTCTCTTGGAAATAAACTTCATTTTGGTTTCTGAAAGTCCTCCACCTGAAAACTGTGGGCGATCCATTCGCTTTCTGCTCTTACTGAGAACCGACCACTGAAGACTGAAAACCGGCTCTGCCCTCCCGAATCTGCATTGTCACCGCCGGAAGTATCGTCTTGAAATTGCCAGTAAAGATTAGAGCAGGCGGGAGTAAGTGTCCATGTCCTTATCGCCTCGGCCGGAGAGATTGAGGATGACGAGGTCGTCCTTCTTCAATTGCGGGAGACGCTCGATAAGACCGGCGATGGCGTGGGCGGACTCGAGCGCGGGAATGATCCCTTCAGTGCGCGAGAGGAGGCGCGCGGCATCGAGCGCGGCTTGATCGGAAACGGCGGAATACTCGGCGCGGCGCTGGTCGGCGAGCCAGGCGTGCTCGGGGCCGATGGCGGGATAGTCGAGGCCAGCGGAAATGGAGTGCGTCCTGGCGATCTGGCCGTCTTCGTCTTGCAAAACGTAGGTGTAAGTGCCATGGAGAACGCCGGGGCGCGCGCCGGAAAAACCCTGATGCGCGGCGAGGCGAGCGGCGTGTTCACCAAGCTCAGCGCCGCGGCCACCGGCTTCGATGCCGATCATTTTCACATCGGCGTCGCGAAGGAAATTGTAAAAGAGGCCGATGGAATTCGAACCGCCGCCGACGCAGGCGAAAAGGTGCGTGGGAAGGCGCTTTTCGGCAGCGAGGATTTGTTCGCGGGCCTCCCGTCCGATGACCACCTGAAAATCGCGCACCATCGTGGGATAAGGATGCGCGCCGAGAACGGACCCGAGGAGATAGTGCGTGGTGCGGACGTTGGTGACCCAATCGCGCATGGCCTCGTTGATGGCGTCCTTGAGCGTGCGGCTGCCGGAATCGACGCCGACGACTTGCGCGCCGAGCATACGCATGCGCGCGACGTTGAGGGCCTGGCGCGCCATGTCTTCCGTTCCCATGTAGACGACGCATTCCAGGCCGAGATGCGCGGCGACAGTGGCGGAAGCGACGCCGTGCTGGCCTGCGCCGGTTTCGGCAATGATGCGCGGCTTGCCCATTTTCACGGCAAGCAGGCCCTGGCCGATGGCGTTGTTGATCTTGTGCGCGCCGGTATGGAGCAAATCTTCGCGCTTGAGATAAATGCGAGGGCCATCGAGTTTTTCGGTGAGGCGCGAAGCGAACTGCAGCGGCGTCGGGCGGCCGGCAAAATTTTTTAGCAGATCGTTGAATCGACTTTGAAACAAGGGATCCGACCTTGCAGCTTCATAGGCACGTTCAAGCTCGAAGAGCGGCACCATCAGCGTTTCGGGAACGTAGCGGCCGCCGTAGGGGCCGAAGCGTCCCGGCGCCATCGTTGGTGATTGGAGGAAGGAACTCATGGATAGCCGTGAATCTTCCATTTGATAAGTCTATTTCCGCTCCCCGCGGCGGACTTCCTGAATAAATTCGCGCAGCAGCGCGTGATCTTTCTTTCCCGGTTTTGATTCTACGCCGCTGGCGACGTCAATTCCGTAGGGGCGTACAATGCGCACGGCCGCAGCTACGTTTTCGACGTTCAGGCCGCCTGCCAAAATGAGACGGCGACCAACCGCGGCGCGCCGCGCAACATCCCAATCCGTGGTGCGGCCCGTACCACCATATTGGCCGGTGTGCGCGGCGTCAAACACAAAGGCAAAAGCCTCGGGGTATTCATCGAGAGTTCCCAAGCGAAAATCAGGTTCGACGCGGAAGGCTTTGAAAACCGGGAGGATACCGGCCAGTTCGGCAACGGTTTCCGGGGTCTCGTCGCCATGAAGCTGAGCAGCATCGAGCTTCAGAGACTTGCAGAGTGCGGCGACGTCAACCAGTGGGGCGTTGACGAAAATGCCCACCGCTTTGACCCTTTTCGGTAGCTGCCGGCGAATCTTTGCGGCTTCGGCTTCGGGGATATGACGGGGGCTCTTCGCGTAGAAATTGAACCCGAGGAGGTTGGCGCCGGCTTCGATGGCGGCGAGGCCGTCGGCTGCGTTGGTGATGCCGCAGATCTTGACGCGGAGCATGGCCATCTACAATGTTCCTGGGGGAGAAATGAGGAGAGCGGAAAGAGCCGCGGCGGGATCGGGAGAAAGCATGAGATGCGTGCCGATGAGGAAAGCGTCGAAACCGGCGGCGCGAAGCTTCACAAGTTCGTCGTGGGTGCGCAAGCCGGATTCGCTGACGGCGATGCAGTCGTCCGGAATGCGGCCAATCAATTCGAATGATGTTTCGATTCGAACGGTGAGCGTCTTGAGATTGCGGTTGTTTATGCCAACGATGCGCGCCCCGGCGGCGAGGCCACGGTCGAGTTCTGGCGAGGTGTGGACCTCGACGAGCGGCTCCATGCCCAGCTCGCGGCCCAGGGCGATGAGGTCGCGAAGGAGCGCATCTTCAAGTACGGAGACGATGAGGAGAAAGCTATCCGCGTCGTTGGCGCGAGTTTCCCAGACCTGCCAGGGATCGAAAATAAAATCCTTGCGCAGAACCGGGAGCTGGATCGACTTGCGGGCGTCGCGGAGATTTTTCAACGAGCCGCGGAAAAATTCGCCTTCGGTGAGTACGGAAAGCGCGCAGGCCCCTGCCGCTTCCAGGGCCTGACCCAGCGCCACCGGTTCGAATGGATCGCGAAGGACACCGCGCGACGGCGAGGACGACTTGAGTTCCGCAAGTACGTTTAGAGTATCGCGGCAGAGTGCCGCGGAAAAATTGCGGAGCGGAGTGGCTGCCTTCACGCCGTATTTTAGCGCGGTCTCGGGTAAGACGCGTTTGCGATGATCGACTTCGGCGCGGCGAGCCTCGAGAATCCGATCGAGGACGGTTCCGGTGTTGGCTTGAGCAGACATTGGCGTAAGTTTGTATGCTAGGGGTGCAGGAGGAGAGAGTCAAATCAGGTGATTGGTGATTTGTGACTGGTGACTGAAAATGCCAGCCCGATGATGTACTTCGAATAGGGAGAACGAATGGGATACGGGGAAACGTATGGGTCGCTGCTGGAGGCGATCGCTGAGGAGGCTGATGCGATTGCAATGCGGTATTTCCGCGCGGATGAGCTGCGCATCGAAAGGAAGGGCGATGGCACGGCGGTAACGCAGGCCGACCGCGGCGTGGAAGAAATGGCCCGGGCAAGGGTAAAAGTGAGCGGGCTGGCGCTGGACGTTCTGGGTGAAGAAATGGGCGGTGGAGATGCGCCGTCTGCGAACGCTTCGGGACGAGCCCGAATGATTATCGATCCGATCGACGGGACTGAGGAGTTTTCGCGCGGAATTCCGACGTTTGGGACGCTGATCGGGATCGAAGTGAACGGCGAGATTGTTGCCGGGATGGCGAGCGCTCCGGGATTGGGTTCGCGCTGGTGGGCTTATCGCGGAGAAGGCGCTTACCGCAACGGCAAGCGGATTCACGTCTCGAGCGTGGACACACTCAGCAGGGCGATGATCTTCACAACCGGCACTGGACCCAAAAAAGATCCAGCAATGCGGGCGAAACTGCGCTTGCTGTCCGATGTGGCGCGAAATGGCCGCTCGATTGGCGGGTTCTGGCAACACATGCTTGTCGCCGAGGGCGCCACTGAAGTTGCGGTGGACCTTACCTCTCAGCCATGGGATCTTGCGCCGCTGGGAATTATCGTGGAGGAAGCGGGAGGCCGCTCGACGAATCTGCTTGGCGAGAGGACGATCTATTCGGGACAACTCGTCAGCACGAACGGAAAGATTCACGACCAGGTGCTGAAGATTCTGGAGTGAGGTGGGGTCATGGACGTCCGCATACAAGCTGAGAAAGCCGAGCGGTTCCGAAAGTTGCATGGCGGACCGCATATCCTGGCGCTCCCAAATGCCTGGGACGTGGCCAGTGCGCGAATCCTCGAAGAAGCTCGTTATCCAGCGATTGCGACGAGCAGCGCCGGGATCGCTTTCTCTCTCGGGTATCCGGACGGCCAGCACGTTTCCATAGATCAGATGCTGGAGGTGGTAGGACGGATCGCGCATGCGGTTCGCGTCCCGGTGACCGCGGACATGGAAGCCGGCTACGGCACAACGGTGAAAGACATGGAGGAGACCGCGAAAGCGGTGATTGCCGCGGGAGCCATCGGAATGAACCTCGAAGACGTGACGCGTGATGACGAGAGCTCGCAGGTGGACACGGGGCAACAGGTGGAAAAGATCCGCGCGATCCGCGCGACTTCTTCATCACATGGTGTTCCTTTGGTGTTGAATGCGCGCACGGACATTTACTTGATGCCGATTGGCGAAGCCGCCACGCGCTTCGAGCGAACGGTGGAACGATTGCGCGCTTACCGTCAAGCGGGGGCGGATTGCGTCTTCGCTCCAGGAGTCAGCAGCCGGGATACCATCGCCGAGTTAGTGAAGGCGATCGCAGCACCGCTCAATATCCTGATCTCACCCAACGGTCCATCGCTCGTGGAACTGGAAGGGATGGGAGTCGCCCGGGTGAGCGCAGGTTCCGCCGTGATGCGTGCCGCGCTCGGACTCGTTCGGCGGATTGGGAAAGAATGGATGGAAACAGGAGCGTCTGATTCCCTGTTCGATGGCGCGGTCCCCTTTGCCGATTTGAATCGCATGATGGGACGCCAGATCTCGTAACTTCATGCCAGAAAAACCTGAATTGCTTCGTGTTCTGAACGATGAAATTGTGACTTGCCGAAAGTGTCCGCGGCTGGTGAGTTACCGCGAGAAAGTGGCGCGGGAAAAGCGGCGCGCGTATCGCGAGTGGACGTATTGGGGAAAACCGGTCCCGGGATTTGGCGACGCGCGCGCGCAGCTTTTGATTCTGGGACTGGCACCGGCAGCGCATGGAGCGAATCGCACGGGGCGAATGTTTACGGGTGACCGCTCGGGCGATTTTCTGTACTCGGCGCTGCACAAAGCGGGCTTTGCGAACCAGGCTAGTTCCGTGCACCGCGACGATGGGCTGCGGCTGAAGAACACCTACATTGGCGCGACGTGCCGGTGCGCACCGCCGGAGAACAAACCACTTCCCGAAGAAATCTCGAATTGCCGTGCTTACCTGGCGAGAGAATTCGAGATCTTGAAGCCGAAGGCGATTTTGGCCCTGGGGAGAATCGCCTGGGACGGATACCTTGAAATCTTGAAGCAGCGCGGAGTGATTCGCTCACGAGCGCTCTACAAATTTGCGCACGGCGCGGAAGCCGAAGTGGCGCCGGGCGTTCCTCGATTGTTCGGCGTCTACCACCCCAGCCAACAAAATACGCAAACGGGCCGCGTAACTCCGGCGATGTATGCGCGGGTTTTGCGCCGAATCCGGCGCTTCCTCGAAAAGTAATCGGCGGACCTATCACAAGGACTCTCAGAAAGTGTCGGAATTCGCTTGCGGGGCCATGACGGAAAGGGATGACAGTTGCGGCCGCGATTGCCTCCCGGAAGCGCCGACGCCTCCAAGTACTGCCTTTTCAATGCTTTGCAGCACGTCTCGCGAGAGGGTTGTGGCTGCCCATGTGCACTCCCTTCTTGCTCAGGATTCCGCGGGAGGAACCGATGGAACGAAGGAAAAGTAGTGGTGTATTCGGCAGCTTGGCGATTTTCATGATGACAGTTGCGTTGGGAGTCACGTGCAAGGCGCAGGAGCAGAGTCAGGAACAGTCACGAGAAGCAACATCGGCAGCGCCAGACCAGCTGCGTCATAAGGCCGACGGTGAACGGCACGGGCTGCCGCTCGAAACCTATGCCGTTGCGCCAGGAACCAAATTTCTGGTGCGGCTGGATGAAGAGTTGGGCACGAAAGGTACGCAAGCAAACGCCCGGTTCAAGGTGAAGACGCTGGAGCCACTCGAAGCGGGCAGCGGCATCTATTTGCCATCCGGAGCGGAGATTCGCGGTCACATCAGCCATGTCGAGCCGGCAGGAGTGGCGGGCCGCGCGAAACTCTGGCTGACGTTTGATGAAATCCACACTAGGTTTGGCGATCTGCCAATCGTGGCCGAAGTCGTGAACGTGCCAGGGGACCACAGCGTGAAATCGGGTCCGCGGCAAGAGGGGCTCATCGAGGGGCGAAGCAGCACGCAACAGGATGCCGCGCAGGCGGCTGCGGCAGGCGCGGCAGTCGGCGCCGTGAAGGGCGTTAAAGACAAAGACAAGAAAGAAGCCGCCGAAGGCGCTGCGTTGGGGGCGTTGACGGCCTACCTCATGGAATCGGGGCGCGGGCACGAGCTGAATCTTCCCAAGGGCGCAAAGCTCGAACTGGAGCTGGAGCGGGCGCTGTATCTTGTTAAGGAGTGAGGCATAACTCCCTGCGTTGTCAGTTTTCTGTTTCAGTGTTCAGTAAAAACGAGGAGAAAATCACCGCACTCCGCTATGCAGATGGGAAAGCGGCACCAGGGAAACAATCTGCATGGCTAGGTTAGGTTTCAATCCCGCTTTGGGGCATTGAACGGCTATCCTTGCGGCATCTCCCATAAGTTTTTAGACCGAGGGGACCGTCTGCTTTAGCTGGCGGAGGAATCGGTCTACTCTCTGTTGTAAAAAATAACTTAATTTGATGCTTGACAGATATCGAACACTGTGGTGCAATGCGTACGTGGCTGATAATCGGTACAGAGTCAATGCTGGTTCGGTCTTTTCGCTC
>Ga0209118_1000773_pt1 | contig 16264 bp, 11 predicted proteins | sample BlaSpr_A8_Ref_M1_FD_187988 | JGI IMG/M metagenome (GOLD analysis project Ga0209118, IMG submission 187988) | Forest soil microbial communities from Thunder Bay, Ontario, Canada - Black Spruce, Ontario site 2_A8_Ref_M1 (SPAdes) (version 2) | ecosystem: Environmental > Terrestrial > Soil > Boreal...
GTCCCAACGCTGATCCAGTTGATTCTTGACCAAGTGATCGTGAAAAGCGGTTACGTCCGCCTGAGATAATGCCGTTTTGCTGGCCGGGTCCGCGAAGAGAGCGCTTGCCCCAGCGCCCAGAATCATGGCGCCGACTAAGAATGCGGAGCGCAACATTTCATTGTCCTTTGTTGTGGGAATCGTTCTTTGCGAGACGAGAAGTTTCTAAAGCGATCCACCATTTATTGCCGCGGCAAGGGCCGTCAATAAAAAAAGATGGCCGATGAGATTTAGGCTCGACATCTGAAAACCCTGTTTCCTAAATCGAACCCGATACACAACGCGCGGCAACGAATTTTCGCTGTTACATCGCCACACACACCCACTCACTCACGATGAACTCTACCGCTCGTCTGGACTTTGGTTCGCCAACCGCTGTCATTTTCAAAAACGTTTCTCGGTTTTTTTGTCCGATCTTGTTCGCGATCTTTTTTCTGTTCGCGCCGTTTCGTCTTTCCGCCGACTGGGTTGCGGTCGGCCCCGCGCCCGCCATCGACGGCCAGGACGAAGGAATCACCAGCCCGGAGGGAAACAATCCGGTGGCCGGCGCGATCAATGGCGTCGCCCCGAGCGCGACCGACGCGAATCTGATCTACGTCGCTTCCGTCAATGGCGGCGTCTGGAAAACGACCAATGCCAAAGCGGCCTCGCCCACCTGGACTCCGCTCACCGATCAGGCGTTGCCGAGTCTGTCGCTGGGTTCCATCGCCATCAGTCCGTTGGACCCGAAAGTGATCTTCGTCGGCTCCGCCCGGGTGAGCAGCCTAGGTAGTTCTGGTGGGAAGTTGTTTGGAGTCGGACGATCGACCGATAGCGGGGCCACCTGGACGGTGGTGGGGCCGAATCTGGCCGATCGAAATATTCGAAGCGTTGTGCCGACAAGGACTCTCGAAAACGGCAACCAAGTGGTGTTGGTGGGATCGACTTCCGGAGTTTTCCGCAGCACCGATGGCGGGACCACCTACACTTTAGTTGCAAACGGACTTCCGCCCGATGACATCAGCGATGTTGTCGGCGATCCCGGCGCTTCGACGCGATTCTATGCGGCGAGCAGCGGTACGGTTTATCGGAGCGACGATACCGGTGCAACCTGGGTGGTCGCCAGCGGAAATGGATTCAATGTCGTCCAGGGTGCGCGGGTTCTCCTTTCCGTCCACAGCAGTCAGGGCAACAGCGTGGTGTATGCGGCGGTGATCGATGGGGGCGCGCTCGCGAATGTTTATCGCTCCGCAGATCAGGGCGGGAATTGGACCGCGCTCGGAGTGCCCGCACCTCCGCTCTTTCCCGGGAGACAGGGCCAGGGCCAGGGTGCGCTCGTGGCCGACAAGACCAATCCGAACATGGTCTGGATCTCCGGCGATCGCCAGCCCGACGGCACCGAACTTGGCGGGATGACCCAATTTCCCAATCCGAATGGCGCAAATAATTACAGCGGAAATATTTTTCGCAATGTCTCGGGCGCCTGGGAGCTGATGGCTTTGAATGGGGCGAATGGCACATCGCCGCACGCGGACTCGCGCGCGATGGCGTTTGATGCCGACGGCAATATTCTGCACGCCTGCGATGGTGGCATTTTCAAATTAAACGATCCGAACCTCGCCAGCCGCAGATGGTCTTCGCTCAATGGGGACATCAAAGTGACCGAGGCGCATTCTTCGACCTACGATCCGGTTTCAAAAAACTTCATGGTCGGGGCACAGGACAATGGCGTGAGCTTTCAGCGGACGGCGGGAAATTTTGTCTGGGTCCAGGCCGCCCAGGGCGACGGCGGCAGAGTCGCCGCGGATGCGGATCAGACCGCGCATGCGGGCACCTCACTTCGTTACTATTCCACCCAGAACTTCGGCAACTTCGCGCGCCGCACCTACGATGCGAATGGCGCTCAAGTAGGAAACACCACGTTCGCGGGACTCATGATCACGGGAGGAGCTGGGACCGGCCAGACCTTGATGCAGTTCGATAAGAGCATTCAGTTCACGCAGCCTTATGTTCTGAACCAGATCGATCCGCGCAGGCTGTTGATTGGCACTCAGAACATTTACGAGTCGCAGGACATGGGCGACACGCTGAACAATCTCGGCGCCGCGGGCGCGACAGTCGGTGATGAGACTAACACCGGCAGCTCGCCGATGACTTACGGAAGCCGGCTGAACGGAGCGGCGTTTCCGGATGTGTTCTATGTCGGCGCCGGGAACAGGATAGTTCATCGTGTCGCCCTCGGTGGCGCGCTTACCACCCTCACGTATCCCGGCGACATCGTTCGTGGGATCGTGATGGATCCGCAGAATTACAGACGAGTCTTTGTGCTCGACAGCGTCAACAAGGTCTACGGCTCGGCCGATGAAGGCGCCACCTGGACGGAGCTGACCGGAAACCTGGCGACATTTACCGATAGCATTCGGGCCATCGAACTCTTCAACCCCGACGCCTCATTTTCAAAAGCCGTCTTGCATGTCGGCGGCGCGGGTGGTGTCTGGCAACTGCCCAATCCGACGGCGGCTGGCGGAACATGGACCGTCGTCTCCGCTGGCATGCCCAAAGTGCTTGTCTACGAGCTTCACTACGATTATCCGGACAACGTTTTGTCCGCCAGCACACTGGGCCGAGGCGTGTTCAGGCTTGCCGCCACCACTACAGGCTCGGTGGCCAACATTTCAACGAGGCTACCGGTCGGCACCGGCGACAATTTGCTTATTACTGGATTCATCGTCACGGGACCAGCGGGCTCGACCAAGAAAGTTTTGATCCGAGGGATTGGACCGTCCACCAATTTGCCCGGCGCCCTGGCTGATCCGACGCTCGAGCTCCGTGACGCCGCAGGTGCGCTCCTTGGTAAGAACGACAACTGGAAAATGACTCAGATCGGCGGAATCATCACCGCGGATCAAGTTGCTGAAATCCAGGCCACGGCCCCGCCGACGAACGACGCGGAGTCTGCCTTGATCGCGACTCTGGCTCCGGGCAATTATACCGCGCAGATTCGTGGCGCGAACAACACGACCGGCATCGGCGTGGCCGAGGCTTACGACCTCAGCCTGGCCTCGGCCGCCAAGTTAGCCAACGTCAGCACGAGAGGGTTTGTCCAAACCGGCGACAACATCATGATTGGCGGATTCATCATCCTAAACAATCCAGTTAAGGTTATAGTTCGCGGCATCGGTCCTTCCCTGACGGGCGTTCCCGGAGTGTTGGCCGATCCTACGCTGGAACTGCGCGGCGCCAACGGCGCCCTGATCGTGGCCAACGACAACTGGAAAATAAGATCATCCGACGGAACCAGCCAGCAAGCGGAGATCGAGGCCACCGGAGTGGCGCCAACAAACGATGCGGAATCCGCTCTCGTCGCTACACTTCAACCCGGTAATTACACCGCGCAGCTTCGCGGCAGCGGAGGCACCACCGGGATTGGAGTAGTGGAACTCTATGCCCTTCCATAGGCCCGACAGTCGCGACTGATTTTCCGCGTCCGGCCGTAGCCTTGCGGAGGAGGGTTGCACGTTGGACGGTTTCGCCGTGCCTTCACTCTTGGAACCAACTCCTCCGTCGCTGGCGCGGCAATTTTACCGGCGCCAGTCGAAGGCCCATCGCGTCGGTTTTCGCCGCGCCCTGCGTTTACTTCTGGTCGCGACGATTTTCGCGCTCGCGTGGAGCGGATGGTATCTCGCCAAACGCGGTTTCGGAAAGGAATGGCGCGAGCGCGTCGTGGAAGAACTGCACAAGCGCGGCGTGGAAGCATCGGTCCGCCGGCTCACGCTCGATCCGGTCCGCGGGTTGATCGCGCAGGACGTCCGGATCTTCGATTTCAAAAATCGCGACAACACCCTCGCTGTCATCAGCGAAGTGGCGCTCGACATCAATTACGCGGCGCTTCTCCACCACCAGCCGTTCCTCAATGCGCTCGATGTTCGCGGCGGCGAGCTGACGATTCCCACTCCCGGGGCGGGCCTGACCTCGGCGAAGGCGCAGATCAAACATTTCCGAGCGCACGTTTATTTTCCGCCGGAGCAAATTTACGTCAGCCAGGCGGAAGGAATTTTTGGCGGCGTCCGGATTTCCGCGAGCGGCCAGCTCATCAAACGCAACGATTACAAACCCTCCGGCGAAATCTCGGAGGACGACATGCGCGCCCGGATGATGCTCCTGCAACGCGTGGCCGAGGAGCTGCAACGTTTCAGTTTCCCCGGAGAAGCGCCGTCGCTTCAGGTGAAATTCTCCGGCGACCTTTCCCAATTTGAGACGGCCCACGCGGAGGTGACGCTGCGCGGCGAGCGCTTGCTGCGCGGCGCTTACGAAATGAAGAACCTCTCCATGACGGCGGAGTGGGTAAATCAGACGCTTAATATCAACCAATGCGAATGGCAGGATAATGCCGGCAAATTTTCCGGCCGGGCGAACTGGAGCCGCGAAACGAACGCGGCGGATTTCCAGGCGCGCAGCACGCTGGACGCAAAGAAATTTCTGGAAGCATTCGGTTTCGGACAATTTGTGTCCGATCTCGCGCTCACCTCTCCCCCGCTCCTCGAGCTTTCGGGCTCGGCCAATTTTTCCGAGACGACACCGCGCGTGAGCCTGATCGGCCGCGTGATCGCGGACAACTTCACCTACAAAACGGTGCCGCTCCTGAAATTGACCGGAGATTTTTCCTGGGACGGCGAGCGCGCCATGTTGCGCGATCTGCGCGTCCGCCACGAATCGGGCGAGCTGCGCGCCGACCTGCTCGATGCCCCCAATGATTTTCGCCTGAACATCGAAAGCGCCGTCGATCCCATCGTCCTGCGCACGATCGCTTCCCCGGAGTTGAGCAATTTTCTCGGCGAATGGGAATGGCGCCGGCCGCCGGAAGTGCGCCTGGCAGTGCGCGGCCCGAGCCGGTTGCCGGAAACCTGGACGGGTCAAGGCGCGATGGCGACGCAACGGACGCGTTTCCGCGGCGTCTGGATGAACGGCGCCAGCGCCAATCTGCGTCTCGCCGGTGGCGCGCTCACTTTCGAAAACTTCCGCGTGACCCGTGACGAAGGCATCGGGACAGGAACGTTTTCATACGATTTCAAAAAACGCGAAGTCCGTCTCAAGGACGTCAAAAGCACGCTCCGGCCCACGGAGGCGATCGCCTGGATCGACCCGAAGCTGTTCAAGGAAGTTGCGCCCTATAAATTTCGCCAGCCCCCAAGCATTGTCGCGAATGGCGTCATCCATTTTGGCCCGCCTAACGACCACCTCGAACTCGTGGTCGATGCGCCGACCGGAATGGACTACGTCTTTCTCGGCAAGACGCTGCCGATCGATCGCGTTTCGGGACGTCTCCTCTTCACCGACAATCGGCTTCAGATCACTGAGCTCCAGGGAACGCTCTTCACCGGCACCGTACGCGGATCGGTCGACCTCTCGTTAGTCAGAGGCGATCCACATTATCAGGCGAACATCGCGCTGGATGGCGTCGATTTCCCACGCCTGACCGATCTCTACTTCAAATATCAAACCGCGCGCGGCCGCGTCAGCGGCATGTACGCCTGGAGCGCTCTCAACAGCGACGCCCGCACCATGCGCGGCAACGGCGCCCTGAAAGTCACCGAAGGCGACATCTTTGCCATTCCGATTTTCGGTCCGCTTTCCGGTTTGATCGCCGCAATCATTCCCGGCGCCGGTTACAGTCTGGCGCACAAAGCGAGTGCCAGCTTCGCCATCGCGGAGGGCGTCCTTCATACCGACGATTTCAAAGTCTCGGGGAAACTTTTCGGCATGATCGGCCACGGTGACGTGCATTTCATGGAGGACAGATTGGATTTAGACGTCCGGATCGATGCTAACGGTCCCGGCGTTCTCCTCACGCCGATGTATAAACTTTTCGAATACAAAGGCGAAGGCAGCATCTCGAAACCAAACTGGCATCCGAAGAGATTTTAGGAATTTCGGATTGCGGATACCGGATTTCGGAAAGAAAGGGATCGCCCGTCCTCGTGCGTAAACCAGCTACCAGGAAGCCTGCAAGAAAATCAAAGCACCCGCGCGCTCGGGTAGCTCGCGCGGCTGACCTATCCGGTATCCGCAGTCCGAAATCCGAAATTCTTCTCGGCGCTCACATGTCGATCGGCGGCGGGGTGCATCGTGCCATCGAGCGGTCGCGTTCCATCGATTGCACCGCGATGCAGATTTTCGTGAAGAACAACATGCAATGGTTCGCCCGGCCGCTGGAGCGCGCGGAGATCGCGGCCTTTCTCGATCACCCCCAACGGGCGCAGCTGCATTCCGTTTTCGCGCACGCGAATTACCTCATCAATCTCGCCGCGACCAATCCGCAGTTTCACGCCAACTCGCTCCGTGCCCTTGCGGAAGAACTCACGCGCGCGGACCAGTTGGAATTGCCGTTTCTGGTTTTGCATCCGGGCGCGCATCTCGGCGCGGGCGTGGATGCGGGACTGGCGAAAATCATTGATTCAATCGATCGCGTCCTGGCCGGCCTGCCGAAAACAAAAACCCGCATCGCGCTGGAGACGACTGCCGGTCAGGGCTCGTGCCTGGGCGATCGCTTCGAACATCTTGCCGCCATCATCGGGAACGTACGCGAGCCGGAGCGGCTTTGTGTTTGCCTCGATACCGCGCACGTCTTCGCCGCCGGTTACGAATTGGCCACGGAAAAACTAACGAAAAAAACCTTCGCTGAATTCGACCGCGTCATCGGGCTCGAGCGCCTGGTGGCATTGCACCTGAACGATTCCAAGACGGCGCGCGGCTCCCGGGTCGATCGGCACGAGCATATCGGGAAAGGCCAGATCGGTCTGGAAGCGTTTCGCTTCGTCATGCGCGACCGCCGGTTCCGCAAAATTCCCAAAGTGCTCGAAACGCCGAAAGGCAAAGACCTCGCCGAAGATGTCGAGAACATGAAGACGCTGCGCGGTCTGGCAGAATGCAGGATTCGTTAGGCGGGCCGCAAATTATTTAGCATGTCATCCGAGTCGCGCAGACGACGAGGGACCGCACGCGAGTTCACCCGCCAGCTTGCGTAAAGGACAAGTCATCGATGCGAACGACCCGGATGAACCGCAAGGAGCCAAGCGTCCGACTGCGAGGTCCCTCGCCGTCTGACGCGGCTCGGGATGACATGCAATTCAGCTGATCAGCCGGAGCGTGAGCGGATAGCGGTACATCTGGCCTTCGCTCGCGCGCAGCGCGGCGATGATCACGAACACGACATTGAGAATGTGCAGGACCGCGAGAAGCGCAAACCCGATCAAGAGCAGGCACAGAATGCCGGCGACCACATTATAGATCAGCATCGAGATCTGAAAGTTCAGCGCCTCCTTCCCGTGCGCGTCGATTTCCGCCGACTCACCGCGTTTCACCAGCCAGACGATGAGCGGCCCAAGAATATGGCCCGCTCCCGGAATCACAAAGCCAGCCAGCGCACTCAAATGACAAATCACACACCACGTCCGGACATTCCCCGCTGTAGAAGTTTCGCTCATATGCTCCTCCTTCTTCTCTCGTGCTCGTGATTACGAAATCATAATATTATTTACGCCTTCACCCGCTCGATATGCGCGCCGAGCTCGCTCAGCTTTTCATCCAAATGTTCGTAGCCGCGATCGATGTGATAAACGCGGCTCACTTCCGTTCGCCCTTCCGCCTTTAATCCGGCCAGCACCAGCGCCGCCGACGCGCGCAGATCGCTCGCCATTACGGGCGCGCCAAATAACCGCTCGACTCCCTGGATCACCGCCGTCGCGCCTTCGAGCTGGACGTGAGCGCCCATCCGTTTCAATTCCGCCACGTGCATGTAACGCTGCGGGAAAATGTTTTCCGTGATCACGCTGATCCCTTCGGTGGTGGAAAGCAGCGCGCACATCTGCGCCTGCATGTCGGTGGGAAAACCGGGATAGGGCTCGGTCACCAGCTCGAGTGGGGTGGTGGCGCCGTTCGGTGAGACCGTGATCGAATTTTCCGCCCACTTAATCTGATAGCCGCACGCGATCAACGCATCCGTGACCGAGCTGACATGATCGCGTACGACTCGCTTGATCGTGACACCCTCGCCGCAGATGGCGCCAGCCACCAGGAACGTGCCGGCTTCGATCCGGTCCGGAATGATGTCGTGCTCGGCGCCGTGCAATTCCTTCACGCCTTCGATAATTAAACGCCGTGTGCCCGCGCCCTCGATTTTCGCGCCCATCTTATTCAGAAAATCCGCCAGATCGACGACCTCCGGCTCGGTCGCCGCGCCCTCGATGACGGTGATGCCATCGGCCAGGACCGCCGCCATCATCACGTTGTCGGTCCCGAGGACCGTGGGGCCGAATTTGCCCGTAAGATTAATGACGGCGCCGCGCAATTTCGGCGCGAACACTTTCACGTTGCCGTTCTCGACCCGGACCGCGGCCCCGAGCGCTTCAAATCCTTTCAGATGCAAATCGATCGGCCTATCGCCGATGACGCAGCCACCGGGCATCGACACGGTCGCCTCTTTGCAGCGGCCCAGGAGCGGGCCGAGCACGCAAACCGAGGCGCGCATTTTTCGCACGACATCGTAAGGCGCGACCGACTCGATCGTGTCGGAGGTCACCGTGACGGTGCCGCTGGCGCGTTCCACCTGAGCGCCGAGATGCGTCAGGATTTGGAGCATATAATGCGTGTCGCTCAGGTCCGGCACGCGATGGATAATGCAGGGCTCGCGCGTCAGGAGCGTCGCGGCCAGGATCGGCAGGGCGGAGTTCTTCGAGCCGCTGATCTTGATCGAACCGGAAAGGGGCCGGCCACCGTGAATGACAATTTTATCCATACCTCCCAAAGATGAATCGTTTCACTCCGCCATAATCGCGTATTGCTTCGATGTCGTGATAATTTTTCTCCGCCATCAGCGCCGCCAAATCGTCTGCCTGCCCGAGGCCGACTTCAAGCGCAAGCAAACCGCCAGGATTGAGTCTGGCCGGCGCCGCGTCGATTAACTTGCGAACCACCTCGTCGCCGCGTTCGCCCGCAAACAGCGCGATGTCGGGATCATGGAGGACCTCGCGCGAAAGCGTCGCGCGATCCCCCCTTGCGACGTAAGGCAAATTCGCCACGATCACATCATATACGTGAGTCACGTATATCAGCAGGTCGCCGCCCAGGAATGTGATTCGACTCGTTAGGCCGAGTGGCGCCGCGTTTTCCCGCGCCAGCGAAAGCGCATCTTCGGAAATATCAGTCGCGTGGACGTCCGCTTCACGAAACTCCGCCGCGAGCGTGAGCGCGATGACTCCGCTTCCAGTTCCAACATCGACGATTCTCGATTCTCGATTCTCGATTCTCGACTTCAACAGCTCGACGAGCTGCTCCGTTTCCGGTCGCGGAACGAGCGCGCGTTTGTCGCACACAAATACGCGGCCGCAAAACTCGACCGTGCCGAGCAAATGCTGAAGCGGTTCGCCCTGCCCGCGCCGTCGAACGAGCTCACGGAGCGGCGCCAGTTCCGTCTCGGCCAGCGGTCGTTCGAACTCGAGATACAGCTCGATCCGTTTCCGCTGAAGAACGTGCGCGAGCAAGTGCTCCGCGTTCAAGCGCGGATTTTCGATCGCGCGCTTCTCAAAGTAAGCGGTCGTCGATCGCAGAATTTCGAGAACGGTCATCACGCATTTCCAAGCGCGCCTAACTTAATTCGCTCTCAGTTTTAGGACATGGATTTTTCTTTGGAGCGCCTACAATGCCGCCAATGGAGCTGCTCGCGCTCATCGCCATCGGGTTGATGTCGCTCATCGGCTGGGTCATTGCCACGGAATGGCTCGGCAAATGGATCGATCACGACAGCCGGTTCTATTTTGCGCCTGCCCTGGGTATGGCCGCCTGCGCGACTATCGCGTACGTGGCATCTGCCACGAGGCAGACGTGGCTCATCCGATTTTTCGCAGTCATTGCTCTGCTCGCTTTCTTCCGGTGCATTTTCAAAAAACGACTTGGCGGTATCGCGGGCGATGAGGCACGGCGCATTTTCCGCCTTACCTTGGTCACGTTCCTGTGTCTTTATGGAATGCAGATCAGTCTGTTCTATTTTTTTAAGACGACTTATTCCGGCGGGGATGAGGTTTGGAACCTTTTTAACCTGACTGGAGTCTCACCTCCCGACCAAATGTTTGCGTGGCATCAGGCTATGTTTGCCGACCTCCATCGGCACTATCCGCAGGACCCGTTCTACGGTGACACGGACTTGTATGATCGACCCCACCTCGGTGGCTACCTAACTCTTTTTTTCTTCAAGTTATTTCACCTCCGCCTGGCCGAGAATCATTATGCCTACCCGGCGATGTCATTACGTTTCTACCATTGTTTGTGGTGGCTCTTGAATAACCTTTACCTGGTCGGGATCGCGCCCATTTTCCAACGTCTTCTCGGCTATCGCGGCGCGATTCTGGCCCTGGCATCAACGGCTCTTAGCGGATTCATTCTCCTGTGTAATGCCGGTGGGTGGATGAGGTTTTCGGCCTTCTATCCTCTTCTCCTGGCCTTTCTTCTTTTTCTGAATGGAAAAAGTCCACTGCTTCAGGCCGGCCTCTGCGTGACCAGCTTCTACCTTCACGGTTCGGTGCTGCCCTTTTTGGTCGGCTTCGGATTATTCCAAATCCTTTGTGTCTACTACCCGATCCGACCAAGGCTGGCCCCTCTCCGGGACGTTGCCTGGTTTGGTGTTACTGGAGTGGTGGTTATCGGCGCCTGGTTCGCGGTGGTCCACTGGGTTGGCTCGAAGCAACCGCTCCTTTACTATTACCTTTACGACGCCGGCGTGACCCAGGCCCAAACTCAGCCGGTCGCCCAGATCGCGAAGGATTTCTATGCGCGCTACTCCTGGTCGAGTTTGTCTCTTCTCCCGCTGCACAACCTGATTAACAGCGTTGCTCCGATTCACTTTTTGACGTTCCTCACGAACATTCTCACGTCCGGTACAGCTTCGACGCTTTCCGGCTTCGCTTCCGCAATCTTCCAGTCGCAGCGCTTCTGTATTCTAAGTGCCGCGGGGCTCGTGGCGCTGCCGGTTGTTCTTGTGGGGATCGCCCGCACTCTTGCCACGCGTTATGCGGGACGCACGATCCTGGCGCTTTACCTGGTTCCGACTCTTCTGATGGCGCTGGTCTACAGGATTCACTGGAGCTTTAGCCTGCACATCATGTGTTTGTACCACACGTTTGTCTTGTTCCTGTGGGTATCCGTTCTGAGAAACGCGCGCTTGCTTTTCGCCGTGATAGCTCTTGCCGCTATAGCTCTGGAAGGGATCATTTGCGTGCTTTTCGCCGAGATGCGTTTTCTGCCAGTGCATGGTCTTCAGCTTAACCAGGTAACCGCAGGCAACGTTGTGTACCTGGCGATCTACTTAACCTTACTCGTGGTGATCCTGAGCGCTGCCTGCCTGGAACTGCGCCGCCTGCCTTCTCAGGATGAGGCCGGCATACCTAACGAATCGCGAGAGGCGCCCGGAAGTCGCTGGCTGGTGGCAGGCCGCAAGTTGCTGGCGGGTCTTTTAATCACCGGTCTTACAATCGCAGGCTATTCTCTTTATTGCCTCCGATTCTACTAGGATCGTGGCACGCGGGGAATTCGCCGCAAGAACGCCTCTTATGCTTCCGCGGACGATTCCTTCAACCGCTCCTGCAAATCGGCCGCTTGCAACGATTGAATCATCTCCTGCAAATCGCCTTCCATGAACCGGTCGAGATTATACAAGGTCAAGCCGATGCGGTGATCGGTCACGCGGTTCTGGGCGTAGTTGTAGGTGCGGATCTTCTCTTCGCGGCCGCCGGAACCGATCTGGTCCTTGCGGTGCGCGGAATACTTCGCTTCTTCTTCCCGCTGCTTCTCTTCGAGCAACCGGGCCCGCATGATCTTAAGCGCTTTCTCCTTGTTCTTTTGCTGGCTGCGCCCGTCCTGACAACGCACGATCCGTCCCGTGGGAATGTGCAACACCTGCACGGCGGAATCGGTCGTATTCACTCCCTGGCCGCCGGGGCCGCCCGAGCGGCAAACTTCAATTCGTAAATCTTCCGGTTTTAATTCGAGATCGATTTCCTCCGCTTCCGGCAGGACCGCGACCGTGGCGGTCGAAGTATGAATGCGTCCCTGCGCTTCGGTGGCCGGAACCCGTTGCACTCGATGCACGCCGCTTTCGAAACGCAGCGTCTTGAAAACATTTTCGCCCGAGACCTTGAAGATCGATTCCTTCAACCCGCCCAACTCTGATGGGCTCGACTCGAGGTCTTCAATCTTGAGCCCGGCCGTTTCCGCATAGCGATTATACATCCGGTAGAGATCGGCCGCGAAAATGGCGGCTTCGCTTCCCCCGGTGCCGGCGCGGATTTCCACGATCGCGTCGCGGTTCTCGTTTTCGTCCGGCGGCAGGAGCGCGATCTGGAATTCTCGCTCGAGGTCTGTAACGCGTTTTTGCAAATCGGGAATTTCATCGTCGGCCATGGCCGCAATTTCGACGTCGCCCGAGGCCGCCAGCTCGCGGTTCTGGTCCAACTGCTCGCGCGCGATTTCCAGCTCGTTCCAGCGCGCCAGGAGTTGTTTCACGCTGGAATGTTCCCGCATGATTTCGCTCGCGCGCTTCCGATTCTCAAAAAGAGCCGGATCGGCGATCTCGCGTTCGAGTTGCTCGAAGCGCTCGCGCTTGCGTTCGATTAACGAATTGAAGTCCATGGTCCTGGAGCGGCGTTCTCTGAACGCCGAAAGAAGGCGACGGTCAGAGACCGCCGCTACAGAAGGGAGCTAAGCTTTTTTCGGCGCGGCCGCCCGGGTGGCCTTGGTGCTGCCGTAGCGGCGCGCGAATTTTTCCACGCGGCCGGCGGTGTCGACGAATTTTTGTTCGCCGGTGAAAAACGGATGGCACGCGGCGCAGATGCCGATTTTAATGTCCCGCTTGGTCGAGCGGGTGTGGTAGACAGCACCGCAGGCGCAGGCGATGTCGGTCTCGAAATAGTCTGGATGAATGTCCGCTTTCATGTTGGAAACGAACGGCGAACTTAGGCGCGCTCATGGCCGCGCGCAAGGGATGAAATCCGCTTCTTCTGACAGCCTCCTGGAGGCCTGGGAGGCTACGCGCGCGCGCGCCGCGGACGGGCCTGCCATCCACGATACGAGCGGAGACGTTCTCCGCAGTTTTGCCGCGATCGAGGAGGAGGCGCGCGGCTACGAACGCGAATTGCTCGGCGAATTCCGGGAGGGCGAGGTGATCGCGATCCAGATCGGCAATCACGCGGCGTGGCCGGCGTTGTTGCTGGCGTGTCTGCGGAAACGCCTGGTGGCGCTGCCGCTCGAGCGCACGATCGCCCCGCGCGAGCGCGATATCGCACTCGAAATCTCCCACGCGGCGGCCGTGATTGAGGCCGAGACAACAATCGCGCTTCGCAAGTTGCCGCATGAAAAAGTCGATTGGGGCGCGAACCAGCCCGTCCTCTTGAAACTCACCTCGGGCACGACCGCGGCGCCGCGCGCAATCCGTTTTCGCAGCGCACAGCTCCTGGCCGATTGCGTCCAGATCTGCGAGACGATGGGAATCACCGGCCGCGATCTGAACTTCGCCGTCATTCCGCTTTCGCATTCGTACGGCTTCAGCAACTTGCTCACGCCGCTGCTTGCGCGTGGCGTGCCGATGGTCCTGAGCCGCGACCGGATGCCCCGCGCGGTGCTGGACGATCTCGCGCGCACGAACGCCACCGTCTTTCCGGGCATGCCGGTTTTTTATCAGGCGTTCTCGGAGATGAACGACGCGCCGGCGCTGCCGAGGCTGCGGCTCTGTATCTCCGCGGGCGCGCCGTTGTCCCTCGAAGTCGCGCTGAAATTTCGAGAAAAATTCAAGCGCTCGATCCATTCCTTTTACGGTTCCTCAGAATGCGGCGGCATCTGTTACGACCGCGACGCGCCGCTCCGAGAACAAGGTTTTGTCGGGCAACCGATGCATGGCGTTGCGCTGGACTTTCTCGAGCCGGAGGCAACCGCCACGCGCGTGCGTGTCCGGAGCGCGGCCACGGGCGATGGTTATTTCCCGGAGCCGGATGAAGAAAAACTCGGGCGCGGTATTTTCGTTCCGGACGATTTATTGAACAGCAGCGAGAACGGATTTCGAATCGTCGGCCGCATCTCGGACCTCATCAATGTCGCAGGGAAAAAAGTGAACCCGGCGGAAGTGGAAGCGGAGTTGCTGCGCTTCGCGGGCGTGCGCGCAGCGGTGGTCTTCGCGCGCGAATCGGTCCTGCGCAACGAAGAAGTGGCCGCCTGCATCGTGGCGGAAGGCGGCGTGCACGAGTCCGACCTGCTCGAATTCTGCCGCGGACGCCTGAGCGGATGGCAGGTGCCGAAGCGGATTTTTTTCGTCGACGAAATTCCGGTGAACGAACGGGGCAAGGTGAGCCGGCGCGAGCTGGCCCAGCGTTTCAGCGAATGATTTTGCCCAGCAGACGCTCAACGGCCGGGGCGTTTTCGAATTAGAAGTAACTAAAGGAACCATCATGCGAACAATTCTGCTTGCCACTCTCAGCGCCATTCTTTTCCTCGCCGCCTTCAGCGGTTGCTCCACCACGGTTAAAACCGACAGCGGCCACGGCGTCACCGCCGGCGTGCACACACGCTGACCTATAGCGGCGGTCTCTGACCGCCGGGCGTTTTCCAAGGAGCGGCGGTCTCCAGACCGCCGGTTTCTTGAGGGCGGTTTGGAAAGCGCCCTTCCTTGGCTTTCGGCGATCAGAGATCGCCGCTACAGAAGCAGCGCCACGGGAAAAAATACTTTCCATTTCCGGGGAAGCAGGCATGTCTTAATGAGAGCATGGGCTGCGGCGCGAACTGTCGTTAGTCCCGCTCGTGTTTGAACGTGAACGAAACCACCCAACCCGGAAATTCTGGCGAGCAAGGCGGGCGCATTCTTGTCCTCGAACCCGAGGAGAATCTTGCCTCGAAGATTCACGCAGCCCTGCGTGAAGCCGCGCCTTCCGCGCAGGTCGATGTGGCGCACAACCTGGAGGAGGCGCAACGCCTCGTCCTGAGCGATCGCCCGGATCTTTTCGTGCTCGACGTCGATGCCGTGCCCGATCTCGGCCAGGAATTTCTTTACGATTTGCGCACGAGCCATCCGCATGCGCGCGCCATCGTTTTGACCGGCGTGCATTTCGCCCCGCATCGCGAACGCGCCGCCGGCCTGGGCGCGATTCATTTTCTCGAAAAACCTTTTCCGCACTGCGATTTCGTCGACCTGGTGCAGGCGCTCCTTTCCCCCGCGACGGCGCCGGAGGGCGAGAAATTTCAGGGAACACTGAGCGATCTTCACCTCGCGGATATCATTCAACTCAAATGCATGAGCGGATCGTCGGCCGCGTTGCAATTCACCGGGCCGCAGGGCGAAAAAGCCCGCGTCTATTTCGAAAGCGGACAGGTCCGGCACGCCACCGCCCCCGGCAAGGAAGGCATCGCCGCTTTCAATGAAATCGTGAACTGGAAAGGCGGCCAGATCTCCGAGGTGTCCGGCGCCGGTTCGGTCCCGCAGACCATCGACCTCGACTGGCAAATCCTGCTCATGGACGCCGTGCGCGAGATCGATGAAACGCGCGACGCGAAATCGGCCGCGGCGACTCCATCCACTTCCGGCAGCCGCACCGTGCTCGTGATCGACGACAGCCTGATGCTGCTCAGTTTCGTGAAAGAAATTTTGTCCGAGGCGAATTACCGGGTGCACACAGCCGCGACCGCGGAGGAAGGCATCGCCGCCGCCGCAAGCGACGTGCCGGATCTGATCCTGCTGGATTACGTCCTGCCGGACATGAAAGGCGACGAAGTCTGCCGGCGCCTCGCGCAAAATTCCTCGACGGCGAAGGTGCCGATCATCTACATGTCGGGTTTCGGCACGGACCTTCAGCCCGATCAAATCACGAGCACAAACGTGATAGGATCATTGAATAAACCGTTCACTTCTGATCTGTTACTGAAAACCGTGGAGAATTACATGCCAAAGGACCCGAGCAAATCAGAGCCCAAACCGATGGAAGACGAGCCGGCTCCACCGGCGACCGAATCCTCGTCGGAACCGGAGCCCGAGGCTTCGAAGCAGTCGGTCTGGCCGGAGCCGGAGCCTTTCGTTTCGAAGGAACCAGCGTGGCCCGAGCCCGAAGCGATGGCCGAGGAACCTGCTTGGAAAGAAACCAGCGCAGCAGAGGAGAAATACGAAGGCACGGAGACCGGCAGTATCGCTGATATCGCCGCAGCCGCCGGCGCCACGAGC
>Ga0209118_1000774_pt1 | contig 16218 bp, 13 predicted proteins | sample BlaSpr_A8_Ref_M1_FD_187988 | JGI IMG/M metagenome (GOLD analysis project Ga0209118, IMG submission 187988) | Forest soil microbial communities from Thunder Bay, Ontario, Canada - Black Spruce, Ontario site 2_A8_Ref_M1 (SPAdes) (version 2) | ecosystem: Environmental > Terrestrial > Soil > Boreal...
CGCCTACATCTCCACGCGCCGCAATGGCGCCGACACCGATGTCTACGTCGAGTCGCCGACCGAGCCGAAAAGCGATCGCCTGCTCGCCGAAGTAAAAGGCGGCGGATGGGAGCCGGCCGATTGGTCGCCGGACGATAAGCAGTTGCTCGTCCTGGAAAGCATCTCCGCAAACGAAAGCTACCTCTGGATTTTTGACGCGCAGACCGGCGCCAAAAAGGAAGTGACGCCGCGTCCCGCGGAAGGCGCTGAGAATGTTTCCTACGCCGCCGCGCTTTTCTCGAAGGACGGCAAAGGAATTTTCGTGACGACGGATCGCGAATCTGAATTCCAGCGGCTCGCATACATCGACCTCGCGAGCGGCAAGCACACTTACCTGCTGCCGGAGGCGCGCTTCGACGTGGACAATTGGGATTTGAGCCGGGACGGCAAACAAATCGCCTACACTTTGAATGAGAATGGCGTGAGCACATTGCACATGATGGAGGTCGTGCCGGGCAACGGGATGGTGACAGTCGGGGCGAAAAAAGATCCGGCGTTCACTCCGCTCCTGCCGGCTGTGGTCATCTCCGGCCTGCATTTCCACCGCGACTCGAAGCAAGCTTTGCTCGCCTTCAACGTGGCCGGAGCACGATCGCCCTCCGATGTTTATACTTGGTCGACTGCCGGCGGCAAAAACGTCACCACGCGCTGGACGGCGAGCGAGACGGGCGGGATTCCCGCGAAACAGTTTGTCGAGCCGGAACTCGTGAAATGGAAATCGTTCGATGGCAAAGAAATCACCGGCTTTCTCTACAAACCGGACCCGGCGAAGTTTCCCGGTAAGCGTCCTGTTATCATCAATATTCACGGCGGACCCGAGGCGCAGCAGCGCCCCGGGTATCTTGGTCGGAACAATTATTTCATCAACGAAATCGGATGCGCGATTGTTTTTCCGAATGTGCGCGGGTCGGAGGGCTACGGAAAAACTTTCCTGAAACTCGACAACGGTTTTAAGCGCGAAAATTCCTATAAGGACATCGCAGCCTTGCTCGACTGGATTCCTTCCCGCTCAGAATTGGATCCCGGAAAGGTCATGGTGACTGGCGGCTCATACGGCGGATTCATGACGCTGGCGGTCGCGTCGAATTATGCCGATCGCATTCGTTGCGCGCTGGACGTGGTTGGTCCCTCTAATTTCGTGACTTTCCTGAAAAACACGGAGAGCTATCGGCGCGATCTGCGCCGGGCGGAATATGGCGATGAGCGCGATCCGAAGATGGCTGAATTCCTTGAGCGCATCGCACCCTTGAATAACGCGCAGAAAATCACGAAGCCGCTCTTCGTGGTGCAAGGCGCGAACGATCCGCGGGTGCCGAAGACAGAGGCCGAGCAAATCGTTGCTACGCTCAAGAAACAGGGGACCTCGATCTGGTTTCTCATGGCGAAAGACGAGGGCCACGGCTTTGCGAAAAAGAAAAACGCCGACTTCCAATTTTACAGCACGGTTCAGTTCATTCGCGAATTCCTGTTGAAGTAAATAAGGAGGGGCAGTTTGTAAGTGCTCATTTTAAGGCGGCATCTAATGCGGTGGTCAGCTGCGATACTACACCGTAACCCCACTCCTTTTGAACAACCGGTTCATCTACATAGCGGTCATCATCACGAGCCTAATGGCAGCCCAGAATGGTCGCGCCGAAGACCTTCTCCTGCCCAATCCAAAACTGACCCCGGGCAAGATCGCGCGACGCGACAAAGACCAGCACGGTGTTTCCGTCGCGATGGAACAGAAAGTTTTCAAGCGCTATCGCATTCCATGGATCCGGCGCGCGGAGTTCAAGATCGACCACCTTATTCCGCTGGAACTTGGAGGCGCGGACCACGTCGAAAATCTTTGGCCGCAAAATCTGCGGGTCAAACCCTACGGGGTCGAGCGGAAAGAATTACTAACGAGATGCCTTCTCCTCCGAATCGCGGAAGGCCGGATCACGCTGGCTCAAGCGCAAACCGCAATCCAGAAAGACTGGATCGATGCCTTTATCGACTACCTGGGACCGGTCTATCTGCGCTAAACGCGCGGCCGTTCACCCGGAGCTGGAGGAGTTTGTTTTACGAAGAAAACTTACCGTAGACGGCGACCAGCGGATATTTGCAGCGGTTGCTCGTCCAGTAATCGCTCACAAAACCGCTCTTGGTCCGAATTACCACATGGCCCGCGCTGCCGTGGCCGAAAACCAGGACGGAGCCGATCGGCGCCGCGAATTGATCGTGCACAGGCAAACGTTTGAATCCGTAGCAACGCACCAGCTCCTCGCCGGCTTCCGAGGCGTAATTCGTTTTAGGGTAAGACTTGATCACACCGGACGCGACCAACGCTTGTTTCACATATTGCCAGCAACGCGATTTCGAACGGGCGTTGGCGCGTTCCTGGGCGATGGTGGCGGCGCGGCGCAACCGGGGATCAAGCCGCAAATCGACGGTCGCATCGGGATGAACGACCGGCATCCGCCAGGAGTGACGCATGATGCGGGCGGACCCGACGGACCCATCGAAATCGTTGTAAAAGAAGCGAGACCGGGAGCGGGCGAGGCCTTCGGATCGCACTTCCATTATGGAACTTATCAGCGCGCAGCTGGTGAGAAAAACGAAGAAAAGAAAACGGTGCACGCATTGTGTGTATGCAAGTGCCGTACCGCCCTGACAAGCCTTTTCAGCGACAATAATAAACTTTTTTTGAGGTTATGGTTCTATCGCTAAATTTCTTTGGAATTGTGAGAAAATAGAGCAAAAACTGGATGATTTTGCCGCTGCGCGGAATTGCCCGAATTACTTTTCGGCGTTATCCCTGAAGACACATCGAGCAGCTCCTGCATTCCCACCGCATGGCCCAATTTCCTGAAGAACAAACCAAGAGCGGCGCCTTCAAACGCCAGGAAGACGCGTTCCGCGATTGGGTGAAACGTGATGACTCGACGCCTTATTCACCAGAGCGCGGGCGCTATCATCTTTATGTTTCGTTCGCGTGTCCGTGGGCGCACCGCACGATTATTTTGCGCAAGCTTAAAGGCCTCGAAGAGACGATTGGCATGACGGTCGTGGATCCCGTGCGTGACGAGCGCGGCTGGGCTTTCCGGAATGGTCCCGGCCATTCGGAAGATCCGGTGAACGGCTTTCAATTTTTGAGTGAAGCCTATGACGCGACCGATTCGAATTATCGAGGGCGCGTCACCGTGCCCGTCCTCTGGGATAAGCAGACGAAACGCATCGTGAGCAATTCCGACGACGACTTGTTGCGAATGTTCAACAGCGAGTTCGCTGACTTCGCGACGAGCGATTACGATTTTTATCCAGCCGAGCTCCGCGGCGAGATTGATGCGCTCAACAAGATCGTTTACGAACGCGTGAACAACGGCGTTTATCGGGCCGGTTTCGCCACCCACCAACAGCCCTACGAGCGCGCGGCGAAAAAATTATTCGAAACGCTCGATCAACTCGACGCGCGCCTCGCGTCGCAGCGCTACTTGTTTGGCCGCCGCATGACCGAAACCGATTGGCGTCTCTTTCCCACGCTCATCCGCTTCGATGCCGTTTATCACGGCCATTTCAAATGCAACGTCCGCCGCATCGTCGATTATGAAAATCTCTGGCCGTACCTGCGCGATCTCTATCAACACGACCGCGTCGGCGAGACCGTGAACCTGGATCACATCAAGCGCCACTACTACATGACGCACGATGAGATTAATCCGACGCGGATCGTGCCGATTGGGCCCGCGCTGGATCTCGCCGCCCCGCACGGTCGTGGAGGGACGGGCTCTGTCCCGTCCTAAGAATAATGGAACGACACAAAGGTCGTCCCTCCGGCCTTATCCTTTGGCGTAGACGCCAATGAGCGGACGCCGTGAAGGAGTTTTCGAGCGGAAATCGCTCACGAATCCGTTCTTCGTCCGAATCTCGACGTGGCCAGCGGCGCCTCGCGCGCTATAGACCAGGACTGAGCCGAGCGGCGCGGCAAACGGATCGCGGATGGAAAGTTTTTTGAAGCCGTAATCGCGCACGAGCTCATCTCCCGCCTGCTTGGCCAGCGCGGTTTTCGGCCGGGCCTCGATGACGCCGGAGGCGAGGAGCGCTTCCTTCACATAATGCCAGCAGCGCGATTTCGAATGCGCATGCGCGCGCTCGTCGGCGATGGTCGCGGCGCGCATCAACTTGGGATTTAGCCGCGAATCGACCTTGGCCGCCGGATAAACGAGCTTCTTCTTTTGATACTCTTCGACGACGGGAGCGGACACCGTTTTGCCGTTCCGGTCTTTGAAAACGAACTGCGGTTTGAAATTGAGGTTTTCGGTTTTGGCTGCGCTGGCTGAAGCAGCGAAAGCGCAGACCGCAAGGGTGAGGAGGAGAGATATTTTTCGCACGGGAGCGCCCCCTATGCACTTGATCGGAAGGCCGCGCAAATGATTTTTGAAGATTTTTTTCAAAAAAAAAGTAATTCCTATCCGGGGTCAAAATTGCCGCGGCAAGCCCGCCTCTCCCATCTGAGCAATTACGGTTCCGCCGCGTTGAAAACCTTCGGTTCGCGACGAATTATCTGAATGAAGAATCGCTCCGGCCACCTCGGGATTCGGCTCGGTTTCATCCTATTCGTTGTCTTCCTGGCCACCGGTTGTGCCGGACCGGTTAAATCCCTTTACCCGCCTCGCGCCGGCGAGGAGCCCCGGACCGTTTACGTCATCCACCACGGCGGGCTTCACACGGGCCTGGCGGTGAAGCGATCGGACATTCCACGAGGCGTCTGGCCGGCCAACCGGGATTACGCCGGGCGCAGATATCTCGAGGTGGGCTGGGGCGACGATGATGGATATCGAAAACCGCTGACCACGAGAATCGCGATAAAAGCATTGCTCGGCTCGAAGCGGACGGTACTGCTTTCGGATGGCTTCAGCGAATCGATTCCCGCGACATTTACCGACCCGAAATTTACCATTCTGGCGGTGGACCTCTCAGCTCCCGGCTTCGCCCGGCTCTGCCGGCACATCGAACAAACGTATGCGCTCGACGAATCGGGGCGACCGATGCGCCTGGGCGCCGGCTGGTATCGCGCTCGCGGCACTTATTCCGCGTTCAACACCTGCAATACCTGGGTCGCCTCCGGTCTTCGCCAAGCCGGTTGCCCGATCGCTCCCGCCTTCTGTCTCACGCCGGGCCAGCTTCTCTCGCGAGTTCGCCCGTTCGCACGCCGGATTCGCTAGCTGTAACCGCCGCCCTCTGGGCGGCGCCGTGGTGCTCACAGACAAAAATCAATTCCAGCGACGTTTTCCTATTGACAGTCTATAGGAGCGGCGACACCCTGCTCCTACAGATTATCTATATGAGCAACAGCGAAGACGAATTCACCGCCGATCTTTTACAGGGAACCCTCGATCTCCTGGTCCTGAAAGCGCTCTCCGCCCAGCCGCTCCACGGGCTCGGAGTTTCCACCCGCATCAATCAAATCACCAAAGGCACGTTCGACGTGAAGCCGGGGTCGCTTTTCCCCGCCCTCCATCGAATGGAGGAGGCCGGCTGGCTAAAATCCGAGTGGGGCGAATCGGAAAATAATCGCCGCGCAAAGTTTTACAGTCTGACGAAGGCCGGCCGGCGCCAGCTCGAAACCGAAACCGAAGATTGGCAGCGCATCTCGCTCGCCATCGGCAGCGCCCTCCGCGCGACGTAACCGGCGCATGAGTCTGTTTTCCAAGGCCGGCAGTCTCCTGCGCAACACGGTGCGGAAAAGGCAGATCGACCGCGAACTCACCGAGGAACTCAGCTCTTACATCGAACTTCTAACCGAGAAAAAAATGAAACAGGGAATGAACGAACGAGACGCGCGCCGCGCGGCCATGGTGGAAGTAGGCGGCGTCGAGCAGGTGAAGGAAGAAGTGCGCGCGGGCCGGACCGGCGTCGCGCTCGAAACGTTTTTCCAGGACGTGCGCTACGGCCTGCGTTCGCTGCGGAAGAAGCCGGGATTCACGCTCACCGCGGTGATCGCGCTCGCCCTCGGCATCGGAGCGAACAGCGCCATTTTCAGCGTCATTAACGGCGTTCTTCTGCGCTCACTCGCCTATCGCGACCCGGCCAGCATCGTTATGGTGTGGGAGCGCAGCCTCCGCGGCGGACGCTCCCAGAATTCCGTTTCGCCCGCGAACTTTCTCGATTGGAAGAAACAGAGCAGCTCGCTTGAGCAGATCGCCGCCAGCTGGGACACGCGCGCCAATCTGACGAGCGGCGGCGAGCCGGAGGAAATCCAAGTCCAGAAGGTCTCGGCAGATTTCTTTTCGGTTCTCGGCGTCCCGCCGGAATTGGGTCGCTCCTTCGTCCGGCAAGAAGAAATGCCGGGCACGGAGCCGGCGGTAATCCTCGGGCACGACTTGTGGCAAAGCCGTTTCGCGGGCCGCCCGGCGATTGTCGGCCAGACTGTCACGATGAGCGGCAGGAACTGGACCGTAATCGGGGTCATGCCGCCCGGATTTCATTTCCTCAACACCCAGATCAAGGCGTGGATGCCATTGCAGTTCGACCCGGCGACGGATTGGCGAAAGTCAGGACGTTTCCTGCGGTCAGTCGCGCGATTGAAACCAGGCGTAACCGTTCAACAAGCGCAGGCGGAGCTGGACGCCATCGGCAAGCAACTCGAAATGGCCTATCCCGACTACAACAAAGGCTGGGGCGTGAACATCGTGCCGATGCATGAACAGATCGTGGGCGATATCCGGCCGGTCCTCCTCGTTCTGCTCGCGGCCGTTGCCTTCGTCCTTCTCATCGCTTGTGCGAATGTCGCGAACCTTCTTCTGTCCCGCGCCGCCTCGCGGCAAAAAGAGCTGGCTTTGCGCGCGGCGCTCGGCGCGAGTCGACCACGACTCGTCAGGCAAATGCTCACCGAAAGCGTCCTCCTCGCGATCATGGGCGGCGCGCTCGGCATTCTCCTCGCCTACTGGAGCATTCACGCGCTCATCGCGTTTGCGCCTGACAACATTCCGCGGCTGAACGAAATCACGATCGATCCGCGCGTCCTCCTGTTTACGTTTGGGATCTCACTGCTCACCGGACTTATCTTCGGTCTCGTTCCGGCGCTGCAATCCTCGCGCCCCGATTTAAACGACGCCCTGAAGGAAGGCGCCCGCGGCTCGAGGAGCGGCAACCGCGTCGTCCGCAATTTGTTTGTCGTTGCGGAAATGGCCCTCGCGCTCGTGCTTCTCATCGGCGCTGGCCTGATGCTCCGGAGTTTTTCGCAATTGCATCAGGTCAAAACGGGATTCGAAACCGAGAACGTCCTCACGATGCGCGTCCAACTTCCATTAGCGAAATACGGACAGCCGCAGCAGCGCGCCGAATTCTTCAAGCGCGCCGAGGAACGACTCGCCGCGCTGCCCGGTGTAAAATCGGTCGGCGCGATCAGTTATCTCCCGCTCACCGGCCTCGCGACATCCACGAGTTTCAATCTCGCCACGAAGCCCCTGCCCCCGAGCGAATCGCCCGCCACGGAAGTGCGCCCGATAACACCCGGCTATTTCACCGCGATGGGAATTCCCTTGGTGAAAGGGCGCGCCTTCGAGGAGCGCGACGGCGCTGATTCGCGCGTCGTGATCATCAACGAAACGCTCGCCCGCAAATTTTTTCCCGGCCAGGATCCGATAGGCCAGCAATTAATCGTAAGGTGGGAGCCAGACTTCGTGGACGAAATAATCGGCGTAGTCGGCGACATCAAGGAGACGGCGCTGGAACAGGCACCGAATCCGGCAGTCTACTGGCCGCATCCGCGGGAGCCCTATCAGTTCATGAATTTCGTCATCCGCTCTGCGATCGATCCTGCGTCGTTGAGCGCGGCAGCCACGAGAGAAATTCACGCGCTCGATCCCGATCAGCCCGTCGCCGACATTCGCACGCTTGACCAGGTCGTGGCGAAATCGATCGCGCGTCCGCGCTTCAACACCTTGCTGCTCGCCATCTTCGCCGGCGTCGCGCTCGTCCTCGCCTCCGTCGGGATTTATGGCGTGATGAATTATTCGGCGACGCAGCGCACGCACGAAGTCGGCATCCGGATGGCATTAGGCGCCACGCGCGCCGATATCATGCGGCTCGTGGTCGGCAACGGAATGCTGCTCACCTTGATCGGTATCGGCATCGGCGTGGCCGCGTCATTGATGCTGACGCGCGTGATGGCGAGCCTGCTCTTTGGCATCACCGCGACTGATGTCCCGACATTTCTCGCCGTCTCGCTCGTGTTGGCAGCGATCGCCTTGATCGCAAACTACATTCCCGCGCGCCGCGCGACCCGCGTGAATCCGATCATCGCGCTTCGTTACGAGTAGCGCGGCTTCGCTATCCTCATGCGAATCTCTGCTTTCTTCCGCAACCTCATCCGTCGGCGCAAAGTCGAACAGGACCTGGCCGATGAAGTCAGCTCCTATGTCGATTTGGCGACGCAACGAAAAATGAAGGAAGGCCTGAGCGAGAAGGACGCGCACCGGGCCGCGTTAGTGGACCTCGGCGGCATTGAGCAGGTGAAGGAACAAGTGCGCGACATTCGCCTCGGACATTTTGTCGAGACGCGCTGGCAAGATTTGCGCTTCGCCTTTCGAACGCTGCGCAAAGCACCTGTTTTTTCACTGACCGTCGCGCTTGTTCTGGCGCTCGGCATCGGCAGCACTGCGCTCATGGTCACGATCGTGAATTCGGTTTTGCTCCAGGGTCCGCCTTATCCGCAGGCCGATCGCCTTTACATGTTGTGGCAGAACATTCCGCAGGAAGATCACGTCACCTTTTCCTCGCGCGAATTCAATGCCTGGAAAAAGCAGACCGAGGTTTTCGAAACTTTCTCGACCTACATGGGAAACGGGTTCGCGCTCTCGGGAGCCGGTGAGCCCGATTTCTTGTTCGGTCATCTGGTCACGCCGTCGCTCTTTCACACCCTGGGCACGAACGCCGCTCTCGGCCGTGTCTTCCTCGAGTCGGAAGGAGAGGTCGGCAACGACCGTGTCGTGATCCTGAGCCATGCCGTGTGGCGGGATAAATTCAGCCAGCGCTCCGATGTGCTCGGCAAACCGATCGTGCTCAATGGCGAGCCCTACACCGTCGTCGGCGTTATGCCGGAGTGGTTCGATTTTCCGCAGACCGATGTGAAGCTCTGGGTCCCCGCGGCGTTGGATGGCCCGTTTTTTCAACAACATCCGGACGCCCATTTTCTTCGCGTGATCGGCCGGCTCAAACCGGGCGTGGCGCCGCAACGCTTGCAGGCGGAAGTCGATCTGCTCGGCAAGCGCGTCGATCCGCCCGATGACAATATCAACCGCCGATATTTTGCCGTCAGTCTGAAGGAATTCACGACCGGCCAGTTGCAAAATCCGCTGCTCGTCCTCCTCTGTGCCGTCGGATTCCTGCTCCTGATCGCGTGTGCGAACGTCGCCAACCTGATGCTGGCGCGAGCCAATGCGCGCCAGGGGGAAATGGCCATTCGCGCCGCCATGGGCGCGAGCCGGCGCAGGCTGATCGCTCAACTTCTGACCGAAGCCGGAGTGCTCGCCTGCGTCGGCGGCGCTCTGGGCCTCGCGATCGCAGTGTGGGGACTCGATCTGCTGAAAGCGTTCGGCGCCGATATCCCCGAGCTCGCGCATGCGCGCATCGACCGGACCGCCCTCCTCTTCGTCTTTCTGATCTCGGCCGCCGCCGGGCTCTTCTTTGGACTTGGTCCAGCTTTCGCCGCATCGCGCACTAGTTTCCAGACTGCGTTAAAGGGAACCACCCGCTCGACGACCGGCGCCGACCGCATCCGTCACGCGCTGGTCTTCGCGGAAGTAGCGCTGGCTGCTGTGCTCCTGATCGGTTGCGCCTTGATGATGCGGAGCTTTGTCGCGCTGACGCACGTCGATCCTGGTTTCCGGCCCGATAACGTCGTCACGGCCAACGCGGTTCTGATGAAGGAACGTTATCCCGACGCCGTGTCGATCCTGCGCTTCTACCGAACTTCGCTCGACAGCATCCGCTCACTTCCCGGCGTGCAAATAGCGGGAACGGTCACGCACCTGCCGTTCGGGGGGAACAGTTGGGGCAATGGCTTTGAAGTCGAGGGCAAGCCCGCGCCCGCTGGAGAGGATTACACCGCCCAAATGCGACCGGCCAGCCCCGGTTATTTTCCGGCCCTCGGCATTCCACTAAGGGAGGGCCGGGATTTCAACGAAAGCGATAACGAGACCGCGCCCGGCGTGGCGATCGTGAACGAACTGCTGGCGAAACGGTTTTGGCCTAACGAGAGCCCGCTCGGGAGAAAAATCCGGTTCCATAAGGAATGGCTCACCATCGTCGGGGTGAGCGGAAATGTGAAACACGCCCGGCTCGACTCGAACTCCGACGCCGAGATTTACGTTCCCTACCCGCAGGTGCCGGAAGACGTGATGAAGTTTGTTGGGCGCGACATGAACTACGTTGTCCGCTCGGCGAATCCGGCCGGCACCGCCTCCGAATTACGCGGGAAGATCCGCGCGCTCGATCCAGAGATGGTCGTGAAAGTCACGACGATGCAGGCGCTCATCAACGATTCCATCGCGCAACCGCGCTTCCGCACCTGGCTCATCGGCATCTTCTCCATCTTCGCGCTCACGCTCGCGTGCCTCGGCATCTACGGCGTCATCGCCTATCTCGTCACGCAACGTTACAAAGAAATCGGCATCCGCATGGCGCTCGGCGCGACCCGCGGCAAGATCCTTCAGCTAATCCTCGCTCGCACCCTCAAGCTCACCGCCGCGGGAATTCTCGCCGGATTGATCGCCGCATTCTTTCTCTCAAAATTCCTGAGCACGATCCTGTTCGGCATCGCTGTGCACGATTCCGTGACTTTCATAGCCGTCCCCTGCTGTCTCATCGCGATCGCCCTGCTGGCTGGCTATCTCCCCGCCCGGCGGGCGACCCGCGTCGATCCTGTGACTTCATTGCGTTACGAGTAGGAACGCGGCATTGAGCCCCGCACAATTTGCGGGAAGGGGGTGAACGGATTCTGGAATTCCACGATGCGGAATATTGCGTGAACCGCATACGTCATTGCCGTATGCTTCTCGCGATGCTGACGGATTACATTCGCGAGGCAATGCGGCTCGCGCATTACGAGCTGATGGAGAACGGGCGCTTCTTCGCGACGATTCCGGGATTGAAAGGTTTGTGGGCGGAAGATGCGACCCTCGAAGCTTGCCGGGAAGAACTGCAAAGCACGTTGGAGGATTGGATCATGCTCAAGGTGCGCTTTGGCGATAAAGATTTTCCCGTACTGAACGGGATCGATCTCAACCCGAAGCCGGAATATGCCCAAGCCGATTAGCCGGCGCGAGCTGGTTCGGCGAATGCGCTTGCTCGGCTGGGAAGGTCCTTTCCCTGGCAAACGTCATGGAAATATGCGCAAGGGAACGCACACCATTCCCATTCCGAATCCGCATCGTGGAGAACTTCGACTGGTCGCTCGTAAAACGCGTCCTCAAGCAGGCTCAGATCGATCCTAATGAGTGGGAACGGCTGAATTGAAGAGCGGACGGCGCTTTCCCAGCGAAGGCGGCTTCAGCTTGCCGAAAAGGGCGTAAGGGGAATAGCTTTCCGAGCCTATGAAATCGTTTCGCTTTCTCGGCCGGTTTTTTATTGCGTTAACTATCGGATTCATCAGCGTCGGAGTTCTTTCGGCGCGCGAGGCGGTGTTCGAGGGTCTGGGTTCTTATTCGCGGCCGGTTGCCACCGAATCGCCGAAAGCGCGGCGCTATTTCAATCAGGGTCTGGGATTTTATCATGGGTTCAATCACGGCGCGGCCATTCGATCGTTTCAGGAAGCGGCCCGGCTTGATCCGAAATGCGCAATGGCGCATTGGGGGATCGCGCTGGCGAGCGGGCCGCACATTAATTTCCCGATGGTGCCGCCGCCGGCGGCAGAGCGGGCCTGGAAGGAGCTGACTCTCGCGCAGCAGAACGTCGACAAAGCCTCGCCGGTCGAGCGGGCGTTGATCGAGGCGCTGAGCCATCGTTATGCAAATCCGCAGCCGGAAGACCGCAAGCCGCTCGATGAGGCGTACGCGGTCGCGATGCGGGAAGCTTGGAAACAATTTCCGAACGATCCGGACGTCGGCGCGCTCTTTGCCGAAGCGATGATGGACCTTCGCCCGTGGGACCAATGGACGCTCGATGGCCAGCCGAACCCGGGGACAGATGAAATTCTCGCGACGCTCGATGCCGTTTTGAAACTCAATCCGCAGCATCCGTTCGCGAACCATCTTTACATTCACGCGGTCGAAGCTTCGCGAAATCCGGAGCGCGCGGATGCCGCGGCCGATCGCTTGCGCAAACTGCAACCGGGCCTCGCCCACAACGTTCACATGCCGTCGCACATCGATATTCGCCGGGGCCGCTGGCAGCAGGCGATCGACACCAACGTGAAAGCCGTCGCGGCCGATAAGCGCTATCGCAACATCGTGGGGCCGCCCACTGGTTTGCTCCCGGTTTATGCAGCGCACAACCGGCACATGCTCGCGTTCGGCGCGTTGATGACCGGGCAGCGCGACGTCGCGGTGAAAAATGCGCGCGCGATGGTCGCGGAATTTCCGGCTAATTTCGTGAAGGAAAATCCGGGAGTCGCGGACGGGTTCTTTGCCGTGCCTCTCGAGGTGCTGGTGCGCTTCGGGCGCTGGGATGAAATCCTCGCCGAGCCCGCGAAGTACCCAGAGAAGATGCCTTTCGCCCGCGCGTTCCATCATGCCGCGCGCGCGACTGCGTTCGCGGCGAAGGGAGAGACCGTGAAGGCGCGGAAGGAGCAGGCCCTGTTTTTGGAAAGAGCGAAGCTGGTGCCGAAGGAGACACAGCTCGGTAACAACATGGCTGACGCTGTGCTCTCGCTCGCCACCCACATGCTGGAAGGTGAAATCCTGATCGCGGAGCAGAAAGGGGACGCCGGCATGGCGGAGCTACAGGCCGCGGTGAAGGAGGAAGATTTGTTGAAGTACGACGAGCCGCCCGCCTGGATGATCCCCGTGCGCCACTCGTTAGGCGCGGTGTTGATGAAGGCCGGAAGGTTCGCCGAGGCCGAGCAGGTTTATCGCGATGATCTCGCCCGACTACCCGACAACGGCTGGTCGCTCTTCGGCCTGGCCGACAGCTTGCGCGAACAAAAAAAGAACGACGACGAAGCCGCGGCGATGAATGCAAAGTTCCGGAAGATCTGGGCAAAGGCCGACACGAAGATCACCGCTTCCTGCCTCTGCCAGGCGAGGAAGTGATGGAGCTTCGACGCCCTCAGTAATCGTCAGTTGAACCCTAACAGGCGGCGCACTCTCGCTCGAATCGTCTCTGGATTGCGCGCGAGATGCACGAGTGCATGCACGATAATGCCGCGGGATTCGACCGAGTAGAACAAACCGAAGCCGGTCGAGCCGATCACGAGACGACGGACTAGTGGTTCGAAAATCGGCGCCATCTCAGGGTGTTGTCGAAGATGAGCCAGCGTGAAGTCGAGCCGCTCGACAAGTCGTTCACCTAAGCCTTGCTCGTGCTCTTCGAGGTTGCTGAAGATTTCCAGCAGGTCGTTCTCCGCACCCTGCTTCCAGACGACTTCAGGCATTCCTCTGCTTCAGGAGACGATCCCGTAACTCTTCCCATGCGGTGCCGCTGTTTGGATCCCCATCGTGAGCGGCGAGCCGGCACCGCAGCAATTCGACGAGCGCGGGATCCTTGTCTTTTTCGAGCACGACCTGGTTAAGCAATTCCTCCGCGAGGATCTCCTTCTGCTCAGTCGGCAGCGCCAGAACATCCGGCAGGGTTTCGACGATCATGGGCAAGTCTAACAGAGGCGCGCTCAAAGCTCCAGACTTTGTTGCTTCGCGGAGGAGGTATCTGCGGTGATACCGCCAAACTTCTTCATGAGCTCGTCGAGCTTCGCGACGTAGTAATCGATGTTTTCATCGCGGTTCAGCGGATCGAACGCTGAGGCCAGCTTCGCGTTTTCGTAGGCGGCGACTTTTTTGCCGGTGCCGGTAATGTAGTAGCTCACCTGCTCGCCCGGTTTGTAATTGCGGCCGCTCGCGATGGCGAGCTCGTAAGCGGCGGCGCGGTTGCGCGCGGAGCCGGCGATCTTCGAGCGATATTTGTCGAGCGAGTCCTGGAGGGTGTCGGTCTTCATGAGCATGTCGATCTTCCAGGCGCGCTCGCGAATCTTCCTCTCGAAGTCGTCCCGCAACCCGCCGATCGCTTCGGGTTTCCCCTGCATGAGGAGCTTGATCATTTCCTCGAGGAAGACGCGCTGGAACTTTTCGAGCCCGCGCGATTTGAGCGCGCCGCCTTTGATGACGACTTCGCCGTCGCGGGTGAGAAGCGCGTAGTTCTTCGCCTTGTAGCTGAACATCGCGTCGAATTGCTCGTCGAATTCGACTTCGATCCCGGGCGGCAACTCTTTCGCCAGCGCGTCTCGCAATTCGTCGGCATCGGCGTTCGCCGGCGGAACGAAATAAATGCCGTCGGTGTCGACCTCGATGACCTGGGCGCCGCGCGCGTTCAACCAATCGATCATCTTTTGCAAAAGCTCGCGGCCGATCTGGGTGACGCGGGCCGCCGCTTCGAAATCGGCGAAGTGTCCCTGAGCGAAGCCGAGGTAGCCGTAGAAACTGTTGATCAGAATCTTGAAGGTGTTTTGGAGCGCATGGAAATATTGCTGCTGCGGCCGGTCTTTCGCGGCGCGCATGCTTGCTTTCGCTTCGAGCCGGAAGGTGCGCAGATCGGTGAGCAAATGCCGAAAGATCTGGAGCTGATCCGTCACCGGGAAGCAATCGAACTGGAGCATGACCGAGGGATAGAGCGACGCGATATCGCAATGCCAGACGTTGCGCGCGACGCCGGTGAAAAAGATCGCGGTGTAACCGCCTTCGAAGCCGCGCACCATCGGCATTTCCGGAATGGAATGGCGTTGCCGGTAATATTCGCGCAGAAAGAGCGCGTTGATGCGAGTGGCGTTGCCGCGCACGATCACGTCCTGGTAGTTGTAGGGAAAAATCTGCGCCTGGATAAAGTAACTCGGACTGAGAAGATCGGCGACGGCGCGCGTTTCGCGCACGGCGCAGAGAGCGCGTTGCCGGAACCGATCGGGCTCTTCGAGATAAGCGCGTTGCAGTTCCTTGCCGCTGAGCGAGGAGATTTGCGTCTCGTCGGTCAGCCCGAAATGTTGGGCGACATCGATGCGCTCGAAGCCCGACAGACTGCGCATGCCGACGTCGTAAAATTGCGCGAGCAAAAATGTATCGACGAAGTGCCGGCCATCGACGGTGAACTTCGGGTAATCGATCGTCTTCTCCGCGATCTGGAGTCGAGACGGACGCGAACGCAGGAATCCGCCGCCGCGTCCCCAATCCAGTTTCACTTTTGCTTTGCGGGCGCGGGCCACGAGGTACGGGAGGTCGAAGCGGAAAAGATTGTGCCCTTCGATCACATCGGGATCGCGTTCCTTGATGATCGCGGTGAGGCGCTTGAGCGCGGCCCGTTCCGATTCATCGGCGTTTTTGGAATCGACCACGATCACTTCTTCCCAGCCGCTGTTATCGGCGAGCGCAATGCTCATGATGTGATCGGCAGGCTGGGAAGCATCCGGGATTTCCGTTTCGCCGCCGACGAAGGAGAGAACTTCGAGTTGGAGCCGGCGCAGCTCCTCGAACGGCAAACCTTTGAAGAGCGTGCGTCCGGTGTGGGTGAGATAATGCTGCACCGGATCGCTCAGCGCGAAGAAGCTGCGCCCGGCGTTCTTGAGTCCATTGCGGAGGGCGATCAGTTCTTTCCAACTGTTCACGCTGATCCGCCAACCGTAGCGCAAATCGCCCGCGAGCTTTTCGGCGTCGAGATTTAGATCCGTCACGTCAGAGTCGCACCAGACGAAAGGATGAAACGGCTCGATGTCAGTGGTGGTCGATCCATCCTTTTCGCGGCGGTAGACTTTCACGGTGCCGGTTTCCCCCAACTCGATCGCAACGATGCGCGGGGTGGGATCGGAGCCAAAAAGCAGGGTGTTTTCCTCAAAAGCCATCGAGCCTAGAGATTGCTCGACTTCACACGGAATGACAAATGGGTCATCCCGAGCGAAGTCGAGGGATCCCGTGTTGTTACTTTGCGCTGACAAGACGGGGTTTCTCCACTTCGCTCCGCTTCGGTCGGAATGACGACCGTTCCCAATCGCCATATGCATTTTCCTCGGCGCTCTGA
>Ga0209118_1000775_pt1 | contig 16215 bp, 14 predicted proteins | sample BlaSpr_A8_Ref_M1_FD_187988 | JGI IMG/M metagenome (GOLD analysis project Ga0209118, IMG submission 187988) | Forest soil microbial communities from Thunder Bay, Ontario, Canada - Black Spruce, Ontario site 2_A8_Ref_M1 (SPAdes) (version 2) | ecosystem: Environmental > Terrestrial > Soil > Boreal...
CGTGTCCGTGTCGCGCCTCGTCACCAGGTCGGCAAGCACCTGCCCCGCGAGGTGCGTGGGCGCCACCCCGTTGCCCGTGTAGCCCAGCGCGAAGAACAGGTTGCCGGGCTCGAGGCTGCCGAACACGGGGAGATGCGTCGGCGAGACATCGATCGGGCCGCCCCACGCGTCTTCGATCGGTACGTCGGCGAACGAGGGAAACATCAATCGGAAGCCCTGCGCGGCCTCCATCACTGCGCGCGAGTCTCGAGTGAACGCGTCGTCGATCGTCCGGCGGGCGCGTCCGCCGCCCCCGCCGAATGCGATCCGTCCGTCCTTCGTAGTCCGGAAGTAGCGCAGCGAGGTTCTGAGGTCCGAGATCAGCTCGCCGCCAGTCCAGCCGATCTCAGCGAGCCGCTCGGGCGCCGGGGCCGTGAGTACGATGTAGGAGCTCCAGGCCACGAGCCTGCGCTGGAGCAGTGGCCAGCCGGTCGCCCAGGCGTTCAGCCCCAGCACGACGCTTTTGGCCCGGACGGTGCCCTGCGCGGTGCTGACCACGGCCGGCGGTCCTGCCTGCAGGCCGGTCACGGTCGTCCCCTCGTGGATCGTCACGCCGCGCTCGAGGACCACCCGGCGGAGGCCTCGCACGAGCATCCCCGGCTGCACCGAGGCGCCGTCGCGCATAAAGGCGCCCCCGCGGAAAGCCGGTGAGGCGCAGCGGGCTCGGATCTCGGCTGCCGTCAGCTCTCGAAGCTCATCCGGGGCGCCCACCTCGCGCGCCAGTGCGACCATCTCCTCGCAGAGCTTCTCGTGCGCGTCCGCCGTGATCGCGTACATGTAGCCGGAGCGCTTGAACCAGGCGCTGATCCCGTTCGTCCAGCAGAACTGACCGATCGACGAGATGCTCTCGGAGATCGCGCGGCAGGCCTTGACCGCCGCCTCCGCGCCGTAAAGCGCGACCAGGCCGTCCAGCTCGTCCCACCAGCCGCTGGCGAACCCGCCGTTGCGCCCGCTCGGGCCGCCTCCGCAGATGTCCTGCTCGAGGAGCACGACCCCGAGGTTGGGGTCGGCCTCGGTCAGGAAGTAGGCGGTCCACAGCCCCGTGAATCCCCCGCCCACGATCACGACGTCGGCGCTGACGTCCTTGGCCAGCGGCGGGCAGTCGGGGCCGCTCTCCTGAGCCAGGGCCTCCCGAAGCCACCAGCTGCGCTGCGCGCCGGGCGTAAGGGCGTGGCCGGTGAGGTTAAGGTCTGCTGTTCGATCGCCTGGCACTAGGCGACAATAGCGCGCATGAGTTTTACTGAGCTTTTACAGATCATTGCCCTGATCGTTTTCGTGGTCGCCGCGATCGGTATCTCATACAAGAAGACGGACCTCATCGCCGCCGGGCTGGGCCTGTGGGTGCTTTCGTGGCTGGTCGATGGCCGGCTCGGGCACCTGAGCCTAGGCGTGATCCTGTTGCTGCTGGCCTTCATCGTGTTCGTGCTCGCGACCATCGGCTGGGGCTACAAAAAGGTCGGCTTGATCGCGGTCGGGCTTGCGCTCTGGGCCGCTTCGATCGTGATTCCTCAGTTGATCCACGTTTAGACATGCCCTATTCAGCCGCGTACACCGTCGAGGTCAATGCCCCCCAGTCGAAGGTATTCGACTACGTCGCCGACGTCTCGCGCCATGGAGAGTGGGGCAGTGCTGACGACCACATGAAGGCGACCGCCGAGAAGCCGGGCCCGCCGGCCGTGGGCTCGCGGTACAAGGCCGACGGCTTGCTCAACGGCAAGCCCAACCAGTCGACCGTGACGATCACCGCGCTGGAGGCGCCGAAGCGGCTCGCCTTCGACGCCGAAGACTCGAACTCGGTGTTCCACCACGAGTTCACCTTCAGCCCGGCAGGCGGCGGCACGCGGGTCGAGCGACACGTGACGATGACCAAGGGACCGTTCTACTTTCCGCTGGTGCTGTCGATCTTCAAAAGCACGGTGCAGAAGAACTACAACGGCGCGATGTCGAACCTGAAGACAAAGATGGAGAGCGGGGCCTGATAGGAGGAGCGGAGATCGCTTACTCGGCCGATTACACCGTCGATGTAAAAGCGCCTCAGTCGTCGGTCTTCGACTATGTCGCCGACGTTTCGCGTCATGGAGGGTGGGCCGACGCCGGCGATTATATGAAGGCATCCGCCGAGAGGCCCGGCCCGCCGTCGGTGGGTTCGCGGTACACGGCCGAAGGGATCAGTTTCGGCTCGTCGTGGCAGGGGAGGGTCAACAGGAGGCTCAACATCAAGTCAGTCCAGTCAGTTGTCACCATCACCGCACTGGAGCCGCCAAAAAGGTTGGCTTTTGATGCAGAGAACTCCAACTCGGTTTTCCATCACGAGTTCACTTTCAGTCCCGCAGGCGGTGGCACGCGCGTCGAGCGACACGTGACGATGACGAGGGGACCGTTCTACTTTCCCCTGGTGCTGTCGATCTTCAAAAGTACGGTGCAGGAGAACTACAACGGGGCGATGTCAAACTTGAAGACAAAGATGGAAGGCGGAGGCTGATCGCTTCGAGCTTGTCTGTCCTGGGTCTGCTCATCCCGATCGCAGTGCTGGGTCTGATCGCGTGGGCGATCGTCGGCCTCACGCGACGCGGTGGTGACCCGTTCACCCTGGCCACTGCGACCGCGCTCTACGCGCGCGTGATGCTGATCGCCGGCGTCTTGATGAGCCTGGCGGGGCTGGGCATCATCCTCAAAGCGGGTTTCGGTTTCATCAACCTCGCGTACTCGTACTACCAACCCATCGCCTACGCGGCTATGTGTCCGGCCGGCGGCCCGTGTCCCCCACCGCAGTACCAGTTCACCTTCTATGAGCAGCAGAGGAGCCAGGACCTGGTGCTCGGGATCACACTGCTGGCCATCGGCGTGCTGGTCGCGGGCGTGCATCTCTTCCTGGGCCGCGCGGTGGCGCGCATGCCGGGTGGCTCGCCGGGTTGGATCACACGCGGGACGCTGCTGGGCCTGACCGTGATGACCGCCGTGGTCGGCATCACCTCTGCCGCGGGCGGCCTGTACCAGATGCTCACCTACTTCATCGTCGGCACGTCGCCTCAGAACCAGCAGCCGTGGGGAGAGCCGCTGGGACTGGCGATCGCATTTGTTCCGGCGTGGATCTATGTCATGTGGCGGCTGGTGGACGACTTGCGGCGGCCGCACATGGGCGCCACTACCAGCGTCTAACGCGCGGCGGGAACTCTCGCTGTGCCTCCGCCGCCGGTCAGCCGCGCGGCGATCAGCACCGGGATGATCGTGACCAGGATCACGAACGAAACCACCACGTTGACCTCGGGCAGCAGGATCCCGTGCCGGATCTGCCCAAAGATCCAGATCGGCAGCGTGCTCTGGGCGCCCGCGGTGAACGTGGTGACGATCACCTCGTCGAACGAGAGCGCGAAAGCCAGCATCGCGCCCGCCACCACCGCCGTGGAGATGAGGGGCAGCGTCACGTCGCGAAAGGTCTGAAACCCGTTCGCTCCGAGGTCCATGGCCGCCTCGATCAATGATCCCTGCGTGCGCCTGAGTCGGGCGAGCACGTTGTTGTAGACGACCACCATGCAGAACGTCGCGTGGCCGACGATGATCGTCCAGATCGAGAAAGTGACTCCGGTGAAGCTCAGCGTCGCATTGAGTGCGATCCCAGTGATGATGCCGGGCAGCGCGAGCGGCAGGATGAAGAGCAGGCTGATCGCATCGCGGCCGAAGAACGCCGTGCGGTGGATGGCGAAGGCCGCGCACGAGCCCAGTACCAGCGCGAGGGCGGTGGCCACGAGCCCCGCCTGCACGGAGAGAAGCAGCGCGGACCGAACGGTCGTGTCGTTCCACGTCGAGGTGAACCATTTGAGCGTGAGCCCAGGAATCGGCCAGCTCTCGATGTTCGAGGTGTTGAACGCGTAGAAGAAGATCAAGAGGATCGGGATGAACAGGAACAGGAGGATGAGGGCCGCCCAGACTCGCAGCGCGATCCGCGTCCAGAAGCCTTCCATCGACTAGAGCGCTTCGAAGGCGCCGAGGCGCCTGGCCCCGAGCAGGTAGATGGCCATGATCACGATCGGTACGGTCCCCAAAGCCGCCGCGAAGGGGACGTTGTTGACGATGCCGAGGTTGCTGTAGACGACGTTGCCGATGAAGCTGGACCCTGCGCCGCCGACCAGGATCGGCGTGATGTAGTCGCCGAGCGTCAGCGAAAACGTGAAGATCGAGCCCGCGACCACGCCTGGCATGGCCAGCGGCAGCACCACGTCTTTTATCGCCCGCCACCGCCGGGCGCCGAGATCTGCCGCCGCCTCCAGAAGGGAATCCGGTACCCGCTCGAGGGCCGCGTAGGTGGGGATGATCATGAACGGCAGCCAGATGTAGGAGAAGACGACCCACATCGCGGTGTTCGTGTACCCGATGTTCGCCGGCGGTAGGCCGATCGACTGGAGGCTCCAGTTGAGCAGCCCGTTGTGGTTGAGGATGAGGATCCACGCATAGACGCGCGCGAGGTAGCTCGCCCAGAGCGGGAGCAGGACTGCGGCGAACAGGATGGTCTGCGTTCGGCGAGACGCGACCTTGGCCATGTAGTAGGCGAAGGGGAACGCGAGGATCGCGTCGGTGATGGTCACGAGCGCGGCAAGGCCGACGGTGCGGCCGATGATCAGGTGATAGGTGTCGTTCGTGAGGATGACCCGGAAGTTGTCGAGGTTCCAGGCCTGGACGATCTGACTCGTGAAAGGGTCGATGGTCCAGAACGCGGTCACCATCAGCAGCACCAGCGAAGCGAGGTAGATGAGCACGAACCAGGCCATCGGCGGCAGTAGCAAGATGACTGAGCGCAGCCACGGCAGGCGCCAGAAGAGCGCCTGAAAGGGGACGGCCCGGCCCCCTTTGGGGCGGGGCCGTCCGGTAGGGGTTAAGCGGTGATCGAGGTCCAGGCCGCCTGCCACTGCAGGTACGGGATGCAGTTGTTGCTGCCGTCGTCACACGTGGCGATCGGCGTCTTCCAGAACTTGATCGTGTCGAAGTAGGAGCCCGGGGCGTCAGCGTGGTACTGCGCACAAGAGCCTGGCGACAGGGCTTCCATCTCACCGCACGCCTTGGTATTGACGGGCGTCTCGCCGAACGACAGCGCCTGCTTCGCCTGGACGTTGGGCGTGCTCACCCACTTGGTCCAGAGGTATGCGCAGTTGGGGTGCGGGGCCTTCGTGGCCAGCATCCACGTGTCCGCCCATCCGGTGGCGCCTTCGGTCGGAGGGATCGTCTCATCGACCGGCGCCCCCGCGAGCTTGAGCTGGATCGTCTGGTACGGCCAGGCCGCCCCGACCTGAACGTCGCCGTTCTGGAACAGGGAGATCTCGTCGGTCGGAAGGGTCCAGTACTTCTTGATCAGCGGGCGCTGGTCCTTGAGCAGCTTGACCGCTGCGTCGAACTGCGTCTGCGTCAGCTCGTAAGGGTCTGTGATCTTGAGGCTGGGTGTCGTCTTGCTGAGATAGAGCGCAGCGTCCGCGATCTGGATTGCGTTGTCCGGCACGGTGATCAACCCCTTGTTGGCCGGGTCGTACAGGACGCTCCACGAGGTCGGTTTGTTGGCGAACTTCTTTGTGTTGTAGAGCAGCGTGTTGGGTCCCCACTGCAGCGAGATCCCGTAGTGGATGCCGTTGATCGTATTGAAGCCGGGAGCCTGGAAGTACGTCTGGAAATTGCTCCAGTCGGGGATCAAGGAGGTGTTCATCGGCTTGACGTCACCGCTGTAGATCAAGCGGAGGTCCGCGTCACCAGAGGCGGAAACCATGTCGTACTGCCCGGCACCGCCGTCCTTCATCAGGGCCACCATCTCGTCGGACGAACCGGCGGGCTTCTGGCTCACCTTGCAGCCGGTCGCCGCGGTGAACGGGTCGACCCACGACTTGTCCGCGTAGCCGTCCCACAGGACCAGGTTGAGCTGGCCCTCGCCCGCCCCGATGGTGCTCTGAGGCGTCATACCCGCGGTTGGCGGCTGCGCTCGAGTCGAACCGGTCGGCGCCGCGGTCGAACCGCATGCCGTCACCGCCAGCAGAGCGGCCGCGGCCAAACATCCTCGTCGCAGCCAGGCGGCCGGACCAAAAACTGCTGAGCTCATATCCTTACTACCTCTCCTTGGTGTCGAGAACGTACGTGTGGTCTGCCGTCCAGCCCAGCCTCACCGGCCGGCCCTGGAACCGCTGGGCGTCGCCCGCGGCGTCCATATTCTGGCGCACTGCGACCAGCTGCTCTCCGCGGTCGAGGCGGACGACATACCGGGTGGACATGCCCACGTACACGACCTCCACTACGGTGCCGGGTTCCACCCGCATGCCAGGCTCGGGCTGCTCGCCTTCCGCGAGCATGCGGATCTTCTCCGGGCGCACCACGAATTTGACGCCGTCCCTGAGGAGGACGTTGGAGATGCCGATGAACCCGGCGACGAACTCGGTTGCCGGCTGCTCGTAGACCTCCACCGGTGTCCCGATCTGCTCGATCTGTCCGCTGGACATGACGGCGACCCGGTCGCTCATGGTCAGAGCCTCTTCCTGGTCGTGCGTCACGTAGACGAACGTGATGCCGACCTCCTTCTGGATCTGCTTGAGCTCGATCTGCATCTCCTGGCGCAGCTTCAGGTCGAGAGCACCAAGGGGCTCGTCGAGGAGCAAAACCTCGGGCTCGTTGATGACCGCGCGGGCGAGCGCCACCCGCTGGCGCTGGCCGCCCGACAGCTGGTTGGGCCGGCGCTGGTCCAGGCCCGACAGGCGCACCATGTCCAGGGCCCGATTCACCCGGCGCTGGCGCTCCGCTCTCGGGACCCCCTTGATGCGCAGGCCGTAGCCGATGTTCTGCGCCACGGTCATGTGCGGGAAGAGCGCGTAGTCCTGGAAAACGGTGTTGGTGTTGCGCTGGTGTGGGGGCAGCGATGTGACGTCGCGTCCGCCGAGCTCGATCCGACCGGCGTCAGGACGCTCGAAACCGGCGATGACCCGCAGCAGCGTCGTCTTGCCCGAGCCTGACGGCCCGAGCAAGGTGAAGAACTCGCCCTCGTCGACTGTGAGGTCCACGCCGGCGACGGCCACGACCTGGCCGTAGTTCTTCCGAATCCCCTGGAGTCGCAGCGCCGGCGCGTTTGGTGAGCTCAGTCGAGAGAAGCCATCACGTGCTTGAGCTGCGTGTACTCCTCGAGCGAGTAGATCGACATGTCCTTGCCGTATCCGCTCTGCTTGTAGCCGCCGTGCGGCATCTCGTTGACGAGCGGGATGTGGGCGTTGATCCACACCGTCCCGAACTGCAGCCGCCGGGCCATGCGCAGAGCTCGGCCGACGTCCCGCGTCCAGACCGACGCCGCGAGACCGTAGTCGACCGAGTTGGCCCACTCCAGCGCCTGGTCCTCGTCGCTGAACTTCTGAATGGTGACGACCGGGCCGAACACCTCGCGCTTCACGATCTCGGCGTCGGGGCCAGTCGGCAGGACGATGGTCGGCTCGTACCAGGAGCCGGCGCGCTTGATGCGCGCGCCTCCCGTCGCGATCTCGGAGCCGGCCGCGCGCGCGCGATCGACAAAGCCCGCCACGCGCTGAACCTGCTCCTCGGAGACGAGCGGTCCCATGTCGGTATCGGACGCGGCCGGGTCGCCGACCTTCAACGACTCGATCGCGGGCACGAGGTCTTTGACGAGCTTGTCGTGGATGCGCGGCCCGGCGATGACGCGCGTGGCCGCGGTGCAGTCCTGCCCGGCGTTGAAGAAACCACCGATCTTGATCCCCTCGACCACCGCCTCGATGTCGGCGTCGTCGAAGACGATGACCGGCGCCTTGCCGCCGAGCTCGAGGTGCACGCGCTTGAGCGTCGACGCGGCCTCGCGGGCGATTATCTTGCCGGTGGCAACGTCGCCCGTGAGCGAGACCATCGCCACACCTGGGTGGCGGACGATCGACGCACCGACCGGTTCGCCGTCGCCGGTGACGACGTTGAGCACTCCTTTCGGAAAGATGTCCTCGGCCAGCTCGGCCAGGCGAAGCGCCGTGAGCGGCGTCCACTCCGACGGCTTCAGGACGACCGTGTTCCCGGCCGCCAGGGCGGGGCCGAGCTTCCACGCCGCCATCATCAGCGGGTAGTTCCACGGCGCGATCGAGCCCACGACACCAAGCGACTCGCGGCGCAGCATGCTCGTGAAGCCCTTCATGTATTCGCCCGTCGCGCGCCCCTCGAGTGCACGCGCCGCGCCGGCGAAGAACCGGAAGCAGTCGGCGATGGGCGGCAGCTCCTCCGAGAGGGTCGGCGCCAGCGGCTTGCCGACGTTTTCGGACTCGATGCGCGCCAGCTCTTCCGCGTGCAGCATCACGACATCGGCGAGCTTGAGCAGCATCTCGCTCCGGTCGCGCGGGGTGGTGTCGAACCAGACATCGTCGTATGCGTCGCGCGCCGCCCTGACCGCGAGGTTGACGTCTTCTTCGGTGCCCTTCGGCACCTCGGCGATCACCTTGCCCGTGGCGGGATTGACGATTTCCTGGACGTCGCGGCCCTCACCGGGGACCCACCTGCCGCCGATGAACATCTCGTGGCGTCGAAGCGTCGTGCTCATAAAGCCCTCCCTATCCCTTGTGTGAACCGGCTCCTATTTTCCAGGTGCGCCCTGCGCGCGCCCGGCCTCGCCCAGCGCCGAGCCCAGGATGTCGAGTCCTTCGTGCAGCTGCTCGTCGGGGATGTTCAGCGGCATCAGCGTGCGGATGACGTTGTGGTGGGTGCCGGCACGCAGGAGGATCAAGCCCTTCTCGCGCGCGGCCGCCAGGATGGCCGCCGCCTCCTTGTCCGCCGGCTCTTTGGTGCCGCGATCGCGCACGAGCTCAAGCCCCGCCATCGCGCCCACGACGCGAACGTCGCCGACGAGGTTGTGCTCCTGGGCCCAGCTCTGCATGCGCTCCTCGATGACCGATCCAATTTGAAGGGCGCGCTCGGGCAGCTTCTCGTCGCGCATCACGTCCATCACCGCCAGGCCCGCCGCGCAGGCAACGGGGTTGCCGCCGTACGTGCCGCCCAGGCCACCCGGATCGGGGGCGTCCATCACGTCGGCGCGACCGACCACGCCCGAGAGTGGGAACCCCGCCGCCAGGCTCTTGGCCACCGTGACGAGGTCGGGCTTGACCCCCGAGTGCTCGATGGCGAAGAACTTCCCGGTGCGGCCGAACCCGGTCTGGATCTCGTCGACGATGAGCAGGATGCCGTGGCGCTCTGTCAGCTCGCGGAGCCCGCGCAGGAACTCGGCTGGGGCCGGCACGAAGCCGCCCTCGCCGAGCACCGGCTCGATGATCACCGCTGCGACCCGTTTCGGCGAGACCTCGGACTCGAACAGGCTCTCGAGCGAGACGAGTGCGCGCTCGGTGCTCCAGCCGCGGTATTCATAAGGAAAGGGCGACTGGTAAACCTCGGCCGCATAGGGCCCGAAGTTCTGCTTGTACGGGCTGACCGAACCGGTGAGGCTGAGCGCGAGCAGAGTCCGCCCGTGGAAGCTGCCGCGGAAGCTGATCACGGCCGGACGGCCGGTGTGGGCGCGCGCGATCTTGACCGCGTTCTCGATCGCCTCGGCTCCTGTGCTGAAGAAGATCGCCTTCCTCGGTCCCGGCAGCGGCGCGACTTCGCACAGCCGCTCCGCCAGGTGCAGGTAGGACTCGTAGGCGACGACCTGGAATGCGGTGTGGGTGGCGCGCTCGAGCTGGGCGCGAACGGCCTCCATCACGCGCGGGTGGCCGTGGCCCACGTTCATCACACCGATGCCGCCGGCGAAGTCGACGTACCGGCGCCCATCGAGGTCCCAGAGCTCGGATCCCTGGGCCCGGTCGACCATCACCGGGTGGGCAGTCGTGATGCCACGGGGGACGTACTTGGCGCGAAGCTCGGCCAGCTCGGCGGAGGTGGTTTGCCTCTCGACCTTCACGCGGCCATTACAGCAGATACGATCCGCGACTGTGGACAGCGCTGAAGCGGCTGTCGAGCGGCTGTGGCCGGGCCGGGGGGCGAAGGTGACCGCCCTCAGCGGCGGCATCACCAATCACAACTTCAAAATCGAGTTGGATGGGGCCGCCTACGTGCTGCGCATGGGCGGCGCCAAGACCGACCTGCTGGGCATCGACCGGTCAGTCGAGCACGCGGCGAGCCTGCGGGCGGAGGAGATCGGGATCGGGCCGGCGGTGGTGGATTTCGTCCCGTCCGAGGGCTGGTTGGTCGCGCGTTTCATCGCCGGCCGGCCGATCCCGCCGGAAGAGATGCGTGGTCCGTCGATGCTGCCCCGGGTGGCGGCGGCCCTGCACCAACTGCATTCCGCGGCTGCGATCCCGGGTCGATTTGACGCGTACGCCGTGGTCGACACTTACCGCACCGAGGCCGAGGCGAACGGGGTCCAGATCCCAACGGCCTTTCATGGCGCTCGCGAATTTGCGGAGCGGATTCGCTCGGCGCGTGGGCCGCAGGCGCTGGTGCCGTGCCACAACGACCTGCTGAACGCGAACTTTCTCGACGACGGCGCGATCCGGATCGTCGACTGGGAGTACGCGGGCATGGGCGATCGGTTCTTCGACCTCGCCAACTTCTCGGTCAACCACGAGTTCGAGGTGGAGGACGACCGGCGGCTCCTCGCGGCCTATTTTGGCGCTGAGCGGGAAGGCGACCTGGCATCCCTAAGACTCATGCGCTTCATGTCCGACTTTCGCGAGGCGATGTGGGGCGTGCTGCAGAGCGGGATCTCGGAGCTCGACTTCGACTTCAACGGCTACGCGGCAAAGCACTTCGATCGTCTGGAGCGAACCTCCTCAGAACAGGAATTCGCCAGTTATCTAAAGGTGGCGGCGGACTCTTAATCCCAAGGTTCAGGTCCGACTCCCGTTGCGGGTCATGCCGGCGGCGCCGGCAAGCCGGCACCGTCGGCAGACGATGTTGGAGGCGGTTTAGCTGGTGGCGGGAGTCAGAGTGAAGGTCAGATAGTGGCCGCCCGTTGGGCCGGCGGTCACAACCAGGTTTGCGCCCGGTAGGGAGTAAGCCCCCTCGCCGGCCGCGACTGTGCCCGCCATCCCGGCGTCCCCGCTCACTGTGACGTTGCCATCAAGGACGTAGAGCACCCGGAGCGACGGTCCTGCCTGCCGGTCGACACCACCAGCCGGCAGGCGGTTGTCGGTCAGCGTCTCGGAATATGGACCCGCGCTGATCTGTGTCAGATCGCCTGTCGTGTAGAGCTCCTTCTGACCGGCCACGATGGTCGCCAGCGGCCGTGACGCCGTCGGGCGCAGCGCGACGAACCACCAGTCGTTAGCTGAAGTGCCCGGGTTGAGGTGGTTGTGCATGACGTTCGTCCCGATGAACGCCGCCTGACCCGGCTGGATCATCAACGGGCTGGCGCCGACCACATCCAGCTCCACAGCTCCCCCGATCGCGTAGACGAAACCCGGGAGGTGCTTGTGATTGATCGAACCGGCGGCTGCTTGCGGAAGCTTGAGGTAGTTGACGAAGAGAGTGCCTGTCGGAATCGAGTCGAGGTGACCCGAAGCGAGGATGTTGGCGGTGACCCCAGGTGGTGGTTTGACGGCGGCCGGCGACGCCGTGCCGCCGCAGGCCACTCCGAAGGCGAGCACGGCCGCTGCGATGAGTCCGATGCGTCCGAACATGGTGTTGGTACCTCCTGATTACTGGAGCCAGACCTCGCATGGACGAGGAGGCTGGCCGCAGCATCGGCGGAGGTGTAGACCCGCCTTGTGAACTGCGTCACAAACGGGTGGTGATAATCAGCACATCGACTTCAGACGGTCCGAGTCGGTGATCGTGATGTGTCCTCCGTCCATGGTCAGGGCGCCCAAGGTGACCAGTTGGCCGAGTGCGCGGTTGACATTCTCACGGCTGGCACCGACCATCGACGCGAGCTCGGCTTGAGGCACGCGGATGCCGATGCGCACCCCGCCTGGGACAGCCGCCCCGTGGCGGTCGGCGAGCTCGAGAAGCTTGCGTGCGATCCTGCCCGGCGTGTCCAGAAAGGCGATGTCGGCCAGCTCCTCGTCCTTGCGCCGGACGTAGGCAACCAGCGAGGCGAGCAGCCGGATCCCCAGCTCTGGCGTCGATCGAACCGCGGCGTGGAGGTCGTCTTTGGACAGCATGACGCAGCTCGTCGGCTCGACGGCGATCGCGCTGGCGGTGCGGACACCAGCTGCGTCGAGCACTCCGAGCTCGCCCATGGTGTCTCCCATGGTCAGGATTCGAAGCACCAGCTCTTTGCCTTGGCGTGAAGTGCGCGTCACCCGGACCAGGCCCCGCTCGATGACGAACAGCGAATTGGCCGGCTCACCCTCCCGGGCGAGATACGCGCCGGCGGCGAAGGTTCGGCGGTGAATTCGCGGCCGCAGAGACGCCGCGAGCTTTGCGGGGAGGCCCGCGAAGAGTGGCGTTCGAAGGAGCACAGCGAGCGGCTCCTCTCCGCTGTCGATGGGAGCTTCGAGCGCCAGGCGGTGCGTTTCCACTGGCGGGCCCGTGCCTTTGAGCATCACCGTGTCGCCGCCAGCAAACGAGAACTCTGGAGCCGCCGTGTGCGTCGCCGCGTCCACAAGGACTTCGCCGGCGACAGCTCGGCTGGTCAGGCCTGCCGCAGTGTTGGTCACCTCGCCGACAGCTGTGAAGTCTTTGAAGCCACCGCCGCCGACGTTGCCGCAGAACTCCTCGCCGGTGGAAATTCCGACTCCAATCTGGATCCAGGGACCCGCGGGCGTTCTGTAACCCACTGCGTCGAGCAGGTCAGCGGCTGCGCGGACCGCCTTGCGTGTGTAGTCGCGACCGCTCAGTCCCGGAACGAATAGGCCCATCACCTGGTCGCCGGCGATCTGGCCAAGAACCCCTTCGTGGCTGAGCAGCACCCGCGACGCAACGTCGTAGAACCGGTTCAGCAACGCGGGTACCTCGCTCGGCGACAGCGACCGCGTGAGGTCCGAGTAATTCCGTACGTCCGCGAACAGGATGCTGACGGGGACGATGGCGCCGCCTTCGGGCGCCCACTCCAGGCAGCGCAGACACACATGCGGCGTCTTGTTGGATTGCCGGTAGCCCAGGGCGCGAAACGGAATCGCCAGGGGGCCGCCATAAGGCGCATTGCAGAACTTGCAGCGGGGCCGGCCGGGCACGAGCGCGAACATACGTCGTGTCAGGCGCGGAGCATTAGCGGCAATTCCGTCGCCGCGAAGGATCGCGGCCCACTGAGCGCCCATTGGAGTGAGGATGCCGGCGGGTTTTGATGCCGCCATGTGGCGCATGGTATCGCTTGTGATCCGGCGCATCCTCGTTGGACTGGCTGCAATCGCAGTCAGCCTGGGGTGGCTTCAGCTGGCCCCGGCCTTCGGCTTCCCAGTCACCGCGCCTGCCGCAATGCTCGATCGAGTGCTGGGACCCCACCGCGAAGCCGGACTTGCCGGCTGGGCGCTTCTATTGGCTGGCGAGCTCGCGCTCACCGCTGGGTATTTCCTCATCGCCGAGGGCCGGACACATGGCGCCGCTGCGCCTTTCGCTTACGCGGTCGGCGCCTGGCTGCTGATCGGCGCGGTGTTGATGCCGTTGATCGGGCTGATGCAGGGCACCCCGCCGGTATCAGACCCCCTCGCGATGCATGCGAACTTTTTCATGCTGAATCTCGGCCCTGGGGCCGCTGCTGATGCGCTGATCGGGTGGCTGCTCTTTGGCGCTGTTCTCGCCGGCGGCAGAAACCTGCAGGTGAGTCCGAAGGTATTCGGCGTTGCAGCCGGCGCTGCAGTCCTAGCCGCTGCCATCGCGCTCGCAGTGCCGCTGCTTGTGGCGCGGACTAACTCGAACACTGTGGTCGAAGGCCGGGTCCCGTCGCTCCCGACCGGACCTGCATTCATCAGCGTGCTCGAGCTTCCGCAGCCACCGGGAGCGGTGCTGGCGCCGCACCCGCCCCACATCGGGGGCTTTGTTCTCGACGTTTCCGGAACAGCGACGATGGCGGTCAAGGGCACGGGGGTCATCGACGTGGGTCCAGGTGACGCAGTCTTCCTCGTACTCAACGTGGTCCACGACCACGAGAACCGTGCGGCAGTCCCTCTCGCGATCGGCCTAGCCCTCGTCTTGCTCGGCGTGACCGTGTGGCTAGTGGCGAGCCGGGGGCGCAGGCCCGCCGTCCTGTTGATTGCGGTTCTCCTCTTTGGCGGCACGGTCGCGACGGTCGATCCATTGATGAATCACTGGTACTTCATCGGAGTCCGCCCGGCCGCCATGCATGGCGCCGGGATGCCTGTGCCGGCCGCTCACCGTACATTCGAATCGCAAGACCTTAGCGGTCTTGGGGGTAGCCCATACCTGGAGCGTCTCACGCATCGGGCGCTTGGTTCAGGTGAGTCGGTTCAATTCAACGGGCCTGCGGCGATCGTCGTCCTCGATGGACAGGCCTCGGTTACGGCTGGCGGGCGAACTACCGACTTGTCCGCTGAGTCGGGGGTGACGGTCGCGGCCGGGGACCAGGCCAGCGTCCGGGCCGGTTCTGGAAGCGCAAGGGTGTTGGTGTTCGAGCTGGTGCGCGGCGGCTAAAGCCCGAGAGTCTCGCAAGCTCTCTGCTTGTCGGGGTAACTAAGGGTTCACACCTTGGTTTTGCGAAGGCGCCCGGCAGTCGGAGTCGAGCGGACCGGCCTGATATTCGATGACTCGCACATCAGGGAATTGAACTCCCCTGCAACACTGAGGGATGCTCGGCAGGTCATACGGATGTGGCGCATGATGCCCGCCGAAGGTCCGGTACTTGCAGCAGATAGCTGTGCTAGGTGGCGATGAGAAGCTCCTCGCTGCTGCGCGGACTGGCGATCAGGCTTCCTTTGAGGGACTGATCGAGCCTCACATTGCGGTCGGCTACCGCCTGGCGGCCGCGATATTGAATGACGCCGATCAAGCCGAAGACGCCGTACAGGAAGCAACCCTCCGCGCGTGGCGGTCGATACGCCAGCTGCGCTCCAGCGCTCAAGTCAAGAGCTGGTTCCTGACCATCGTGGCCAACAGGAGCCGATCCATGCGCCGTACCCGCTGGTGGTCAGTGATTCGGATGCCAGAGACCAGGTCAGGACTGCCAAGTCCATCGGATGCCGCCGACCAACGCGAGGACTTGTCAAAGGCGCTTGGGCGGCTCAGCCCACTAGACCGCGCCGCGGTATTTCTTCGCTTTTATGAAGACATGAACAGCGCTGAGGTGGGCGAGGCCCTTGGCTTAACGGCCAACGGCGCCCGCTCGCGAATACATCGCGCCCTTCGACGGCTGCGAGTCGACTTAGCCGAGGAGGAACTGTGAGCACCATTAAGGATCTCCGTAAGGCGCTTGCCGAGAACGCGAATCGCCTGCAACCACCAGCCGGTCTCGAATCCCGGGTAATCCAGCTAGCGTTGCGGAGTTCTCCGACCGTCGATCGAGCGCCTCGTGCCAGGCGATCCGAAATAATCCGTCCAGCGCGATCAGAGACTGTCGTTGCGCCTCGCCTGTTAACGGTTGTTGCGGCCCTGCTCGCTGTGCTGATCGTGGTCAGCCTGGTTCTCGCCGCCCGCGCTCTCCATCCCAAATCGACGGCGCCGGCTCATCCGGGACCGCTGCCGACCGCACTCATCCCAAGTGATCCGATTCCTCCGTCGCTCGCCGCCAATGGATGGATTGCTTACTCGACGGATGGCCGAACACCGGGAGCGACCGACGTCACCACCGGGAGCGACATCTACCTGGTCCGGGTCGGCGTCAAGCCGAGGCTGGTCGCCAGGCGCGATGGCGGCAAGATCCGGAATGTCTGCCCCGCCTTCTCACCCGATGGCCGCCGACTGGCCTATGGCGTCGAGGCGAGGGAGGGTCGGGCATTGGTCGTGCTTGGATTGGATTCGCATGGCGCCATCACAGCCACGGTACGCTTCGCGGTTCCTGGATCAGCGTCCGCCTGTCCCCGCTGGTCGGCGGACGGAACGCGCGTCGCCTATCTCGACGGCGGGGCCATTGTCGTTCGCGCACTTGATGGCTCTACGCCCGCCGGCGTTACGGGGGACCCCCGCGTCGAGAACTTCGGACTTGGACGGCAGTGGAACACACCGCTTCTCTCGCCACAGGGCAATCGGATCGCCTGGCTCAACAGCAGCTGCCAGCTCATCTTCGCGAGGCCAGATGGCACGGCCCCCCACGTCATTCCCCTCGACAGCAATTGTGGCTTCGCCCTC
>Ga0209118_1000777_pt1 | contig 16200 bp, 5 predicted proteins | sample BlaSpr_A8_Ref_M1_FD_187988 | JGI IMG/M metagenome (GOLD analysis project Ga0209118, IMG submission 187988) | Forest soil microbial communities from Thunder Bay, Ontario, Canada - Black Spruce, Ontario site 2_A8_Ref_M1 (SPAdes) (version 2) | ecosystem: Environmental > Terrestrial > Soil > Boreal...
GAGCGCCGTTGCGCGACCGAAAGCGCGAGGCGGGCGGCCGCGCCTTGCGCGAACAACGCGCTGGCCTCCGCGTGCGGACGCGCGCCCACCGCCCGCCCGGTGTCGTGCAGGAGAAGCGCGAGGTAGAGAATAAAAGGGTCGTCCAGCTTTTCGAATAATTGGCGGTAAGCGCGCAGCTTCGGGTCTTCGGTCTGCATGACCTGATCCAGCCTGTCGATGCAGACGAGGGTGTGTTCATCGGCCGTGTAGCGATGGAAAAACTCGTGCTGCACCAGGCAGGTGAGCTGGCCGAACTCGGGCAGGTAACGCCCGAGAAAATTGATGCGGTGCATCATCCGCAGCACGCGGCCCACCTCGCCTTTGCGCGAAATGATCGTGCGGAAAATTTCCCGCGGCCCGGGCGCATTGCGAAATGTCCCGGTGACCAGGCCGAGGTTTCGCGTCATGAAATCGGAAAGATCAGGACTCAAATCCAGGCGCCGCTCCTGCGCCAGCTCGAAGACACGCATCATCGCGTCGGGATCGTGCTCGAATATCTCCGGGTCCTTCGCAAAGAGCTGGCCCTGCCGAATCCGGAACTGGCCGATCCGCTCTTCGCGCGATTGGAGCCGGGGGAGAAAGCTGAAGAGCGACCGGGTCACTTTTGACGACCGCCCGCTGGCGAACTGCTCCGTGATTCGCTCCGTCACGCGGAAAATATTTCGCGTGTGCTCGTAATAATCCTTCATCAACGCCTCGTGGCGCAGGGTCCCTCGCTTTTGGCGATAACCGAGCCGATGCGCGATCTGGTCCTGCACGCTGAAATGGAGCGTGTCGGTAGCGCGCCGGGTGGCGTAATGGAGGTCCGTGCGGAGCCGGAGAAGAAAATCGTAGGCCGCTTCGATCCGCCGGCGATCGCTTTCGCTCAACCAATCCCGGCCGACAAGATGCGTGGTGGTGAGCACGCCTTCTTTGAAGAATGTCATCCAAAGAAGATTCTGATAATCGCGCAGCCCGCCGCACCCGTTCTTCAGGTTCGGTTCCTGCATGTAAACGCTGTCGCCGAATTTTGCGTGGCGCGCCGCCTGGTCCTGCATGCGCAGCTCCACATATTCGCGCTCGCGCCCCTCGACACATTTTTCCCGGAACTGCTCGCGAAACCGCCGCGCCAAATCCGGGTCGCCCGTGACATGGCGCGATTCGAGCATCGCCGTTTTCGTGAGCATGTCCTTATTCGCCAGGGCGATCGCTCCGGAGATAGAGCGGGTCGAATGGCCGACCTTGAATCCAATGTCCCACAGCAGGTAGAGGATTTGTTCCACCACCTCCGCGGCATACGGCGAGATGCGCGATCCGTTTTTGTCGTGCAGGAACATCACGTCTACGTCGCTAAAGGGATTGAGCTCGCCGCGGCCGTAACCGCCCAGCGCAATCACCGTCAGCGGAGAAACAGCTTTTTGTTTCTCCACGAAACCGGCGACCAGCGCAAAGATGTGACGCAACACGACGTCGAGCAGCTCGACCCGAAGCGCGCAGATTTCCCGGCCACCGCCGCCTGATTGATGGCGGAGCCGGACACGATGTTCCTCGATCTTGACGAATTTCTCGTAGAGGGGGAGCGCTTCCGCCGGCCGTTTCGCGCTCGCCGCGGGCAGTCCGCGTTCGGCATGAGCGAGAACTTTTTCGAGGTGACGGGACGCGGGCATGGAGACCGTTAAAAACGTTAAATCGTTACAACGTTACATCGGATGAAGCCTAAGCGCGCCCTTCCGGTCTAACGATGTAACGCTTTAACGAATCACATTCTCACAGCTCGATCGCGTAGCGCTTCATCTTGTTGTAAAGCGTCGGGCGCTGGATGCCGAGGACTTGCGCGGCTTTTTTCTTGTTCCCGTGGCATTGGGCGAGCGCCGCGATGATGGCTTCGCGCTCCATGTCGTCGAGATTCTGGACGCCGCCATTGTTGCTGCGCGCGGTCTGTTGCAGCACCGCCGGCAGTTGCACTTCCGCCGGCAATTCTTTCACGCTGATCTTGTTTTGGCGCGCGAGCACGACCGCGTATTCCATGGCGTTTTGCAATTCGCGCACATTCCCGGGCCAGGAGTAATCCATCAATTTTTGAAATGCTTCCGGACCGATGATCGGTTCGTCCTTGCCGAGCTCCTGCGCGAAACGCCTCAGGAAAGTGGAGACGAGCGGCGGGATATCTTCCTTGCGTTCGCGCAACGGCGGGATCTCGATTTGAAAAGTATTGAGCCGGTAATAAAGATCGGTCCGCAGCCGGTTCTCGGCCAGCGCGCTGGCGATGGGGCGGTTCGTGGCGGCGATGACGCGAAAATCTGCTTTCAAAGTGCGGGTGCTTCCGAGCGGGCGGTACTCGCGTTCCTGGAGGACGCGCAGAAATCGGGTCTGCAAATCCGGCGGCATCTCGGAAATTTCATCGAGAAACAATGTGCTTCCGCCCGCCGCGGCGATCATTCCCGAAAAGTCGTTCGTCGCGCCCGTGAACGCGCCCTTCACATAGCCGAACAATTCCCCTTCGATCATCGTTTGCGGAAACGCGGCGCAATTCAGTTTGATCATCGGCTTTTCCGCGCGCCGGCTGTGAGTGTGAATCGCGTTCGCGATCACTTCCTTTCCCACACCGCTTTCTCCCGTGATCAGGACGTTGGCTTCCGAGGGCGCCATCGCATCGATCAATTCGTTGATCTCCTGCATCGCCTTGCTTTTCACCACCGGAGCCAGGCGCGTCTCGGCGATCTCGAGGCGCTTCTCCAGCTGGTACGTTTTCTCGCGCAGCTGTTCGGTCTCGCGCAGAAGCGATTGTTTCTCGAGCGCCTTCTCGATGAGGCTGAGCAATTCCTCCGGCGCGTACGGTTTGCTGATGAAATGATACGCGCCGCGCTTGATCGATTCGATCGCGTTATTGAGCGAATCGTGCGCGGTCAAAATGATTACCTGCGTCTCCGGATGTTCGCTCTTGATCTGAGCGAGCATCTCCAGGCCATCCGCGTCCGGCAACTGGAGATCGAGCAAAAGAACCGCGGGCGGATTTTCCTTGAGGACGCGCAGACCGTAGGAAGCTGTCGCCGCCGTCTCGGGTTGATAACCGTGCCGGCCCAGAAGCGCTTCCAGCGTGAGCAGGATCGGGCGCTCGTCGTCGATGATTAGAATGCGTCTATTTTCAGCGGCCATGATTAGTCTGGGGGTACGCGAATGTGGTTGAAGCTGCCGCCTTGTGACGGGAGCTACGCGCGCTTATTCGAAAGCGGAAGGGTAATCGTCGTGATGAGAGAAGATTTCGCTTTGTCATAGCGCGCACTTAATTGTCCATGGTGCGCTTCGAGAATAGCCCTCGACCGGTGAAGACCAAGACCATAATGGCCTTGCGTGACTGTGCCCAAAGGCTCGCGGCCCCATTTTTCCGTGGGGAGTTCGAAGGTTTGTTTCGGCTCACGGATGACGAAAACGAACTGGCCGTCTTCGATTCGCGCTTCGACTCTGATGGGGCCTTCGCCGCGCGCATGTTGAAATGCGTTCGCGAATAATTCGATGAGGGCGGGCTGCAATGCCTGCGGATCGATTTCAATGCTGGCATCTCCCGCCTGAATATCCCATTCGATCGTTTCGTTTGAATATTCGGTGGCCAGTTTCTGGCGGAGATCGGCGATAAAATCCGCCGCGCCGTATTCCATCAGCGTGAGTCGTGGCTGGCCGAGCGCGACAGTCACGCTTTGCAAACTCGCTCCGACTTGGGAAATCATTGCGCGGAGCCGTTTGATTTCATCAGCGGGCTCCGGGTCCTTTACGATCTCAGCAAGATACGCCGCCTGCAGTTCGGCCGCGTTGAGATGATTCCGCAGATCGTGGCCGAGCTGGCGGACAAACTTCACCAAGTCCGGCATCGTGACCTGGATCGGCGGCTTCGACGGCAAATTTGGTTCGATAGGTGCGGCCATGGCAATTGCGACGAGCAAACCCTAGCGCAACCAGCCTCGCGTGCCAGCTAACTCGGAGGGACGTGCTTCCGCACGTCCTGGGATTTTGAACGAGCCGCCGGGACTGAAGGATGGGACGTGCAGAAGCACGTCCCTCCGAACTGAGCGGAATGACGCTAGCGTGCCCGAGAAAATTTCTGGGTCGCAATCATGTCTCCGCCGGTGACCTGGATGGCCGGATCGTTCGCGGAGAGGTGTCGCAGAATATGGAAGACATCTTCGGGATCCGCCCCGAGCGCTTGCGCGATTTCCTCCGCGCTCTTGCCCGGCCCGGCACTCAAACTTTCCTCGACCCGCTTTTGCAATTCCAGCACTCGCGTGGCCGCTTTCTTTCCGGCTTCGACGCCCGGTTGATGGTAGGCGTTGATGTTGACGAGCGACGCGTAGAATCCGACGGCGCGCTCATATAACGCGATCAGCGCGCCGACTTGAAACGCGTTCACCTCCGGAATCGCGAGCGTGATCGACTCGCGTCCGCTCTCATAAAGCGCCGCGCGGGTTCCGCGCAAAAACCCCTGGAGATAATCGCCGCTCGTGACCCCATCTTCGACCTCGAATCGCTCTGAGGCGCGGTCCTTGCGCACCTCGATGAACGTGACGAAGAAATTCAAAATGCCGTCGCGTAACTGCTGGACGTAGGCGTGCTGGTCGGTCGATCCCTTGTTGCCGTAAACGGCGATGCCCTGATGGACCACGTTCCCATCGAGGTCCTTCTCTTTGCCTAACGATTCCATGACGAGTTGCTGCAAATATTTGCTGAACAACATCAGCCTGTCCTTGTAGGGCAGGATCACCATGTCTTTTTGGCCGCGTCCGTTCCCGGCGTAATGCCACATCAGCGCGAGAAGCATCGCGGCGTTTTTAGCCGCATCCGTCGCGCGCGTCTTCACGTCCATCGCGGCCGCGCCCGCCAGAAAATTGTCGATCTCGAAGCCTTCGAGCGCCGCCGGCACCAGCCCGACCGCGCTCATGATCGAGGTCCGTCCGCCCACCCAATCGTGCATGGGGAAACGCGTCAGCCAGCCGTTTTTCTCCGCGTATTTGTCGAGCTCGCTGCCGACTCCCGTGACCGCCACCGCATGCTTTCCGAAATTCAGGCCGGCTCTTTCGTAACGGGCGGCGGCCTCGAGCATGCCGTTGCGGGTTTCTTTCGTGCCGCCGGATTTCGAAATGACCACCGCCAGCGTGTGCGCAAGATGATCGCCGATCTTGTTGAAGACGCGATCGAAGCCATCCGGGTCGGTGTTATCGAGAAAATAAATATCGAGCGGGTCGGTGGCGTTCCCGAGTGCGTCGGCGATGAACTGCGGGCCCAGCGCCGACCCGCCGATGCCGACCAGGAGCACGTGCTTGAAGTGGGTCCCGTTTTGCGGCGCGATTTTTCCGCTGTGCACATCCGCGGCGAATTGTTTGATGCGCGCGTTGGTCTCGTCAATGTCGCGGCGCAGGTCCGCGTTCGGCGCGAGCTTCGAATCGCGGAGCCAATAGTGCCCCACCATCCGCTCTTCGTCCGGGTTGGCGATCGCGCCCGCTTCGAGTTCGCGCATGGCGGCAAACGCTTTCTCCATTTGCGGCCGCATTTTTTCGAAGAAGTCGTCCGCAAAACGCATCCGGCTGATGTCGATCGAGAAATCGAGATCGTCGTAGCGCAGAAAATATTTTTGGAAACGCGGCCAGAGAGAAGTGGAAGCCATTCTATTTTTCTAACAGAAAGCCGGAGGCGATTGGAACAGGATTGTGCTTTGAACGCGTGGAGTTTTCGACGGGAATTCGGGTTCGCGGAACCGCAGCGTCAGCAGATTCAAAGGATTACATTTTTGTAATCCCGAATTTGGGATCGGTAAAAATTAACATCCAGTTCGGCCCACGGTTTCCGAACACCAAATGTGCCCCGCAATTCTTCATTGCTTTCCCCGGCCTTTTTTTCAGCCGTGTTGTCCCGAATTCGAAAGCCATGAAAAAAAGATCCACGTCTGAATCCGGACTCTTCAACCGGCGGACTATCGCCGCTTTTTTTCTTTGTTCAGCGGGAGTCGTGCTCGCCATGTTCAGCTTCGCGGCGTCACCACCGAACGGGACCATTTCCGTGGCGACGCCGACGCTGTTCTATGATGCCGGTCCGTTTTTCCAGGCCAACCAATCGCCGCTTGGATTGGGGCAGCTCGACAATGGCCCGCGCTGCGACGACACCACGTTTCCTTGCGATACGTTTGCGCTTACGGTAAATTTGCCCCCGGGTTATTCCGCCCTCCACCCGTTTGGCGGGGTGAAGGTCACGGCGGGCTGGGCCGATTCTGGTTCCGGCAAATCCGACTACGATCTCTACATCTTTAATAATCCGCGGAACGATTGCAGTCCCAACGATTGCAGCATCACCGATGGCGCCGAGCAGGCGGACCATCAATCCTCCAGCGGCAATAATCCGGAGGTGGCGACGATCATTCCTTTGGTCGATGGGCAGGCCAAATACACGATTCACATCGTGCCCTTCCAACCCACGGGCGAAACGTTGCACGTAAAAGTGGAGTTGGTGGAAGGCGTTGGTAGTCCGATCACCGGCTTCGGCAGCGCCGATCCGACAACCCCGGGCGTGCCGCGCTTCCAAAATTTCTACGCGCCTTCGGGCTCGACCGCGGAACCGAGCAGCGGGGAATTCAATATCGGGTTCAATCCGAAATCGGGCCGCATCATGACAATGAACCACGGTCCGGTCTGGCGCTTGACGCCGCCGGAGCGTCTCACTCCGGCCAAGCCGGCGTGCTGCGAAGCGCTGTGGGAAGACAAATCGGCGGCGAGCACGAACATTGGGCTCGATCCGATCTTGTGGACCGATCAAAAAACCGGGCGTACTATTATTTCCAATTCCACCGCGGGCGCGAACGCTGTCTATGCTTACAGCGACAACGACGGCGATTCCTGGATCGAGGGCGGCGTTTCACCTCCGAATGGCGGAGCGGACCACGAGACCATTGGTTCAGGGCCGTATCCGGCTCTGCTGAGCGGACTCGGGACACCGGTGAACCAAGGCCAGGCGGTTTATTATTGTTCGCAAGACATTGTAGGTCCCGCCTCCTGCCAGCGGAGCGATGACTTGGGCGCGAGCTATGGCCCGGGCGTTCTCGCTTACAACGGTCAAGGCAGCTCCGCGCCCGGCGGCACGGATTGCGGCGGTCTCCATGGTCATCTTCACGTGGCGCCGGATGGGACCGTTTGGTTACCTGTGCCTCATTGTGGCGATAAACAAGGCGGCGCCATCAGCACGGACGCAGGCAGCACTTGGACTGAATTCAAGGTGGCCGGCAGCGTTCCTCAACAACAAGGCGCCGATCCTTCCATAGCTCTCGATGCCGATGGCACCGCTTATTTCGCCTACGTGAACAATGAGCCGGTCGCGGCGGGCAAGCTCCCCGAAGGGCACGCCCACGTCATGGTGAGCAAAGATCGCGGCAAGACTTGGAGCAACGACATCGATCTCGGCGCATCACACGGCATGAAGAACGCGGTCGAGATCGAAGCAGTGGGAGGCAGCTCCGGCCGCGCGGCCGTTGGCTTCCTGGGCACCGATACTCCCGGGCCTTACCAGGATGATGTCTTCACGGGCCGATGGTTTGTTTATATCTCCACAACATATGATGGCGGCAAGACCTGGGTAACCGTCAATGCCACACCAAACGACCCTGTCCAAAGCAGGACCGGCGTCTGGCAGGCGGGTGGGGGAAGGCAGGACCGCAATCTTCTCGACTTCAACGAAATTACCGTCGACGACAAGGGCCGCATTTTATACGGCTATAGCGACGGCTGCGTTACTCCTGGTTGCATCGCGGGATCCGCGCCGAACGACTTTGTCGCTTTCATGCGCGTCGCGCGGCAATCCGGCGGTAAGAGCTTGTTCGCCAGTAACGATGTCAATACAGACACGACGGTAGCCAAGGTTCCGAATCCATCCTGCTTGTCCGGAACGCGAGATTCAGAAGGTTCGCATCTGACCTGGAAGGCGCCGGACAATGGCGGTGCTGACATTACAAAATATCAAATTTTCCGCGGCACCGCGGCCGGCGGCGAAGGTATTGTTCCGATAGGTCAAACGGTCGGCAAGACAAGCTTCAACGATCCGACAGCCGACGCGGGAATAACTGACTACTTTTATATCGTCAAGGCAATCAACTCGGTCGGCCTCGGAACGCCGAGTAATGAGATCGACCTGAAGGTTGGTCCTATCATCGTGCCGCCGCTGCCCTACTCCTGCAGCGGCGCGAATGTCGTCACGGACGCGGCCGGAGATTCAATCAACCCGGCTGGCGGTGTCGGATCGACGGACCAGGCGGACATCACCGCGATTTCCTTCAGCCTCAACTCCGCGAAGACGACACTCACGACCAAGATGACGCTCAAGAATCTCTCCAGCACGCCATCACCAGGCACTACTTCGACCCTTTACCTCGTTATTTGGACGTCGAGTAATGCGAAGACCTATGCGACCAGGATGGCTCAGCCTGGAGATCCGAGTGGCATGCTGGGAATCACTTGGGGCGAATGGGATACCGCCGGCGATGCATTTGTTAGCGGAACTACTCATGTCACGACGGGCACCTTTAACGCAGGACCTAATGGCACAGTTACAGTAGATGTGCCGGTAAGCGGGATAGGTAATCCCACCATCCCCATTTCTGATCCTAGCGGGACCGCTGCGGTCACCAATCCTTTTGGAACAACATTTGCCGGGTTGGGAGCTGTCGGTTCGGGGCTGCGGTTCACCCAACCGATGGATCGCGCGCCGAACACTGGCTTTGGCCAGAAGTGGGCTGTTTGCCTGCCGCCTAACGCCGCGCCGACCGCGTTTTTGGCGGCTGCGCCGGACCATGGTGGGGCTCCGCTGGCGGTTACCTTCACTGGCTCGGGGACCGATCCCGATGCGGGAGACACGATCGCGTCTTATACTTTTGACTTTGGAGATGGCTCCGCTCCCGTTACTCAGGCGAGCCCCACGATCTCGCATACTTACGTGGCGCCAGGCGAGTATCCCGCGCGTCTCAGGGTAACGGACTCGCGAGGGTTAATCAGCACGAACACGGCTCTGTTACCGATCGAAGTGAACGCGGCGTTGCGAAACATATCGACGCGAGGATTCGTCCAGACCGGCGACAATGTCTTGATCGCAGGGTTCATCGTCACTGGCCCCGACGCGAGGCAGATCCTTCTGCGCGGCATAGGTCCTTCGGCCAAGATCAATGGTCAGCCAATCCCTGGAGCCTTGCAAGATCCGACGATCGAGCTGCACGACTCCAACGGAGGTATCGTCACGAACGATAACTGGAAGATCGACGATAAGACTGGTCAGTCACAACAGGCAGCCATCCAGAACACTGGCGCAGCGCCGGGGGATGATCGCGAATCGGCCCTCGTGAGAACATTAAATCCCGGGAACTACACAGTTATCCTGCGCGGGAAGAACAATACCACCGGCATCGGGTTGGTCGAGGCCTACGATCTCGACCCGTTTGCGAACTCCAAACTAGCGAACATCAGCACCCGCGGCCTCGTGCAGACGGGTGACAATGTCATGATCGCCGGTTTTGTGGCCGGCCCGGCGAACGCGGCTCCTACCGGAATACTGATTCGGGGCATTGGGCCTTCGCTAAGTGGCTTCAGCGTGGCGAACCCGCTTCAGGACCCAACCCTCGAACTGCACAACGCCAACGGCACGAAGCTTCGCACCAACGATAACTGGAAGATCGACGACCAGTCAGGGCAGTCGCAGGAGCCCGACATTCAGGCTACCGGCATCCCGCCAAGTGATAGCCGTGAATCAGCCATCCTGGTCGACGTCGCGCCCGGTGCTTACACCGCCATCCTGGCCGGCAAGAATAACACTTCCGGAATTGGCCTCGTGGAGATTTACAACGTCCATTAATACCTAACGAATGATGCTGCGTCTAGAATAACAGCGCTGTAACTCTTTGAGTCCAGGCGCAAGAGAGGAAAACTTATGCGAAAAAATTCCGTTTCCAAGTCCGGCTTCTTTAACCCACGCATCTGTTTGGCGTTCATGCTTTGTGCGCTCGGCGCCTGGCTGGCCACTCTGAGTTTTGCCTCATCACCCACCAGTGGGACTCTCACCGACACGTCCGGCTCCGTGAATTACACCGCCGGGCCGTTTAACGTGGCGAATCCCACGCCGCTGCCCGAGGGGGTGGACGCTGGTCCCGAATGCAACAATCCCTCGCAGCCTTGCGATGATTTCGCGCTGACGATAACACTGCCTGCGGGTTACAAGGCCGCGCATCCAAACGTCTCGGCCAAGGTCACGCTGAAGTGGAACGATGCCGGTAGCGGCCAATCCGACTACGACCTTTACATCTTCAAAGGGACGGTCATCAACACCAGCGGGAGCAAGGCGGCCGATCACCAATCGGCTACCAGCGCGAACCCTGAGGTCGCAACCATCAAGCCCCTGGCAGATGGCAGTCAGATATACACCGTGAAGGTCGTGCCGTTCACGCCGAGTGGCGAGACCGTCATGGTGAAAATAGAATTGGTGCCGGGTTCCGATGTCCCCAGTCCCAGCCCCGGCCTCGGTGGCTCGGGTCCTGGCGTGCCAAGATTTTTTAATTACGTGTCGCCGCCGGGCATAGCTAACAGCGTGGGCGAGCCATCCCTTGGTTCCAATTGGAAGAGTGAAAAGACATTTAGCAATAGTCTCTTCACCATTCCGAATGGCGGCACCGCCTTACTCTTCGGTGGATTTTCGCCTTCTCTGGCAAGAGCCACTTTCAATGACTGCTCCTCACCTGCAGGCGCACTTTGGGAGGCGAAGCCACTTTTAACGGCGAACAGTCCCAGAGGTTTCGGCGACCCGATTCTTTTTACCGACCATGAGACTGGCCGCACCTTCGTGTCGCAACTCGAGGGACTCACGCCGGCGGGCAGCACGACCGATATTACTGATAACGACGGCGACTCGTTCACGCCGAGTGAAGGGTCAAGTCTTCCATCGGACATCGACCACCAGACGATCGGCGGGGGCCCCTTCGCGCCACCTCTTACAGGCGGGACTCCGATCTATCCGAAGGCGGTCTACTATGCCTCGCAAAGCGTCGCGGACGCCCGGTGTGGCCGCAGCGATAACGGCGGACTTACTTTCGGCCCGGCGACGGTTATGTTTACAACCGTCGACTGCGGTGGCTTACATGGTCATATCAAAGTCGCGCCCGACGGGACTGTTTACGTGCCTAACAATGCATGTGGCGGAACAGCCCAGCCGGGCCACGAGGATGGCAATCAGGCCGTTATCGTGTCCGGGGATAACGGTGTTACGTGGAGCATTCGGAAAATCCCCGGATCGACCACAAAGAGCAACCACGACGGATCGGTTGCAGTGGCCAGCGACAGCAAAACAATCTATGAGGGGTTTCAATCGGGCGACGGTCATCCGCGCATCGCGGTATCGAAGGACAAAGGCTTGACCTGGTCGGCTCCTTTTGATGTCGGCACCACGGTCATCGGCGGCGGGCCAATCTTGAATACCGGATTTGCCGCGGTCGTGGCCGGCGATCCCAATCGCGCGGCCTTTGCCTTCTACGGCACCGTGACTGGTGGCAATGACTGGAATACTCCGGGCTTCCCTGGTGAGTGGTATCTCTACCTTGCCACCACCTACGACGGTGGCGTGACCTGGACCACCCAGAACGTCACACCGGGCGATCCAATCCAGCGTGGCGGAATCTGCGGCAGCGGCGCCTGCCGCAACCATCTCGACTTCTTCGACGCAACGATCGATAAGGAAGGCCGCGTGGTGATCGGTTACACCGATGGTTGCATCACCCCTGCCTGCATTAACGGTGGCCCCAATGACTACACGGCAAAGGGCACCATCGCGCGCCAGACTGGCGGCAAGCGCATGTTTGCCGCGAACGATCCCACCGAGCCCGCGATTCCGGGTGCGCCATTGCTTTCGGGAAACATCAATGGCTCAAATACGGTAGCCAAGTTGTCCTGGTCAACGCCGGATGATGGTGGCTCGCCACTTACGGCCTACAAGATTTCGCGCGGCCCCTCAGCTACCGGTCCGTTCACGCCTCTGGTGACGCTGCCAGCGACCAAGAATAACTACGGCGATAACACGTTCGACCCCACGATAGACAATTACTACATCGTCACGGCAGAAAACGCCATTGGGGTAGGACCATTCTGCCGAGCGTTCCATCCGCCAGTGGTCGCGGTTGTGCCGGAAAATGCGTGCACCTTGCCGGGCCTAACGATCCTGACCGATGGATCTAACGATGAAGTCGACATGGTGCCAGGTCACGACGTGCAAAGCCTCCGGATCTCCGAGCCGGTTGCATTTGCGCCTAACAAGGTGGTTTTCACTCTCAAGATGCAAAGCCTTGCGACGGTGCCTCCGGGCACTCGTTGGCCGGTAACATTCAACGTTGGCTCACCCGCCGTTAACTACACGGTGCGGATGACTAACATACCAGCGGACGGCGCCACGACCGTGCCAATCTTCCAAGTTGGGCCCACCGGAGGTACTCTTGTCGCGGCCGACCCAGCCAGCACCTTCTTACCGGACGGCACGATCAGGATGGTGGTGCCGCGAAGCGCCATTGGCAATCCCGCACCGGGTCAGGCTATCTCAGGATTCCTAACACGAATCGCGGTCGGTGTCATCACGCCAGACAATATGCCGGACAGCCTGGCGCCGTCGGGTAGCTATACGGTCGTGGGGAACGCACCCTGCCCTCCGCCTAATCTGCCGCCGACAGCAATATTGATTGGAACACCCCAGTCTGGTGGCCCTCCGTTGGTAGTTAACTTTACCGGTGCAGGCTCCACGGACCCAGACGCCGGTGATTCCATCGCATCTTATACCTTCGATTTCGGCGATAAATCAGCGCCAGTCACGCAATCTTCGCCGACTATTTCACATACCTACAACGCACCTGGTGTGTATACGGCGCAGTTGACCGTCACCGACTCGCACGGCCTGGTCAACGATAACTCGGCCCTGTTTGTGGTGACCGTAACTGCGATCTTGCAAAACATTTCGACGCGCGCACAAGTCCTCACCGGCGACAACGTCCTCATCGGAGGATTCATCGTCACCGGTGTGCAACCGAAGCAGGTCATCGTCCGGGCCATTGGTCCTTCCCTAAGAGCGAACGGGCAGCCGGTCCCAGGCGCCATGCAGGATCCCACGCTCGAACTGCACGATCAAAATATTCTCCTCGCGACGAATGATGATTGGAGGAACAACGATGAGAACCACCAGTCTCAGCAAGCCGAAGTCGAGGCGACCGGAATACCGCCGACAGACGACCGTGAATCGGCCCTCGTGAGAACCTTGAATCCTGGAAACTATACTGTGGTTCTGCGCGGAATAAATAACAGCACTGGCATCGCCGTGGTAGAAGCCTACGATCTCAGTCCCACTGCGCCAGCTCAACTGGCGAACATCAGCTCGCGCGGATTGGTTCAAACGGGAAACAATGTGATGATCGGCGGCTTCATCGTGGGTCCTGCCAAGGCGGCGGATACAAGGGTGGTTATCCGCGGTATCGGGCCTTCCCTGAGTAGTTCTAGCGTGCCGAACCCATTGCAGGATCCCACGCTAGAGCTTCATAATCGCGACGGAGACAAGATTGCTACTAATGATAATTGGAAAATCGACGATGCGACCCAGCAGTCTCAGGAGACGGCTCTTCAAGCCACCGGCCTCGCGCCGAGCGACAGTCGCGAATCAGCCATTCTGATAACGCTCACGCCTGGTAATTACACCGCCATCCTGGCCGGCAAGAATAATACCTCCGGAGTAGGTCTCGTGGAGATCTACAACGTTCATTAGCTAACTATGAGATGTAACCACACCTCCAACGCGTCGGACACAAAGTAAGGAAAGAATAATCCCATGCAAAAAGGCTCCACTTCAGAATCCGGCGTCTTTCGCCCGCGCGTGCTGGTCGCGCTTTCACTTTGTTTTCTGGGCGCGCTCCTGGCGATGTTCAGTTTTGCGACGCCAACGCCACCGAGCGGGACACTCAGCACCGCCAATCGCACCATCACCTACTCGGAAAGCGATGGCGGCGTTATACCCAACCCCAGCGAGGTCGCGCTCAATATGCCTGACTGTACCGTGCCGATGTCGTGCAGCACATTTCTGCTTACGATAAACCCGAGCGTGGGCACGGCGGCCACGGGCTACGATCCCACTCAATATCAAATCTTCATGGAGTGGCGGTGGGCAATTCCGACAGTCGATTACGATATTTTTGTCGAAAATGCCGCGGGCACGGCTGTGATCGCAAGTAACCGTTCTACTGCTGACCCATCCAGTATAACTCTTCCCACCACCACGCCCCCGGGCGATTACAGGATCGTTCTGGCGCTCGCGACTGGCCCGCCGATCGCCTACACCGGAACAATCACTCTCCAGCCGAAACCGGCGGTCTCGGGACTTTGTGACCCGAGCAAGGTAGACTGCACTCCTCCTCGCTACCAGAGTTATTCCGCAGGTCCGGGCCAGGCAGATGGTGCCGGCGAGCCTTCACTCGGCGTGGATTGGAACCCGAACGTGCCCGGCCTGAAGAACACCACGCCGCCCACAAAGCTGAACACGGGAGGCGTCTCCTTCTTCACCGCGGGATCTAACGAATGGCGCGTAAACTTTGACGACTGCTGCTCGCCCGCGATCAATCTTTGGGAGAATGTTTCCGCTGTAACAACGCAGACGTTTGTCTTGTCAGATCCGATCGGGTTTGTTGACCATTATACTTCCAACCCGCTTGGCCTCGTTTATCCTCCGCCACAAACGCCGGGTCGCGTCTTTACAATTGATTTGATTGGCGGGCAGGGTGATAGCCTTGGCTCTTATTCAGATAACGATGGGAATAGCTATCTGCCGGGGGGGAATGGCGGCCCGGGGCAGGGCCCTGACCACGAAACACTCGGTGGCGGCCCTTACGCGGGTACTCCTCCAGCCACTGCGAGCTATCCTGCTACCGGAACGAAGAACGCGATCTACTATTGCTCGCAGAATATCGTTGCCGAAGCCCAATGCTCTCGCAGCGACGACGGTGGGCAAACGTTTGGGCCCGGTATCGCGATCTTTACCCCCACGCAGTGCACCGGTGGTATCCACGGCCATGTGAAGGTAGCGCGGGATGGCACGGTTTACGTTCCTAACTCTTCCTGCGGCACGACGGGCAATGACGGCAACGCTGTGTCGACTGATAACGGCCTCACCTGGACCGAGAACAACGTGCCCGGGAGCACGGGCAGCCAGGACCCATCGGTGGGCATTGGCCAGAACAATGTTGGAAAACCCGGCACAAATTTAAATGGCACCAACACGATTTATCTCGGCTGGGTTAGTGGAGACAGTCATGCTCATGTTGCTCATTCCGGCGATAGAGGTGCGACTTGGACGGGCGATACGGACGTCGGCGCTCCGTTTGGAGTCACACACGCCGTGTTCCCAGTAGTAGTCGCTGGCGATGACAATCGGGCAGCGTTCGCTTTCTTAGGAACGGGCGACGGCATTCTCGCTCCAGGCGCGGTCGGCACTTGCGACCCATACGGCACCGGCCAGGATGCGAACGGCCACGACAGTTGCGCGAACATCTGGCATCTCTATATCGCCACGACCTATGACGGCGGCGCGAACTGGATCACCGTTGACGCGACCCCAAACGATCCCGTCCAGAAGGGCGCCATCTGCTTGCAGGGCACAACCTGCGCCGCAGGCCGGAATCTCCTCGACTTTAATGACTTTGCCATCGATAGCGAAGGCCGCGGGTTGGTTGGTTACGCGGATGGCTGCGTCAACTGCAACAATACCTTCGACCGGCAGTCGGGCCTCGACCACGGAACTGTTACCCGCCAATCCGGTGGACGCAGACTGTTTACTTTCTTTGATCCCAATCCCGTTGAGCCCGTCCGTCCCGCCGCGCCCCAGCTCATCTCGGCTGTCCGAGGGTCGGGCGGCGTGTTGGTTACGTGGCTCGAACCCGACAACGGTGGATCGCCTATCATAGGCTATAACATCTATCGCAGCGCTTCGAGCGGCACGGAGGTTTTCCTGGCAGGCGTCTCAGGAGTGACAAATACCAAATACCTCGATACCGCGGCGCCTGCTGGCAATTTGTTTTACTATGTCCAGGCGGTAAACGCTATTGGCGAGGGAACGCATTGCCGCGAGGTCAGTCTCTCCGCGCCACCACCGCCACCC
>Ga0209118_1000778_pt1 | contig 16194 bp, 11 predicted proteins | sample BlaSpr_A8_Ref_M1_FD_187988 | JGI IMG/M metagenome (GOLD analysis project Ga0209118, IMG submission 187988) | Forest soil microbial communities from Thunder Bay, Ontario, Canada - Black Spruce, Ontario site 2_A8_Ref_M1 (SPAdes) (version 2) | ecosystem: Environmental > Terrestrial > Soil > Boreal...
GGCCCGCTCTCGTCTCCACAAACGCTATCCGAAAAAAGAACGGAGCGTCCGTCACCCCTTACCAGGGGTTAGCGCGAATGTAGGGTTATATCCCCCGAGTTTCGCTCCGCTTCACTCGGGGCTGTAATCCCTCGCGCCTCCGGCGCTGTCTGATCTGAAGCTAAAGGCAAGCACCGGCAGGTGCGCCGCAACTAAAGCCCGGAGTGAAGCGCAGCGGAACTTCGGGACTGTGATCCCTCGCGCCTCCGGCGCTGTCCGATCTGAAGCTAAACGCAAAGCACCCACAGGTGCGCCGCAACCAAAGCCCAAAGTGAAGCGCAACGGAACTCGGGGCTGTGATCCCTCGCGCCTCCGGCGCTGTCCGATCTGAAGCTAAACGCAAAGCACCCACAGGTGCGCCGCAACTAAAGCCCGGAGTGAAGCGCAGCGGAACTTCGGGGCTGTAATCCCTCGCGCCTCCGGCGCTGTCCGATCCGAAGCTAAACGCAAAGCACCGGCAGGTGCGCCGCAACTAAAGCCCGGAGTGAAGCGCAGCGGAACTCCGGGTTTGCCATCCAAAAAAACGGGCAAAGCCCCTGACCAGGGGCGACGGAAAGTGGTCCGCGTTATTTCGCGCGTTCCGCTTCGATCTCGATGTCGATGGTCACCTCGTCGGCAATCATCGACATCGCTTCGGCGCGTTTGCTGAAGACCAATCCGAACTGGCTTCGTCTGAGCGGCGCGGTGGTCACGCGCCAACGGCTCGTGGGATTCTTCGCCAATGATTCGAGATCGCCGGCGAGCTGGACGCGAAGGGTGATGGGCCGCGTCACGCCATGCATCGTCAAGTCGCCTGTAATCTCTCCCGCGTTCGCGCCTGTCTGTTTCACGCGATGACTCTTGAACGTGATCTGAGGAAACTTCGCGACGTTGAAAAACTCGTCGCTGCGCAAATGCTCGTCGCGTTTCGCGATCGCGGTGTCGAGGCTCGCCGTTTGAATCGTCGCGGTGACGGAGGATTGCTCGGGATGATCGCGGTCCACTTCGATCGTCCCGGTAAATCTCGTGAATCGCCCTTTCGCCGTGCCGAGAAAATGCCGGACCTTGAACGCGATGGTCGAGTGCGCCGGATCGAATTTGTAGATTTCGTTTCCCCGCGCCGGCCATGGCGCCATGGCGAGAAAAAGAGCGACTAGAAGGAACAGCGCGCAACGTTTCACAACGCACCCTGCTGCGAAAGGCCGCAGGCCGGCAAGCAATGGATGGTAACACCGTTGTTACTTGCTCGAGCTGGACTTCGTCAGCGCTTCCAAAAGCGCCGCGCGCGATGTGGGCAACCGGCCGAAAAGATTTGCGAGCGCCAACGCCGGATTGCTCTTGAGCATTCTTGTGTCGTGCACGCCGGCGATCCGGGCCAGCTCCGTTTCGAAATGCAAAACCGCGCGACGATTCGGATTGTTTGCGTTCAGATAGGCGAAGGCGCGGCGCAGGAGCGCGAAGAGTTCCGGTTCATGGTGATCGGACTCGGTGCAAATTTCGACCAGCTCGACGAAATAGGAGGCGGCTTGGGTGCGCCGAAAATTCTCTCGGATTCCGCCGAACGGATTCTTCAACGCGACTTCGGTCAAGGTATGGAGATCCGATTTTCTGCTGCGTGCGATCTGGATTTCGGCTTCGAAAAAGAGATCGAGCTTGCCGGCGAAAGGACTCCTCGCGCGCCGGGCGCCGCGTGCGACGGTCTGAATACAGCCTAACGACTCCGTGCACCACGAGATAATGAGACTCGTGTCGCTCAGCTTGCGTTTGCGCAGCAGGATGGCGGTCGTGCTTTCCATCGAGCAGGAACATCGCAGATTTCAGCTTCTTCTGTAGCCGCGGCCTCGGAGGGACATGCTTCCGCATGTCCGGACGTGCGGAAGCACGTCCCTCCGCTCAGTTCCACTTCTTCGCCTTCGGCCAGAGCGCTTGCAGCGTGGTGTTCAAGTCGCGGCAGAGAAAAATATCGAAATGCTCATCGCGCCGCGAGTACGGGTGATAGCTGCGGCCCGCCACTTCCACGCTGGCGAAGTGCTCGCGGTCGCCGCTGCCGTCGCTGCCGAGGACGATGACGCTCTCACCGGTGTAATCCCGCGGCCCCCAAAACCAATAACTCTGATGGGTGCTGATCGCTTTCGGAAGTCCGTACTTCTGGCCGAAGAAATCGATCGCGCCGGCCTGGCCGTAACTGTTCGCGAAAATTGCCGTCACGGCGCGTTGTTCGAGCGGAAGTTCATTGTAAATCCGCGCGACTTCACGAGCCATCTCTTCCCAGCCAAATTCGTCGGCAAAATGTTGCGGCAATGGACCGGTGGGCTGGTTCTCAGCCTTGAGCGGCGCCAGGCCCAGCGCCTTTTGATATCGGATATAAGTCTCGACTGGCAGGATCGGCGCGACGGTTGGCGCCAGCAGGCAGGTTGTAACAACGATCAGGGAAACGTAAACCGCGCGGCTCCAGTGAAACCGCGACCGGGTGACATTTTCAAATGCCACCGCGCCGGCGGCAAAGAGCATCGGGTAGGCGGCGGAGAGGTAGTAATTTTTTCCTTTTAACGCGATGAACGCGACCAGCATCAACGCATAGCTCCATCCGAGGATGCGATAGCGGCTTCCGTTTCGATTCAGGAAGAGCCAGATAAGTCCGCCGGCCCAGAGCGGAAACAAGATCGGGTTCATGAGCATCGCCTGATCGGCAACGAAGGCCACCGGCCCGCGCACCACATCGCGGCCGGTGCCGCGGATATTGTGCATCAATTCTAGGAATGGAAAATTATGGCGCACGAGCCAGATCAAATTCGGCAGAAAGATCAGGAGCGAACAAAGGGCGCCGAGCCAGATCCAAGTGTTTGAGAGAAAACGCCGTTGCGGTGTGAGGAGCAGCGCGACAAAAACCGCTACGGCAAAGAAAGCCGTCGTGTATTTGTTTTCCATTCCGAGACCGAGGAGGAGGCCGAACCCGAGCCAGTAACGTGGCTCGCTCTGGTTGATGGCGCGGACGACACACCACGCGCACGCGACCCAGATAAGCGGCTCGAAGGCGTTCATTGTGAGCCAATGATGGAGGATCAGGTAGACCGGCGCGGCAAACACTGCGGCCGCGGCCAGCCCCTGCGCGAAAACGCCGCCGCCCATTTCGCGAGTAAGTTTTCCGGTCAACCAAACCGTGGCGCCGCCGGCGAGCGCGGGGAGCAAGCGCAAACCATAAAGCGATTCACCGAAGAGATGCCGCGCAATCCAGGCGATGAAGGCGATGAGCGGCGGCTGATCGACGTAGCCGGCGCCGAGGTGCTCCGAGCAGGCGAGATAATACAGCTCATCGCGAAAGATTCCGTAACGGCCCGCGGTGCAAAGATGGAAGAGCACCTTGGCGAGAGCGAGCACGATGACAATCGCCGACCCGTTTCGAAAACGATCGTCGCTCGCAGTATCAGCGCGCGAAATGTGGAGTGTGTTTTGCATTCGAGAGCCTGAACGCGATCAGAAGGCAAACCGCCGCTCCTCGAAGCGCGTCCTTCTCCAAGTCGCGGAAGATTTCGAAATCACGAGGCCGGTTTGCCGAAAGCCATGGCTATTGTCAACAACGCCACTGCGTCTCGATCAAAGGCATCATCCAAGTAAGCGCGTGTTCATCGGGTGCAGGTTCCACTTGCGCCTTAATACTTCACACGTAAAAAGAGTTCCCTTCCCCATGCCCCACTTTCATAAGCTGGCGAACATCGCCGCACTCCTCTTGCTGTCGCTGTTAGCGACAACGCAGATGCGAGCGCAGTCTGCTCTGGACGGCTTCGATCCGAACGCGAATGGAGCGATTCGCGCCGTTGTCGTCCAACCAGACGGCAAGATTCTTCTCGGTGGCGATTTTACCACGCTCTCGCCCAACGGTGGTGCGGCAGTTACACGCAACCACATAGCCCGTCTGAACCCGGACGGCACCCTCGACACCGCCTTCAACCCGGACGCGAACAATAATGTTTTTTCAATCGCGATGCAGGCAGACGGCAGGATTTTGGTGGCCGGCTATTTCACAAGCATTGGCGGACAGACACGCAACCGCATCGCCCGGCTTGATGCGACGACCGGATCGGCTGATTCATTCGCCCCGAACGTGAACGAGGCTGTCCTTTCAATCGCGGTACAGGTGGATGGCAAGATTCTAGCGGCCGGCTATTTCACAACCATTGGCGGACAGACACGCAACTACATCGCCCGGCTCGATGCCACGAGCGGCGTGCCAGATTCGTTCAACCCGAACGCGAACAATACTATCCGTGCAATCGCGGTGCAGGTGGACGGCAGGATTTTAGCGGGCGGCGATTTCGGTAGCATCGGCGGACAGGCGCGCAACCGCATCGCCCGGCTCGATGCGACGACCGGCTTGGCTGATTCGTTCGACCCGAACGCGGACAATCTTGTCCTGGCAATCGCGGTGCAGGCGGACGGCAAGATTTTAGTGGGCGGTGAATTCTTCAGCATCGGCGGACAGACGCGCAACCGCATCGCCCGGCTCGATGCGACGACCGGCTTGGCGGATTCGTTCGACCCGAGCGCGAACAATGTAGTCTATTCAATCGCCCTGCAGGCGGATGGCAAAATTTTAGTTGGCGGCGTTTTTAACGGAGTGAACAGCGTCGGCGGACAGGCGCGCAACCGCATCGCCCGCCTCGATGCCACGACCGGCTTGGCGGATTCGTTCGACCCGAACGCGAACAGTTCTGTCATTTCAATCGCGATTCAGTCGGACGGAAAGATTCTAGCGGGCGGGGTCTTCGACAGCATCGGTGGAAACCTGCGCCACAACATCGCCCGTCTGGAAACCGACGGCAGGATCGACCAGACGCTCGATCTCAGCGCGACGGGCAACGGTATTCTCGTCACTGCCGTTCAGCCCGACGGCAAGATTCTCATTGGTGGCGGGTTTACCACCGTTCTGGGCGTGGCTCGCAACAAGATTGCACGATTGAACACGGACGGCACGCTCGACACCGCCTTTAACCCGAACGCGAGCGGCCCGAGCGCTTATGTCGATTCAATCGCGCTGCAGACCGACGGCAAGATTCTAGCGGGCGGTACTTTCAACAGCATCGGCGGACAGCCGCGCAACGACATCGCGCGGCTCGATACCACGACAGGCTTGGCTGATTCGTTCGACCCGAACGCCGCCGGTCCGAACAATACTGTCCGTTCAATCGTGGTCCAAGCGGATGGCCGGATTTTAGTGGGCGGCTTTTTCACAAGCATCGGCGGACAGCCGCGCAACAACATGGCCCGGCTCGACGCCACGACCGGCCTGGCTGATTCGTTCGATCCGAACGCGAACGGCATTGTCTATTCGATCGCGGTGCAACCAGACGGCAAAATCCTGGTGGGCGGCGACCTGACCGGCATCGGCGGACAGACGCGTGGCCGCATCGCCCGGCTCGATGCCACCACCGGACTCGCCGATTCATTCGACCCGAACGCGAGCCTTGGTGTTTACTCGATCGCGGTGCAGACGGACGGCAAAATTCTGGCCGGTGGCACTTTCACCAGCATCGGTGGACAAACGCGCAGCCGCATGGCCCGGCTGGATCCGACGACCGCTCTGGCTGATTCGTTCGACCCGAATGCGAGTGGCGGCGGGCCGATGCGGCCTATCTATTCGATCGTCTTGCAGGCGGACGGCAGGATTTTAGTGGGCGGCTCCTTCGAGTTCATTGGCGGACAGCAGCGGGCTCACATCGCCCGGCTCGACCCCAGCACTGGCTTAGCTGATTCGTTCAACCCGAGCGCGGATAATCAAGTCCTTTCAATCGCGGTGCAGGCGGATGGCAAAGTCTTAGCGGGTGGCTATTTCAACAGCATGGGCGGACGTTTGCGCAACCTTTTCGCTCGTTTGAATAACGCCACGGCCGCTTTGCAAAATCTCGCCGTTACGCAAACCACCATTACCTGGACGCGCGGCGGCTCCAGCCCGCAATTCACGCGCGTTACCTTCGAGTCTTCAACCGACAATATGAACTACACGCCGCTGGGCAACGGCATGGCTGCAAGCAGCAACTGGACTCTGACAGGTTTGAACTTGCCCACTAGAAAGAACCTCTACATTCGCGCGCGCGGATATTATCGAAGCGGCCAAAACAACGGCTCAGAGAGCATCACGGAATCAGTGCGGAATACTTTCCTGATTCCGCCCACCTTCGCAAACATCTCGACCCGCGTTCGAGTGGAGACAGGTGATAACGCAATGATTGGCGGATTCATCATTACTGGAACAGAGCCGAAGACGGTGATCGTTCGCGGGCTCGGGCCTTCGCTGTCCATTCCCGGAGCGCTGGCCGATCCGATCATCGAAGTGCACGGCAACTCCGGCGAGCTTCTCGCCAGCAATGACAACTGGAGGGATGGATTGTACGCCCAGCAAGTCGCAAGCACGCTGCCACCGGCTAACGATTTGGAGTCCGCGCTGTATGGGAGAATCAATCCCGGGACATATACGGTCATCGTCCGGGGTAAGAACGACGCCACGGGCGTAGGCGTATTCGAAGTTTACGATCTGGAGCCGACAGCCGATTCCAAGTTGGCCAATGTCTCGACGCGCGGCCTTGTCCAAATGGGAGACAATGTTTTGATCGGTGGAGTCATTGTGCGGGGGCAAGATCCGCTCCGGGTAATCGTGCGCGCGATCGGCCCATCGCTGCCAGTGCCGGGAGCGTTGGCAGATCCGACTTTGGAACTGCACGACGGCAATGGCGCACTGCTCGTCGCCAACGATAATTGGCGGAGCGATCAGGAAGCCGAAATTATCGCGACAACCATACCGCCTTCGAACGATCTGGAGTCGGCGATTGTGCGAGATCTCGCGCCCGGCAACTACACCGCCATCGTGCGCGGCGTGAATAACACGACAGGAATCGCGGTAGTAGAGGCTTACGCGCTGAAGTAACGCGTCTCACGACAACGGCGTGCTGTGCGACGCGTGTCATCCTGAGCCGCGCAGACGGCGAAGGACCTCACATAGTTGCAATCGCTTTCGCGTTATGTTCGGCGTCAACCGCGGATCACGCGTGCATTCTTGCGATAGCGGAAGATGTGTTTGTGAGGTTCCTCGCCGTCTGCGCGGCTCGGAATGACAGCGCATGGGCGCGCAAAAATTTCGCAATCAGCGATTGCCGATATGGAGCGCGCGCTTCTCGACATTCAGCGCGGCTTCTTTCACGGCTTCACTTAAGGTCGGGTGCGCGTGCACGGTGCGGCCGAGATCTTCCGAGCTGCCGCCGAATTCCATCACCGCGACGGTTTCCGCGATCAATTCCGACGCGGCATGCGCGAGAATGTGCGCGCCGAGGATGCGATCGGTCTCGGCATCGGCGACGAATTTCACCACGCCTTCCACGTCTTCGTTCGCCACCGCCCGCCCATTGGCGCGGAAAGGGAATTTGCCGACACGCACCTTCATCCCTTTTTCTTTCGCGAAATCTTCCGTGACGCCGGCGCCGGCCAGCTCGGGATTCGTGTAGATGATTCCGGGGATGACGTCGTAGTTCACGTGGCCGGCTTTTCCCGCGATCGTCTCGACACAGGCGATGCCTTCCTCTTCCGCCTTGTGCGCCAGCATCGGCCCCGCGATGACGTCGCCGATCGCGTAGATGCCTTCGACATTCGTGCGGAAATGCTCGTCGACTTTCACGCGCCCGCGATCGTCGAGCGCGACGCCGAGCTTTTCGCCGAAGACTCCTTTGGCAAACGCGCGCCGGCCGACGGAGACGAGGACCTTGTCGGCTTCAAACTTCAGTTCTTTGTCGCCTTGCGTGGCGGTCGCGACTGCCCGCCCATTCTCGACTTTCACCGAGCTGACCTTGGTCTCGAGATGGAACTTCATGCCTTGCGCGGTGAGTGAGCGCTGGAGCAAATTCGCCAACTCGAGATCGAAGCCGAGCGCGATGCGCGGCAGAAATTCCAGCACGGTCACGTCAGAGCCGAGGCGGCTCCAGACCGAGCCGAGCTCGAGACCGATCGCGCCGCCGCCGATGACGACAAGTTTTTCCGGCGCCTTTTCAAAGGTGAGCGCTTCGGTGCTGCTCACGATCACGTCGCCATCGAACTTCATGTTCGCCAGCTCGACCGGAATGCTGCCGGTCGCGATGACGATGTGTTTCGCCTCGATCTCCTGGCTGTCGCCTTCCGCCGGCTTGATCGCGACGCGGCCAGGCGCGGTGATCGTTCCGAGGCCCTGGAAGGTCGTGATCTTGTTTCCTTTCATCAACATCTTCACGCCGCTGTTCATCGTCTTCACGACTTTGTCTTTGCGCGCCAGCATGGTGGCCAGATCGAGGCCGACTTTTTCCAAAACAATGCCGTGCTTGGCCGCTTCCTTTTTCGCGAAAACAAAATGGTCGCTCGAAGTGAGGAGCGCCTTGCTCGGGATGCACCCGATGTTGAGACAGGTGCCGCCGAGTTCCTTGTCTTTCTCGACGATGGCGGTTTTTAAGCCGAGCTGCGCCGCGCGTATGGCCGCGACATATCCGCCGGGTCCCGAGCCGATGATAACGACATCAAACTTATCCATCTTTTATAGGTCGTATACGTCACATGTGACCTATATGCTGTCTACCGTGGCAGAGAACTTTATTCCGCCGCATGGCGGTTACGAAGAGCTGCTTTCCTTCCAGAAAGCCAGGATCGTCTATGACGGCACGGTGCGTTTTTGCCAACGCTTTCTCGATAGGCGCGACCGGACCGTGGGTCAGATGGTGCAGGCGGCGCGGTCGGGAAAGCAGAACATTCTGGAGGGTAGCAAAGCTTCAGGGACATCGAAGGAAGCTGAGATAAAGCTGGTAAACGTGGCCCGCGCGAGCCTCGAGGAGCTGCTGGAGGATTACCGGGATTTCCTGCGAGTGCGGAAGCTGGCTCTGTGGGATAAAAACAGCCGGGAAGCGCGATTCGTGCGGCGCCTGGGCAGCCGCGAGAATAAGTCGTATGAGTCCTATAGGACTTATATCGAGACGCGCCCGGCAAATATAGTGGCGAACATCCTCATCTGCCTGATTCACCAGACGAACTACCTGCTCGACCAACAGCTTCGCCAATTGGAAAAAGCCTTTCTGAAAGAGGGCGGCTTGCGCGAGCGCATGACCCGCGCCCGCCTTTCCGCAAGATCGAAAAGCTAGAAATCCAGCGGCAGCTTTTTCGGATCCTCGATGCACTGCTTGACGGTGACGAGGAACGTGACCGCTTCCTTCCCGTCGACGGCGCGATGATCGTAGCTGAGCGCGAGATACATCATCGGGCGGATGGCAACGGCATCATTGATCGCGACCGGCCGCTTAATAATCGCGTGCATCCCGAGAATGCCGCTTTGTGGCGGGTTCAGAATCGGCGTGCCCATCATGGAGCCGTAAACGCCGCCGTTCGAAATCGTGAACGTGCCTCCCTGCAAATCCTCGATCTTGATCTTTCCTTCGCGCGCTTTGGCCGCGTATTCCGCAATGTCACGCTCCACTTCCGCGAAACTTTTCTTGTCCGCATCGCGCACCACCGGCACGACCAGGCCGCGTTCCGTCCCGACCGCGACGCCGATATCGTAATAGTGATTCAGGATCATGTCGTCGCCCTCGATCCGGCTGTTGATTTGCGGCACTGCTTTCAATGCTTCGACCGTGGCTTTGATGAAGAACGACATGAACCCAAGCTTGAGCCCGTTCTTTTTCGTGAAGGCGTCCTGCGACTTGGCCCGGAGCGCTTGCACTTCGGTCATATCGCATTCGTTGAAGGTGGTGAGAATGGCGGCCGTGTGCTGAGCCATGACGAGCTGCGCCGCGATCTTGCGGCGAAGCGGCGACATTTTCTTGCGCGTGAACCGGCCGTTCTCGGATTGCACCGCCGGCTTTTCTTCCGCGCGATTTTCAGCAGCTCGCGCCGGTGCTGCGGCGGATTCCGGCGGGGCCACGCGATTTTGCGCTGCCGTGACTGCGTCGTTCTTGGTGACACGTCCGCCTTTCCCAGTGCCGCGAATTTCCTGCGGATCCAGTTTTTCCTCCGTAACAACGCGTCGAACAGCGGGCGAAAGAGCATCGGACGTTTTTTCAGATGGAGGGACGTGCTTCTGCACGTCCGCCTTCTCCCCACCCTGCGGCTTCGTCTCAGATTTTTCCGCGGGCTTCGCCTTGCTCTCCGAGCCTTCCTGAATCTCCGCGACGACCTCGCCGATCTTCACTTCGGCGCCTTCCGCGACCAGCGTTTGGAGGATGCCGTCTTTTTCCGCGACGATCTCCGTGGAAACTTTGTCGGTCTCAAGGGTAAAGAGCGGGTCCCCGGCCTTGACCTGTTCGCCCGATTTTTTGTGCCAGACGGAAACGATCCCGCTCGAGATCGATTCGCCGACCGCTGGAACTTTCACTTCGATGCTCATGAAGGCGTTACATTATGCGCAATCGATGGTCGTGGTCGAACAGAATGGTAGGGCGACGCTCTGCGGAGCCGTCGGTTTTCCCTCCATCCGCGTCGGCTCGACAGAGTCTCGCCCTACCAATTTCTTTTAGAGCGTAAACGCATCGGCAATCAACTGCGCCTGCTCGCGCTTATGCACCGCGAGCGAGCCGACGGCGGGACTCGCGCTCGCGTTGCGACCGGCATAAGTGATCTCGCGGCCGAAAAGAGCCCACAACCTCGGTTCCATGAAACTCCACCCGCCCATGTTCTGCGATTCTTCCTGGCACCAAATCAACTTCGCGCTTTTCGGGAATTGTTTGACCATCTCGCGCAATTTCATTTCCGCGAGCGGATAGAGTTGCTCGACCCGCACGATCGCGGCGTTCGCGATCTTCTCGGCCTCGCGATAATTCAGGAGGTCGTAATAGACTTTGCCCGCGCAAAGGATCACGCGTTTCATTTTTTCGGCCGGCCCCACTTCTGGCGACCCGAGAATTTCCGAGAACCCGCCGCTGGTGAAATCTTCCGTGCGCGATGACGCCTGCTCGGAACGCAGCAGGCTTTTCGGCGTCATAATGATGAGCGGCTTGACGAAATCCCGTTTCATCTGACGGCGGAGCACGTGAAAATATTGGGCGGACGTCGTCACGTTGCAGACCTGGATGTTGTCTTCCGCGCAGGCCTGGAGAAAGCGCTCGAGCCGCGCGCTGGAATGCTCCGGCCCCTGTCCTTCGTAGCCGTGCGGCAGCAACATCACGATCCCGCTCGGCCGCTGCCATTTCGATTCGGAAGGGACGATGAATTGGTCGATGATCGTCTGGGCGCCATTCGCGAAATCGCCGAACTGCGCTTCCCAAAGGCAAAGCATGTTTGGGTAATCGAGCGAGTAACCGTAATCGAACCCGAGGACCGCGGCCTCGGAGAGCAGGCTGTTGTAAATGCAGATGCGCGCCTGATCGGGCGCGAGATGGAGCAGCGGCATGTAGGGCTGCCCGGTCTTCGCATCGTAGATGAACGAGTGCCGCGTGCTGAACGTGCCGCGACGGCTGTCCTGTCCCGAAAGCCGGACCGGAATGCCTTCGAGCAACAACGATCCAAAGGCGAGCGCTTCCGCGTAATGCCATTCATAAGGTCCGCCCGCTTCGAAAACCTGACGGCGCCGATCCAGTACCGTGCGCTTAACTTTCGGGATCACCTCGAAGTCTTCCGGAACGCGCGTCAACCCGTCGACAATCTGCCGCAGCATCTCGGGACTAATCGCGGTCGGCTTGCAATCGCTCGTGTATTGCGGCTGAAAGATGGCGGTCGATTCCTTGAAGCGCGCCTTCCCGCCGGCTTGCTCTTCTTCGACCGATTTCACTTCCTGCAAAACCAGCTCGAGCCGCATCTCGAATTCCGCCTCGAGGCTCGCGGCTTCGTCTTCGCTGAGCCGGCCCGCCTCGATCAGCTCTTTTTTATAAAGCTGGGCGACCGATGGATGCGCCTCGATTGTCGCGTAGAGATTGGGTTGCGTGAACGAAGGTTCGTCGCCTTCGTTATGGCCGTAACGCCGGTAGCAATACATGTCGACGACGATGTCGCGCCCGAATTCCTGCCGGAAATCGAGCGACAACTCTGTCACAAATTTCACCGCGAGCGGGTCGTCGCCGTTCACGTGAAAGATCGGCACCTCGATCATCTTAGCGATGTCGGTGGCATACATCGAGGAGCGCGCGTCTTCCGGCAGCGTCGTGAACCCGATCTGATTGTTCACGACGACGTGGACCGTACCGCCCGTGCCGTAGCCGTGGAGCTGCGACATGTTGAGCGTCTCCGCCACGATCCCCTGTCCGGCGAAAGCGGCGTCCCCGTGAAGGAGCAGCGGCAAAACTTTCCGGCGCAATTGCGTGTCGCCGCGAATGCGCTGCCGGGCGCGCGCTTTTCCTTCCACCACCGGATCGACGGCTTCAAGATGGCTCGGATTCGCCGCGAGCCGAATTTCCACTTCCGCGCCCGACTCCAGTTTGCGGACCGTTCGATAACCCAGGTGATATTTCACGTCGCCGTCGCCCGCGACGAGGTCCGGAATGTAATTGGTGGAAAACTCCGTGAAGATAACCTGAAGCGATTTCTTGAGGAAATTCGCGAGCACGTTGAGCCGGCCGCGATGCGCCATGCCCATGCAGATTTCCTCGATGCCGACGCCCGGGCAACGCTGGAGAATCGTATCGAGAATCACCATGAGCGATTCCGCGCCCTGAAGTGAAAAGCGTTTTTGCCCAACGTACCGGGTGTGCAAAAAAACCTCGAACGTTTCCGTTTCGAGGAGCGAACGGAGCAGTGCGATTTGCGCTTCGCGCGAGGTGTCGTGCTTCGCGGGCCGTGATTCGAGCCGATGCCGGACCCAATTGCGCATGCGCGGGTTCTGGATGTGTTGAAATTCCGCGCCGATCGTGTCGGCATAGATGCGTTCGAGGAGCGCGATCATCTCGCGCAACGTCATCTTGCGGCCATCGAGAAAAAATTTCGACGAGACCTGAAGATCGAGGTCCTTCTCGCTGAAACCAAGCTCGCGCAGACTCAGGAGCGGATTTTCCGGGCGCTTTTTCGCCAGTGGATCGAGCCGCGCGATCGTATGGCCGAGCGTGCGGTAAGCGTAGACGAGTCCGTCGACCCGCGTCTGGAGCGGGCTCTCGCTGACCTCGCCCGGCGGATGCGCGACGGCCTCGGCGGCGCCATTGCGCAAATTCAAATCGCCCAGTTCGAAGCCTTCGAAGAACGCCGCCCACCCGGAATCGACCGATTCGGGATTGTCCTGCCAACGCCGGTAATTCTCCTCGAGAAGATCGAGGTTGACGCGGGTGGCGAAAGAGGGACGCATGGCGGATCAATCTGCAAGGCATCCGCAGGCACGGCAAGTTGACAGTGCCGATGCTGTTCCGTTACTTGCACCGCAGATGACCGCGGAAGAGATCTACGAATCGGTTACGAATGGGGGTGCGAGCGATTTCGCGCAGGTCGCCGCCATCCTGGAGTGTCATGGTCCCTGGTGTTTGATCGGCGGTCTGGCGGTGAATTGCTACGTGGAACCTGTTTACACCCTCGATGCAGACATCGTGGTGGTCGCGCAATCTCTACCCGCAATCCGAGACGAGCTGGCCGCTGCCGGTTTTCGACTCGAACAGTTCGCGCATTCGCTCAATGCAAAAAAAGCGCCGGGCAAATTGAACATCCGGTTCACGCAGGACGAACGTTACCAAAGTTTCATTGGGCGGGCGAAGCGGCGGGAAGTTCTCGGCCTGTCTGTTCCAGTAGCCGACTTGAAAGACATCGTTCAAGGAAAAGTGTGGGCGTGGAGCGACCAGCAAGGCCGATTGAGCAAGCGAAAGAAAGATGAACTCGATCTCATTCGCATCGCTGAAGCCTTCCCCCAATTGCGCAGTCTGATTCCCAATGAAATCGTCGCGCAGCTAGGAAACGGTGAAACGTGAAAGTAGGATCCATGAATCTGGGTAGCGCACGCGTCTCGCGTGCTGGTTTCGGCGTCACGCCGAAACGAACTTCCTTCCCTGGAGGTCCGAGTGCGCGAAAAGTTCGCGATGGCGAGACACCATCGCCAGCACGCGAGACGCGTGCGCTACCCGGAAAATTCCGGACCTGGGTCGTTGGACTGACGCTGGCTTGTTCGTTGTTAGGTGTCCGGTTGTCATTCGCCCAGGCGGATCCTGCCTCCGAGCCGGCGGTCCAGGCGATCGCGAAGGTTTTGCCGGCGGTTGTGAACATCAATGCCGAGCGCGTGGTAAAACGCCGGATCCACGATCCGTTCGAGGATTTCGCGGCGCAATACTTTGGCAACTACCGCACCCGGCCGCGCGAAATTCGCCAGACGCTCCAAAGTCTCGGCTCTGGATTCATCGTCGATCCCGCCGGTTACATCGTGACGAACGAGCACGTGGTGCAGCGCGCCGCCGATCTGAAAATCGAAGTCACGATGAATGACGGGAAAACTTACCAGGCCCACTACATCACGGGTGACGCCAAGAAGGACCTCGCCTTCATCAAGATCGACGCCAAGGCGGATTTTCCGTTTATCAATCTCGATAATCTCTCGCCGAACTTGCTGGGACAGACGGTGCTCGTGGTCGGCAATGCGCTCGGCTATGGCAGTTCGATCAGCCGCGGCGTTCTGAGCGGCACGAAACGCGACATCAGCATCGATGAATTCGAATACAAGGACCTGCTCCAAACCGACGCGGCGATCAATCCGGGAAACAGCGGCGGCCCCGTGATCGATCTGTCCGGAAAACTCGTCGGCGTCAGCTCCGCGAAGATGGCGTTTACGCCGCAAGGCGTGCCGACCCAGGGATTGGGTTTTGCGATTCCCGCCGAAACGGTCCGCACTGCCGTGACTCAGTTCAAACAAACTGCGCAGAATCAGCCGCCGCCGAAAACCAAGCCGGACGAAAATGAAAACTCCGCCTCGAATGCCGGGCGTCTTTTCGGAATGCAGCTCCAGAATCTCACGCCCGATCTGACGGACGCGCTCGGATACGCGCCGGGCAAAGGCGTTCTCGTCAGCGCGGTGGATCCCGACGGGCCTGCCGATCGCGCCGGAATCGAGCGCGGCCTCGTGATTTATCGCGTGGGCAAATACAACGTCACGTCGGTCAAACAGGTGGAAAGTTTGCTGGCGCGCGCGAGTCCGGGAACCGTCGTCGATTTCACTGTGGGCGTCGTCCGCGCGAACGGCCAGGGCCAACGAGTCGAGACGGTGCCGTTGACGGCGCGTTGAAATCGTCAACAATCTCGCAACGCAATCGCGTTTCAGTTGTCTGACAAAACTACCGCTGCATGATCAAAGTCGAAAATCTGACCAAACGTTACGCCGGCCAGACCGCCATCCAGGACCTGAACTTCGAGGTCGGCAAAGGCGAGATCATGGGATTTCTCGGCCCGAACGGCGCCGGCAAGAGCACGACGATGCGGATTCTCTCCAGCTTCATGCCGCCCACTTCCGGGCGCGCCTCGATCGCGGGCTTCGACATTTTCGAGCAATCGCTCCAGGCCCGGGCGCATCTCGGTTATATGCCGGAGAATGTCCCGCTCTACAACGACATGCGGGTCACGGAGTACCTCGATTACCGGGCGGCCTTGAAAGACGTGCCGCATCGCCGGATCGCGGAGCGTGTCGGCGACGTGAAGGAACTCTGCGGCCTGAAAGAGGTGGAGAAAAAATTGATCGGCGCGCTTTCGAAAGGTTACCGGCAGCGCGTGGGCCTGGCGGACGCGCTCGTGCACGAACCCGATCTGCTCATTCTCGACGAGCCGACGATCGGCCTCGATCCGAACCAAATTCGCCAGGTGCGCGACCTGATCAAGAATCTCGGCAAACAACACACGATCCTGCTTTCCACCCACATCCTGCCGGAAGTCGAGATGACGTGCAGCCGGGTGATCATCATCAACAAAGGCCGGATCGAAGCGTGCGATACGCCGGAAAATCTGCTCGGCCAAATTCGAACCGCGGGTGGGGTGATCCTGGAAGCGAAAGTCGGTTCGGACGACGGCGCCGAAGAGCTGCGGAAAATTCACGGCGTGCGCGATGTGACCGCGTCGACCGATGGCGAGTGGGAGATTTTTGCGTTACGCGTGGAAGCCAACACCGATGTGCGCGAGGAAGTTTTCCGGCTGGCGACGGCGCGGCGGTGGACCGTGCGGGAGCTGTCGCAGCGCAAGGCGACGCTCGAAGATGTTTTCGTGGAGATCACGCACCCGGACGCCGAGTGAATGAAG
>Ga0209118_1000779_pt1 | contig 16173 bp, 15 predicted proteins | sample BlaSpr_A8_Ref_M1_FD_187988 | JGI IMG/M metagenome (GOLD analysis project Ga0209118, IMG submission 187988) | Forest soil microbial communities from Thunder Bay, Ontario, Canada - Black Spruce, Ontario site 2_A8_Ref_M1 (SPAdes) (version 2) | ecosystem: Environmental > Terrestrial > Soil > Boreal...
TGGGAGCCGCAGGTCGCCGTGTTTGCAACACGATTTCGCGTGTTGCGATACGACAGCCGCGGCCACGGGCGGTCAGAAGTTACGCCGGGACCGTACACCATCGAGCGGCTGGCGCGCGATGTCGTTGCGCTGCAGGACGAGCTCAAAATCAATCGCGCGCACTTCTGCGGCCTGTCGATGGGTGGCATGGCCGGCATGTGGCTGGGTGTCCATGCGCCGCAACGCATCGACAGGCTGGTGCTGTGCAACACCGCGCCGCGAATCGGCTCTGCCGAGCGATGGAATGCGCGCATCGACGCAGTCAACAGAGGTGGCGTCAGCGACATCGCCGATGCGCTCATGGAGGTCTGGTTTACGCCGAGATTCCGCGACGCCGCCGCGGACACCGTGCAGCGAATGCGCGCCATGCTCATCGCAAGCTCCGCAGAGGGATATGTCGCGTCGTGCGCGGCGGTGCGCGACATGGATCAGTGGGCGACCCTGTCGCGAATAGACCGGCCGACGCTGATCGTTACCGGCGCCCACGATGCGTCGACGCCGCCCGCGGAGGGCAGACGCATGGCCGAGGTCATAGCGGGCGCGGAGCATGTGGAACTCGACGCGGCGCATATCTCGAATGTCGAAGCGGCAAGTCGTTTCACCGCCGAGGTGCTGGCGTTTCTTGATCGTTGAGGAGCGGGACCATGGAAGAGCGCGAGCGGTACTCGAATGGATTGGAGGTGCGTCGGGCGGTGCTCGGTGACGCCCATGTCGATCGGGCGCTGGCCCGCGGCAACACCTTTAACCAGGAATTCCAGGAACTGATCACGCGCTATGCCTGGGGCGAGATATGGACCCGCCCGGGCCTGCCGCGGCACACCCGCAGCCTGATCACGGTGGCGATGATGGTGGCGTTGAACCGGCCCGACGAATTCCGGCTGCACGTCCGCGCCGCATTCAACAACGGTGTCACTCGCGACCAGATCAAGGAAGTGTTGCTGCAATCGGCGATTTACTGCGGCGTGCCGGCAGCCAATAGCGCCTTCCATCTAGCCGAGGAAGTCTTCGCGCAGCTCGACAAGCCTGCGCCCTAGCCAGGGCCAAGGTCGCAATGAGGTCCATGCGCACGCAGCTCGGGATCATCGGCGCCGGGCCGGCCGGCTTGCTGCTCGCTCATCTGCTGCAACGGCAGGGGATCGAATCGGCGGTGATCGAGAATCGTGCTCGCGACTATGTCGAGCATCGCGTTCGGGCAGGCGTGCTGGAACAGGGCAGCGTCGATTTGTTGAACGATTCCGGTGTCGGCGCGCGGCTGCAGCGCGAGGGCCTGGTTCACCACGGGATCGAGCTTCGCTTCGGCGGCCAGGGCCATCGCATCGACATGACCGCCCTGACCGGTGGCCGCTGCATCACGGTCTACGGGCAACAGGAGGTCGTCAAGGACCTGATCCGCGCGCGCATCGACGCCGGTCGCGAGATCATGTTCGAGGTCAGCGATGTCAGAGTCGCCGACATCGACTCGAGCAAGCCAAAGGTCACGTTCGTTCGAGACGGCGAGAAGAACGAGCTCGTGTGCGACATCATCGCCGGCTGCGACGGTTTTCACGGCGCGTGCCGGCCATCGATTCCCGCCGGCGTGCTCTCCACGTTCGAGCGCACGTATCCGTTCGCATGGCTCGGCATCCTGGCCGCTGCGCCGCCCACCCATGACGAGCTGATCTACGCCTACCATCAACGCGGATTCGCGCTCTATAGCATGCGCTCGCCGGAAGTCACGCGGCTGTATCTGCAGGTCGCGCCCGAAGAGGATATCGGCAACTGGCCGGACGAACGGATATGGGAGGATTTGCATACCCGGCTCGAAACCGACGACGGGTGGAAGCTCCGCGAGGGGGCGATCACCGAAAAAGGCATCACCGGTATGCGCAGCTTCGTCGTCGAGCCCATGCAATATGGGCGGATGTTCCTGGCCGGCGACGCTGCGCATATCGTCCCCCCGACCGGCGCCAAAGGCATGAACCTGGCGCTGGCCGACGTGCGCGTTCTGGCGCAGGCGGCGACGGCGTATTTCAAGACCGGAAAAAGCGAGCTGCTCGACGCCTACTCGGCCACCTGCCTGAAGCGTGTCTGGCGGGCAGAGCACTTTTCGTGGTGGATGACGTCGATGCTGCACCGCTTCCCGAGCGACGACGTATTCCAGCAGCGCCTGCAGCGCTCGCAGCTCGAGTACGTCGTCGGATCCACCGCCGCGGCGGCATCGCTGGCGGAGAATTACGTCGGCCTTCCGTTTTCCTAAAGCGTTTGGCGTTGGCGGCGAAGGCAGGGTTTCGCAGTCAGGTTAAGATGAGGTTTAGCAGCCATGGTCGAAAAAAGGAGCATCAAAATGCAGTTCCAGAGCTGGATCAAACGCGCAATTATCGGGGCGGCAATGGTAGGCGCCGCCGGGACCCTGCAGGCACAGGGCGTGGTCAAGCTCGGTCTCGTCGCCGAATTCTCGGGGCCCTTTGCCCAGTACGGACAGCAGATACTCGGCGGCATGAAGGCGTACATGAAGCAGAACGGGGACACCGTCGCCGGCAAGAAAATCGAGATCGTGCAAAAAGACACGACCGGGCCCGCGCCGGATGTCGCCAAGCGCCTCGCGCAGGAGCTGGTGACGCGCGACAACGTCGACTTCCTCGTCGGCTTCGGCCTGACGCCGAATGCGCTTGCGGTCGCGCCCGTCGCTACCGAAGCGAAAAAGCCGATGATCATCATGAATGCGGCGACGTCGATCATCACCACCAAATCGCCGTATATCGTGCGGGTGTCGATGACGCTGCCGCAGATCACGCAGCCGATGGCGCAATGGGCGGCGAAGAACGGCATCAAGAAGGTCTACACCGTGGTCGCCGACTACGGTCCGGGACTGGACGCGGAGGCGGCGTTCAGCAAAGCGTTCAAGGCAGCCGGCGGGGAGATGGTCGGCAGCGTGCACACTCCGCTGCAGAATCCCGACTTCGCGCCGTTCGTCCAGCGCGTCAAGGATGCCAAGCCCGAAGCGGTGTTCCTATTTCTGCCTGCGGGCGAGCAGGGCATCGCGTTCATGAAAGCGTACAAGGAGCGCGGTCTCGCCGACGCGGGTATCAAATTGATCGCCACCGGCGACATCACCGATGACGGCGTGCTGGACGCGATGGGCGACCCGACGCTGGGTCTTGTCACCAGCTTTCACTACTCCGCATCGCACAATTCGCCGGAGAACACGGCGTTCAAGAAAGCCTATGCCGAGGCCAATGGCACTACGCTGCGTCCCAATTTCATGGCCGCGGCGGGGTATGACGGCATGGCGGCAATCTACGAAGCGCTGAGGAAGACGAACGGCTCGACCGACGGCGACAAGATCATGGCGGCACTCAAAGGCATGAAGCTCGCCAGTCCGCGCGGCGCGATCATGATCGATCCGGAAACGCGCGACGTCGTGCAGACGGTTTACATCCGCAAGGTCGAGAAGACCGGCGGCGGCCTGTACAACATGGAATTCGACAAGTTTCCCGACCAGAAGGATCCGGGCAAATAGGCGCGTGAGCGATTCACGGTTTGCATCAGGGGCGCCAGATCTACCCGGCGCCCCATACCTCTTTCGCAGTCTCGACGACCAGGCGCAACTTCGCTGCCTGCGCCTCGCGCGCGATCTCATTACCATGCACGGTGCTCGAAAAGCCGCACTGCGGCGACAGACAGAGCTGGTCAAGCGGCAGCACCTTCGCGGCTTGGTCGATTTTTCGCTTCAACGCGTCTTTGGACTCGAGCTCGCCAAGCTTGGTCGTGACCAGCCCCAGAACCACGGTCTTCCCCGCAGGCACGAAGCGCAGCGGCGAAAAATCGCCGGAGCGGGCATCGTCGTATTCGAGGAAATACCCATCAACCTTGAGCTCGTTGAAGAGGACCTCGGCCACCGGCTCGTATCCGCCCTCGGCCACCCACGCGCTCTTGAAGTTGCCTCGGCACAGGTGAATGCAGAACGTCATGCCGGGTGGGCGTTCCGCGATCGCCGCGTTGATCAAACGCGCATAGCGGCGCGGCAGCTCGTCCGGGTCGTCGCCACGCTGCCTTGCACCTTCGCGCATCTTGGCGTCGCAGAGATAGGCGAGGTTGGTATCGTCAAGTTGCAGGTAGGTGCATCCCGCCGCGGCGAGCGCGTGGATCTCGGCGCGGTACGCGCTCGCAACGTCGGCGAAAAACTGCTCCAGGTCGGGATACGCTTCGCGGCTGATCGCTTCGCGTCCACCACGGAAGTGCAGCATGGTCGGCGACGGTATAGTGACTTTCGGCGTACGCTGGGTCACCGACCGCAGAAAATTGAAGTCGTCCACCTGAATCGGCTTGACGTGACGCACCGGCGCCGTGATGTGCATGACCGGCGGCGCGAAATCGACGCTGCCGCTGGCGCTGTGGAAGCTGACGGCGATGCCACCCTTGGTCTCGATGCCGGAAAGCTGCTCCAGAAAATCGATGTGGAAGTAGGTCCGCCGGAATTCGCCGTCGGTAATGCCCTCGAGGCCGAGACCTTCCTGAAAGCGGACGATGTCGCGAATGGACGCGTCTTCCGCCTCGCGCAGTTGCGTCCGCGAAATCTCGCCCTTGCGGTTTCGCTCGCGCGCATCGAGCAACGCAGCGGGGCGCAGAAAACTGCCGACATGGTCGGCGCGAAAGGGAGGTTTGGTGCGAGCGCTCATGCGTGTGCCTCCTCGAAGCTGATACCGCCGCGCGGCGGCCAGCATGCATGGCGCGCGGCAAAGCCGAGCGGTTATGATGCCTCGGATGGGAAGGTTTGGGAATGTGCGCGGCGAGTCGTGCGTGACGGCGTCGTTCGACGACGGCATCTCGAGAACCACGCCATGATGATTCGATCGCCACGTCCGAAGGAGCGACGATGCTGGGCAATCTGATCGGCGTCCTGTTCGACGGCATTGCCTACGGCAGCCTGCTATTCATCATCAGCATCGGCCTGTCGGTGACCATGGGCCTCATGAATTTCGTCAATCTCGCCCACGGCGCGTTCGCCATGCTCGGCGGCTATGCGTGCGTGATTGCCATGACCCGGCTGGGGCTTCCATTTCTGGCCTCGCTGCCGGTGGCGTTCGTCGTTTCCGCGGTGGCCGGCGTCGTCCTCGAGCGCCTGCTCTATCGCCGTCTCTACCGCGCCACGCATCTCGATCAGGTCCTGTTCAGCATCGGCCTCATCTTCATGGCTATCGCTGGCGCGACGTGGCTCTTCGGCTCGCAACAGCAGCCGGTTCGGCTGCCGGATTTTCTGCGTGGACAAGTGCGCGTGCTGGGGCTGGACTTTGGCGCCTATCGGCTGTTCCTCATCGTGGTCGTGGTGGCAATCACACTTGCGCTTACTTGGCTGATCGAGCGCACGCGCTTTGGGGCGGAAGTACGTGCGTCGGTCGACAATCAGCAGGCGTCGGTCGGCCTCGGCATCAACGTCGAGCGCGTTTTCAGTCTTACCTTCGCGCTCGGCTCGGGTCTGGCGGGGTTGGGCGGGGGCCTCGGCATCGACGTGCTCGGGCTGGACCCGACCTTCCCGCTCAAGTACATGGTGTATTTTCTGCTGGTTGTCGCCGTGGGTGGCGCCGGAACGATCAAGGGGCCGCTTTTCGCGGCGCTGATTCTTGGCGTATTCGATGTCGCCGGCAAGTATTACGTGCCGCAACTGGGCTCGTTCGTGATCTATGTGGTGATGGTCGCGATGCTGCTGGTGTTCCCCAGAGGGCTCGTCGGGCGCCGCGCATGAAAATCGTCGCCGGACTTCCAACGCGCAAATGGAGCAGATTCGAAATTGGCTTCTGGCTGCTCCCCCTGATCGCGTTCTTCGTGTTTCCCAAGTATCTGACGCTAGGAAGCCAGATTCTCATCGCCGGGCTGTTCGCGCTGTCGCTTGATCTGATCCTGGGCTATGCGCGCATTATTTCGCTCGGCCACGCCGCGTATTTCGGCGTCGGCGCCTATACCGCCGGCTTGCTGGCCAAGTACGGCTGGGGCGAGCCGATCAGCGGTCTCGTCGTGGCAGCGACCGTTGCCGCCACTGTCGGCCTGATTACCAGCTTCCTCGTCGTTCGCGGCCAGGATCTCACCCGATTGATGGTGACGCTGGGGATCGGCTTGATGTTGTTCGAAGCGGCCAATCAGGCCTCGTCGATCACCGGAGGCGTCGACGGGCTTTCGGGCGTCGAGATGCGACCGATTTTCGGCGTGTTTGCATTCGGCATGGACGGCAGGACCGCATACGTCTATAGCCTTGCGGTACTGTTCATCGTTTTCTGCTTCGCCCGAACGCTGGTCCGCTCGCCGTTCGGTTTGAGCCTGCGCGGCATCCGCGAGGGCGAAAAGCGCATGCCTGCGATCGGCGTGTCGGTGCCACGCAAGCTGATTGTCATCTATACGGTCGGCGCCGGCATCGCCGGCATTGCCGGCGCGTTGCTGGCACAGACCACGCAGTTCGTCGGCATCGACACGCTCGGCTTCCCGCGCTCGGCGGAGCTGATGATCATGCTGGTTTTGGGCGGTACCGGATATCTTTACGGCGCGCTTGTCGGTGCGGCGGTGTTCATGGTCCTGCAGGACTATCTGGCGAACTTGAGCGCGGTGTACTGGCAGTTCTGGCTCGGGCTCTTACTGGTGGCGATCGTGATGTTCGCGCGTGGCGGCTTGATGGGAGGCGCGATCGCGTTGCACCGTCGCTGGCTCCGGAGCCGCACATGACGCACGCCTTGCGCACGGAAGGCTTGAGCAAATCGTTCGGCGCGTTCAAGGCCAATTCCAACATCACGCTCGCGTTCGATGCCGGCGCCCGGCACGCCATTATCGGTCCGAACGGCGCGGGCAAGACGACCTTGATCAACTTGCTCACGGGCGTGTTCCGGCCGACCGCGGGCGACGTCTTCCTCGACGAGGAAAAGGTGAGCGGCCTGGCGCAGCACCAACGCGTCAAGCGTGGCATGACGCGCACCTTTCAGATCAATACGCTGTTTCCCGGATTGACGGTGCTGGAGTCGATTACGCTGGCGTGTTGCGAGCGCGCCGGTGCAGGAGCGGTCTGGTGGCGCACGGCGGCGACGGCAACGACGCAAATCGACGAGGCGCGGGAGATCCTCGCCCGATTGCGTCTCGAGGGCGATGCCGGCATCGAGACACGCAATCTTCCCTATGGCAAGCAACGTCTGCTGGAAATTGCGCTGGCGCTCGCGACCCGGCCGAAGGTGCTGCTGCTCGACGAGCCCGCCGCGGGCATTCCGTCCTCGGAGAGCGCCGAGCTGTTCGCGGTCATCGCCGCGCTTCCCAGGGACGTCTCGATCATCTTCATCGAGCACGACATGAACCTGGTATTCAAGTTCGCCGAGAAGATTACCGTGCTCGTCGGCGGTGCGGTGCTGGTAGAAGGCGCGCCGGATGAGATCGCCCGCGACAAGCGGGTGCGCGAGGTATATCTCGGCGAGGCGGTCCATGGCTAAGCTTCTCTCCGCGGAGCGCCTGACCGCCGGCTACGGCGACTCCATCGTGCTCGAAGACGTTTCGTTCGAGGTCGACGCCGGAGGCAGCCTCGCGCTACTCGGCCGCAATGGGGTCGGGAAGACGACACTGCTGCTGACATTGATGGGTCTCACGCGCCTCAAGAGCGGGAGCCTGGCGTGGGAAGGCGCGAACATCGTGCGCTTGCCGACGTTCCGTCGCGCTCAAGCCGGATTGGGGTGGGTCCCGCAGGAGCGCTTCATGTTTCCCTCGCTCACCGTCGAGGAACACTTGAGCGTCGTTGCGCGACCGGGGCCATGGAGCATCGCCCGCGTCTATCAATATTTTCCGAAGCTCGAGGAGCGCAAGCTCAATCTCGGCAATCAGCTTTCCGGCGGCGAGCAGCAGATGCTGGCCATCGCACGTGCGCTCATGACCAACCCCAAGCTCCTGCTCCTCGACGAGCCGATGGAAGGGCTGGCGCCGATCATCGTCCAGGAGCTTCTGAAAGTCATCGGCGAGCTGGTGCGCGCGGGAGAATTTGCAGTCATTGTCGTCGAGCAGCACGCGAGGCTTGCGCTCACGCTCACGCGCGAGGCGATCGTGCTCGATCGCGGGCAGGTGGTTCACCGCTCGGCGAGCGAGGAGCTGTTGAAGCATCCTGAAACGCTCGATCGGCTGGTCGCAGTCGCCTGATCGCGATGCAATTTCTTCTCAGGGCGCTGACACGCGTGCCCTTGTCGCTGCTCTACGCGTTTGGCGCATTGATGTATTTCGTGGCCTTTTATATCATGCGTTGGCGGCGCGATCGCGCGGAGCACGATGTCGCCAACGCATTTCCGGAAAAAGACCGGGCCGAGCGCGCCGCGATCGTCCGCCGCGCCTACCGCAATCTGGCGGATACGCTGATGGAAACATTTTGGGGCTTTGGCGCAAGCGCCGAGGCGATCAAAAAGCGGGTCACTTTTGAAAATCCGGAGCTCGTGACCGCCTGCTTCGACGCCGAACGTTCGGTGATACTCCTGACCGCGCATTACGGAAACTGGGAATGGCTGTCGCTCGCGGCGGGGGCTCATTTCGACATGACCATCGATGTCGTGTATCAACCACAGCGCGTCGCCGCCTTCGATGACTTCCTGCGCGAGGCGCGCGCACGCTTTGGCAGCAGGTTCATTCCGCGCAAAGAATTCATCTTCGACTTGATGAGTCGCGCGGACAAGGCGCGCACCTATGCTCTGATCGCCGATCAAACGCCGAAAGAGAAAGATCCGAAACAGTGGACGCACTTTTTGAATCAGGAAACCGCATTCTTTACAGGAGCCGGCAAGATCGCGCAGTTTCTCGATGCAACCGTGCTCTACGTGTCGATGCGGCGTTTGCGGCGAGGTTACTACTCGGTGCGTCTATCGGAGATCGGGGCGCCGCCGTACGACCAGGGTGCCGATACGCTGATTGTCGAACGCTATGCCCGATGTCTCGAGCAGGACATCCGCGACAGTCCGGCGGATTGGCTGTGGTTGCAAAAGAAGTGGAAGTACGCCAAGGCGGCGGCCACCTGACGCGCGCTGGCGCTTGGTCTATGTGCTCTCTTTTGCTACGGCTGACGCCAGATGGCCAAGGTTGCGATCAAGTCGGGCGGGGTGGCGGCGACGACGAGCTGCCACGCTGCGGGTGCGTAGGGCGCGGGGCCGGCTACCAGGCGCGGGCCGCCGTCGAGCGTGACGTCCATGTGCCGAAACGGCGCCGACAACGCGTCGCCGGTTGCCTTGCTCATCGCTTCCTTGCAGGTCCATAGCCGGAGGAACCGCTGGCGGCGGACGTCCGCCGCCAGCGGTGCGATCTCGGCGCGCTCGCGCTCGGTCAAAAATTTCCGCGCAAGCCCATCGGCGTTGACCCTGCGCTCCCGGCGCTCGACGTCGATACCGATGCGCGTTCCGTCTCGGATGCCGGTGGCGATCGCGATGAGCGCAGTGTCACCGGTATGGGAAACGTTGAAATCGACTGCATGGTCTCCCTCAAGCTCAGGTCGGCCGCGAACACCGCGCCGCAGTCGAACCGCGGAAGGATCGAGTCCGAGCGCACCGCCTAACAATAATCGCAGCGTCGCACGACCCGCGATCCAGCGCCGGCGCAAGAGGGCGGTTCCGAATCGCCCAGCGCGTGCCCGTTCCTGCGCCGAGAGCGAAGCTGAAAGGGCCGCAACGTCGGCGGAGACGCGATCGAGGTGGCACAACCAAAGGGCAACCGCCGGCGCCGGCGCAGTTAGTGGGAGCACATCCGGCTCTCCCGTCGCATGGGGCAAGGATCCACTGGCGGCGGCTACGATAGGATCGGCGTGGCTCATGCTCGAGGTATGCCGCGAATGAGCGGCAGCGGTACGCAGTTTATGGGGCAAGGGTGGCGCTCCGGATCGGACGGGGCGTGCAAAGCGTACTAATTCGACTTCAGCCTGATCCGCATCACCTTCTTGTCGTATTCGGCTTCGGTCGCCATGGTGATCTCCTTGCCCTCGGCGGCAAACACGCGGCCACCGCTGTGACGGCACGCGTTTCGCTCGTACTGGCAGGGGCCCATTTCGGGGTGCTTGAGGCAAAGGCCAGCCACTTTCGGCGAAAATTCGATGACCGTCTGCTGCCGTTGGCCGGCGGCTTCGGTGACGCACACGTATTGCGCGTTGGGCGGCAGCACGATTGCGGGCGCAGGAGCGGGAACCAGGACCCCGGGCGGCGCCTCGGGCGGCGGGGGTATCGGCGTTTCGGGAAGCGGACGCCGGATAACCGGAGCATTCGCCCGATCCCCGGGCGGCGTCACCGGCAAGGGTGCTTTGGCCGTCTCTTGTGCGCAGCCCCCGATGAGAAGCAGCATGACCCCACCAAGAAAGGCGGCGCTCGCTGTGGGCGTGTGCCGCGGGGAGCGGCTCGACGGCAGCTGCGACGGCCCGTATGACGGTGTTTGGCCGCGGAGCTTTTTCGCCATGTGAAGCCTCCCGTCGCTGCGGATCGAGCCTGCCCGTCGTCGGCGAGGCCCCATGTTGTGGCGCTCCACCCATAGGCAGCAACTTCGGTGTCCGGGTTCCCGTCCTTCCCCGGCACGCGGACGGGTTGGCCCGCCGAAATCGCGCCATTCGGAGCCGACGTCGATCCGTGCACCTGGCGGCCCGACGCGCAATTCGCGGGAAGTGCGCCAACCCCCTTCAAATCCGCCCGGATTTTAGCTATAATGCAGACGGTGGTAAAGATAAGAAATGGGCTCGACAGCCCATTTTTTTTTGCTTTTCAGGTTTTGGAGTTTGACGCACAAAGCGTGAATCTGGGCGAGATACTGGAGTTTACCGTGCCTCCTCTGGGCTATGAGCTGGTCGATTGGGACCAGTCGCCAAGGAGCGGACTGGTGCGCGTCTTCATCGACAAGCCGCAAGGGGTCGATGTCGAGGATTGCGCCAGGGTTTCGACTCACCTCACGCACTTGTTCGCGGTCGAGAATATTCTTTATGAACGCCTGGAAGTCTCCTCCCCCGGCCTCGACCGTGCGCTCAAGAAAGCAGCGGATTTCGCTCGCTTCGCGGGCGAGGAAGTGAAGCTGACGCTACGCGAGAGCGTCGACAATGCCAGGCGAATGAAGGGCGTGCTGCGTGGCCTGGACGGCGACGCGGTTGTCGTGGAAACAGAAACGGGCAGACGCGCAATTCCCCTTGCCAACATCGACAAGGCGCGGCTGGTGCCGAAGATAGAGTGGAGAAGCACAAAATGAAAAAACGCGCGAGCGGTGCCGAGGAAAAGGTGGCTAAAGTGAAGGGGAAACAACCCGTGCCCGCTCCCGATGATAAAGCGGAGAAGCACAGGATGAATCGCGAGCTGCTGTTGCTCGTCGACGCGCTGGCGCGCGAGAAGAACGTCCCCAAGGACATCGTCTTTACGGCGCTGGAGTCGGCGCTCGCGTCCGCCACCAAGAAGCGCTTTACGCAGGACATCGACGCGAGGGTGTCGATCGATCGCGAGACCGGCGATTACGAGTCGTTTCGCCGCTGGACCGTTGTGCCCGATGAGGAGCACGAGGAGCCGGCGCACCAGATTGCGATCACCGACGCTGCCGAGCGCGATCCCGAGTTGGAGATCGGCGACGTGGTCGAGGAGCCGCTGGAGCCGGTGGATTTCGGTCGCATCGGCGCGCAGGCGGCAAAGCAGGTCATCGTGCAGAAGATTCGCGATGCCGAGCGGGAGCAGATCCTCAACGATTTTCTCGAGCGCAAGGACAACCTGCTGACCGGGACCGTCAAGCGCATCGAGCGCGGCAACGTGATCATCGAGTCGGGTCGCATCGAGGGCATGATCGCGCGCGACCAGATCATCCCGAAGGAGAATCTGCGGGTAGGCGATCGCATTCGCGCCTACGTGATCAAGATCGAGCCGCAGGCACGCGGCCCGCAGCTGATGCTGTCGCGCATCACGCCGGACCTGCTGGTCCGTCTGTTCGAGCTTGAGGTTCCCGAAATCGAAGAGGGCCTGATCGAGATCAAGGCCGCCGCCCGGGACCCCGGCGTGCGCGCGAAGATCGCGGTCAAGTCGAACGATCCGCGGCTCGATCCGCAGGGAACGTGTATTGGCATGCGCGGCTCGCGCGTGACCGCGGTCACCAACGAGCTTGCCGGCGAGCGCGTCGACATCGTTCTGTTCTCAGAGGATCCCGCGAAGCTGGTGATCAACGCGCTCGCGCCGGCCGAGATCTCGAGCATCGTGGTCGATGAGGAGCGGCACAGCATGGATGTCGTCGTCGACGAAGAGAATCTGGCGATGGCGATCGGCCGCAGCGGCCAGAACGTTCGCCTCGCTTCCGAGCTGACGGGTTGGGAGATCAACCTGATGGGCGTCGAGGAATCGCAGCAAAAGCAGCAGCAGGAAAGCGAAAAGATCCGCGCGCTTTACATCGACAAGCTCGACGTCGACCAGGAAGTGGCCGACATCCTGATCCAGGAAGGCTTTTCGACGCTGGAGGAAATCGCCTACGTACCGTTGAACGAAATGCTGGAAATCGATGCCTTCGACGAGGACACTGTCAACGAGCTGCGCAGCCGTGCCCGCAACGCGCTTCTGACCGAGGCCATCGTGCGCGAGGAGTCGGTCGAGAACGTAGCCGAGGATCTTCTCGGTCTGGAGGGGATGGATTCCGAAACCGCGGGATTGCTCGCCGAAAAGGGCATTACCAACCGCGATGCGCTGGCGGACCTCGCAGTCGACGAGCTCGTCGAGCTGACGGCGATTCCCGCTGAGCGCGCGCAGGATTTGATCATGAAGGCGCGCGCGCACTGGTTTGAAGATGCGGAGCACGCGGAGTAGGCGGCTTGGGTACCTCAGGTAACTTGAGGCAACTACGCGCCAGCACCGCAGGAGAGACACGATGGCTTTGACGACGATAGAGCAATTCGCGACCGAAATGAAAATGCCCTCGGGCGCGCTGCTGGAGCAGCTCGCCGCCGCGGGCGTTGCCGGCAAGAAGCAGGGCGACAAGCTCTCCGAGCAGGACAAGACTCGTCTGCTGGACTATTTGCGCAAGCAGCACGGCGGCCTGGAAGCGAAGAAAAAGATCACCCTCACCCGCAAATCGACCACCGAAATCAAGGCCGCCGACAGCGCCGGACGTGCGCGCACGATCCAGGTCGAGGTGCGCAAGAAGCGCGTTTTCGTCAAGCGTGACGGCGCCGATGCCGCGCCCGCAGCCGAGGAAGCGGCGCCGGCGCAGCCGGTGATTACCGCGGCCGAAATCGCGGCGCGCGAGGAAGAGTCGCGCAAGGCGGCGGTGCTGATGGCGAAGCAGCAGGAAGACGCGCAGCAAAAGCAGGAACAGGCGAAAACTCGCAAGACGAAAAAAGAAAAAGACGCCGAGGAGGCCGCGGCCAAGATAACGGCGAAGGCAACCGAGGAAGCGGCTGCCGCGGCAAAAGCTGCGGAAGCTGTCGCTCCCGTCGCCGAAGCTAAGCCCGCCGTGAAGGCGAAAGAGGGCACGCTGCACAAGCCCGTCTCGAAGCCGGGCGCCAAGAAGGACAAAACCTCGCGGAAGCCCTCCGCGACTGCATTTCAGGAAGAGGCCGCGCGTCGGCGCGCCCTTAAACTTCGCGGCGGCGACGTCACCGGCGGGGCAGGTTGGAAGCAGCCGAAGAGCGGCAAGCAGCGTCACGAGGACGGCGAGGAGCACGACGAAGCCGAGCAGGCTGCCGCGCCGGAGCCGGTCGTCCGCGAAATCTCGGTGCCGGAGACGATCACCGTGGCCGACCTCGCACGAAAAATGTCGGTGAAGGCCGCGGAAATCATCAAGACCATGATGAAGCTGGGCACGATGGTCACGATCAATCAGAGCATCGATCAGGAAACGGCGATGATCATTGTCGAGGAAATGGGTCACAAGGCGATTGCCGCCAAGCTCGACGACCCGGATTCCTTGCTTGCCGAAAGCGCCCAGGCAACTTCCGCGGTGGCGCTGCCGCGTCCTCCGGTGGTGACGGTCATGGGGCACGTCGACCATGGCAAGACGTCGCTGCTCGACACCATTCGTCGCACCCGTGTGGCGAGCGGCGAAGCCGGCGGCATCACTCAGCACATCGGCGCGTACCACGTCGAGACGGCGAAGGGTGTGATCACGTTTCTGGACACACCCGGCCACGAGGCGTTTACCGCCATGCGTGCCCGCGGCGCCAAGGTGACCGATATCGTGGTGCTGGTCGTCGCCGCCGACGACGGCGTGATGCCGCAGACGAAAGAGGCCATCGCGCACGCCAAGGCCGGCAATGTTCCGATCGTTGTCGCCATCAACAAGATCGACAAGCCGGAGGCGAATCCCGATCGCGTCAAGCAGGAACTCGTCGCGGAGAGCGTGCTGCCGGAAGAATACGGCGGCGACGTGCAGTTCGTGCAGGTGTCGGCAAAGACCGGCAAGGGGCTCGACAATCTGCTCGACGCGATACTGCTGCAGGCGGAGGTGCTCGAGCTCAAGGCGCCGAAGGACGCGCCGGCAAAGGGCATCGTTATCGAATCCCGCCTGGACAAGGGCAAGGGGCCGGTGGCGACCATACTCGTGCATTCCGGAACGCTCAAGCGTGGCGACATCGTTCTCGCCGGCGCGGTTTTCGGCCGCGTGCGCGCCATGACCGATGAAGCGGGCAAGTCGGTGAGCTCGGCCGGCCCGGCGATTCCCGTCGAGATTCAGGGCCTCTCCGATGTGCCCTTGGCCGGCGAGGAGGTGATGGTTCTTGGCGACGAGCGCAAGGCGCGCGAGATCGCGCTCTTCCGGCAGGGCAAGTTCCGCGACGTCAAGCTTGCCAAGCAGCAGGCGGCGAAGCTGGAGAACATGTTCGAGCAGCTCGCCGAAAGCGAGATCAAGTCTCTGGCGCTTATCGTCAAAGCCGACGTGCAGGGGAGCTACGAAGCGCTGGCGAACGCGCTTTCGAAATTGTCGACCGACGAAGTGAAGGTCAACATCGTCCACGCCGCGGTTGGCGGCATCACCGAGTCGGACGTCAACCTGGCACTCGCGTCCAAGGCCGTCATCATCGGCTTCAACACCCGCGCCGACGTTGCCGCGCGCAAGCTGGCCGCGCATTCGGGCGTCGATATCCGCTACTACACCATCATCTACGAAGCCGTGGACGAGGTGAAGGCGGCGCTCTCCGGCATGCTCACGCCGGAGAAAAAGGAAAGCCAGCTCGGCTTGGTCGAAGTGCGCGAGGTCTACAAGATCTCCAAGGTCGGCACCGTTGCCGGTTGCTACGTGCTCGAGGGAGTGGTCCGCCGCGGCTCGAAGGTCCGGCTGTTGCGCGACAGCATCGTCGTCTTCGACGGCGAGCTCGATTCGCTCAAGCGCTTCAAGGACGACGTGCGCGAAGTCAAGGCAGGATTCGAGTGCGGCTTGTCGCTGAAGAACTACAACGAGATCGAAAAGGGTGATCAGCTCGAAGTGTACGAGATCGTGGAAGTGTCGCGAACCTTGTAGGTCCGCTGCAGGACGCATTCGATCGCATTTGACCGCATTTGACCTCATTTACTTGTAGTGGCGATGAAAAAGAACTCACAGCGCGCGCAACGCGTCGGCGATCAGATCCAGCGCGAGCTTGCCGATCTGCTGCGTCTCCACGTCAAGGATCCTCGGATCGGCATGGTCACGGTCACCGTGGTCGAAGTGTCGCCCGATCTCTCGCACGCCAAGATTTTTTTCACGCATCTGGCCGGCAAGGAGCACGCCGCGACCGCGGTCGCGGCCCTGCAGCATTCGGCAGGGTATCTGCGCACGGAGCTCGCGCACCGGTTCAAGCTGTATACGGTGCCGCAGCTTCATTTTGTCTATGACGACTCCATTGAATCGGGGCTTCGCCTGTCCAAGTTGATCGACGACGCTGTCGCCGAAGACCGCAAGCACCCGAGCTGATGCGCGGCTCCACATCGGCGCCGCGTTTGCGCCGCCGCGTCGACGGCGTCCTGCTCCTCGACAAGCCCGTGGGGCTGTCGTCCAACGCCGCATTGCAGCAGGTGAAGCGCCGGTTTCGTGCCGAAAAGGCGGGGCACACCGGAACGCTCGATCCACTGGCAAGCGGCCTGTTGCCGATCTGTTTCGGTGAAGCGACCAAGTTCGCGCACATGTTGCTCGACGCCGACAAGACTTATCTCGCCATCGTTCGCCTCGGCACGACCACGACTACAGGCGATGCCGAGG
>Ga0209118_1000780_pt1 | contig 16173 bp, 16 predicted proteins | sample BlaSpr_A8_Ref_M1_FD_187988 | JGI IMG/M metagenome (GOLD analysis project Ga0209118, IMG submission 187988) | Forest soil microbial communities from Thunder Bay, Ontario, Canada - Black Spruce, Ontario site 2_A8_Ref_M1 (SPAdes) (version 2) | ecosystem: Environmental > Terrestrial > Soil > Boreal...
TATATGCCTGGCGCAACGGCCCTGTCGCGGACCGTCGACAATGGGAGGCAGCAATCCTCCGCGGCGGAGCTCCTCCCCACCGCCTTCGCCGGCGCGAGCGGAACGAAGCTGCGTGCCGCCGGTCTCTACCGGCATGGGTTGCAAGGCCTCACTCTAATGCGAGCCCTGCGCCGAGCGCTGGCGGCCGCGTGCCTGATCGTATCGGTGATCGCGGGGGGCAACGCGATGGCGGCGAGCGGCGATTTGCTCGACGCGATCGAGTATTACTATCAGAAGCTCGATCACTATTTCGTCACCGCCGACGCGCACGAAATAAGCGCCCTCGACGCGGGCATGTTTCCCGGCTGGCAGCGCACCGGCTTGAGTTTCAAGGTTCTCGATCCCGCCACCGCCGTCGCCAACGTCTCGCCAGTGTGCCGGTTCTATGGCAGCCCCGCGGCCGGGCTCGACTCTCATTTCTATTCCGCCTCGCCCAGCGAGTGCAATCCGGTCAAGCAGCGCTTCCCCGGCGTGTGGCTTTTCGAGTCCGGGAATGTCTTTCTGGTAGGTCTGCCGGATCCCGTCAACGGCCATTGTCAATCTGGCACTGCGCCCATTTATCGAAGCTGGAATGGCCGCACCGATTCCAACCACCGTTACACGACCGATCCAACGGTGCAGCAGTCGATGATCGCGCGCGGCTATATCGCCGAAGGCTACGGCCCGCCGTCGATGCCGGTCGCGATGTGCTCTCCCGGTACCGCCGCAGCAGCGCCCTCGTGCAGCCTTGTTACCAACGATCCGGCGCCCTTCGTCGGCAGCACCATTACGCTGAACGCGCTGTGCGACGGCAATGCGACTACCTACACCTGGACCGGCTGCACCAGCACCGGCTCGAGCTGCATCGCGACGTCCTCGACCACTGGCTCGCGCACCTATACCGTCGTGGGCGCCAACGCCGTGGGCCCGAGCGCGCCGGCGAGCCTGAACGTCTTCTGGTCGGCGCTGCCGCCTCCGCCGGTGTGCAACGTCAGCGTGACCACCAACAGCGACCGGCCGGTCGTCGGCTCGCTGGCGATGCTGAGCGCAGCGTGCGGCGGCAATCCGACAAGCTATCAATGGATTGGCTGCAGCAGCAGCCAGGCGACGTGCCTGGTGCGCGGAACGACTCCCGGCGCGCAGACCTATTCGGTGATCCCCAGCAACGCGGGCGGAGCCGGGACGCCAGCGTCCGGCACGGTAAATTGGCAGGCGGCTGCGTCGCCACCGCCCGCGCTGTGCTCGCAGTATCCGAGCATTCTCTATTCAGCTCTCGATTGGGCCCAAGTCGAAGTTCACACCAGTGCTTACGTCGACGACCCCGCGTTCGCCTGGAACGGCGTGTGGGTGATCAAATTTACCGTTGCGCCGGGAGCGATCTCCGGAACTTCGGGGCGCCTGACCGTTTTCGAATTCGCGAGCCCGGCGACGACCCGCGACTCGACTCTATCCTCCGTCCCGTGTGACTTTCGTCCGACCGATCCGAGCGGCGCGAACGGCCCGCTGTCGAGAAGCAACGGGACGACGACGACCAATAGCTTTGTCATCGGGCCGTCGATGAGCGGCACCCCCGGCCTCGCGCTCGGGCAGACGTATTACCTGAACGTGCGCAACGTCAGCATCGAAAACGGGTCGATCTCCTGTTCGGCCGCATTGCGGCGCTGCGACGCGCTGGTCACTCTGGTTCCCTGATCATTTCCCGATCCCGCCGTGGTACTGGGCGGCAGAGGCTTACGCCGGAACCCTCGTTTCAACCGAGCCAGCGCCGAAAGTGTTGCAGCGTTCGCTCACGCGCAAGCGCCGCAGCGACCGCGTCGTAGGATCCTCGTTGATCGCAATTGAACCCGTGATCGGCGGCGTAGATGAACACCTCGACCTCGGGGTGCGCCGCAGCGAAGCGCTTGACGCCGTCGACCGGTAGCAGCGAATCGCGCTCGCCGAAATGCGCCATCACCGGGCACTTCGGGGTCTCGGCAATCGCCTCGAGCATGCCGCCGCCGTAATACGCGACCGCGCACCCGAAGCCGCCCAGCCGGCAGGCGCTCATCCAGGTGATGAAGCCGCCCCAGCAATAGCCAACGATCCCGATTTTACCCGCGCCGCCCAACGCGTCGCGGGCCGCCGCGATGTCCTGCAACGCGGCATCGGTCGTTGCCTTCGCCTTGAGCGCCCGCCCGCGCGCGATGTCCTCGGCCGTGTAACCGATATCGACGTTGCGCTCGTAGCGATCGAACAATGCCGGCGCGATGACTGCATATCCGTCCTTTGCAAATCCGTCGCAGACACTTTTAATGTGGCTGTTGACGCCGAAAATTTCCTGCGTCACCACCACCGCTCCACGCGGATCGCCAGCCGGGTCTGCTCTATAGGCCGACAGCTGGAATCCGTCGGCCGCAGTGAGCGTTATCGATTTGCCCATAGGTTTCACTCCATGCGAGATTGAATGTCGCGCGCATTATGACATTCCCATCCCGGCGATCACGGTGCATACGACACCACTGCCGCCCTCGCCGACGCCGCGCGTGGGATAATGCCAAGCCAGATGCGTAAGCGACCAAGAGACAAAAGCGATGAAGGTAGACCGCTCCAAGATCGAGCCGTTAATACGCCAGCTGCTGATCGAAATCGGCGAGGACCCGCAACGCGAGGGCCTGCTCCAGACGCCGAAACGCGTCGCCGAGGCCCTCGAGTTCCTCACCTCCGGCAACCGTGTCGACCTGGAACGGCTCATCAACGGCGCCGTGTTCACGCAGGCAACGAACAGTATGGTGATCGTGAAAAACATCGAGGTGTACAGCCTTTGCGAGCACCACATGCTGCCTTTTTTCGGACGGTGCCACATCGGCTATATACCGAGCGGCCGGGTATTCGGCGTGTCGAAGCTGGCGCGGATGGTGGACATGTACGCGCGCCGGCTGCAGCTCCAGGAGCGCCTCACCGAGCAGATATCCAAGGAAGTCATGGAGTCGGTCGACGCCAAGGGCGTGGGCGTGATGATCGAAGCGCGCCATTTGTGCATGATGATGCGCGGGGTCGAAAAGCAGAACTCGGTGATGATCACCTCGTCCGTGCTGGGAACGTTTCGCGAATCGACGGCGACCCGCGAGGAGTTCCTGGCTCTGATCGGCAACCGTCCGGCTTGACGCGAATCGAACCGCGCCGCCACCGCGCGCCGCTGCGAGCCATCCTGGTGGGCGGCGTCAGCGTGCGGGCATCGACTGAAAATTCCGCTGCGGTCAGCTCGATACACCGGGCTGCTTTCTAAAGAGCGCAACTACATGTCATTCGCAAAGCTCGGCTTGTCGGCTGAACTCGTTCGCGCGGTCGCAGAACACGGCTACACCGTGCCGACGCCGATCCAGACCCAGGCGATTCCCGCCGTCCTCGCCGGGGGCGACCTGCTCGCCGGCGCGCAGACCGGCACCGGCAAGACCGCTGGATTCGTGTTGCCTATTCTGCAACGGCTCATGACCCATCGTGTCGCAGCGCATCCTGGCGGTCGCCGGCCGGTGCGCGTGCTGATTCTTACCCCTACGCGCGAGCTCGCCGCGCAAGTCGCGGAAAGCGTGCGCGTCTACGGCAAGTACGCGAAGCAGGCATGCGCGGTCGTTTACGGTGGCGTTGGGATCCAGCCGCAGATCGGAGAGCTCAGGCGCGGCGTCGACATTCTGGTCGCGACGCCGGGCCGCTTGATCGACCTGCATGGGCAACGCTGCGTCGACCTGTCGCGAGTCGAAATACTGGTGCTCGACGAGGCCGATCGCATGCTTGACATGGGCTTCATCCGGGATATCCGCCGTATTCTCGCGATGCTCCCCAAAAATCGGCAGAACCTGCTCTTTTCGGCGACTTTCTCGGACGAGATCAGAAATCTCGCCGACACGCTGCTCGATCGTCCGGCGATGATCGAAGTCGCGCGCCGCAACTCCACCGTCGAAGCGACGACGCAAAAAATCCACCCTGTCGATCGCGACCGCAAGCGCGAATTGCTCTCGCACTTGATCAAGACCCGCAACTGGTTTCAGGTACTGGTGTTCACGCGCACCAAGCACGGCGCCAACAAGCTGGCCGAGCAGCTCAACAAGGACGGCATCACCGCGCTCGCGATTCACGGCAACAAGAGCCAGGGTGCCCGCACCCGCGCACTTGCGGAATTCAAGACCGCGACACTGCAGGTGCTGGTGGCGACCGACATCGCCGCGCGCGGCATCGATATCGACCAGTTACCACACGTCGTGAACTACGATCTCCCGAACGTGCCCGAGGACTACGTGCATCGCATCGGGCGCACCGGCCGCGCCGGTGCCACGGGCGAAGCAATTTCGCTGGTTTGCGTCGACGAGCACGCGTTCCTGCGCGACATCGAAAGACTGATCAAGCGCGAGATACCCAGCGAGACCGTCGCCGGCTTCGAGCCCGACCGGCGAGCGATCGCGCAGCCGATCCAGCAACGCCAGCAGCGTGGCGCGCGAGACGGTCATCCATCGGGAGCGACATCGCGGCCGCGATCGGCGGCAACCACTCAAGGCGGTCGCCGCGGCACCGAGACCCGGGCCAAGGCGCCGGGGAATCCACGAACGACGCATGGCAAGCGAGTTGCAAAGGGTACGGCGCGGGGAGCCACGCATACGACGGCATCGCCCTTGCCGGCAAGCCAAGGCCGCGCGCCTGCCCCCTCGCCCCACGCTGCGACGCGCACACCTGCGCATACCGCGAAACCCGGCGTGCGCCGCTTCGGCGGACGCTACAAATAGCTCGCCGATGGCACTCAAGTCGACCATCTGCAAGGCAGCGCTGCGAATCGCCAACGTCGATCGGCACCATTATCAGGACCACGCGTTAACGCTGGCCCGGCACCCTTCCGAAACCGACGAACGCATGATGCTGCGCATCCTCGCCTTCGCGCTCCATGCCGATGACGCGTTGCAGTTCGGCCGGGGAATCGGCACCGACGACGAGCCCGATCTGTGGCAGAAGGATCTAACAGGAGTGATCGAGCTATGGATCGATGTCGGGCAACCCGACGAAAGGCTGCTCCGCAAGGCTTGCGGTCGCGCGCGGCAGGTTTTCATCTACAGCTACGGCGGCCACGACGCGGGAAAATGGTGGCAGCGCGCCGGCGCGCGAATCGAGCGCGCTGAAAACCTCACCGTGCATCACGTCGTGCCGGCAACGTGCAAAGCGCTGGCGAGCCTCGCCGCGCGAAACATGGAGCTTCAATGCACGATCCAGGACGGACACGCCTGGATGGCAAGCGACGATGTCAGCTTCGCAGTGGAGCTGGTGGCGCTCAAGACGGCGGCGTCCGTTCGCTGAAGATGAGCGCGCCGGGATCGCGCCTCCGTAACTATCTACCGCCATGCGGCATACGTTGGTGGAACTGCGGACGGGGCCACATGCCAACACCGCCCGGCATCCCTCGGAGCTTTTCGGCAAATCGACGGGCAACCGCAAAGATCGCGTGACCCTTTGCCGCACACTTCGTCGACTCAATAACCTAACCGTAGGCTTTCCCGCGACGAAAAAAATGGTATGACAGCGACATTATATTGTTGTCATAATCCGCGTAGCTGCCGCGTTTAAGCATTGGCGCGCCCGACCGGAAGCTTGTGCCGCTGTTCTCCTATTTACTTCTGCACGACATGGGTTCGCTCGGCGATGGCATCGCACAGGGAACCGTTGCGCCCGCGGAGATGAAAACAGCGCCGCTGTGGGGGTTGCGGGCACGCACTCCGCTCTTGCAAGACGGGCGTGCCCCAACCATCGACGCCGCGATACGACTGCACGACGGCGAAGCCGCAAGGGTGCGCGACCGCTACACCCGTCTCAATTCTGCACAGCAGCAGCAACTGCTCGACTTCCTCAAGTCGATCTGAGCGCGACCGCGGCGCTTTCCCGGCTCACGGGCCGGCATCGCGACCCACCTCGAACGTTCGCCGACATGCGAGGCGCGTCACAACCTCTCCGCCCCCTGAAAATAACTCGGTGCGGCCGTCAGGCGTGCAACCAGAAGCGATAAATCGTGCGCGCAACCGCTTTCGCGCCGCTTAACGCCGGCGCGGGTAATTGTAATGGTCTGAGCAACATATCCACCGGCAGCTCCCGCGGCGCATGCCTGCGCGCCAGCGCGCCGACTCGGTCCAGAAATGCCTGATAGTCGCGTTCGACCGAGCTCCCCTCGCTCGTGCGGGTCGCGCGCCACACGTGGCGGTAGGCACAATATCCATCGTCGTCCCGTGACGCGAACATGCGTTTGGCAAGCGTTCGGCCGACGCGCCATCTTCCGTGTCTTTCACGCTGCTGATAACGGCGAAAATAGCGGTAGAAATGCTTGTAATGGCGCACCTCGTCGGCATAGATCCGCGCGGCGAGGTCCTTGAGGACGGGCTCCTGGACATAATCGTGCAGTGAGCTGTAGAGCGTCGCGGTGCCCATTTCCACGACGCAACGCGCAGCGAGCTCGAGCCCATGCGATGGCTCGAGGTCGGGCAGTGTGCAAGTCTTGGCGTACTCCTCGAAAAACGTGTCGTACACCGTTTGCCAATCGAAATCCGGCCACGCATGTTCGACGTACTGGCGAAGCGCGGCGCCGTGCTGCACTTCCTCATGCTCCCACGATTGCGCAAGCCAGCCGGCGACTTCCGGGTCCTCGTCGAAATAGGAGACCAGGACGTGCGCATACAAGTCCGATCCCGTCTCGACAAACGAAGCCATCGTGACCAGGGTGAACAGCGTCGGATCGTTGGTGACTTGCGATCGATCGATCGCAGCGTAATCGATGTCGGACAGTCGCCAGGGCGCGCGCGACCGCAGTCGAGTCGGCGGATATGCGGTGGTGGGACGGCGGACAACGCTGGATTCAGGCACGATTTTTTCTCCCCGCCACGCCGTTGAGACAGCGTCGCCTTAGAAAAATGCCCTTTTTACGCGACAGTCCAAGGCGATGCTCCCGGCTCCTTGAAGCATACAGGGAGTTTAATGTGCCACAAAACAACATAAACGCGAATAGGTAACAGCCTCCTACAAGAGGGCGCCCCGATTGCGACTGCGCAGTCGGCCAATCGTCGGTGAGCGCTGGGTAAAATACACCATTTTGCGCCCACCGACTTCATGCGAACGTTCGAGCATATTGTTGCCCTGACAGCACCGCTATTCATTTTGGTGCTGCTCGGCTACGGCATGACCCGATGGGCTGGATGGCCGAAGCCTGTCTCTGACGCGCTGACACGTTTCGTGTTCGCGGTTGGGATTCCGGCGTTGCTGTTCCGCCTGATGAGCGATTTTTCGCGCCTGCCGCCGGTCGATCCGCGCCTCCTGATCGCGTTTTTCGGCAGCTGCTTTGTTGTATTCGCGTTGGGCCGGTTCATCGCGTTCCGGGTATTCCGCATGGACGGCGTGTCGCAATCGGTTTTCGCTCTCGGTGGCATTTTTGCCAACAACGTCATGCTTGGCGTGCCACTGGCCAAGATTGCGCTCGGTGAAGCGTCGATCCCGGTGGTGTCGCTGGTGCTGGTCTTCAACGCGCTGACGCTCTGGACGCTGGTGACCGTATCCGTCGAATGGGCCCGTCACAGGACGATGTCATGGTCAGGCTATGTGCAGGCCGCGAAGGCGGTCCTGACCAATCCGGTCGTGGCCAGCATTCTTGTCGGTACCGGCTGGGGGCTTACGGCCATTCCACTGCCCGCGGTTGTCGATGGCACGCTGGAGCTCATCGGCCAGGCCGCGATTCCGCTGTCGCTGATCGCGCTCGGCATGGGATTGGCCGAGTACCGCATTAGCGAAGGGTGGCGCGTCAGCGCGACCATATGCGTTCTCAAGCTCGCCCTCCAACCGGCCATCGTTTACGTGCTCGCGCGATGGCTGGCACTGCCGCCGTTGGAGACGCAGGCAATCGTGATGCTGGCCTCGTTGCCGGTCGGCGCCAACGTCTATCTGATGAGTCGCCAGTTCGACACTCTCGGTGGCCCGATCGCCGCAAGTCTGCTGATTTCCACGGCGCTGGCCGCGGCGACAACGCCGCTGATCCTGGCGCTCACCGCGGGAGGATAATCGAAATCATTAGCGTTCAGGCCGCGAGAGGCTTCCGTGTCGAATGACTTGCGTCGCGTAGCCATCGTCGGCAGCACCCGGATCCCGTTTGCGCGCAGCAACGGCGCCTACAACGCGCTCGGTAATCTCGAGATGCTGACCGCCTGCTTAAGCGCGTTGGTTGACAAGTTCGGACTCAAGGGCGAGACGCTCGGCGAAGTCGCCGCCGGCGCAGTGATCAAGCATTCGCGTGACTGGAATCTCACCCGCGAAGCGGCGCTCGGTTCCGGCCTGCACCCTCATACTCCCGCCTACGATGTCCAGCGTGCGTGTGGCACCAGCCTGACCACCGCTGTTCAACTCGCTCAGCGGATCGCGCTGGGAGAAATCGAGGTTGCGATCGCCGGCGGCGTCGATACGACCAGCGACGTTCCCGTCGTCTACAGCCCGGCCCTCAACAACATCGTGCTCGAAAGCGCCCGCGGCCGTTCGCTCGGTCAACGATTGAAGCCCTGGCTGCGACTTCGGCCGGGCGATCTCAAGCCGGCCGTGCCCGCGGTGGGCGAGCCCCGCACCGGCCTGTCGATGGGCGAGCACTGCGAGCTTATGGCGAAGGAATGGGGCATCGGCCGCGTGGAGCAAGATGAGCTCGCTTTGCAAAGTCACCTCAAGGGAGCCATGGCCTGGCAGGAAGGCTTTTATGACGACCTGGTCGTACCGATGGCGGGCTTGAGCCGGGACAACAATCTGCGTCCCGATACCAGTCTCGAAAAGCTCGCGGCGCTCAAGCCGGTGTACGACAGGAGCGAAGCCGGAACGTTGACCGCGGGCAATAGCACACCGCTGACCGATGGCGCCTCCTGCGTGTTGCTCGCCAGCGAGACATGGGCCCACGCGCGAGGCGCGCCGATCCAGGCCTTTCTCACCCATTCGGCCGTCGCCGCAGTCGATTATGTGGGCATGGCCGGGCCACGTGAAGGGCTCCTGATGGCGCCTACCTACGCGGTGCCGGTGATGCTCGATCGTGCCGGCATCACGCTCCAGGATTTCGACATCTACGAAATCCACGAGGCGTTTGCGGCGCAGGTCCTGTGCACGCTCAAGGCATGGGAGTCCGCCGACTACTGTCGCGAGAAGCTTGGCCGCGCCGCGCCACTCGGGACGATAGCCCGCGAGCGGATGAACCCGAAAGGCGGAAGCGTAGCGCTCGGCCACCCCTTTGCCGCGACGGGTACACGCATCATCGGAACACTGGCCAAACAGCTTCAACAGCGCGGATCAGGGCGAGGATTGATCTCGATCTGCACTGCCGGTGGCTTGGGCGTGACGGCGATCCTGGAACGCTAGAGCAATTCAGCCGTCTGTCATGCGATCGACGCAGACGCGCAGAAAATGTGCGCTCTGATCGTCGGGGCTTGACGGCTGCTCGAATACAAACCGCGCCTCTTTGGCAAGAAACATTTCGTCGCCGGCGTCATGCACGAACCATCGAAGCTCGGCTGGAAAGGCGCGAATCACCAAGAAATCCTCGCTCATCCGGTCGAGAAAAGTGTCGGCGGCAACGCCGGCGTCGCGGGACAGCGCGGCGTTGCGGATGAAATCGGACCCTTCGAGACACTCCTCCATCGTCGGCCTGCCGGCGATGCTGGGCATCGCGTGTATCGCGCAGTAGAGGAAGAAACCCAACACTAGCCGCTGCGGTGTGGCGCCTCTCCCGTTCATGGCATCTCCAATACGCGAACCTGCACTGGCGCGCAGTCCTATCAGTCCGCTTGCGCTTTGCGCACGCCAAGGCTGGTGAGACCGGTGCCGGCATGATTGCGTTCCGCACATGACGAACCTTGGGCGCGGGCCGGCTCGGCGGAAATTCAGTAGGCCACGTTACAATGCGCGCTCGCGAAGCCACGAGGAAGCGCATGGCACTCAAACGCGCCAAGGGCCCCGGCGGTAAGCTGGTCGTGCTGGAACACACCTCCAGAATACTGAAGGGCAACCGCCTCGGCGACCCTTACGTTCGAAAGCTCGGCGTCTGGTTGCCGGCGGAGTACGACCAGCAGGCAGGGCGTGGCCTCGGGAAGCGGTTCCCGGTGCTCTGGGACCTGGTCGGATTTACCGGTTCGGGCCTTGCACACGCCAACTGGAAACCGTTCTCGGACAACGTCCCCGAGCGCGTCGCACGTTTGATCCACGACCGCAAGATGGGCGCGGCGCTGATAGTCTTTCCCGATTGTTTCACTGCACTGGGCGGCAACCAGTACGTCAACTCATCGGCGCTCGGCAACTACGCGGACTATCTTGTCCGCGAGCTGATTCCCTTTGTCGATCGCGAATTCCGGACCCTCGCGTCGCGCGAGCATCGCGGGTGTTTCGGCAAATCCTCGGGCGGGTACGGGGCCATCATCCATGGCATGAAATACGCGCAGCATTGGGGGGCGATTGCCGATCATTCGGGCGATTCCTACTTCGATTTTGTCTACGGGCACGACTGGCCCAACACGCTGGAGGAGCTGACCCGATTCCGCGCTTCGAAGCGGAAGCCCGGGAAATACGATGCCTTGCGCGAAAGCACCCGCAAGGGCCTTGCGGAAGGGCTCGACGACGGCCGCGTCAAGCGCTTTCTAGAACATGTCTGGGGGAAGGAAAAGCTTTCGCTCGGCGAAGGCCACGCGATCATGAACCTGTGCATGGCGGCGACTTACGACCCCGATCCGAAGGCGCCGCTTGGGTTCCGCCTGCCGTTCAATCTCGAGAGCGGCGAAATGATCGAAAAGCGTTGGCAGCGATGGCTCGACCAGGATCCGATCAACCTTGTCGACAAGTGCAAGGCCAACCTCAAGACGCTGCGCGGCATTTACATCGACTGCGGCTGGCGCGACCAATATCACATCCATTTCGGCACGCGAACCCTCTCCAAGCGGCTCGCGTCGGCCGGCATCAAGCACACCTACGAAGAGTTTGACGACAACCATTCGGACGTCGATTACCGGATGGACGTGAGCCTGCCGTTTCTCTACAAGGCACTCAAACCCTGATCCTTGAGGCTCTAGTCGAGGAGCGCCGGCAACACCGTCGCGAGTTCCGGGAACCGCCACAGCAGCGCGATGGCGAATAGCTGAATCACGATAAAGGGCAAAGCGCCCCGGTAAATGTCGCGGGTGGTGACTTCCCGGTGTGCGATCGAGCGCAGGAAGAAGAGCGCGAAGCCCGACGGCGGCATCAAAAAACTGGTTTGTACGGTAAGCGCCATCAGCGCGGTTATCCACAGGGGCGGCGCGCCGAGCGCAAGCAGCGGCGGCATGGCGATGGGGACGACCAGCAGCACGATCTCGAGCGCGTCGAGAAAAAAGCCGAAGCAGAAGGTGACCGCAAAGACGGCAAACACGGCGAAATTCAATCCCCCCGGCAGCATGGCGAGCAGGCCATGCACCGCCTGCGTCCCGTTCAGTCCGCGAAAGACCAGCGTGAACGTCGACGCGCCCATGAGCAGCAGAAACATCATGCCGGTGAGCCGCATCACCATGCGAACGGTTTCGGCCCAGCGTTGCCAGGTGAGCTCGCCGCGCGCCCAGGCGTAAACGGTGGCGACGATGGCGCCGAGCGCCGCGGCCTCGACGGTGTAAATCGCGCCGGTGACGATCGAGGCCAACAGCAGCACGATGAACGCGAGTGGCCCGATGACCACGACAAGCAGCCGCGTCCAGGGCAGGCGGGGACGAAGCTCGGACGGCGGCGGGCACGCCGAGGGCCTGAAGATCGCGACGCCGATGACGTAGAGCAGATACAGCGCCAGCAGAAGGCCGACCGGCCCGAGCATCGCGACGTATATGTCACGAATGATCAGCGCGCCGTGAACGTCCTCGCCGCGCATGATCTGCGCCTCCGCGTTGGCGCCGCGCATCAGGTCGGCCAGCACGATGAGAATGATCGACGGCGGCAGCACGGTCCCGAGCGTTCCCGCGCTGCAGACCACGCCGCAAGCAAGGCTCTTACGGTACTTCGCAGCCAGCATCGCCGGCAGCGCGAGCAAGCCCAGCGTCAGCACTGAAGCACCCACGGCGCCGGTCGTCGGCGCCAGCAATGCGCCGAGGATCACCGTGGAGATCGACAGGCCGCCGGCGCGCGATCCGAACAAGCCGCTCATCGCCTCGAGCAACTCCGCCGCCAGTGTTGTTCGCTGCATGATAACGCCGAGATAGACGAACATCGGGATCGCCTGCAGCAGGTCGTTTTCCATCAAGCCGATCAGGCGCTGCGGCAGCGCGGTCAGCAACGGGAGATCGAAGGCTCCCAGGAAATGGCCGATCACCGAAAAAAGCAGCGCGACGCCCATCAACGTGAAGCCGACCGGGAAACCGAGCGGCAGCAGCAGAAACACCGCGCCGAACATGATCAGTCCCAGCGCGGGAATCAACACGCTCATGGGCCGGTCGCTGCCGGCGGCAAGACCGGGGCATCGGCTTCAGGCCCGTCATCGATGAGCGATGCAAGGTCGCGAGCGATATGACCGAGCGCCTGCAGCGAGACAAGCACGCCGAACACTATCAGCAGAACCTTGAACAGCCAGTAGCCGGGAGACCAGGTGTCGGGAAACTTTTCGAAGACCGCGACCGATCGCACGGTCGTCGCCCAGCTGTACAGCAGAACGATGCCGATCCACGGCACGATGAAGAACATCGTTCCCGCGAGATCGACTAGCAGCCGCGCGCGTCGCGACATGCGATGGTAGAACACATCCAGTCGCACGTGGCCGTCCCAGCGCAAGGCATAGGCGACGCCGAGCATGAATACCGTTGCGTGCGCGATCTGGCCGAAATCGTTGGCGAGAAGGTGCCCGGCGCCGACCCATTCCCGCAGCGGCAGCTGCCCGAAAAGCGCGGCGACGACGAACAGCACGAGCCAGGCGCCGACGCGGCCCACCGCGTCGACGACCGCGTCGGCCGCGCGCGCGAACCACCGAAGAAATCGAAGCAAGGAGGTCATCGACGCCAGTGAACCTCGAAAGGATACCTCACCGACCGCGTCGCGCGATGACTCCTAACCAAGCTCGGCGCGCGGACAAGTTTCTGCCCGGCAGACTTGGTGGCGCGATGGAAGTGGGGCCTGTGGATGTCTATCGGTCCATCGCCCGTTATCATGTCGGGCATGAATACTCCCGCGGCACCCACACAGCAACCGGTCGACGCGCCCACCAAGCGCGGACTCTTTCTTGGCTTCCTCATGGTAGGCCTGCAAGGCTTCGGCGGTGTGTTGCCGTTTGCGCGCCGAATGCTGGTCGAGCAGCATCGGTGGCTGAGCGAGCGCGAGTTCACCGAGGTGCTGTCGCTGTCTCAATTTCTTCCCGGTCCGAATATCGTCAACGTGTCCGTCATCGTCGGCAACCGTTATCGCGGCCCGCTGGGATCCGTTGCCGCGAGCCTGGGCCTGATGCTCATGCCTTTTGTCATCGTCCTTATCGTGGCAGCGCTTTATGCAAGATTCGCCGACCTGCAGGCGGTGCGCGGCGCGACCACCGGTGTTTCGGCGGCGGCAACGGGGCTGATCATCGCCACCGGTCTCAAGATGGCGCAGGCGCTCAAGGGCATCCCATGGCAGATCGTCCTGTGCGCGCTGACCTTCATCGCCATTGCGCTCTTACGGCTGCCGCTGCTGTGGGTGCTTGCCGTGCTCGCGCCGATATCGATCGCGATCGCGTGGTGGACGATTCCGCGATGATCACATCGGTCCTCACCGAGCTGGCGTGGCAGTTCTCGCTTCTTTCGTTTCTGGCGATTGGCGGCGTAAACGCACTGATTCCCGAGATTCACCGCCGCGTCGTCGAAATGGAGCACTGGATGACCGATGCGGACTTCGCGCAGGCGTTCGCGATCGCCCAGGCCGCGCCCGGCCCCAATATGCTCATCGTCAGCGTGATCGGATGGAAAGTCTCCGGCGTGCTGGGCGCACTGGTGGCGACTGCCGCGATCTGCGTCCCGTCATCGGTGCTGACTTTTGGCATCGCCCATATCTGGGACCGTTTTCGCGAGGCGCCGCTGCGGGTCGCCATCCAGCACGGGCTTGCGCCAGTGACCGTCGGGCTGGTGCTTGCGAGCGGCTACATCCTGGCCCGAACCGCCGATCAAACGTGGGCAGCGCTCGCCATTACCGGGATGACCATGGCCCTGACCTTGGCCACTCGTTTGCATCCGCTGCTGCTACTGGTTGCCGGCGCCGCGCTGGGCGTTGCGGATTTCGTCTAGCGCTTAATGCCCGAGCTGCCCGATATCGTCGTCTACGTCGAGAGTCTCGAACGGCGCATCGTCGGCCGGACCCTCGAGCAGGTTCACCTCAAGAGTCCGTTCGTCCTTCGCACCGCGGTGCCTCCACTGACCGACGTCATTGGCAAGCGCATCCTCGCCGTCCGGCGCATCGGCAAACGGATCGCGCTGGTCATGGAGGGCGAGCTCTTTGTGGTGCTGCACCTAATGATCGCCGGCCGCCTGCGCTGGATCGAGGCCGGTGGCAAGCCGCCCACCACGGCCCTGGCGACTTTCCGTTTTGCCAATGGCACGCTGGCGTTCACCGAAGCAGGAACGCGCAAGCGTGCATCGCTACATATTGTGCACGGCGACGATGCCGTTGCCGCATTCGACATGGGCGGGCTCGAGGTCCTCGATGCGGACCCGGATGCATTCCGCGAGCGTCTTTTGCGCGAAAACCACACCCTCAAGCGGGCGTTGACCGACCCGCGCCTCTTTAGCGGCATCGGCAATGCCTATTCGGACGAGATCTTGCATCGTGCGCGGCTCTCGCCTATCGCTCAGACTCATAAGCTCGATCCCGGCGAGGTGCTGCGCCTGTATGCCTCCGCTCGGTCGGTGCTGACCGAGTGGACGCTGCGGCTGCGCGAGGAAGCCGGAAGCGGATTTCCAACCAAGGTGACTGCCTTCCGGCCACAGATGGCGGTCCACGGACGCTTCGGCGAGCCCTGCCCCGACTGTGGCACGCCCGTGCAGCGAATTGTGTACGCGGAAAACGAAACCAATTACTGCGCCCGCTGCCAGACCGGAGGCACCATCCTCGCCGACCGCGCATTGTCGCGCTTGCTCAAATCGAGCTGGCCGCGCTCCATCGACGAGCTGGGTTGAGTTGGATTCCGCGTCGGCTGGGCGCGGTAAAATGCACCAAACGCACAAGGGAGGCCGCAATGCGCTGGCAGGATTTCCGTCGTAGCGACAATGTCGAGGAAAGCTCGGACGGAGGATCGTCGGGGATCGGTGGCATCCACCTCGGCATCGGCGGGGTCATCATAGTCATCGTCGTCAGCTTGTTACTGGGCAAGAACCCGCTCGATGTTCTGGCGCTTCTGACCGATAGCGGCGCACCGACCCAGAGCCAAACGCAGAGAGAGGCACCCGTTCCTTCGGGCCCGGCCGGCGCCAACTCGCCGCGCGACGAGCAGAAGGAATTCGTGGCCCACGTTCTGGGCGACACCGAGGACGTTTGGACAAGCGTGTTTCAGCAGAGGGGCGGACACTATCAACCACCAAAGCTGGTGCTTTTCCGCGGCCAGACGGGCTCAGCATGCGGCCTCGCCAGCGCCGCGACGGGGCCCTTTTATTGCCCAGGCGACCGCGATGTGTACCTCGATCTCTCGTTTTTCCAGGAACTGTCAAAGCGCTTCGGCGCACCCGGCGACTTCGCCCGCGCCTACGTGATCGCGCACGAAGTCGGCCACCATGTGCAGAATCAGCAGGGATTGATGGCGCAGGTGCAGCAGAAAAGCGCAGGAGCCTCCGACATTGCGCGCAACGCGCTGTCGGTCCGACTCGAACTTCAGGCCGACTGCTTCGCCGGGATCTGGGGCCACTCCGCGCAGCAGCGCGGCCTGATCGATGCCAAGGATGTCGAATCGGGCATTGCGGCGGCAGCTGCGGTCGGCGACGATCGGTTGCAGCAGCGATCATCGCGCGGCTACGTCGTTCCCGAATCGTTTACGCACGGCACCTCGGCGCAGCGCGTGCGGTGGTTCAAATCCGGGCTCGATAGCGGCGACATGCGCCGTTGCGATACCTTTGGCGCGCGCGAGCTTTGAACCTGATCCGGCGCCGGGGCTGACTCCGTATTGCGCCGACGGGTGCGCTCGGC
>Ga0209118_1000781_pt1 | contig 16145 bp, 12 predicted proteins | sample BlaSpr_A8_Ref_M1_FD_187988 | JGI IMG/M metagenome (GOLD analysis project Ga0209118, IMG submission 187988) | Forest soil microbial communities from Thunder Bay, Ontario, Canada - Black Spruce, Ontario site 2_A8_Ref_M1 (SPAdes) (version 2) | ecosystem: Environmental > Terrestrial > Soil > Boreal...
CAGGCGGCCAGTCCAGATTGCGCGCGCTGGTGCGCTGGAGTGGTGGCCGAGTCGGGATAATCCGGTGCTCGGGATAATGTCTCAGGTCGTGTAGTCGTGGACCCCGACCTCGACCGAGATGCCGGATTCCTGAGAGTTCCAACGTCTGGCGGAAGGACTTGTAGAGAGTGTTCAGGGCCGTGGATTGGTGGCCATCCGACCGCGGGAAGAAGGCGCTGCTCGGCCGACGAGGCGCGATACGCATGGAGACCGCCTCCCGATAGACCCGCAATCGTTGCGCCAAGTCGGAGGCGAGAGGAACGAAGCGCGACTTACCAAACTTTCCACACCGGATAGTGAGGATCTCCTGCGAGAGGTCGACATCCTCGTCCCGAAGCGCCAGCAGCTCACCACGCCTCAGGCCGGTGAGAAGAAGCGTTCTCAGAGCGATGCCGTGAACCAGCCCGAGGGGGTAGACGCGGGTTTCCGGCAAAACATCGCAGGCGGCGAGGAATCGGCAAGCCTCCTCGCGCGAGAAGACACGGACTGGCGGCCGATGTCGGCGAATTCCAAGGAAGCGCCCGGGCGGGATGAACGTGCGGGGTTCCTCGATCACCAGAAACCGCGCCAGCGCTCGTACGACAGTGAGGCGGTTGGGCCGACCGGCCTCGCTCCAATTCGAGAGGTACTGACGCGCCAAAGCCTCCGAGAGGATGGTCTCCTGCCGAGAGGACGCGAGGCGACCGAACTCGTTGAGAAAGGCTTGCTCCCGACGGTAGCCGAAACCCAAGGCCCGCTTGTGAGCCAGGAAGCGCGCGATCTGGGCCTCGAAAGAGATCATCGGCGCACCTCCACTTCCGACAAGGCAACCGATTTCAAGGCGGCCAGATCCACTTGGGCGTATCGCCGCGTGGCGTCAACGGAGCTATGCCCCAGGATGTCGGAGATAGTGTCGAAAGCAACGCCGCGGCGGAGCAGCCGCGTCGCCGCAGAGTGCCGCAGTAGATGAAGGCCGCCAACCTGCTCCCCAAGCCCTGCCGCGCGCTGGGCCCGGCCCATCACTGGCCACAGGTTGTTGCGCCGAGCCAGCCGAGTAATGGGAGCCACATGGCGGACAAAGATCTCCCTGTCCGGGCACGGAGGCCGCCCTTCGCGGATGTAGCTCGCCAGCGCGTGATCGACCTCAGCGAGAAGCGGCAGCTCGAGCAGCCGCTGGGTTTTTGACTGCACCAGAACGATCCGTTGCTCGCGCCAATGGATGTGGTCGAAGCGAAGACCACGGATGTCTGAGCTCCGCAAACCATAGCGCGCAGCCAACAGCGGGCGCGTGGTCGATCAAGGCCAGCTTCTCACGTGGTCCGCACCTGTGAATCGCCGCCGAGCCGCATCATCGCTGGACGGTGCGAATCAACCGCCTCGTCCTTCTCTGCCATCTCGGGCGGTACGCGGAGGCCGAGCGCGGGCTGCCGGAGCTCGACCGGCATGCAAAGCAGCTCGGCAACGACCTCGATCAGCTGCGTCTCCCACCCGGTCCAGATTCTCATTCCTTTGTGGGCTTATGCAAATTTCCAGATATTCTAACCACTGTGCTAATTTAGGGTAAAGAGCTCCTTCCAAACAGGTGCCTCGCCAGCCAGGTCCCATGTCGGTCTTTCTGCCGGAGAACTCGACGTGCCGCAACGCGTCTTTGATACTTCTGGAGACTGGGAATGAGCCGAGCCGACCAAGATCACACGAAGACCCGCCTGTACGCTTATGTCGATTTGCTCACCAAATCCATCTCATCGATTGCACTCGTGCTTCTCGGCATTGCTGGTTGGCTCCTTCAGGCACGTTCGGAGTCTAGCCGCGAAGGAGCCGACCGGCTAGAGCGGCAGGAGCGACGTTACCTGCCGATGCTCCGGAGTTTGAGCGAGCTGGAGCTCGTCTTGGAGCATACGCTCGAGGTTTTGCGGCCTTTGCCGTCAGTCCCGCAGCTTGGGACTTTGCCGATCGAGGCGCCGGAAGCATACAAGGCCGTGTACAACTCTGGGCTTGAGCTTCGCTATGCGGCCTATTCGGTCTTCGTGCCGGATGGCGACCCGGTAGTCTCGCTCAGGTCACCCGAGGACATACTTGTAGGACGCCACAGAATCGGCCCGATGCCGCTTCGCGCCACGGCTCTCATGTACGCTGAGATCCTCCGCCTCCCCAGGGGCCCCCGCTTGCCTGGTCCGCCGGAACTCGTGTTGCAGCTCGATTCACCGACGAGCGAACCACAGATCGTCTTCGCTCACGTCTATTCCTATGTCCCACCTGTCCCACCAGAATCTTATCCAGCCTGGAAGGCTTGGCTCGGCAACGAGCACTCCAAGGTCTTCAAGGAACTACCTCTAACCGCCCTTATCTCAGACCTTCACTTTGCCGTTACCAAGACGATACAAGAGACGTTGAGTGCCCACGTCGACCTCGGCGACAGGTATCTAGGAATCCGGAGCGAGGTCCAGCGTGATCGGGCGTTGCTAGATCGGTTGTTGCTAGATCGGACCCGTGAGTCCTCAGCCACGGCGCCACAGCGCTAATCTGTTGCGAGGAAGATCCAGGCCGACTTTCCGGCGGGCCAGGGCCGCCCGGTCGAGTTCGCCGAGTCGGCGGCCTGGCCTGAACCGGTGGACGGTGCGGAGCTGCTCTCCGAGGTCGCCGCCACCTTCGCCCGCTACGTCGCGCTGCCGCCGTTCGCCGTGGCGCTGTGGACGGTTCACACGCATGCGCTCGAGGGCGCCGCGGCATCGCCCCTGCTGGCGCTGACCTCGCCCGAGAAGCGCTGCGGCAAGACGACGACGCTGTCGTTGCTCGCCCGGCTGGTTCCCCGGCCGCTGCTGAGCTCCAACATCTCGCCGGCGGCGCTCTTTCGCATCGTCGAGAAGTACTGCCCTACCCTGCTCGTCGACGAGGCCGACAGCTTCCTGCGCGACAAGGAAGAGCTGCGCGGCATCCTCAACAGCGGCCACACCCGCGACGCGGCCTACGTGGTGCGCACGGTCGGCGACGACAACGACCCGTGCCGCTTCTCGACCTGGGCGCCCAAGGCGGTGGCGCTGGCCGGTTGCCGGACACACTGGCCGATCGCAGCCTCCTCGAGGGTCACACGAGCGAGGTGATGGGGCTCGCGGCCCTCTCCCCCAACCTCCTCGCCTCGGCGAACGCCGACCACTCGCTCCGGATTCTGGGATGTACCTCGAGGCCGGATGCACGGGCGAGGTGCGCGCCCTCGCGGCCCGGATGCTCTGGCTCTTCAGCGCCCAGGACGTCGGCCGCGAGGCGCTCGCGGCGCTGCGCCTGTTCCGTCAGGCCGCGGAGACCGACACCTCGGCCCCATTGCTGCGACTCGCTTGCTGCGGCCCATTCGCGACACGACAAGATACAGCGCTGCACTTATGGGGGAGCTTGCGCGCGGGGGGAGCGCCTCTAACTTGCCTCGCTGGGCAGAAAGCCAAAACAACAACAATGAAGCGTCGAAACACTTCTTGAACCGGATCGCCAGCGAGACAGAGGATCTGCTCCAAGGATCCCTCGCTGAAAGAGAGGAGCGAGTTCGCGCCTGGCTCGAAGACGCGGATGCAAATCGCGTCTACCTGGAGAGAAGGCTGAGCGATGCCGGGCGGGGCCATGTAGGTCGCTTCGCAGCATCAGGCGAGTGGTTACAGATGTTCGATGCCCTGACAGCCTAAGCCCTGCCGAGCAGTGCCAGCTTGGCCTGGGGCGGTCGGCTTGGCCTCAGCGCTATCGCCCCTCAGCCGCCCTTAGATCTAGGTGACCTTCGCGACCAGCCTGCGGAGCAGGTTCATCCCGTGTTCCTCTCGGTTCCTATCGTATTCGAGGTAACCGCTCCCGAGCCGCCAGTCATCATCGGGCAGAAGCTCAGCAAGAAGCGCAGTCGCAGAGGAGCCCCGGGATCTGCTCGCAAGGCCCGAGCGGTTTCCGGTTCCACACGCGGCAGGAAGCATGGCAGCGGCCTCTCTCAGGATAGGTTCAGCGCATCGGCGAAGACGACACGATACCCTCCTCCCAGCTCAAGCTCCGGAGCTTTCCGCGATGCCCCGGCGGCGGCTGCCTGCGGATCGATCAGGCTCAGGAAGTCGCTTGCCGCTCCCGGATCGGCCTGGAAGGCCTCGACCTCCAAGACCGTCGCGCGTAGCGTCCCGGGCGCTGCGCCGCTCGGCACCGGACCCAGCGAGCCGCGCCACACCGCCTGGGTGACTGTCAAGGGGCTCGGGGTGAGCGCGGACAAGGCGATGGGCTCCCAGCCGATGTCGTCGTCGGGCTGGGCAAACGGCCGCTGCTCGAGGCGGGCCACCATGATGGTGGTCGCCTGCAAGCCCTGGCCCTCGCTGCCCGGCGTGATGTAGGTGGGCCCGCTGACCTTGATATCTACCGCCGCGTTCGCCGGCAGGCGGCTCAAGTCATAGTCCACCTGCCGGTCCGGCACCACCTGGGCAAAGTCGGCCAGCACCACGCGCGACAGATGGGCATCATTCACCGAGATGGGTTGGAAGCGGGCCAGGGCGAGCCGCACGAACGGGAAGTAATGCTCGGCGCCCGCGAGCGTCACCTCGCAATACCAGAGCTGGCGGTCGGCATCGAACTCGGGCGCGTAGCCAGCCACGTGCACGGGTGTGCCCGGCAGCTCGTCCAGGCTGAGCGACAGGCCGGTGTTCTTCGGGCTCTTGAGATCCGCCAGCGCCAGGAGCTTCGTCGGCGCGCCGGCGCGGATCGGGTCCATGCCCCATTCGCTGGTGAACTTGCGCAGCGTCTCTCCAGCGTCGCCGTCGACCGGCGCAGCGTCGGGGCGGACGACCACGCCCAGCAGCTCGCCGGCGCCCGAGGAGAACCACGGCCGCTCGAGATACACCCGCAGCCCGCCGCCGTGCCGCACATGGGTCGTGACGGGACCGCTGCGGTTCGCGCTCCGCTCCCACGCCGGCAGCAGGTACAACGGCCGGGGCGCGGCTGGGCGTGCCGAGTTGGCGATGTCCAGGATCTTCTGCGCGGCCACCGCCTGGGGAGTGCCGATCTCGCCGGGGCGCGGACGGACGAGGTTCTTCGCGTCGCCCGTCACCTGGGTCGGGAAGTACTCGCGGAAGCGGGTGGTCGCCACCGGGGAATAGGTGACGCTGTGATAGTTGGTGTCGCCGAAGGCGTGCGCGGCATCGATCACCACCTGATCGTCCTTGGGATCGTGCACCAGGACCTCGGCGACGTGCATCTCGTGGGACACCAAGCCGAACGTGGGCTGGGTCGGATCGTCGACCGGGTCCTGCCAGGCAGCGCGGACTTCGACCTTGCCGGTGCTCTTGCCGTCCAGGTCGATCTTGCCGGTCAAGGCCGCCGACGTGCCGCCGAGCTGCTTGCCGGCCGCAAACGCGGTGAGCTTAGGGATGGCCAGCGGCTGCTGCACGGCGTGCACCAGCACCAGCGTGCGATAGGGGAGCTGCAGCCAGCTGCGCCCGGCCACCGCGAGCTGCTCGAGCGACGCCAGGTCGAGCGGCGCGGCCTCCACGGTCCAGCCCCAGACCGCCATCCTCTCGAGGTTGCCGGCGTGGAGGTACGAGCTGATCCGCACCTGGGCCGTCTCGGCTTGCGCCAGTTGCACCTGCAAGAGCCGCTGGCCGGCGTCCCAGGCAGGCCGGCTCGGCGTGGCGCCGGCTGGGAGACCGGCGAGCTGCAGGCGCAGCGGCTCGAGCTTCGGCCAGTCGCCATCGAAGGGGATCTTGTTGACCGGCACGACGCCGGCTCCAGGCTCGACGATCTCATCGAAGGCAGCCATTCCCGGCAGGCCGAGCAGCAGCACGCCGCGCGCATATGGGTCGGGCAGGTAGGCCAGCTCGAACTGAGGGTTGGTCTGCAGCCAGTAGGTGTGCTGCGAGTCCTGCGGGTCTGGCACTTCCTTCACGCCAGGGATCAGCTTCAACGTGCCGGTCGCGGTGTCCAGCTCCGCGGTGATCGATCCGGCCTCGCGGCTGGCCAGGTCGTAGGTCGCCGGGTCCTGGAGCATGCCGGGCACACCGTCGAACTTGCGGTGCCGCTCGGCCATCAGCTGGGCGGTCTTGGGTGGCGCGACGTGGCGCTCGCTCGTCCGGGTGGCGATCGCCTGCGGCGTCTCGCCGACAGCGCTGCGCACCACGAGCTGTTCCAGCGACTCACCCTCCTTCGGCACCTCCCGCAGCAGCAGCGCCGGCGGGCTGATCGGCTCGAAGCGCTGAAACATGAACTCGGGGGTGGCCTCGGCGGGGGTCTCGTCAAAGGCCTGATCGCCCGGGTCGAAGACGCTCCTGCCCGCCAGATCCACCGTGCGGGCGCGCAGCCGATAGCGGTAGCCGAAGCGCAGCCGCGGCAGCGACTGCGGCACGGCCGCGAACCCGGTCTCGAGCTTGAAGTTGGTCACGGCAACGTTCGTGGCCGGGCCGATGGTTTGATCGGGCAGGATGGTCTTGCCCGGGCGCGGCGCGCAGAGGCTCCAGCCGGCCCAGGTGAACAGCGACTCATGCACCCGCAGCGTGAGCTCGGCGGTGCCGGGCAGCGGCTCGGTGGCCGCCAGCTGGACGAAGCCCTCGTCGTGCTGGTCGACGAGCGCCACGGCGCCGCCGGGCGCGGCGAGAAAGCGGTAGGTGCCGATCCGCCGGCAGAGCGAGTGCCAAGCCTGCGACTGATCGTCGAACACGTCGATGCGATAGCCGCGCTTGACGTCTTCCGCAAACAGCTCGTCCGTGAGGGGAGGCGGTGGCCCGCCCGCGGCGGGCGGCGGCGGCAGCGGCGCTCCGCCCGCCTGAGCCAGCTTGGTGTTCAGGGCGTAGGCTCTCAGGAACGCGTCGCGGACCTCGAGCGCCTTGTCCACCCTCACCACCGACACGCCGGCGGTCTGCAGCGCCGGCAGTCCGGCTTCCTGCGGACTGTTCGGGGAGAGGGTCGCGAGCTCCTCCTGGCCCGCGAGGCTGGTCGCCGCGTTCTGCAGCTTGATGCCGCTGCCCGCGAGGTCGAGTTGGATGACGCGAAAGCGCTGGGTATCATCGAGCCGCAGCAAGCCGTTGCGGATCTCGGGCTGTTGCGGGCGCGGCTGGGCCACGAAGCGCTGAGCGTCCAGCACGTAGTGCGTGCGCGGGAAATAGTGCGTGGTGGGCGTCGCGAGCGGCAGGTTCGCGGCGACCTTGACGGTGCCTGTCCCGGCGGGCAGGGCGGCGGGCAGCGTCACCGCGAGGTCGACGACCAGACCCAGCCTCGGCAGCAGCAGCGGATAATCGCCCAGCGCGGCGATCATCTGGTGAAAGTCATAGGTGTCGCGCACCGCGGCCAGGGTGGGCAGCGCTCCCGGCAGCTTGCTGGCCGGCTGCAGATAGGCCCTGAGACGGTCGAAGGCCTCCCTGGGGTTCGGCGGCCCACCGCCGGCTGGCGGCGGCGGGGCGCCCGTCCCGCCGGACCCGCCGGCCGGTGCCGCCGGATTGCCAGGCCCACCGCTGGGCGGCGCCGGATTGCCCGTCCCGCCGGCGGGCGGCGGCGGCTGGAGCGCCCCGCCGCCGAAGCCGACGGGCTGCACGCCGCCCAGGACCGCAAGCGGCAGCAACGAGAAGAGCAAACGCAGCCGCCGCAGCGCCGCGCGCAGCCAGGACCACGGCAACAGCAGACACCCCAGGCAGCCTGAGCAGCCGGGCGCCGGGCCGGGGCCGGGCGGGGGACCCGGCGTGCCGATCACCACCGGGCCGCGATTGGCATCGCCGGAATCGTACGGTGGCTCGGGGGAGACTGGGCGGGCGATGCCCCGCAGGTCGGGGTTCGCGGCGAGCTGGTCGCGAGCCGGCAGCTGCGCACCCCCGCCGTACCTCGGATCGGTGGCGACGCGCTGATAGGTCCCCCGGATCAGGTCGTGCAAGGTCGCAGCCGGGATCGACAGGACAGGGACGCCGCTGAGGTCCTTGAACTCGAAGGGCCGCACGTCGGTCTCGGCGTTGAACAGCGCCTGCCACAGATCGGAGCGCAGGGAGGTGAGATCGGGGGTGGCCGCCAACGTCGGCCCGCCCTCGAACGCCACCTGGAAGGTGGCCTGGCCGATCCGCTGCGGCCAGTCGAGGAAATCGGGGAAGTCGCTCAACTTCATCATCTTGACGGCCGGGTCGTCGTTCCACAGCCGCGGCGCGACGAACACCGACAGGCGCAGCCGGGTGCCGGCCCCGAGCGGGCTGGCGCTGCGCTGGGGAAGGGCGGTCCAGATGAGGGTTTGCTGGATCATGGCTACTCTCCGGGCACCGGCGGGTAGGGGGCAAACGCCTGGCAGTAGGCGACCCAATCCGCCGGCGCGACCAGGTCTCGGAACGTCGGGTCCGAGCCGGCGAACTCACGCTCGCACGCGACGCTGACCGACTCGCTGAAGAAGAGGATCTCGATCTTGACCGTGAGGCTGGCCTGGCCCCACAGCGTGCCGCCGTGCGGCAACTGTTTGTTGGAGGTATAAGACAGTCCCAGGTAGAACTCGCAGGACACCGTGATGATGCCCAGCACCGACAGGTCGCCCGCGGCTCGGAAGTACCCGGTGAGCTGGAATGCGACGCCGGTCTTCTGGAAGTAGAAGCCGCCCATGACGGTGGCCTCGCCGGAGGCCGGGCCGAGATTGAGGGCGACGCTGGCGCCGAACTCGAGTGCCGCCTCGATCAGCGCCACCTCGTGGATGTTCAGCTCGATGGCGAAGAAGCCGCCGCCGCCAAACAGCGACACCGTGAGGGTGAACGGCTGGTGGCGCTCGCAGAACGCAAAGCGGAAGCTGGCCGGCTGGTCCCCGAAGGGCAGGAAGAAGCCGGCCGCCAGGCTGAGGTGCTGCATGGTCATCATGCCCAGGCCAACGGTTGGCAGGCCCAGGGAGAACCCGACCCTGAGGCCGGGCGGCTGCGCCACGAGCTCCAGGCTCGGCGGGTCCTGGAAGCCGGCGAGCGGGATCACCGCGGCGAGGTTGTTGACGAAAGCCAGGTCGCCGAGAAACTTGATCTGGCCCAGCTGCACGGCGACGTCGGGCTTCTTGCCGCTCGCGGCCGTGAAGGTCAAGGTGCCGAAGTCGATCTGGATGAGAGGGGTATCCGGCATCAGCACGATGCCGAAGTTGGTGAGGGCGCCGCTGACGTTCAAACCGGCCGGCTGCGGGCCGCCCGGCGGCGCGATGCTGGCGTCCAGGGTGAACGACGCGCCGGCAGCGGGCACGAACAACCCCGAATTCCGCAGTTCGGCCGGCCCCAGCTGCCACCGGTAGTGCGTGCGGATCTGATTGTCGACACGCTCGCTGACCAGCTGCGGCAACCGCTGCAAGAAGGCTACCGGGTCACCGACCTGCAGGACGTTGATGATGTCGCTCAGCGTGATGCCCCCCAGGAGCTTGATCGTGCCGGGGTCGAGGATCTTGGTCGTCGGATCGAGCCCGCCGAAGATCTTCCTCGGATCGAAGCTGCCGCTGATCAGGTCGTCGAGCGCATCGGTCGCCGCGCCGGCCGCGCCCGCCGCGGCGGCGGCCGAACCGGCCACCGGGCCGAGTGTGCGCGACAGGCCCTTGATGTTGATGCTGGGCGCGACCAGCCCGCCCACCTGGTCCGCGGTAAAGCCGAGAGACTGGGAGGCCAGACGGAGGAAGACCTCACCGGGATTGCCGATGTCCAGCCCGCTGGCCTGGAGATAGCTGCCCTCCCACTCAATCTCGGCGCTCATGGACTTGCCCAGCAGGTGCTTGACGGCCGGGACGTCGACCACGGCCCGGCTCATCGCCGGCAAGAAGTGTGGAGTCAGCGTGGGATCAGGCTGCCCGATCGCCCCGAAGGTCAAGCTGGCCGCCTCCAGCGTGGTGTCCCCAGGCTGCTGGTTCGGCGCGAAAGCGATGGCCTGGCCCGCCAGCGGCCGCTGCACCCGCTCGATCGGGATCGCTTGCCCGATCGGGATCGCCTGGTTGTAGACGTCGGTCACGCCGCCGAGCAGCGCGGGGTCCCCGTCGACGGTGGCGCTCACGAAGATGAGCGGAGCGGTCAGCTCGACGGTACGGGCCTCCCAGTCGGTGGCCACCAGGTGAAACAAGAAGTCCACCGCGCCGGCGGCGGAGGCTACCTGGGGCCAGAACGCTTCCTGTCCCACGCCCGGGGGATCGACCTGGCTGGCAGCGGGAGGGGCAAGGCCGGGTGTCACCAGCGTCTGCAGCGTGATGCTGCGGAACGGCAGGTCGCGGTGCGTGTAGCTCCGCACCGGCTCGCGCACCACGATGAACATGCGCTGGAACAGGTAGGCGACCATCCCTGGGGGGGCGGCATGATCGCGCAGCAGGAACTTGCGCTCGGTGACCTTGACCAGCGATGCCCGGTGCCCAAAGGGAAACAGATAGCCGGAGTACACCACCCGCACGTACTGGTCGCGCCCCATCACCGCATCGTGACGCCACAGCTGGATCGTCAACGGGCCGCTGTTCGTGAGCTGGGGCAGGGGTGAGGCCCACTCACCCAGCACCCGCAGCCAGCCGCCCAGGGTGGTGAGCATGAGACGTTCGGTGGCGACCGGCGCGGGCGTGAAGTCCGCGAGGTTGTAATCCGACGTCAGGTGGACCAGCTCGTTGCGGTCGCGCGCGTCCAGCGAGGCGCGGAAGGGGTCATCATCGCGATGGACCTGCAGGTTGGCCGCCAGAAAATCGGGCGACCAGATCGCGCGCAAGCGCGGATCGCCGTCGATCCGGCGGCTGCCCAACCGCGTGTGCCACAGCTCGCTGCGCAGCCCATGGGTGACCGGCCGCAGGGCGTGCTGCCAGCTGCCCTGCGGATCGGGCGAGAGCACCAGACGGTAAGGGAGCTCGATGGCCGTGTCGATCGGCCGCGGGAGCGCCACCTCCGGCGGCCGTGTCGGGGCGGAATCGAAGGCGCTCACCGCCGCCACGCTCAACGGCAGCCGGGTCATCGCCTCCAGGAGGCCGGCCACGGTGTAGTCGATGGCAGTGTTCGGGGGGATCACGAACACCAGGCGGCTGGGTCCCGCGAGCCGGGACTGGACCTCGCCGGGAGCCGCGAGGAGGTCGTCGGTGCCCGGCAGCGACGCCGGCTTGCGGGCGTCCTTCTCCTCCTGGCTCTGCTCGATCGGGCCGGCCGCCTGAAAGAAGGCCTGCTCGGCGATGTGCTGGGCCTGCAGGTGCACGATCAGGAAGGAGCTGGCGGCGCCGGTGATGCGGCCCGCCTTGCCGGCCGACGGGGGCGTCAGGTCGACGTCTACGAGCTCGAACCGGAGGACGAGCAGATCCTCAGGGCGGATGACGGTGGTGGTCAAAGACTGGATGGCCATCGCTCCCTCCCGTGCCGAGGGCCTACGGGAAGCCAAACGAAAGCAACCGCCTCACCCCCTCACGCGAGGTGGTCGGCTATCGGAGCGCAGGTGACTTGTGTGATGACCCTACCAGGGTTCCGGGCTGTTAGCAATCAATTCAGATAAATAATCAAGGCTATCGATACTTGCGGCCGTGCCGCCTCCACCTCGACTTCGATCTCGATCCCTAGCCTCAAGGACTTCAGCGGGTGCGAGCCGGCTGCATTTGATTTGTACGTGTCTCCACCGTACGATAGCGGACGAGGGAGGGGAGCTCAATGCCCACCGGACCGAACCGCACCGCGCGCCTCGAGGCGCGGATCGCCCCCGATGCGCTGGCCGTCGTGAAACGCGCTGCCGAGCTTCAGGGCCGAAGCGTCAGCGACTTCGTCGTTGCCGCCGCCCAGGAGGCCGCACATCGGACCATCGAGGAAACCAACCTCATCCGCCTCACGATCGAGGAGCAGCGCGGGTTCGTCGACTTGTTGCTCAACCCGCCCGCACCGCCCCCGCCGCTGACGCGTGCGAAGCGCGCTCATGCTCGACTGTTCCGCGAGTCGCGGTGACCGCGCCTTTCGTCATCGAGGTTCTTGGACCCGAACACGACAGGACGGGGTTTTCAAGCGGCGTGGAAATTCTCGACCGATATTTTCGCGAGCAGGTAACACAGGACGTGCGTCGCCGGGCAACGGCCTGTTATGTCGCTGTTGACGTGGCGACGACCAAGGTTGCCGGGTACTACACGCTTGCCGCTGCCGGCGTCGCCTTGGCCGATTTGCCGGCGCAGCTCGCCAAGCGGCTTCCCCGATATCCGTTGGTTCCCGTGGCCAGGCTGGGCCGCCTCGCAGTCGACCTGGCCTATCGTGGGCGGCAGGTCGGCGGCAGCCTGCTGTGGGATGGTGTGATGCGGGCGCTGCGGTCCGAGATCGCCGTGTACGCACTGGTCGTCGACGCCAAGGACGACCAGGCAGTGAGCTTCTATCGCCACTTCGGTTTTGCCAGCCTCAGCAGCTCGCCCAGGCGGCTCGTGCTCCCGCTTGCCAATCTCGCCCGGGCCAAGAGCTGACGCCCAGGCCGATGGCGGCCGTGGCCGCCATCTGACATGGGCATCAATGAATGAGTTGCCTTCATTGCCGTTGCGCGGATGGCTGTTCGGCGAGCGCGGCCCCCAGGAAGCCCTGCTCGTCGCGTTGATCAGCCGCGCGCTGGCGCTCGCCAAGTTGCGCGGCGAGGCTCCGCTGGCGGGACGATCGTCGACAACATGGACGGCGACTTGCGCCTGCTCAGTTCGACACGCACCAGACGGCCTGACTGGTGTTGCAGGCCGGGACCGCGCTCTCGAACCAGGGAGCGAAGTTCTGGGACGACCCTTCCTGGAAGAGCAGCGCCATGGCTACTCCCGTGTTCGCAGGCGCGCTCGAGGTCCAGGCGGAGCAGTTGATCGTCGTGCTGCCGGGCATGCCGGTGCGGATCCAGCCCACGATGTTGGAGGGTGGCCCGGCTCCCGCATCGTCGGCGGTGCGGCCCAGGGTGGTGTCGTAGCGCAGCGCCGCGGTCTGGAAGATCTCCCATAGCGACGCCATGTGGTAGCCCGCGGCGCAGGCCGTGGGGGCCTGTTGGCCGTTGAAGCCGGTCTTCGTCAGGTAGTAGGTCCTCGCCCCCCCCGCCGGGCCGGGCGGTCCCGGAGGGCCTGGAGGGCCCGGCGGTCCCTTGCAGCCTGCCAAGCTCAGCAGTAGAGCAACGAACGCGAACACCGTGTGGCGAGACTCTCTCTCGAACACTGGTTGCCTCCCTTTCTCGCTCCGCAAGATCCCGGACGATTGCGGCGCTGCCCTGTGAGTCTGCTGCTTTCGAGTCCGCTCAGCTAAGCCCGACTCGCCCGGCCAAGGCCAGCTCGGCGACCTTGGCTTTGGCAGGTGATGCCGGCAACCGCGAGGCGCCGGCGCTCACTCCCGCCGCTCGTAGCGCCGGGGCAGCAGGTGGCCCGGTACCTGGCCGGGCACGACCGTTCGCCATTCGACGGTGAACGATCCGCGATAGCCGAACAGCGGTCCCCAGCGCCGGTTGCGCACGTCGACCTCGATGCGGAAGCGGCGCTCGGCATCGTCGTACCATTCGCAGACCTCGGCCACCCCTGAGGCGATGAGAGGAAAGCGAAAGCCGACGAGGCCCTCGTAGAAGCGTTGCTCGCCGGAGCGCAGCCGCAGCCCTCCGCGCTCGTCGACGCAGAGCTCGAGGTCGACCGCGAGATGCTGATGGGTTCCCAGGTAGTCGACGATGCAGTGCCGTTGCCGAGAATGGATCATGAACGCATCGAAGCGCCGGCGCTTGCGGATCTCGAAGGTCCGGATCCACGTCACGGTCTCGCGCCCGAACGGATCGAGGAACGCGTAGTTCTCGATCGTGAAGGGCACCCGCCGTCCGTGCTCGGGGAACATGATCCGCCGCCATGATCCCAAGAGGAGAAAAGGTACGGTGTAGGGAGGACCGTGCCAGATCTCGTCCATGATCCCGGTGCCGATGGCTGCCAAGCCGCCTGCGCTGCTGAGGCCGAAACGGCGCTGGATCTGCGGATGGAGGCGCGCGAAGTCAGCGCCGAGGACCTGCTGATAGATCGAGCTCATGCCGGCTCCGGCGGCGTGCGCCGGCAACGCGAGGCTGACGGCAGGTCTTGGCGCGGCATCAACCCGAATGCCAGGAGGTTGACCAGCCAGCGTTGCAGCGAGACGCTCGGATCGATCCCTTGCTCGATCCACAGCCGCAAACGGTCGAAGCTCCAGGCCGTCGCCCAGCCGAGGAAAGGCCGGAAGAGGATGCGATCCAGCAGCCGCCCTACCAGGCCATAGCGCGTCCGGTAATCGTAGCGCGTCAGGAATCTAACACCGTCCGCGGCGGGAATGTAGCGCCAGTAGCCGCTGCCCTCGCGGATCAGCGACTTGGGGTCCTCGGATCCGAACTTGAGAGCCGAGGTCCTGCCGCCGCCATCGGCCTCGCGGACGCCGGTGCTCTCGCCCCAACCGCGTATCGCGAGCCCAAAGCCGATCCGGGTCGTGTACAGGAAGCGCTGCGGCAGCGAGGCATCCGGCCGCGGCAGGTACTCGATCTCGGTGAAGCGGAGATCCCACCGCTGGTGGAGCTCGGGACGCTGGGTGAGATTCCAGATGTCGCTCAGCGCGCCGCGAACGAGGATCTCGACGTAGATGCTCCTGGAGCGTCCGCTCTCCGCGGGCTGCATGGGTGGCAATACTGTACCAGGGTGGTCGATGGCGGCAGCTTCTGGGCCGTGCTAGCTTCGCGCGCATGACGCCGCCACCGGTCCCGGAGGACGCCGCCACCGCCGCGCTCGGGGCGTGCCGGGGACGCCTGCTGCAGAGGAAGGTGTGCCTGGGGCCGCGGGCCCACCCTGATCGTCCACGGCTCCGCTGACACCATCGTGTCGCCCGCCGATTCGCGGGCCGCCTTCGCGGCGGCGTTCGCGAAGAATGGCAACCGGGCGGTGGAGCTCAAGGTCTTCGACGGCGCCGGGCACGGTGTGCTTGACGGTCCGAGCCTACGACCCGCTTACCTCGAGCTGGTCAGCGACTGGGCCAGCGAGCGATTCGGCGTGAGGAATCGTTAGCGGTTGAGGATCGCGCTGTCGCAGACAGGCAGCCGCCGCTAGCTGATCGCGACACCTCCTTTGCCATCTTTGCAACCTAAAACCCAGGAATGACTGGTCTTTGATCTCCGCGGGAGGAGGGTTCTTCACTGCCGAGATGACTGTGACCATGTCATAAGCATGACATTTTGAAAGAAAGACCATATCATGCCATGGACGAACGTGGCCGCACGGCCGGTTCCCGGGCTCGCCGGGGGCGCTCGGCGGTCGCGGGATCGTCCTTTCCCGGAAAGGGGCATGGCATGCGAATCGATCGGCAACGTGGTGAGACGCAGCGGCGGCAGGCTCTGGCGGCAGTCGACAGCGCGAAGCTGGCGCAGGTGAAGGCTGGTCTGAAGGCGGAGCGGGTGCAGGGGACCGATCCGACCCAGCCGGGCGGCGCCTAGCCCGCAGGCGGTGAGCGGAAGCCGCGGCGGGGCCGGGGGAGCCTGGAGGAACTTCCCCGGCCCCGCGATGTCTAGGGTCGCCGGAGAGATCCACTGCCGTGGGGGAGGAGGTGAAGGCGCCGCCCCCCGAGGCCTGCCGGAGGGGCACCCGGAGGCGCCTAGCGTCCCAGGCCCAGGTCGAGGCCGCGTTCAAGGCCGCGCTCGATTGCGCGCACGGCCAGGCCCACCGGGATCGCCACTCGCGGCGGCAGCAGGAGGAGGGCGCTGTCGACGGCCGCCCGGCCCGTGGCGCGGATGGCGGTCTCGATGGCGTCCTGCGCGCCGCGTGCGGCCTGCTGATGGCCGCGCAGCACGGCGGTGACGCGCGCCAGCTCGCGCCGGATCTGAGCGGGACGCGGCGGACGGGGCGAAGAGGCGGCGAGGGCGCCAGTCGCGGCCGCGCCGGGCAGCTCGCGTGACGCCGCGCCGGCGCCCGGCTGGGAACCAAGGCCGGGACCGAGCAGTTGGTGGGCGCGGGCGTGAGCTGTCTGCTTGGCGGCCTGGAGGCCCGCGAGGCTGCGATGGTAGGCCTCGAGGCGGCCGGTCAGGGTGGCCACGGACTGGCGGGCCTGGGCTCGTTGCCGGCCCAAGAGATCTAGAAAGAAACTCCCCACCCCAAGAGGGTGGTGGCGTCCCCTTCCCCCCGGAGGGTGGGAAGGGGAACGAGGGGATGCGGGGGCGATCCGATAGACGCTGTACGTAGCCCCCAACGGTCTGTACGCCGCCCGGTTTCATGCTTCGAA
>Ga0209118_1000782_pt1 | contig 16117 bp, 14 predicted proteins | sample BlaSpr_A8_Ref_M1_FD_187988 | JGI IMG/M metagenome (GOLD analysis project Ga0209118, IMG submission 187988) | Forest soil microbial communities from Thunder Bay, Ontario, Canada - Black Spruce, Ontario site 2_A8_Ref_M1 (SPAdes) (version 2) | ecosystem: Environmental > Terrestrial > Soil > Boreal...
TCCTCCAGTACGGGGTGCCGCGCGCCTTCCAAACGCAATTCGCTCGTTTCAGAAAATTCCGGCATCGCGGCGTCAAACTCCTGCGCAAATCGCACTCGCGCGAAGACGCTGTCGAGTTCCGCAATCGTCTCGGCCGCCGCCAGAAGCGGCCCTCGTACCCTTTGCAATCCCTCCGTTAGTTCACGCAGAATCCGCACGATTTCCGCCGCTTCGTCCTCGCCGAGCTGAACGAGTTGATTATTCGGCTCAATGGTTTCAAATGGCTCCATGAAGACCGTCTGCCCCGTCCCACTGGCTCCATGCACCACACCCGGCACGCTCCGCCGATGCTCTGCTCTCACGGGGATCACGAATCGTTCATTCCGCAGCGTGACGTAGTCTTCGCCCGCCTCCGCGTTTCGCGCGCGCAAAATCTGTTTGAGAGTTTTTTGGATCGATTCCCGCGTCTGTGCGACGCTCACGCGAATCCGCCGCAGCGCCGCCGAAGCGTCATCGCTGATCTCGCCGTTGGGAAGTACGCATCGGCGGATGGCCGCCTGTACGTCGCGAAAATCCCCAAGCGAAGCGGCCCGTGCTGCCAGGAGAGGAAAGTTCGCTGCTTCTTCGCGAAATTGCTGCCGCAGCCATCCGGCCGTCTCCAGCAGCGACCCCGCATCGAGAAATTCCCGCGGCTCCAGCACTGCGCCCGGCCCTTCGATGCGTTCGAGCCAGCCTTGCGGATCGGCCAAACCGCCAAATCCTAGCTCGCGTCCCGCGCGCAGCCACTCTCGTGCTTCTCGAATCAGTGCAAACACGGATTCCAGCGCCGCGCGGTCCGTCCCCGGCTCCAGCGTATTCACCGCACGCCGTCCCGGCGCACACGTGGTCCTCAGCCGCAACAATTCGCGCAGCTTGTCGAATTCCAGAACCTCTTGTGCCTTCCGTGACATCGCTACTATCGCTTCAATCTTTTCGTCAGGTGATTGGCCACATCGCCCGGCGTCGTCGCCACATAAACCAGGCGCCCGTTCGCCTCTCCCCATGGCGCCGGATGTCCCAGCTCTACTTCCCGCACACGATCCAGGACCGGCTGCCAAAAATCCCCGAGCACCGCAAACGGCTTCCCGTCCATGACGGACTTGTTCAGCATCTCCCAAACGACTGCCAGCTCCACAAGCGTCCCGGTCCCGCCCTTGCACGCGACGAAACCAGACCCCCTACGAATCAACTCAAACAATCTCTCTTCCCAGGTCTTCTTTCTCACTTCGACGTCGATCCATGGATTGAGCTTCGCCGCCTTGAAAAACTCCGCCGTCACGCCATAGGTCTTTCCGCCGGCCTCTTTGGCCCCGTGTGACACTGCTTCCATGACGCCGCCATACCCTCCGCTGCAAACGGCAAACCCGTGTTTTGCCAAAGCTCGCCCCAGCACGCGTGCTTCTTCATAATCCGCGTCCCCTTCTTGGGGTCGCGAACTCCCGAACACCGTGACAATCCGTTCGTTACTCATCGGCAGCTCGCGGTTTCATCGAGGGTGTTTGTGTTCCAGCCCGCGCTTCGCCGGGGCCTTATTGAACTCCTCGATCATCGCCACGCACAGACTGCTCAGCGCATCCGCCGCCTCGTGATTCTTCCCGCCCTGATTGTTGCTCAGAATGGAAAAGATCAGCCGCCGCCCGCTCGGCGTCTCCGCAAATCCCGAAAGCGTCCTCACGTGCTCCACCGAACCGGTCTTTGCGTGAATCCTTCCCGCCGCCGGCGTGTTCTTCATGCGGTCTTCGAGCGTCCCGTCCACACCCGCCACCGGCAGCGAGGCGTAGTACGGTCCGAACCAGGGCTGCTTCTGCGCGTAGGTCAACAAAGTCACGATGGCCCGCGGCGTCACCAGGTCGTGCCGCGACAATCCCGACGCGTCCGTCTGAATCACATCGTCCGGCGCAATTCCCGCCGCTACATAGAAGTCGGCTGGAATTTTCACCAAGTCCTCGGCAGCATTCCACACGCCGTTCTGGCGAGCCACCGTCCGCAGCAGCATTTCCGTGTGAAGATTCTGACTGATCTTATTGATGAGCTTAATCGCGTCGCCCAGCGGCACGGAAACGTGCTCGGCAAGTACAATTGCATCGCCGGAAAGAACCGTGGGGTCGTGTCGCGCCCTCGCGGCGCCCTCTACCTTCACTCCCCGCTCCTCCAGCAATCGCTTCAATGTGGCAGCCGCGTGTTGCGCGGGTTCTTCGATCGCAAGAACCAGCTTCCGTGGAGTGCTTTTCGCAGGTAAGCTGCCCTTTACGACGATGAGATTCGCTCCCGGCTCGCGCGTTAATGTCAAATCTGCTTTTACGTCCGCCGCGGATGTGACTAAATCATTCTTTACCGTAAAATCCGGGGTCGCAGGAGTCACCAAACCTTGCACGGGACTGCCCGCTTGCTCACCGGGCGTGAGCGTCAGCTTCACGGTGTTGTCGTCCACCACGATTGCCGAGATCGCCGCGCCGTACTCCCACACCATGTCATCGATTTCCCAGCCGTTCGGATAGCGCTCGCGCGGAAAATAGCTGTCGTCTCCTGCCACATCTCCGGCAACTTCCTTCACGCCCTTCGTCACGAGCGCATCGGCCAGCTCCCCGAGAGTCTTTTCAGGCGGCCCGTCGAATTCTTCTTTCAACTCATACGGAAATTTCCGGTTCGAAAGATTGGGATCTCCACGCCCCACGAGCACCAAATCCCCAGCCAATACTCCTTCACTCGAAATGGCTCCGCGTGTCTCCAGCGTCGTGTGGAATCGATACTCCGGCCCTAGTTTCGCGAGCGCCAGCGCCGTGGTGAACAATTTCATGTTCGAGGCCGGCACGAAATACTTGTTTGCATTTTGTTCGTACAGCGTCTCGCCACTTTCCGCATCCACAATCAGGAGTCCCCACTCCCCCTTGCCCGCTGGTCCAGCACCTAGTAACGCCTCCGCTCGCTCCGCGAATTTCGCCGCGGCCCTCTTGGATGAGACATTCTTTTTTTCTGACTCGCAGCACGCGCGCCCGCTTTTGGTATTCGACTGGGCGGCCAACTGAGGCGCTCCGCTCCCAAACACAAACATCACGCTTGTAAGGATCACCGCCGACCACTGCACGACTCTTTCTGTTTTCATTCTTCGCTCGCGAACGGATCTTCCTTGGAAAGTATAGTCGAAAGGCAACGTAATCCTTCCCCCGCGCGTCTTACTGGTGGAACGTACCCTTGCCCCAAGCCCGTTTGAGCTACCCAAGGTTGCGCTCAGCCGGCGGGCGATCTATGATGTCTTAGCCCAGAAAATTACAAAGAGGTGAACTGTGATTAAGCGAATGATTTCCTCCCTGATGGCGTTGGCGATAGTCGCTCTGCCGTTGTCCGCCGCGAGTGATAAAAAAGAAACCGACCGCCTCGAAAATTGCGGCACCGTTTTGAAGGAGATTATGGATATCCCCGATGACATTCCGCAGGACCTGATCGATAAGGCGGAATGCGTCATCGTCTATCCGTCCGTCCTCAAGGCTGCCTTCGTCATCGGCGGCAGTTACGGCCGCGGCGCCATGACTTGCCGCAGCGGCGAACACTTTACGGGGCCCTGGAGTGCTCCAACCATGATGGCGCTGGAAGGTGGCAGCATTGGCTTCCAGATTGGAGGCCAGGCGACGGATTTCGTTTTGCTGGTGATGAATCCTCGCGGCGCCAAGTCCATCCTCAGCAGCAAGGTCAAACTCGGAGCGGATGCTTCCGCTGCTGCCGGACCAAAGGGCCGTGATGCCTCAGCCTCAACAGACGCAACCCTGCGCGCCGAAGTGCTCACCTACTCTCGCGCGCGCGGCCTGTTCGCAGGCATTTCCCTAGAGGGTTCGACCGTCCGTCCCGACAACGACGCCAACGAACGTATTTATGGCAAGAAGGTCGAGGCCCAGGACATTGTTTTCAAGGGCGCCGTGGCCGTCCCTCCTGCTGCCCAGAAGTTGATCTCCACACTTAACCAGAAGTCGCCAAAGAACCTCTCCGATCCGAACTCCCTGAAGGAATAGTTCAAGACACAACGCGTCTTACGGAACACCCCGGCTCGTGCCGGGGTGTCTTGCTTTGCACCCAATCCTCAGGAAGATCTGAAACTGCCAGCAAGCGATGTCCGAACACACTTGCCTTGACGTTCTCCCTAATATGACTTACAGTCATTTATGAGTACTGGTCATTATGCCTCACTCATCTACATCGAACCTTCGAGACGGCACCATCGCATCGCACTCCACTCCTGGCCGTCGTCAGCGTCGCAGTGCGGAAATCCGTGAACGTCTTTTCCGCGCCGCTCTGGATCTTTTCGCCAGAAGAGGATTCGCCGAAACCACCGTCGAAGACATCACGGAAGCCGCGGACGTCGGCAAGGGCACTTTTTTCAACTATTTCCCAAGCAAAGACCACATCCTGCTGGCCTTTGGCGACATGCAGCTTGGCAAGCTGGAGGCAGCCGTTGAGGCCGCTCGCCGGACCAATGAACCTATGCCCGAATTCCTTCGTTCGCTTGGCCTGCGCATGACTCAGGAGCCCACAAGGAATCCCGCCATAGTTCGTGCGCTTCTTCAAGCCTATCTCTCGACGACTCCCGTGCGAGAAGCCATGCTCGATTTGCAAAAACGCGTCCACGCCCTCCATACCCAGATGATTCAACTCGGGCAGGAACGCGGCGAAATCCGCAACGACCTCCCCGCAACCGAGATCGCTCACGTTTTTCGCCAAACTATCTTCGGCACCCTCTTGATCTGGTCTCTTTATGGCGACGCCACCTTGCATGACCGTATCGAAGCCGCATTCAACCTTTTATGGACAGGCGTGGCGCCCCTAAAACGATCCCTTAAGCATCAGAGGAATGGTTTTGAAGGTCAGGAGAGCAGTTCGTGAATCGCAAACGCCTCCTCATCGTTCTCCTTGTTGCCGCCGCTATCGCAGCCACGGCGCTCTATGCGGGGTGGTTTCAGCGCGACACCGCCCTGCAAGGCTCCGGCACCGTCGAAGCACGCAACATTCGAGTCGGCTCCAAGATTGGCGGGCGCATCGACAAAGTTCTCGTTCGCGAAGGCGAATCCGTTCAGCCGGGTCAGATACTAATCGCTTTCGACGACAAGGAATTGCGGGCCGTCCTGGAACAATCACGCGCGAATGCAGAAAAAGCCCGGCGCGGATACCGTCCGGAAGAAATTGCCGAAGCCCGTGCCGCCGTGGCCCAGGCCAAAGCCGATTACGATCTGAAGAGAAACGGCTACCGTCAGGAAGACATCGCCGTGGCCCAGGCCGACCTCGACCGCGCCAAAGCCGATGAAGTCCGCACGCATCTCGATTTCGACCGCTACGACGCCCTTGCGAAAAAAGGCCTCGTTTCCAAGCAGCAGCGCGATACGGCTGATGCCAACTGGAAGGTCGCAGTGGCGCAGCAGCAAAACGCTCAGTACAAGCTGGACGAGCTCCGGCGCGGCTATCGCCCTGAAGAAATTGCTTCCGCCGAGGCGCGCTATCAGCAGGCTGCGGCTACACTGGAAAAACTCGAGCGCGGCAATCGCCGGGAAGATGTGGAACTCGCAACATCAGCCCTCGCCTACGACGAGGCCCGCTTCCGCGAGCGCCAGGTCATCGCCCCCGCCGCCGCGACCGTCGAGGTTCTCGATGTGCGTCCGGGCGATCTCATCGCTCCGAACACGCCCGTCGCAACGCTGCTCGAGAAAGATCAGATTTACGTTCGAATCTATATTCCCGAAACCGAATACGGTCGGATCAAGCTTGGTCAAAAGACTGAAGTCCGCGTCGATGCTTTCCCCAACACCGTCTTCGATGGCGAGGTCGAACAGATCAATCAGCAGGCGGAATTTCTTCCGCGCAACGTGCAGACTCGCGAGGAGCGGGTTCATCAAGTCTTCGGTGTGAAAATCCGCATTAACGATCCCGCCGGGCACGTCCTTGCCGGCATGGCCGCCGACGTGAAGCTGAAAGCGGGGAATTGAAGCCGTGGCAACAACCCCGCAAATACCCTCTGACGCCGCCATCTCGGCCGAGCATCTCGTTCGTCGTTTCGGCAATTTCATCGCCGTCAACGACGTCAGTTTCCGCGTCGAAAAAGGTGAAATCTTTGGCTTCCTCGGCCCCAACGGCAGCGGAAAAACCACCGTCATTAAAATGCTTACGGGTTTATTGCCGCTCAGCGGTGGCTCTGCTTATGTAGAAGGCCTTGACGTGCGCACTGATTCCGAATCCGTCCGCGAGCGCATCGGCTACATGTCGCAGAACTTCAGCCTCTACTACGACCTGACCGTTGTAGAGAACTTGCAGTTTTACGGCCGCATCTACGGTCTCGAGCCCGCGCGCCTCAAGCGCCGCATCGACGAAGTCGTCGAGCTCAACGGTCTTGCGCCTTATCTGAATCGCCTGGCCGCGCAACTCTCCGGCGGATGGAAGCAGCGCCTGGCCCTCGGCTGCGCCATGTTGCACGAGCCCAGGCTCCTTTTTCTCGATGAGCCCACCGCCGGCATCGACCCTGTCGCGCGCCGCCAGCTCTGGGATCTCCTTTTCGAGCTATCCGGGCAAGGCATCACGTTTTTCGTGACAACCCACTACATGGACGAAGCCGAGCGCTGCAGTCACGTCGCCTACATTTACTACGGCAAGCTCATCGCCGACGGCACGCCCGATTCACTCCGCAAACTTCCCGACGTCCAGCCCCCCGGCACGTTGCGCGTTGAAATCACCACTCCCGAGGTCACGCGCGCGCTCCGCTTCGCGCGTCACCTCCCCGGCATCCGCAGCGCAACCATTTTCGGACAATCCATCCATGCGCTTATCGACGACCATTTCAACCTCGACGATCTCCGCGAGCAGCTCATGAAAAACGGTATTGCCGTCACCGAAATTCGCCCGCTCGCTCCCAGCCTGGAAGACGTCTTCGTCGAGCTCACCTACAAACATCAGGCTCAAATGGAGGCCGCACGTGCGTAACACGTTCCGCGGCTTCGCCGCTGTCTTTTACAAAGAAGTCCTGCATGTCCGCCGCGACCCCGCGACGCTCTTCTTTTCTCTCGTGATTCCGCTTTTGCAAATGGTTGTGCTTGGTTTCGGCATTGACACCAACATCCGTCAGATCAACACCGTCGTTTTTAACGCCGACGGCCGCCGCGAGAGCCGTGAACTAATCGAGCGCCTGAAAAACTCCGACACTTTTCATGTTATTCGCTACGTCCAAAGCGACGGCGATCTCAACGACGCCATCATTGCCGGAAAGGCCCGCGTCGGCATCAAGGTTCCTGTGGATTATTCTGACCGACTCCTCCACAACATGAGCGCCCAGGTCCTCGTCCTTATCGACGGCTCGGACTCCTCTGTCGCCGGCCAGGCTATCAACGTCACCACCGCCATCGGCCTCGACGAATCTCTCCGCCGCGTTCTCCAGGACCGCGCCTCCTTCGCTGTGGACATGCGCCCCAAGCTGCTGTTCAATCCTGACTCTCGCTCCCCGAATTTCTTTTTGCCGGGACTCACGGCGGTGCTGCTGCTCAACGTCACCACCTTCTTGACCGCTTTCTCCATCGTCCGCGAGAAAGAGCGCGGCACCCTTGAGCAGCTCTTCGTCACCCCCGTCCGCCCGATGGGTCTCCTTTTCGGCAAGCTTCTTCCCTATCTCGCGATCGGTTTTTCCGAACTCTGTCTGATTCTCACCTTCATGCGCTTCGTCTTTCAGGTTCCCATTCACGGCAACGTTCTGCTTCTCGCATTCCTTTCTCTCCCCTATCTTTTCGTCTCGCTTTCCATCGGCATTCTCGTCTCCAGCAAAGCCAACTCCCAATCCGAGGCCATCCAGCTCGCCTTCCTTACCTTTCTCCCCAGCATCTTCTTTTCGGGCTACATCTTCCCGCGCGAGACCATGCCCACCATCTTCTACGTCATCAGCTATTTCATTCCCGCAAGCTATTACATCAACATCACCCGCGGCATCATCCTCCGCGGCGCCGGCCTTACTCATCTCTGGCTCGACGGCCTGGCCCTCTACGTCATGGGCTCCATTCTTCTTCTCATCGCCGCCCGCCGCTTCCAAAACAAAGTCATCATGGCCTGAGCCTAGTCCACCACTTTTTGTCTTTTGTCGCGGCACAGCGTATTCTGCTGCATTGTTCTCATAGCTTTAGGAGCTCTCTTGTCTTGTCCGATTTGTGAAAAGCGCAAAGCCGCGCGCTTCTGCCCCGCCAAAGGCGAAAAGATCTGTGCCGTCTGCTGCGGCACCGAGCGCGAAGTTACCATCGACTGCCCCTCCGACTGCGCCTATCTCATCGCCGCCCACCGCTACGAAAACGAGCACCAGCGTTCGCTGCCCGCGGATACCCCGTTGCTCGATGAAAAAATTCCTCAGAACATCGTCTACGCCCACCAACAACTGATGGCTGCGCTCGCTTTCTCCATCGCCAAATTCTGCGCCGTCCAGCCCACCGCCACGGATACCGACGTCGTTGCGGCCCTGCAGGCCCTCGCCGAAACATACAAGACGCTAAGCTCCGGCATCATTTACGAAAAACCACCCGCCGCGCCGATCCCGCGCGAACTCTATGCTGCTCTGATTGCGTTTCTCGCGGAAATCAAGAAACAGCAAGCCGAGCGCGCCAATTCCTCCAGCCTGAAGGATTCAGAAGTCTTCTTTCTTTTAGTGTTTCTTTACCGGATGGGTTTACTGCGTACCAATGGACGTCCGCGCTCGCGCCGCTTCATCGACTTTCTTCGCGGCCAGTTCCCGCAAGCGCCCGATCTGCAGCGCGGAGAATCCCGCATCATCGTCCCCTAGCACAGTGTTCGTGGCACAGCCACTGCTGGCTGTGCGCTTTTTAAGCCGCCTATCCTGTGGCAGAAGACTGCACTTGTCCCAATTGTCGCGCCACCGTCGCTGCATCCCATGCCAACGGCAGCTGCGCGCAGGGCGTCGTGTGCTTCTTTTCCACCCACGGTCTGGTCCTGAAACCATACTTTTCACGGATCTGCGCCACGCGTTCGGAAGCTTTCCGTCGGTACTCCTCCGGCGCATACCCGTTCTTCGCGTACCACTGTTCATACTGCTTTGCCAGCCGCGGAAACTTCTCCCGCACAAACGGCAGGAACTGCTTTGCCGAAGATGGCATCAAAAACAGCACGCCGGAGAAAAACCACTGTGCTCCCGCTTCCCGCCCCGCAGCCGCAACCGCTTCGAGGTCCCCATCGTGATCCGTGATCCCTGGTATCAGGGGCGACGCGGAAACTCCGACCGCCAACCCCGCTTCGCGCAGTTGTTTCACCGCCGCAACCCGCAAATCCGGTCGTGGCGCGCGTGGCTCTAAAAAACGCGCCAGCCGCGGCCGCAGCGTCGTGATCGTAATGTCAATGGCCAGGTCCGACCGCGATGCAATGCGCTGCAAAACCTCGATATCGCGGACGATCTGATTCGACTTGGTGATAATCGAGATGCTCAACCCCTCGCGTTTTGCCAGCTCCTCCAGGCACGCGCGCGTCACGCCATACTCCCGCTCTGCGGGTTGGTACGGATCCGTTGCTGTCCCAATGGCGATATGGTCCGCCCGTTCGCCGCCTGACCTCTCCGATGTATAGGAATACCTCCGCGAAATGTCATTTGCCAGCAAGGGCGCGGCATCCTTCTTCACGTAAATCTTTTTCTCGAACTCCGACCCGTCCAGTTCCATATATTCGTGCGTGTACCGCGCGTAGCAATACTTGCACGCAAACTCACATCCTCGATACGGATTGATGGTCCATGCAAACGGCACGCGTTTCGAATCACACCGGTTCAGGATCGAGCGCACCGGCAGCAGAAAATACTCCGGCCGCTCGGCGGAATTCCGCCGCGATTCCGTTGGTGGAGAAGATGCTGCGAGGCGGGCGATGCCAACCAGTCGCGCGTTAGCGCGCTCGTGAGGCACCACGGTAACATTTCGGACCGGGCCTTTCGCACGGTCTTGGATTCCGTGCGGGGCCAATGACGTCGGGGGGCAATCCGCCGTCGGGCGATCTGAAATGCTGCCGCGTTGGTCCGCAACCGGGGCAAGGTCTTGGACCGCTTGCATTGGGCTTAGGACCTCTGGGTAATCAGGAAAGAGTCCTGCTGTGGTTGGTGAAACGCGGCGGCGATGGATACGAATGCCCACCGTCGATGAGGAGAGAACTGGAGACATAGCCCACCTCGAAGCACGGCTGCAGTATTTCGCTTTTTATTCGCTATGTCAATATTTATTTTCGCCTTTTGTTCGCTTCGCTGCTGCCAGCCATCCTCAAGTTCACCAGCAGCCCCTCGCTCCTCAGTTTACCTGCTCAGACAGCCGCGAACAATTGCCTCCTTCGCCTCCACAGGTTATTCTCCTTGTCCCGGAGGACGGTCGTGCTCTTTTCCCTGCGAAGACAACTTGTTTTCTCCGCTGCCATGCTTTTTCTTTTGGCGGCTCCTCAATCCTCCCGCAGCCAAGCGCAGCCTCCGCAAACTGCAAAGAAGCCTCCCGGCGGGCCGGCAGCGCCGCAATCAACCCATTATCCTATCCTGCTTCTCGCCTTCGGCAACGAGCCGTCTTGGAGCCTTCGCATCGGCCTGAAGGGTCCCGAGAGGCTGGACCGCCCCGGCTATCCCCCGATCCCACTTGAACCGGCCGAAGTCACGCACGAAGCCGGGGCTGATTCCTGGACCTACCACGCCAAAGACTTCGCCACTGGCGCGGTGATTGCCGTCCACCTCACGAGGGAAGCCTGCACTGACGCCATATCCGACACGGCCATCGAGTCGCCGTCGACAACAGCAAAATACACTTTCCGCGCGTCCGTCGATCACGCCCAGCTCGGCACTCTCAACGGCTGCGCCCGCATCGCCGCCGAACTCTTCCCCAAGATCAACAATCAAGCCGACGACGATGACGACGCCGACAAAAAGAAGCCGCCAGCTCCGACCATCACCAACTTCAAGGCACCCGTTGCCGTGGCCTTCCTCAATGCTGCTCAGCAGCTGGTTTTCAAGCGCGGACAAGCTGCCCGGATCGTATCAACTCAGCACCCTTCCGACTTTTCCGTCTCCCACGATGGCAAAAAGCTTCTTTACACGCTCACCAACTCAAAGACAGAGGCTGAGAACACAATCTATCTGTATGAATTTGATTCTGGGCGCTCGAAAGAACTGCTCGGCGGGTTGGTACGCCAGCCATTCTGGTCGCCCGATGACTCCCGAATCGCCTTTCTCAAATCGGTGGATTCTCTTTGGCAAGTGTGGGCGTTCCCTTCTGGCACTCCGGAGAACGCGGTGGCGCTCTACACCGGCATTCTGACCTCACTTCACGGCTGGATTGACGTTCATACCGTACTCGCGAGCGATCAAGAGAGTGCCTACTGGATCAGCGATGATAAGCCGCTGCAAACATTGGCTCTGAAAGAGATTTACGGCGACGCATTCCAGATCATGGAATCGGACACGATTCGCGTTCATCCCCTCAATTCCGTCCTGCTTCTCGTCTCTGCATCATTCACGACTCAGCTTCCGGGCCACGCAAAAGGCGACGGCGTTTTGGTCTCGAGTGTCTTTCTCTACGAAGTGCGTTCCAAGCGTCGTGTCGTCCTGACGCCGCCGGACCAATGGGCACGACGCGCGGAGTGGTCGCGCGACGGGCTCCAGGTTCTCTTTACCGGCCAGGAGTCTCGCAAAAGCCCTGCAATCTATCGCATTTTTTGGGACGGGACGGACTTCCGCCGCTATCAGGGCGGCACGAATCTGGTTGTAGGCCAATAGCCCCGCGGCGCCGCGCGGCTCCCCGGGAACCGCCCGAGTCCGTCGGCGTTGTTCCCGTAGCATTAGCCGATAAGCAGCAGTTCCTTGTTTCGCTGGCGTTCGGCACCGAAACGGGGCTATACTTGTCCTGTGAGTACTAGGCCTACCGTTACACCCCCGCAAGTCGGCATTCTTGTGCTCGACGACGACGCCCAGGGCGGAAGTGCGGTTCGCCAGATCCTGGATTCCGAAGGTTGGCGCGTCCGCGTCGTTGCAGACACCAAGATGCTCCTCTCCGAGCTGAAAACCGGGGAGTGGTCTCTGGTGATCGCGAACGTAGCCTTGACCGGCGTCGATGGCCCTGCCTTCATCACCTTGCGTGAGCTTGCTAGCGTCTCCGCCGATGACGGTGGCCGCATCCGTGTCCTATATCTCATTCCGGAATCGGCGAGCGCCCAATACATGGGCCCCCTGGAAACCTCACGACTGCCTTATGTGGTTCGTCCTTACCATCTCCATGACTTTCTCGAGAAAGTCAGTGACCTTCTCGTCGAAGTGAAGGCCATCGAGGCGCCTCTCCGTCAGGTCCGCCGCGAATTCGGCGCTCTGCGCAAGAAGAAGAAACAGACCGGCCGTTCCACTTCCATGTTTGCCTCGCGCGATTCCTTCTCTTATACCGACGAAGAGCTCGCCGAATACGAACGTCAGGAATCCGAAGACTCCAAGTCCAGGCGCAACAAGCCCCTTACCAATCTCGGTGGCTCCGACCGCTGAATGGGGCTGAAGAAGTTTTTAGTCTCAGTCTTTGGTCATTAGTTTTCAGCACTTAGTTTTTAGTCCGCAGTTTTTCATCTCGAACGTTGACCGCTAGTTCGTTCTTCTGCCACGATCCACCCCTGCCCGTTCCTTCTCCCTGACTAAAAACTGAAAACTAATAACTGAATACTCCCTCTCCGTGCAAGAAACTCACGCCTCTCCGTTCTAACTCCGAGTCGTGTCCTCGACGACAGACGCACAGGAGGTTTTCATGAAACGTTCGATCTTCTCCGCCCTCATCGGCGGTCTCTTAGGAATCATCACCCTCGGATGTCTGTCATTTCTATGGGCACTCCCCGGTTCAACCCCACCACTGCCGCCCCGGCCGGAGGGCGAGTGGCGTCTCCTTGACCCAGTCACGTACGAAAACATTTCCGTCTTTCCCGTTGTTAGTTCGTACAGCCAGGACACCAGCCCCTTCCTTACTCTCGAAGAAGGTCTCGCCACAGGCGAGGTGATCGTCCGCGAGCAAGGTTTCGAGGGTATCGTTCGCGGGCGCGATGGCCGACCCGTCCACGTTCCGCAGTACAACGCCAACGCCTCCGTCAACCGCCTCGTCCTGATCAACCACAGCCGGCGCCCCTTGCTTCTCCTCGCCGGCGAGCTCGTCAGCGGCGGCAAGCAGGACCGCGTCATCGGCAAAGACCGCATTGTTCCTGCAGGCGCTCCGCCGCTCCCACTCGACGTTTTCTGCGTCGAACACGGCCGCTGGACCGGCAGCTCGCAATTCGCCGCGGCGCAAACCATCGTCCATCCCAGCGTGCGCGAACGCGCCGCTGTCGATCAGATGCAGACCGAAGTCTGGGACGCGGTTCGCAGCGGTACAAACCTGAAGGCACCGCCCTCCGCTCCCCCCGCTCGCCTATCTCTGCCCAGCATTCAAGGCGCCATCAATTCCAACGCGAGTACCGAAGCTTATGAAAAAATCTACCAATCCCATGCTGTCGGTGTTTCGATCGATGATTTCGTCGAGGAACTGCAACGCCGCTTCGCCCGCGCCACATCTGGCTTAAAAGGCGAGCGCGTCGTCGGAGTGGTCGTGGCCTACGGCGGCGAAGTCGCCTGGAGCGATATCTTTGCTTCCGGTGATCTCTTCGATCATTATTGGAACAAATTGCTGCGCAGCTACGCCGTCGAGGCTCTCGCTCGGCCCACGTATCGCGCCGTTGCTTCGCGCGACAATGCCGGTGAATTCTTGCGCGGCCTCACCGGCCGCGAAACCCAGGAGATCGAGCCCGGCGTCTACCGTTGGCGCGAAATCAGTGACGGTCGCTTCGCCCAGATCGAGTTGGACTCCCTCGGGCCCAAGCCCATGACACTCCACCGCCTCTTCCTTCACCGCAGCATCTGAGGCAATCCGGGGCTCAGCACTTGTAGGGGCGCAACATCCTGCGCCCCTACTTGGCACGATCAAGACGCCGCACTACACTGCGATCCGGCGTTTCCTCCAGCAGCTGCTTCACAGTCTTTTTCAAGCTCGGATGCCTCACCCCCCCCGCAATTTCCGCCAGCGGCACCAGCACAAACTTTCGCAAATGCATCCGTGGGTGCGGCACCTGCAATTCTGGCGTGTCGATGGTTTCGTCGCCATACAACAAAATGTCCATGTCAATCAACCGCGGCCCTTTCGCCACTAGTTTCTTGCTCCCCATTCGCGCCTCGATCTCCCTCAACTCCCGCAACAGTTCCCACCCCGCCAGTTCTGTCTCCCCCTCCACCACGCAATTCAAGAACCACGGCTGCTCCCGCAAATCTACCGGCTCCGTTTCGTAAGTCGACGACAGCCGCTTCACGCGCACGCCCGCATCCGCCAGCGCCGCAATCGCGGCCCGCAAATTTCTCTCGCGCTCTCCCACATTCGAACCCAGCGACAAGTAAACCTTCTTCTCACCCATACCCCACCAGTCGTAGCGTCAGCTTGTTAAGTTGTTCGAACGCGAATGCTAACTCCCCTCTTTTTTCAGCTTTTTTCCAGCTAGACCATCCGTCCCTGATGCACGTGCGCACCCGCTCTGGAAGATCTTTATTCGTATCGCAGGCAGACGATGGGATCGAGGTTGGCTGCCAGCGTTGCCGGATAATAGCCGAAGAACAGGCCCACTCCCACGGAGATCGCGAAACCAATCGACACCCACAGATAAGATAGCGTTGCGGGAATCGAAGGCACGAAAGTTCTCACCAAGGTGGAGACACCGGCTCCGATCAAAATGCCGATTGTGCCCCCGACCAGCGTAAGGACTACGGCTTCCAGCAAAAACTGCAGGCGGACATCCGCGCGGCGCGCGCCGATAGCCTTGCGCACTCCAATTTCCTGCGTGCGCTCGGTCACGGAGATGAGCATGATGTTCATCACCCCGATGCCGCCCACCAGCAGTCCTATCGAGCTGATGATGGTGGTAAGAATGACCAGCGCGCCCGTTAGCTGGTTCCACAAATGACTGATGAAGTCCGGAGAGCTCAGCTCAAAATCGTTCTCTGTGCCAGCTGGGATGCGGCGCAGGCGCCGCATCGCCTGAATGACCTCACCCTGCGCCGTTTCGACGTTTACATTTTCCGGCACGGTGAAAGCCATGATCAACTCTTTCGCCTCCGGGTACTCCTTTTTGAAGCTGCTCAGCGGGATGACCGCGAAGATATCCACGCCGGGGCCGACAAACAGCCCCTGGTCGTGCTCGAAGACGCCGATGACCTCATAGAGGCTGCCGTTGATGCGCGCCGTTTTGCCAAGGGCATCGGTGTTGGGGAAGAGTGATTCACTGATCGCTGCGCCAAGGACGACGACAGGCCGCGCATGCTCCTGGTCGAAAGCGCTGATAAAGCGGCCGCGCTGGATGGTGAACAGGGGAATTGCATTTATGTATTCCGGCTCAGCGCCACGCACGATGACTTTTTCGACGCTAAAGTGGCCGCTGGTGATGAGGTTGGAATCGCCAAAGAAGAAGCCGCGCGTGCCGATGGTGGTCAACGACTGCACGTCGGGAGCAGCCTCGCGGATAAAGCGGGCATAGTCGTATTCAAAATACTTGCGGATGCGGATGCGCTCCGGCCACCGCGAAGGGTCCGAGCCGGGCGGGAATCGTGAGACGAAGTAAGTGCGCGAGCCGAGCGATTCCACCCGGTCCTGTACGAACTTGTTCAGACCTTGGATGATGGCCGCCATGGAAATCACCGACGAAACCCCAATGACGATGCCGAGCACCGTCAAGGCCGAGCGAACTTTCGACGAGCGCAGCGTCTCCATCGCTGCGAAGAAATTTTCCCGGGCCTGCGCCAGCGTCATGATCGCCATTAGTCCGACCTCAACGCCACAACCGGGTCCAGTTGCGATGCGCGCAACGCCGGATAGATCCCAAAAAACAATCCGACTGCCGAACTCAAGAACACTCCCAGCGTCGCCACCCACGTCTGCACCGAGGCAGGGAACGGGGTCAATGTCCGCAGGGCCAGCGCCACCAGGAATCCCAGCGTGATACCTGCGAGCCCTCCGGCGATACACTGTATGAAACTTTCCGCCATGAACTGCTCCAGCACGTCGCGCTTGGTCGCGCCCATCGC
>Ga0209118_1000783_pt1 | contig 16106 bp, 14 predicted proteins | sample BlaSpr_A8_Ref_M1_FD_187988 | JGI IMG/M metagenome (GOLD analysis project Ga0209118, IMG submission 187988) | Forest soil microbial communities from Thunder Bay, Ontario, Canada - Black Spruce, Ontario site 2_A8_Ref_M1 (SPAdes) (version 2) | ecosystem: Environmental > Terrestrial > Soil > Boreal...
CGATATACCGGAATGGGAGCAGCGCCTGCGGCTCAGCCGCACGCGCGATGAGGGAAAACCATCCGGGTTTTCCCTCATATCTTTGGTGGCTGGGCGACGCTGATCACCTTCACGCCACGTGCGCGAAGCGGCGCCGCGTCGAAACCACCCCGACCGTCGAGAACCACTTGAAGACCTTCCAGACGAGCCCAGTCGAGAGTCCGGTATTCGCGGTGAAAAGCCTGGATGATGGCCGCATCCACCTTCACATCTGTGTTTAGGTCAACGAGCTCCACCTCGAGATCCGCCAGCTCGGCAGCGGTGAAATGCGGATCGTGCGCCAGGACCGTGGCGCCGGCTCGGCGCAGCTGATCGATAAGCGTTAAGGCGGTCGAGAAGGACAGCTCCTTGACATCCTCGCGATACGAGAGGCCGAGGACCAGGACCCTGCGCCCGGCAAGGCCGCCCAGCGCCAAATCGAGCCAATTAAGGCTGCGCGCGGCCATCCCGTCGTTGACCTCACGCGCGACGCGCACGAGGTCGAGCTCGCCGTCCGTGCTGTCGCTCAGCATGAAGTGGGGATAGACGGGGATGCAGTGCCCTCCGACGCCGATGCCGGGCCGGTGGAGGTGGGAAAAGGGCTGGCTGTTGGCGGCATCGAAGGCCTCCTTCGCGTCGGCCCCGCGCGAGCCGCCGTAGACCGCGAGCTGGTTGGCGAGCGCGATGTTGACGTCGCGGTACGTCGTCTCGGCGAGCTTTGCAAACTCCGCCGTCTCGGCGTTGGCCACCGGCCGGACCTCGGCCTCGAGCCACGCACGGTAGAACTCCACCGCGCGCCTCGTGCTCTCGTCGTCGACGCCGCCCACGATCTTCGGATAACGAACCAGGTCCTGAAAGACGCGGCCGGCATAGAGCCGCTCGGGGCTGAACGCGAGCCAGAACCCCTCACCGCAAACGAGGCCGGACTCATGTTCAACGATTGGGGCCGCATGGTTGCGGGTCGCGCCGACTGGAAGTGTCGTCTCGACGATGACGAGGGCTTCGTTCTGAATCCCTTTGCCCACCGATCGAAGCGCCGCGTCGAGCGAGCGGTAGTCGGGTCGCTTGTCCGGGGTCACGACGACGGGCACGATCACCATCACTACTTGTGAGCGGCCAACGGCCGAGGCCGTGTCGGTCGTGGCTGTGAGCCTGCCCGCGGCCACCGCATCTCTCACCGCCTCCGCGAGTCCTGGTTCTTCTTCGATATGACTGTGGCCGGCGTTCACCGAGGCGACCACCTCGTCGCGGATGTCGCACCCGATGACGGTGTGGCCCTTCGACGCGATCTGCGCCGCAAGCGGCAGCCCGATCTTGCCCAGGCCGACGACCGCGACTCGATACGTGCGGCTCAAGACTGGCTTTTGCGCCCGCGGTCGTCGTGGGCGAGGTCCAGCACGCGACCCTCGTTGGCCGAGCGGACGAGGTCGAGCGCAAGCGACAGCGCATGGAGCCCGTCCTCGCTGCCGACCTCGGCCGGCGTTTTGGTCGAAACGGACGTGAGAAACGACTCGAGCTCAAGTCGCAATGGCTCGGCGCGATCGACGACGTAGCGCACCAGCTTGCCCTCGCTGACGGCGGTCAGCAGGGACAGAGGCGGCTCGGCGCCTATCGCGGTGCTGTTCTCATAGAAGGTGAGGTCCTGAGTGAGGTAGTTGAGGTGGATCATGCCCCGCTCGCCGAGCACCGTCAGCTCCCGAATCTTGGTCGGCGTGAGCCAGTTGACCTGCATCACGCCGACGGCGCCGTTGTCGAATCTCAACAAGGCGTTGAGCATGTCCTCGTGCTCGGTGTGGATGCGCCGCTCCGTCTCCGCGTACAGGCGCGTGACCTCGACGCCGAGCAGGTAGCGCATCACGTCGAGGTCGTGGGTGGCCAGGTCGATCACGGCGCCCACGTCCCTGATCCGAGACGGAAAAGGGCCCTGCCGTCGCGAATGGACCTGGAAGATGCGGCCCAGCTCGCCCCTGTCGAGGCGCTTCTTGAGCTCCCGGACGGCAGGGTTGAAGCGCTCGACGTGGCCGACGGCGAGGATCGTGCCATGCCTCTTGGCGGCGGCTACGAGCTGCTGCGCCTCCTCGAGGTCGGTGGCGATCGGCTTCTCGATCATCACCTGCAGGCCACATTCGATCGCAGCGAGCCCCACCTCCAGGTGAAACCGCGTCGGGACGGCCACGGTGACCGCCTCGAGCTTCTCCTTCTCGAAGAGGTCCTTGTACGAGCGGTAGCCGGTCAGGCGCCGCTTCTTCGCCCAGGCCATGGCCTCCTCGGTCGGGTCGCAGACGGCGACAAGGTCGGCCTGGTCCAGGTCGTCGAGGATGCGGGCGTGGCTCTTTCCCATCACACCGAGGCCGACCACCCCAATCCTGGTCACCCTTCCATCTCCTCCTGAACCGCTCGGACGATGCGCAGGCGATCCGAGTCGGTCAGGGCAGGGTGAACGGGAAGGCTCAGCACTTCCTGCGCCAGCCGCTCAGAAACCGGGAAGGACTGGCCGCCATAGCCACGGTCCGTGTACACGGGCTGCCGGTGCAGCGGCACGGGGTAGTAGACCCCCGAACCGATCCCGCGCTCTGACAGCGCTGCCTTCAACCTGTCCCGGTGGTGGGCGACGCGAACCGTGTACTGGTGAAAGGCATGGCCGTACCCGGCGCGCTCGATCGGAAGGGCGAGCCCGAGGATGCCGGTCAGGCCGGCACTGAGCTCGTGGGCGTTGCGGCGGCGGGCGGCGTTGAAGCCATCGAGGCGGGCCAGCTGAGCGAGCCCGATAGCGGCGGCGACGTCCGTCATCCGGAAGTTGTACCCGAGCACGCTGTGGTGGTAGCGCTCGCTCTCCCCATGCTGCCGGAGAGTGCGAACCGCGGAGGCGATCGCGGGGTCGTCGGTGGTTACGAAGCCGCCCTCCCCCGAGGTCATGTTCTTGGTCGGATAGAGCGAGAAGACCGAGGTGTGACCCAGGGCGCCAACTTTGGTGCCGTTCACCGTAGCGCCGTGCGCCTGGCATGCATCTTCGATGAGGACCAGCGAGTGGCGGCGCGCGATGTCGGCGAGCTCCGGCATCGCCGCCGGGTGTCCATATAGATGGACGGGAAGAATGGCGCGCGTTCGCGGGGTGATCGCACGCTCGACCAATGTCGGGTCGATGCACAGCGTCTCGGGCTCGACGTCGGCGAACACCGGCTTTGCTTGCGTGAACAGAACCGAATTTGCCGAGGCGATGAAGGTGAAGGGGGTCGTGATGACCTCGTCTCCATTGCCGATCCCGTGCGCCAGCAGCGCGAGGTGGAGTCCGGCCGTGCCCGAGGACACCGCGACCGCGTGCTTGACGCCGATCCAGCGCGCGAACGCCTCCTCGAACTCAGCGACGACGGGCCCCTGCGCGAGCTGCCCGCTCTCCAGCACCCGAAGGACTGCGCGCTTCTCCTCTTCGCCGATCTCAGGGTGGGCTAGAGGGATCAAGTGGGGTAGACCGACCCGTCGGGCTCGCATCGATAGGTTGCGGCGCAGTGCCCGCAGGCGAGCCGGCCGGCGCCCGCCTCGCGCAGGCGAAACCCGCACACGCACACGCTTCCGATCCGGCGCGCGGGATTGCCCGCGACCAGGCCGAAGTCGGGGACGTCGTGCGAAACGACCGCTCCGGCTGCAACCATGGCCCACCGGCCGACCGTTACGCCCGCGATCAGCACGGAGGCCGCGCCCAGAGACGCCCCCTCGCGGACCAGGATCTTGCCGAGCTCCCAATCGTCTGAGGTCTTGAGCGTTCCGTCAGCGTTGATGGCGCGTGGGTAGCGATCGTTGGTGAAGCACACGTGGGGGCCGACCAGGACGCCGTCCTCAACCGTGGCTCCCGGGTAGATGGAGGCGCCGTTCTGGACCTTCACGCGGTTGCCGAGGTGCACACCTTCGCCGACATAAGCGCCCTTGCCCAGGATGCACTCCGCGCCGATCCTGGCTCCTTCCCGAACCTGCGCCAGGTGCCATACCTTGGTGCCGGAGCCGAGCTCGGCGTCCTCCGAGACGAACGCCGACGGATGCACATAGGCGCCGTCTCGGGTGCTCAACGGGCTACATGATGCCGACTGCGCTCAAGAAATGGTCCGCGATCGCTTCCACGTCGAAGATTTTGAGCAGCTCTGCTCGCGCCGCCTCAAAGCGCTGCCGATGCGCGGCGGGATCGACGGCGAACGTGCGCATCGCTTCGGCCAGGGCCGCCGGGTCCCCGGCCGGCACCGGGTGCATCAGGTGATGCTCGCGGGCGAGCGTTCCCAGGTCGCCGGTGTCGGTCATCAGCAGCGGGATTCCCGCCTGGAGGGCTTCGGAGAACACCACCGGGATGCTCTCTTTCCGCGAAGGGATGACCAGGCAGTCGCACGCCCTCATGTAGGCGACCAGCTGCGTGGCCGGTCCGCGCGGCACCATGGTCACCATTTCCTGGAGGCCGGTGGAGGCAATCTGTCCGGCGACCTCCGCTTCCAGCGAGCCGCCGCCGATGACGTAAAGGTGAGCGCCGGACACATCGCGGAGCCGGGCCATGGCGGTGATAAGCACGTCGATCCCCTTCACGCGCTCGAGCCTGCCGATATAGAGAAACCTGACCTTGCCCGGCAGCTCGACGCGCTCAGCGGTGGCCGGGAGGCTCCGTGTGGTCGGTAGGAACTCGCAGTCCATTCCGCCGATCGCCTTTGTGCGCGCGGCGAGCTCGATTCCATCGGCGAAGCGCCAGCGCGCGCCACGAAGGATTCGCCGTATCAGCGAGCGCAGGACCGGGTAGCGCGCGACCGAGTTGATGTCGGAGCCGAGCGTCCAGACCGCATACGGCACCCCCGCGCGCGAATGCACCCGCCAGGCCAGGTAGCCGGCCGGCACGGCCCACAGCGCAAGGCACATATCGATCGACTGCTTGCGCATCGTCCGCATCAGGAGGCGCTCGCCGTCGACCATCAGCCGCAGCGTCCGCCACAGCTCAACCGGAGACAGCGGGTTGGTGCCGACCAGAGGCTTGCTGGTGCCCCGCGGAATCCAGAACACCGGTACCTCGCCCGTGTCGACCTCGAGTCCAGGCCGTTCCGGGGCGACCACGAAGACACGATGTCCCCGTCTCTGAATCGCGCGGCAGAAATCGGCGGCAGCCGGGGCCGCAACGTCATTCGGGTTGGCCGGGTACGAGCTCGTGACGACGCAGAGGTTCACGTGTTTCGCGGGTTCAGTCGACGGCGTCTCGGATCACTGAGGCGATGCGCTCAACCTGCTCCTCCCGAAGGCCCGGGTAGAGGGGAAGAGTGATGGTCCGCGCCGCATATGCGTCGGAGTGTTCGAGGTGATCGTGTCCGATGGATTGGAATGCCTGGAACCGCGGGATGCACGGGTAGTGGAGGCTGGTCTGCACGTCCTTCTCCGCCAGCGCTTTGACGACAAGCTCTCGCTGCGATTCATCGGGAGCCACCACGGTCATCAGGTGGTACGCGCTGTCGCCTTCATACGCTCCAAACGGAAGAGTCCAGCCGGGAAGGTCGTCCAGGTGCCTGCGATACAGCTCCACGAGTGTGCGGCGTCGCTTGTTATTTTCGGGCAGCTTGGCCAGCTGACTTCGTCCCAGCGCCGCGTGAAGATCGTCGAGCCGATAGTTGAATCCTGGCATCACGACCTCATACGATCGGGCGTGGCCCTGGTGGCGGTCCCAGCTCAGGCTGGTCATTCCATGCGAGCGCAAAGCGCGCACCTTCTCGGCGAGGTCGTCGCGGTTGGTCACGACCATTCCGCCCTCGCCGACGGCCATGTTCTTGTTGCCGAAGAACGAGAAGCAGGCGATGTCTCCGAGAGTCCCTGCCATGCCGAGCTCATGGGCTGCGCCGACCGCATGACACGCATCCTCGATCAGCGCGACTCCCTTTTCTTTGCAGACCGCACGGATCTCCGCCATGCGGCACAGATATCCGCCGTAATGCATCACCACGACGGCCCGCGTTGCCGGAGTGATCAGGGCCGCCACCCGCTGCGGGTCGATCGTCGGCTCGTCGAGCCCGACGATGTCCGCGAAGACCGGATGTGCACCGATCATCAGGGTCAGGTTGGCCGACGCAACGAAGTTGATGGCGGGCTGGATGATCTCGTCGCCTGCATCGAGTCCCAGGGCGAGGTAAGAAAGATGAAGGGCGGCCGTGCCGTTGGCCACGGCCAACGCGTGACGCGCTCCGAGCATGGCTGCGAACTCCTGCTCGAAGGCCTCGACCTCGGGGCCCATCGTGATCCACCGCCTGGACAGCACCCTCTGGACGGCCGCTTCCTCGTCAGGGCCGTAGGCGAGATCGCTCAGCGGAATCCGCGCCTCAGACACTCATGAAGGTCTCCCTGGACTCGGCGAACATCTGCTGCGCGGTCGCGTAATCGTCCGGGCGCCCGATATCGAGCCAGAGGCAGTCCGTCACAAACGACCATACCGGCCGCCCTTCGGCGAGGAGCTTGAGGACCAGGCTCGGGAAGTCGAGGTAAACGCCCTTTTCGATCCGCTCAAGCACCCTTGGCTCATAGACGTAGATGCCCATGCTGACGTGGTGCACCGATTCGGGTTTTTCCCTGTACCCCCGCACCCGCCGGTCCCCATCGAGCTCGATGACTCCAAGGTCGAGCTTCACACGACGCTCGTGCGTGGCAATCGTGAGGTCTGCTCCTTTCTCGCGGTGAAATCGGATCAGGTCGTCGAAGTCAAGGTCGGTGAGGATGTCGCCGTTCATGGTCAGGAAGGTCTGATCAAGACCATCGATCAGGGCCAATGAACCTGCGGTGCCCGTCGGCTCGTCCTCCTCCACAAAGCGCAGATTGACCAGGTCCTCCAGGCCGCGCCGGTGCCCGAAGTACGCCTTGACGAGTTCGGCGAGGTGGCCGAGCGTGAGCGTGATGTCGGTGATTCCGTACGCCGCCAGCCGCCGGATGAGCACCTCGACTACCGGCATGTCTCCCAACGGCATGAGGGGCTTGGGAAAGTTGGCCGTGTAAGGCGCAAGCCTCGTCCCCTTGCCGCCGGCCAGGATGACCGCCCGGAGCCCGGCGGCTTCCTTACTCATTGGGCGTGTTGTAGTGAACGGGGCTTTCCACGTTCTCGATCAATCCGCCTCGAATCGCGGTGGCCACTTCATGGATTCCGTCGTGGACTCGCCGTGACACCTCGAAGGCCAGCTCGGAACGAATCCGATCGAACGAGACCCGATAGTCGCGAGGGTCCTCGTCCTTCTGAACGTACTCGACAGTGCAGCCGGGCACCTCGACTCTGATCAGCTCGACGAGGTCGCGCTTGGTGTAGTTCTCGGCCGTGTCGCCGACATTGAAGACACGGTTGGCGACCTTCGCGGAGGCGGTCGCAAGAACTGTGGCGATAGCACGCGCGGCGTCGTAGGCGTGAACGTACGGCCGCCAGAACTTCTCGCCGTAGACGGAAATTTTTCCGCGGGTCAGCATCTCCATCGTGAACTGGTTGACCGTGAGGTCGAAGCGCATCCGCGGGGACACGCCGTAAAGCGTGGCAAAACGTAGGACGGTGGGCGCGAATCCATTGGACTGGGTTCGCAGCAGCTCTGTCTCGACTGCGACCTTGGACTCTGCGTAGAGCGAGATCGGCTTGAGCTCGTCTTCCTCTCGGGCGAAACCGGCGGCCTCATTCCTTCGGCCGTAGTTGCTGCAGGTCGACGCAAAGATGAATCGTTCGACGCCGGCGTTCTTCGCCAGCGCCAAAAGCTGGAGCGAGGCGTCGAGGTTGACCTCGCGGGCGAGCGCTGGATTCCTGGCGCAAGCGGGGTCGCCGACGATCGCCGCAAGGTGGACCACAGCCTGGGTGCCGGCGAGGCTTTTCTCGACTGTGCTCGAGTCGCGAACGTCACCCTTGCAAAACTCGAAGGCGCTTTCGGATGCAACCGCCAGGAGCGAGCTTCCACCGTACTGCAGGTTGTCCAGGACGCGAACCGTGTGGCCTTCGCGAAGCAGCCGGGCGGTCGCCAGCGCGCCAAGGTAGCCGGCCCCGCCGGTGACGAGGACTCTCATCGCATCGGGCGGTAACGATATCAGGGCGTTTGCGAGACTAGACTTTTCCGCCGTGCCCTCCCGTGAACTGCCCAGCCGAACCCTGTATCAAGGGCGCGATCGTGCGGCGGCGCGTTCCTTTCTGCATGCGATTGGACTGACCAACGCCGACATAACCAAGCCGTTCGTCGGCGTCTCGAACGTCTGGACCGAGACGATGCCCTGCAACTTCGGGCTGCGCGACCTCGCTGCGCCTTTGAAGGCCGGCATCCGGGCCGCCGGAGCCAACCCGATGGAGTTCAACACGATCGCCATCTCCGATGGCATCACGATGGGCACCGAAGGCATGAAGACCTCGCTCGTGAGCCGCGAGGTCATCGCCGACTCCATCGAGCTCGTGGGGCGCGGTCACATGTTCGACGCGATGGTCACCCTGTGCGCGTGCGACAAGACGATCCCTGCCTCGGCCATGGCGCTGGTGCGGCTTGACCGTCCGGGGGTGCTCCTGTACGGCGGGTCGATCATGGCGGGTTTGTTTCGCGGCCGGCAGGTGGCTGTGGGCGAGATCTATGAGGCGATTGGCGCCGCCGCCGCCGGCAAGATCACAGACGCGGACCTGGCCGAGCTCGAAGCAGTGGCGTGTCCTGGAGCAGGGGCGTGTGGCGGCCAGTACACGGCGAACACCATGTCGATGGTCATGGAGGTCATCGGGCTCTCGCCGGTCGGATTCAACTCGATCCCGGCGATGGATCCAAAAAAGCACCCCGCGGCAGAGGCCATGGGACGGGTTGTCATGAATGCCCTCGAGGAAGATCTCCGGCCGTCGCGAATCCTCACGCGCCGCGCCTTCGACAACGCAATCGCCGCTGTCGCGGCCAGCGGCGGATCGACCAACGCCGTGCTGCACCTGCTCGCGATGGCGCGCGAGGTCGGCGTGGACCTGGCGATCGACGACATCGATCGGATCAGCCGGCGCACACCTTTGTTGTGTGACCTGAAGCCGGGCGGCCGGTTTGCCGCTGTGGAGCTGCACCGAGCCGGCGGCATCGCGCTGCTGACGAAGCGCCTCATCGAAGGCGGCTTCGTGGACGGGGATGCCCTGACTGTGACCGGCCGCTCGCTTGGAGAGGAGTGCGAGTCGGTGACGGAGACCGTGGGCCAGGAAGTCGTGACGCCACTTTCACGGCCCTTGCGTGGTGAGGGCGGCCTTGTGGTGCTGCGCGGCAACCTCGCGCCAGATGGAGCCGTGGTCAAAGTCACGCAGCACACGCCAACCTCGCATCGTGGGCCCGCCCGCGTGTTCAACCGGGAAGAGGATGCCTTCGCGGCTGTGTCCGCGGGCCGGATCAAGCCGGGCGACACGGTGGTGATCAGGTACGAGGGGCCGAAGGGCGGGCCTGGCATGCGGGAGATGCTGCAGGTCACCGCGGCGATCGTCGGTGAGGGCCTCGGGGATTCGGTGGCGATGGTCACGGACGGGCGTTTCTCCGGAGCGACCCAGGGGCTGATGGTCGGGCATGTGGCGCCGGAGGCCGCGGTGGGCGGCCCGCTGGCCGCGCTGGAGGACGGCGACATCGTCGAGATCGACGTGGACAGCCGGCGGCTTGCCGTCGAGGGCGTGGACATCGAGGGCCGTCTGAAGAGCTGGTCGCCGCCCGAGCCTCACTATCGCAAAGGCGTGCTGGCTCGCTATGCGCTGCTTGTGGGTTCGGCCTCCGAAGGGGCGATGCTCAAGCCGTAGCCTTCCGCTCGGTTGACGCCAAACACGCGTAATCCGAGGCTTAACCCGAGCATTTGGCGCCAAACGTGCGGATCGAGCGCTTACTTCACCGCCGGAAGCCACGATGGCCGGTGGGTTTCGAAGGCGGCGATCTCGGCGTCGTGCATCTCCACCAACCCGATCTCATCCAGGCCGTGAAGCAGGCAGTCGCGCGAGAAGGGATCGACCTCGAACTTGTAGGTGAACCCCTCGCCGCGCACCTCTTGCTTCTCCAGGTCCACGGTCACCTGCGCGGCCGGGTCCTCTGACGCCAGGTCCATGAGGTGCCTCACCTGCCGCTCCGTCAGCGTCACCGCCAGCAGCCCGGTCTTGAAGCAGTTCGCCCGGAAGATGTCGGCAAAGCTCGGCGCGATGATCGCCTTGAACCCGAAATCGCGCAGCGCCCACGGAGCATGCTCGCGCGAGGAGCCGCACCCGAAGTTGCCGCCGGTGATCAGCACCGCCGCGCCGGCGTGCTCCGGCTTGTCGAGCACGAAATTGCCGTCCGCTCGCCAGTCGAAGAACAAAAAAGGCCCGTAGCCCGTGCGTTCGATCCGCTTCAAGAACTGCTTCGGGATGATCTGGTCGGTATCCACGTCCGCGCGGTCCAGTGGCGCCATCCGCCCGCCGACGCGAGCGATCGGTTCCATCTAGAGCAGCTCCCTCACGTCGACGAGGTGTCCCGTCACCGCCGCCGCCGCCGCCATAGGCGGGCTCATCAGATGCGTCCGGCCACCGGAACCCTGACGGCCTTCGAAGTTGCGGTTCGAGGTCGAGGCGCATCGCTCGCCCGGCGCCAGGATGTCCGTGTTCATGCCCAGGCACATCGAGCAGCCTGCGTTGCGCCATTCAAACCCGGCCGCCTTGAAGACCAGGTCCAGGCCCTCGTCCTCGGCCGCCCGCTTGACGGTCATCGATCCCGGCACGACCATCGCGCGCACCTTGGGATGGACATGCTTGCCCCTGATCACGCTCGCTGCTGCGCGCAGGTCTTCGATTCGTGCGTTGGTGCATGAGCCGATGAACACCCGGTCCACCGCGATATCGGCCAGGGCAGTGCCCGGCGCCAGGTCCATGTACTTCAGCGCACGCACGTCCGTGTCGTTCAGCGGCTGCGGCACCCGCCCCGTCACCGGCGCCACCTGGCCGGGGTTGGTGCCCCACGTGACGTGCGGCTCAAGGCGCGAAGCGTCGATCTCGATCTCGCCGTCGAATGCTGCTTCGGCGTCGGTTGAAAGCGACTTCCAGTACTCCAGCGCCTTCTCCCAGGCCGCACCCTTGGGCGCGCTGGGCCTGCCTTGCAGGTACGTGAACGTCGTGTCGTCCGGCGCGATCATGCCCGCCTTGGCGCCCCACTCGATGGTCATGTTGCAGACCGTCATCCGTCCTTCCATCGACAGGGCTTCGATGGCCGGGCCCCGGTACTCGACCAGGTGCCCTTGGCCTTGCGAGATCCCCGTCTTGCCGATCAGTCCGAGCACGATGTCCTTGGCGGTCACGCCGAGGGGAAGCTCCCCTGTAACCGTCACGGCCAGGTCGCCCAGGCGCTTTTGGGGCAGGCACTGCGTCGCCAGCACCACCTCGACCTCCGACGTCCCGATCCCGAAGGCCAGCGCCCCGAAGGCGCCGTGGGTCGAGGTGTGCGAGTCGCCGCAAACGATCAGCATTCCGGGCTGGGTGAGGCCGAGCTCCGGGCCGATCACGTGCACGATGCCCTGGCGCCGGCTGCCGATCTGGTACAGCGGGATTCCCTCCCGCCGGCAGTTCTCGGCCAGCACCTCCATCTGCCGCCGGGAAAGGTCGTCGGCCGCCCGGACGCCCCCCTGGGTGGGCACGTTGTGGTCCATGGTTGCCAGGCTCAGGTCGGGCCGCCGAACCCGCCGCCCGGCCAGCCGCAGCCCTTCAAATGCCTGCGGCGAGGTGACCTCGTGGACGAGGTGCAGGTCCACGTACAGGAGGTCGGGCTCGCCCGGAGCAACGCGCACCACGTGTGAGTCCCACAGCTTCTGGGCCAAAGTCCTCCCGGCTTTGCCCGGAGGAGAACGGAAATTTGGCATCGCGACGCCAACTCTACGCAAAGCCCTGGGGCGAAATTTGTGGCCCGGACACAACCCGAAGGCGGTTTGGATCGTTACTATTCAAGGTCCGATGGTTGGTTCATCTCGCAGTCTCGTACTCCTTCTTGGACTCCTGGGCCTTATTGGCTTCGGACGAACGGGGGCACGCGCGAACTAACCAAACCACCAAGAGTAGATCGCAAAAGCCCCCGACCGAGAGGTGGGGGCTTCTTCATTTCTAAAGGAGATACGGAACCAAGTTGACCGGAGCGGACATGATCCTGGAGGCGCTGGAGCGCGAGGGAGTCGAAGTGATCTTCGGCTACCCGGGCGGCGCCAACCTCCCGATCTACCAGCACCTCCACGAGCATCCCAAGCTCAAGCACATCCTGGTCCGCCACGAGCAGGGCGCAGCGCACATGGCCGACGGCTACGCGAGGGCGTGCGGCAAGCCGGGCGTCGTGTTCGCTACGTCCGGTCCGGGCGCGCTGAACCTGGTGACCGGCCTCTGCACCGCCTATATGGACTCCGTCCCGATGATTGCCATCACCGGCCAGGTCAACAGCACGCAGGTCGGGCGCGACGCCTTTCAGGAGTCGGACGTCATCGGCGCGACTAGCTCGGTGACCAAGCACAGCTACCTGGTCACTCACATCGACCAGCTGCCCAGGGTCATCCACGAGGCGTTCCACATCGCCACGACGGGGCGCCCTGGCCCGGTGCTGATCGACATCTGCAAGGACGTGCAGCAGGCGAACGCCGAGCCCGTGACGCCGGAGCGGCTCGACATCCCCGGCTACCAGCCAAACGGCCACGTTAACCTCGACATGGCGCGCACGGCCGCGCACGCGCTGGCTTCCGCCGAGCGCCCCGTCATCCTGGCCGGCCACGGCGTGCTGCTCAGCCATGCGGAGCAGGAACTGTTCAAGTTCGCCGAGAAGGCGGCTGCGCCGGTCGGCACGACGCTGCTCGGCATCGGCGCGTTCCCGGTCAACCACCCGCTCTCGCTGCACATGACCGGCTTCATGGGCACGGGCTGGAACCTGAAGGCAGTCCAGAACGCCGACGTCTTGATGATGGTCGGCATGCGCGTCGACGACCGCGTCACCGCGAAGCTGGCCGACTTCGCACCGAACGTCAAGACCTTCATCCACGTGGATATCGACGGTTCCGAGATGGGGAAGAACGTGCGGCCCCACATCGAGCTGGTCGCCGACGCGCGGAATGCACTGGAAGCGATGACCCCGCACGTGGGTGAGGTGGACGCTGGACGCGGCAAGTGGCTCGCGCAGATCGACGCGTGGCGCGAGGAGCACCCGCTCAAGTACACGCACTCGAACGGTCACCTCCAGCCGCAGGACGTGCTGATCGACATGTACCGGCGCTGCCGCAGCGAGGCGATCGTCGTTGCAGACGTGGGACAGAACCAGATCTGGGCCGCGCTGTGGTGGAACTACGACCGCCCGGGTCTCTTTATCAACTCAGGCGGCGCGGGCACCATGGGCTTCGCGCTTCCCGCGGCGATCGGCGCCAAGGTCGCCCGGCCCGATAAGGCGGTGTGGTGCGTGGCAGGCGAGGGTGGGTTCGTGATGACGGCGCAGGAACTGTCCGTCGCGGTCGAGCAAAACCTAGACATCAAGATCGTCATCCTCAACAACTTCTCGCTCGGCATGGTGCGCCAGTTCCAGGACGACTTCTACGGAGGCGTGCGGTCGCAGGTCGACATGACGGTCATCCCGGACTTCGTCAAGCTGGCCGACGCGTACGGACTGCCGGGCATCCGGGTCGACACACTCGAGCAGGTTGGCCCTGCGATGGACGCCGCAGAAAAGACGAAGGGCCCGTTCCTGATCGACTTCCGCATCGACCCCGAGGCCAACGTCTATCCCATCGTCCCGCTGGGCAAGAGCCTGAACGACTTCTGGGAGGCCCCTGACAAGTGACGCAGTTGCAAGCTGGACCTCCCCACCCCGCGGCTTCGCCGGGGACCTCCCCACATGGTGGGGAGGTGACCAAACAGGCCAGAGTGCGCGTGCTGTCGGTCCTCGTCGAGGACGGCTCCAACACGTTGAGCAAGATCTCCGGCCTGATCCGCCGTCGCGGCTTCCACGTCCGCTCCATCTCGGTGGGTCCGAGCCCTCAGCCCGGGCGGTCCCGGATGACGCTGACTGTCGACGCCGGCCACGCTGAGACCGACCAGGTCCGCAAGCAGCTCGAGCGCCTGGTCGAGGTGATCGAGATCGAGGACGTGACCGGCGAAGACGTGCACAGCCGCGAGCTGGTCGTCGCGAAGGTCAAGGCGTCTCAAGTCGCCGGCCTGGTGGAGCGCGGCGCCAAGGTGTTGAACACCGGTGCCGAGGGCACCACCGTCGAGTTCGCCGGCGAAGGCAAGGACGTCGGCGACTTCATCGATGAGCTGATGCGACATGGCGTCCTGGATGTCGCCCGCTCGGGACCAGTCGTGATGAGGAGAACCGCATGAAGATCAATTACGACGCCGACTGCCCGCCCTCATTGGGCGAGCCGGTCGCAGTGATCGGCTACGGCAGCCAGGGCCGCGCCCACGCTCTGAACCTGCGCGACAGCGGCGAGGACGTGCGCGTAGGCCTGTATCCCGGCAGCAAGTCGATCGCGCGCGTGGAGGAGGACGGCCTGCGCGCGGTACCGGTGCCGGAGGCGGTCTCAGAGGCGACGGTGGTCATGGTGCTGACGCCCGACGCGGGCCAGGGCAAGCTCTTCCGTGAGTCGATCGAGAAGCACCTCCAGCCCGGGACGATGTTGATGTTCGCGCACGGCTTTTCCATCCACTTCGCGCAGATCAAGCCCGACCAGAACATCGACGTGGCGATGATCGCGCCTAAGGGCCCCGGCCACCTTGTGCGCAGCACCTACGCCCAGGGGATGGGCGTGCCCGCGCTCATCGCGGTCTACCAGGACGCCTCGGGCCGCGCCAAGCAAAGAGCGCTGGCGTACGCCAAGGCTCTGGGCGCGGGCCGCGCCGGAATTGTCGAAACCACTTTCAAAGAGGAGACCGAAACGGACCTGTTTGGCGAGCAGGCGGTCCTGTGCGGAGGTGTCAGCTCGCTGGTCAAGACCGGCTTCGAAACCCTGGTTGAAGCTGGATACCAGCCCGAGATCGCGTACTTCGAGGTCCTCCACGAGCTCAAGCTCATCGTCGACCTCATGTATCGCGGCGGCCTGGGGTTCATGCGCTACTCGGTCTCGGATACGGCCGAGTACGGCGACTACGTCTCTGGCCCTCGCGTCATCGACTCACACGTCCGGGAGAACATGCGCAAGGTGCTGCACGAGATCCAGGACGGCAGCTTCGCCGAAAAGTGGCTGGATGAGAACTCGAACGGAAGGGAGGGTTTCCTGACGATGCGCAGCAATGACGCAGATCACCAAATTGAGAAGGTCGGTCGCGAGCTGCGCTCGATGATGACCTGGCTGGAGCCGGTAGAGAAATGAGCGAGAAAGTCCCCGACAGAGTATTCATCTTCGACACGACTCTTCGCGACGGCGAGCAGTCGCCTGGGTTCCACCTGGATGCCAACTCCAAGCTCCGGATCGCCCGCCAGCTCGAAAAGCTTGGCGTGGACGTGATCGAGGCCGGCTTCCCGATCTCTTCTCCGGGCGACTTCGAGTCGTGCAGGCGCATCGCTCGCGAGATTCGCGGCGCGACGGTGACGGCGCTGGCTCGCGCGGTCAAAGAAGACATCGACGCGGTATGGGCCGCGATCAAAGAGGCGGAGACGCCGCAGATCCACATCGTGCTGTCGGTCTCCGACGTGCACATCGAGCGCAAGCTCGGCATGACGCGGGCGCAGGTGCTGAAGCAGGGTGCCGAGATGGTCTCGCACGCGCGGTCTCTGTGCGACCGCGTCGAGTACTCGCCGGAAGACGCCGGGCGCGCGGACCTCGACTACCTGGTCGAGACGGTAGAGACGATGATCGCCGCGGGCGCGACCGTCATCAACATCCCCGACACCACCGGCTACTGCCTCCCGAGCGAGTTCGCCGGGATCGTGCGCCGCGTGATCGCGGACGCTCGCGGCAGCGAGAAAGCGTTGTTCTCGGTCCACTGCCACAACGACCTGGGCCTCGCGGTGGCCAACACGATGGCTGCGATCGAGGCGGGCGCGCGGCGAGTCGAGTGCACGATCAACGGCATCGGCGAGCGCGCCGGCAACACCTCGCTGGAAGAGATCGTGATGCTGCTGAACGTTCGGCAGAACAAGCTTGGCCTCGAATGTGGCGTG
>Ga0209118_1000784_pt1 | contig 16075 bp, 12 predicted proteins | sample BlaSpr_A8_Ref_M1_FD_187988 | JGI IMG/M metagenome (GOLD analysis project Ga0209118, IMG submission 187988) | Forest soil microbial communities from Thunder Bay, Ontario, Canada - Black Spruce, Ontario site 2_A8_Ref_M1 (SPAdes) (version 2) | ecosystem: Environmental > Terrestrial > Soil > Boreal...
TCGCGGCGCACACCGAGTTGCCCGTGATCGGCGTCCCGCTGCGCTCGTCGATGTCGGTGCTCGACGGCCTCGACGCGCTGCTCTCGATCGTGCAGATGCCGCCCGGCGTGCCGGTCGCCACCTTCGAGTACGCTGAGCCCAGCTTCACCTTCTACCTGGGCCGCTGGCCGGTCCGCGAGCTGCGGGACGCCGGCGCGGTGGCCGCCTGGGCGGCCGAGGGCGTTCCGGGCGTACTGGTGCTGCCGCGCTCGGCCTGGCAGAGGCTACGGAGCGCGCCCCGGGCGGCGGGCCTGACCGAGATCGCCGCCGCCACCGGCCGGAACGTCGCGAATGGGACGCGGCTGGAGCTGATCGCGCTGCTGCGATCAGCGACAAATGCCGCGACCGGCGACAGGCGGAGCTGCGGCCGACCAGCGTCCAGTGCCGCGACATCTCCTTCGGCGCCGGCGCTGCTGCCGGGGCCCGGCACTTTCTCATCTTCTGTGTCACCATAGGCCGGGTTTGCAGGGAAAGGGACGCGAAAGAACCGCTTCGGCAGAAGAACCATGGCCGCCTCGTTCCTGCGGGAAGTTACGATCTTCGAGGGGATCGACGAACGCCGCCTGGCGGAGCTGGAAGCGAAGGGCGAGGAGCGGAGCCTCGGCGCGCACCACGTCATCTTTCAGCGCGACGATCCCTGCGATGGGCTCTATCTGGTGAAAAGCGTCGTCGTCGTCATCCGCCACCAGGTAGTCGGGCAGCCGATCGAGCGGGTGCGCGACGTCCCTCCTGGCGACCTGTTCGGCGAGGTCGAGGTGCTCGACGGCTCGCGGCGGCAATTCCAGGCCCGCACCCTCGGTCCGACCACCCTGCTCCGCCTGCCGCAGAACTCCGTCTGGAGCTTCCTCACAAGCTACCCGCTGGTCGAGACCCGCTTGCGCACCCTATCGATCTACCGGCGCACGGTGCGGCTGCACTCGCTGCTGGCGCCCTCGACGCGCAGCGACCCCCGCATCCGCCTCGATCGCGAGGTCGAGCTGCGGCCGCCAGGTGGCCGAGCCGTCAACGCCCGGATCGAAGACCTCTCCCACGGCGGCGCCTGGCGCAGCTTGACGTTCGAGTCGAACGCAAAGTAGACACCAAGTGCGACTGCGACGATCACTAAGGCCCCGGCCAAGGTTTTCTCTCTCATGCCGGGCGTTCGTTCGACGCACGGCCGCAGGACACCGCCCAATCTTGTTGCCAAAATTCTCGGTGAACCAGAGCGCTCCGTCCGGGCCCCCGGTGATCGCGATGACCCGTGAAGACACGGGGTACTCCGTGATCGCTCCTGAGGTGGTGATCCGTCCTATCCTCCCCTTCTCAGCGAACCAGAGAGCTCCATCGGATCCCGCAGCGATGCCCAATGGGAAGCTCGAAGCCACCGGCAATGCGAACTCCGTGATCGCTCCGGCGGTAGTGATCCGTCCGATCCTGTTTCCCTGAAGTTCGGTAAACCAGAGCGCTCCGTCCGGGCCGGCTGTGATGCCACTCGGTCCACTGAAATACGTGGCGAGCGCGTACTCCGTGAAAGCTCCCGCGGTAGTGACTCGCCCGATCTTGTTCCCATTCCCAGAGGACTCAGTAAACCAGACAGCCCCGTCCGGACCGGCCGTGATGCCTGCTGGGGCGCTGCCCAGGGTGGGAGGCTGGTACTCCGTAATCGCTCCCGCCGTGGTGATCCGCCCAATCTTGCCCCCACCGAAGTCGGTGAACCAGAGCGCTCCGTCCCCAGCCAGGGTGATTGCAGAGGGATGGGCAAAATACGAGGTCACTGCATATTCATAGAAAGTGACACCCCACGCACAGGGGCCAGCGGTGACGCTGACCAACACCGCGGCCACGATCCCATACCGCTGCATGACAGCTCCTCCTGGTGCCTCTGGCCGCACCCCTCCACTCTGTTGAAGCAGTTGCGCGATCCAACCCTAGCACGTTGCGGCATCGCCCAAGGACTGGAGCGGGCACGGCGCCGGTTTCCGGCATCGGGGCGCTGTGACGTATGTCACTTCGGACGGAGCTTGCTCCGCGTAGGATGACTGGCGCAGTCTCGTGATTCTCGATGGCTCCGCGCCTCTTGGCGCTTCCCGATGGGTGGATGACACGCATGGCGTCCAGATCGATGTTCCTGTCTTTGCTGCTGCTCGGCGCCGCCGGGCTCCTCGGCGTGGCGCGGCCGCTCGCTGCCACTTCGGTCGTCCTCGGTTCCGACGCCGAGCTTGCCGATCAGGCGCCGGTGGTGATCGAGGCCACGGTGACTTCGCTGGAGCCGGCGGCGCGTCATGCCGGCCTGCCCACGACCGACTACTTGCTGCGCGTGGCGCGCGTCCTCAAGGGGAGCGTCGCCGGGAGCTCGCTGCGGCTGCGGGTGCTCGGGGGGCCGGGGCCGGACGGGCTGACGCTCAAGATCTGGGGAGCGCCCACGCTCCGTGCCGGCGAGACGGTCTTGCTGTTCCTGGTGGCGGACCCGGAAGGCACGTTCCGGCCGTTGCACCTGGCGGTCGGCGTCTTCCACCAGGTCGCCACGGCCGGCGGCCAGGCGGTGGCGGTACGCGACCTGTCGGAGATGGAGCTGGTGGACGCCGGCGGCGGCTTCACTCCCGGCACTGTGCAGGTGCGCGACTACGCCCGCTTCGCCGCGTGGCTGGCCGACCGCGCCGGCGGCCAAGTGCGAGCGCCGGACTACCAGCTCGAGCTGCCCGCCGCCGACTTCCAGCAGATGCAGTCGAGGTTCACCTACCTCGGCGGGTTCAAGCAGCGCTGGTTCGAGTTCGACAGCGGCACCGCGGTCCACTGGACGGTCTACGAGGCCGGCCAGCCCGGGCTCGCCGATCTCGGCTTCAACGAGTTCCAGGTGGCGATGCAGGCCTGGAACTCCAACCCTGGCACCAACATCAACTACGTCTATGACGGCACCAGCAGCTTCACCGCCGGCTTCCAGCATCCCGACGGCAACAACACGCTGCTGCCCGGCGACCCGAACGACGACCTCCCGGGGAGCTTCACCTGCAGCTCGCCCGGCAACGGTACCGGCATCCTGGGAGCGGGCGGCACCTGGTTCCCGACCAACGCCGCGCCGCCGCTCCCCATCCGCGAGGCGGACATCATCATTCAAGACGGGGCGGGCTGCTGGTTCAACAACGATTCGGCGCGCGCCCGGCAGGTGTTCGCCCACGAGCTCGGTCACTCGCTGGGTCTGGGGCACTCCTGCGGCGACTCGCTGACCGGCGCCTGCAACACGCCCGCGAAGGACGGCGCCCTGATGCGCGCCGTGGCCCACAACGACAACCGTGGGGCCACGCTCGCCGACGACGATCGGGCCGGGATCGCCACCCTCTACGGGACGGGGACCGGACCGGGCGGTGGCGGCAGTCCGCCGCCGGCGCCGAGCCGCCTGACCGCGGCCGCGCTGTCGGCGAGCGCCGTCGCCCTATCCTGGAAGGACAACTCGACCGACGCCACGCAGATCGTCGTGGAGAGAAGAGCGCCCGGCGGCCGCTTCCACCAGATCCAGACGCTTCCGGGCGGCGCCAGCTCGGCGACGATCTCCGGCCTGGCCGCCGGCACCGCCTACAGCTTCCGGGTGCGCGCCCACAACAGCGCCGGTTTCTCCGCCTACTCCAACGCGGCCGGCGCCACCACCCGTGCCGGTCATACACCCCCACCGTCTGCCAACTCACCTGAAGCTCCTTAGAACGAACCTGCCCGCCTGCCTCTGCCTCCCTCACACTAATCTGCTCTGAACAGGTGCCGCCGGCGTCCTCCGGACAGGTCAGCGCGGGCATGCCGCCTCGGCAAGGGCGACGTGGCATTGTCGTTGCTGAGGGTTTCGCTCGGATGGAAGTCTGCTGACAGGAGATCTGACATGAAATCATCAAGTACGAGAATGATCCTCTGCCTGGCGTCTCTGCTCGTGGCTTCCGCGCCGGCCTGGGGACAGCCCTATCCGCCGCCTCCTCCTCCCGGCCCGCCTCCGGGCCCCTACCACTATCACGGCAATGCCGACCGCTTCGGCGAGTTCCGGATCTGGGCCGGCGGGTTTCAGCCCGACGCCCATGGCGATTACTGGCAGAACAAGTTCCGCGACTTCACCGGCAGCCGCAGCGACCTGCGCGACGTGATCGGCGGGGGTGATTTCATCTACCACTTCGACCGCTACAACGCGGTCATGTTCTCGGCCAGCTATTACACGACCACGACCGGTCAGTCCTACCGCAACTTCCTCGACCAGAACAACAACCGCATCCGCCACAACACGGACTTCGACATCGGCGCGGGCACGGTGGCGTACGTCCTGTTCCCGGCGGGCACCCATTCCCCGGTGATCCCTTACCTGGGGGCCGGCGTCGGGATCTACAGCTGGCGCCTGCGCGAAGCCGGCGACTTCATCGATTTCGCCAACGGCAACTCGATCTTCAGCGCCGCCAACGTCGACAGCGGCACCGCCTTCGGCTACTTCTTCCTGGCGGGCCTGGAGATACCGGTGACCCGCCACCTCGCCCTGCTGGTCGACGGCCGCTACACCAAGTCCCACGACACCCTGGGGGGTGATTTCAAGGACTTCGGCCGCATCGATCTCTCGGGCGGGCAGGTGGTGGGCGGCCTGGCCTTCCATCTCTGATCGCTTCGCCCGACGGCGCTCCGCTCCGCAATTGCCGCGGGGCGGAGCGGCGCCATCGGGAGGTGTCGGCGAGGCTCCGGCAGGACAGTTTTTCACGGCGCTCCGCTTGCCGACGTGGCCGCAGCGAAGCCGCCGCCGGCACGCGGGGCACGGGACACCCCGGAGAACAAAAAAAACGGCCGGCGCTAGATGCACCGGCCGGTCAAGGTCAGCAGGCAGCTTGGTGGCGGCTCAGTGCAGGCCGCCGGTGTAGGGAAGTCCGGTGCCGCCCAGGGCGACGGTGTCGGAGGGGGCCGGCGTCTCCGAGGGATCGCCGAAGAGCAGGCGCCCCTCCTTGTAGGAGGCTCCCCGCAGGGTGATGGCGAGCACCTCGCCGAGGTCGTCGGCAAGATAGATCTCGAGCTCGTCGCGCACCTCCCGCGGCAGGTCCTCGAGGTCGGCCTCGTTGTCCTTCGGCACCAGAACGGTGCGGATGCCCGCCCGCACCGCGCCGAGCACTTTCTCCTTGACGCCGCCGATCGGCAGCACGCGGCCGGAGAGGGTGATCTCGCCGGTCATCGCGATGTCGTGGCGGGCCGGACGCTCGGAGAGCGCCGACACCAGGGCGGTGGCCATGGTGACGCCGGCCGACGGGCCGTCCTTCGGGATGGCACCCGCCGGCACGTGGATGTGGAGGTCGCGGTCGAAGCGCTCGTCCTTGATCCCGAGCGACAGGGCGTGGGAGCGCGCGTAGCTCCAGGCGGCGCGCGCCGATTCCTTCATCACATCCCCGAGCTGGCCGGTGAGCGCCAGCTCTCCCTTGCCGCGCATGGTCTGCGCCTCGACGAACATGATGTCGCCGCCGGTCGGGGTGTAGTACATGCCGGTGGCGACGCCGATGGCGTCTTCGCCGGCGGCCCGCTCCGGATGGACCTTGGGGCGGCCGAGCAGCTCGCGCACCGCCGGCGCGCCGATCTCGGTCGCTTCGATCTCGTGGGCGGCGATGCGACGCGCCACCTTGCGCGCCAGCCGGCCGATCTCGCGCTCGAGCTGGCGGACGCCGGCCTCGCGGGTGTAGCTGGTGATGGTCTCGGCGATGGCGGGGTCGGTGACGATCAGCTGCTCGGAGGTGAGGCCGTTCTCCGCGACCTGTCGCGGCACCAGGAAGCGCCGGGCGATGATCAGCTTCTCCTGCTCGGTGTAGCCGGCGAACTGCACCACCTCCATGCGGTCGAGCAGCGGCCCGGGGATGTTCTGGATGAAGTTCGCCGTGGCGATGAACAGCACCTCCGAGAGGTCGAACGGCACTCCCAGGTAGTGGTCGGTGAAAGTGTCGTTCTGCGCCGGATCGAGGACCTCGAGCAGGGCGGCGGCCGGGTCGCCCTGGAAGGAGACGCCGAGCTTGTCGACCTCGTCGAGCAGGAAGACCGGGTTCTTGGTGCCCGCCTGCTTCATGCCCTGGATGATGCGCCCCGGCATCGCGCCGACGTAGGTGCGCCGGTGGCCGCGGATGTCGGCCTCGTCGCGCACGCCGCCGAGCGAGACGCGCATGTATTCGCGTCCCATGGCGCGGGCGATCGACTTGGCGACCGAGGTCTTGCCGACGCCCGGCGGGCCCACGAAGAGGAGGATGGGGCCCTTGGCGCCCTTGTCGTCGTCGTTGCCGGGCAGGTCGTCGGGATCGGGAACGATGTCCGCCGGCGCCGGCCTTCCGGAGTCGCCGGCGGTTGCGGTGGTCTCGTCGCCGTCAGGCCTGGCGCCGGCGTTGGCTTTGCGGGCGTCGATGGCGGCTTGACGGAGCTGGCGCACGGCCAGGAACTCGAGCACGCGGTCCTTGACGTCGCCCAGCGCGTAGTGGTCCTGCTCGAGGATGCGGGCGGCCTCCGGGATGCTCAGCGACTCGGCGCTGCGCTCGTTCCAGGGCAGCTCGGAGATCGTCTCGAGGTAGGTGCGAATGACCTGCGCTTCCATGCCCTCGCGGCCGGACCGCTTGAGGCGGGCCATCTCGCGGTCGACTTCCTTGCGCACCGTCGGCGGCAGCTGCAGCTTGAGCAGCTTCTCGCGCAGCTCGTCGACGTCGCCGGCCTCGTCACCCTCGCCCAGCTCCTTCTGGATCGCCTTCAGCTGCTCGCGCAGGAACATCTCGCGCTGGCGGTCACCGAGCTCCTCCTGGACGCGCGACTTGATGTCCTCTTGGGCCTCGAGCACCTTGAGCTGGCGTTGCACGTGGACGAGCACCCGGCGCAAGCGCTCTTCAACCGAGAGGGTCTCGAGCAGCGCCTGGCGCTGGGCCGGGGTGACGTCGGTGTAGGCGGCCACCAGGTCGGTGAAGCGGCTGGGGTCGCTGACGCCTTCGAGCACCTGGTGGACGACCTCTTCGGGCAGACCCGACTTCTTGCCCAGCTCGGCGGCGCGCTGGCGCGCCTCGCGGAACAGGCCGACAAAAGCGGCGTCCTGCGCGTTGAGCGGCAGCATCTCCTCGGCTTCGCGGACGATCGCCTGCAGATAGCCGTCCTTCTCGCTGATGCGCATGGCGATGCCGCGGTACTCGCCCGACAGCAGCAGCTGCATGCCGGCGAAACCGCGCTGGACCTGACCGATCCGCGCCACGGTGCCGATGGTGTGCAGCGCCTCCGGCGTCACCACCGGGAGGTCTTCCCGCTGGGAGACCGCGAAGACCAGGCGATCGGAGCTGTTGAGCGCGGCCTCGACGGCGCGCAAGGTGGCGGGCTTGCCGGCCTGGATCGGCGCCGCGACGCCCGGGAACAGCACGAACTCCCGCAAGGGGAGAACTGGAAGATTCAAACGTTCAGTCATTGGGCTCCTCGACTCCCTCTTCCCTCTCTTTGGGAGAGGCGTTCGAAGGGCAAAACCTTCGTCCAGGGACTCAAAATTCCTCTCAGCGCCAGGAATCTTAGCGCGACGCGCTCAGGGTCCCTCGGAGGCGCCTTCCGCCGGGCCGCGTAGCAAGCGCTCAGCGGTTCCGGCGGTATTCGATGTAGTGGGCGGTTTCGTCGGCCACCTCCCGCCCGAAGAGCGCCTCGACCACGTAGAAAGCCATATCCATGCCAGAGGAGACGCCGGCCGAGGTGATCACGCCATCGTCGACCACGCGGCGGTCACGGATGACGATGACGCCCTGGCCGAGAGCCGCGAGCTCGTCGTACGCCGCCCAGTGGGTGGTGGCGCGGCGTCCCTCGAGCAGTCCCGCCTGGGCGAGCAGGAGGGCGCCGGTGCAGACGCTGGTAACGCGCTCGGCGCGCCCGGCGGCGTGGCGGATCCAACCGAGGACGTCGGCGTCGCCGAGCAGGGCGCGGGTGCCCAGGCCACCGGGGACGACCAGCAGGTCGATCGGCGGCACGTCGGCGAAGCTGTAACGCGGCACCACCTGCAAACCGCCGACCGCGGTCACCGGGCCATGCGAGGGCGCGACCGTGAACACCTCGAAAGGCGCGCTCTCTTCCGAGCGGCGCGAAGCCGCGCCGGACGTCAGGCGGGTGCGGGAAAAGACCTCGAACGGACCCGCGAAGTCGAGCACCTCGACGTTGTCGAAGATGAGGATGGCGACCTTGCGGGGGGTGGCGCGGTCGGCGCGGTCGGCATGGCCGGTGTGGTCGGCGCCGGCAGCGGGTGCCGCGGCGGCCCCGGAGGGCCCGGCGGCCTCGGAGGATCCGGAGGCACCGAGGGTCGCGGGAGGGGGGTTCGAGTCCATGGCCGGAGGGCCTCCTCAGGGACGCGGGCGGGCGAGGTCCAGCACCCACAGCACCTGGTAGCGGTGCTCGTAGGCGCCGACCGCGACGCCGGCTCCCAGGCTGGTCAATTTGGGATCCAGGATGTTGCGGCGATGCTCGGAGCTGGACATCCAGCCCGCCACCGTCTCGTCGGCGCTGAGGTGGCGAGCGGCGATGTTCTCGGCGACGCTGGCGGCGGTGTAGCCGGCGGCCTCGACCCGGGAGCGCGGGGAGGAGCCGTCCGGGCCGCGATGGGCGTAGTAGGAGCGCGCCAGCATGTCCTCGGCATGGGCCTGGGCGGCGGCGTCGAGGCGCGGGTCGTCCGCGAGCGGCGGCCGGCCGGCGGCGCGCCGCGCGGCGTTGACCGCGGCGAGCAGCGCCGACCGCTGGCGCTCGAGGTCGCGCAGCGGTTCGGCCTGGCGCTGCCAGGAGACCTCCTCCGGCCAAGCGAAGAGGAAGACGTAGAGCGGCACGCCGCGAAAGCCGCCGACGCCGATCCCCACGTCGGCGAGCTCGGCGCGCAACGCGGGCGCCAGGTCCGGCGTGGTCTTCCACCAGGCCACCACGGCCTCGGGATCGCCCGCCATGGCGGTGATGCTCTCGGTCCAGAGATGGGGCCGGTAGCCCGCGCGCACCATCGCGACCTGGATGCGCCCGAAGAGGGCGAGCGACTCGGACTCCTCGGGCAAGGCGCCGCGGCCGCCGATCTCCTCGGCCCGGCGCTGGGCGACGCCGTCGAGCGCCGCCGACGGGCGCAGCTCCGGCACGCCGGCGGCGCGCCGCTCGGCGTTGATGCCCGCGGCGAGGCGGCGGCGCAGCTCGGGGAGGTCCGGGGCGGAGGGCGAGGACGCCGACGGGGAGGGTGCTGATGGCGACGATGCGGACGGCGAGAGCGCGGGAGGCGACGACTGGGGCGGCGAGGGCGCGGACGGCAGCGGTGCGGGAGACGAGGATGCCGGAGGCGCAAGCTGGGTGGGCGCCTGGGGGAGCCCGAGGACGAGGAGGATGGGAAGCAGCCGGCAGCCGGGGACGGCAATCATGAGCAGGCAGCGGGGGTCAGTATCCGCAGGGGCGACGATACACGATCGCGGCGACCGGTTGGGATGGCCGGCCGACGGCGCGGTGTTTCCGGGTATGATCCCTGGGTCGAACCCCCCCATCCACCGCGACCCGCGCCGCTCTGCGTTCGGCGGCCGGCCGGGTCCCAGGAGGACCGCTATGACTCTTCGCTCTGGTTTCATCGTGCCGGCGCTGGTGCTGGGCTTGCTGGCGGCCGGGTGCACAAAGAAGCAGGAGACCGAGGCTGCCTCGAGCGCGCCGGCACCCGCACCCGGCCCCGCTCCGGCCGCTCCGGCGGCCGCGCCCGCCACCCCCGCGACGCCCGCGGCGGGGTCGCCCGCGGCTCCGGCGACTCCAGCGGCGCCGGCGGCCGGGGAGGCGGGAGCGGCAGCGGCGGGCGACACCGTCGCCGACACCACCGCCAAGCTGGCCGCCACCGATTGGGCGCTCAAGCAGGACGCGATCAAGAACGATCCGGACGGCCAGTGGGCGGTCGACGCCACCGCCTCGTCGTCGTACAACGATGCCGTGGGAGACGCGAGCTGGTCCGCCAGACAGGCTTCCGGGCCGCCCAACGTCGACAATTACGGCGACGACGGCCACGCCTGGGCTTCCAAGACCCCAGACGGCGGCATCGAGTGGCTGGACCTCAAGTTTGCCAAGCCGGTGCACGCCTCGGAGGTGCGGATTCGCGAGTCGTGCGGCTCGGGCGCGGTGATCAAGGTCGACCTGTTCGACGAGGCCGGCGCCGCGCACACCGTCTGGCAGGGCGTCGACCCGACGAAGGAGCTCAATTACCTGACGCTGAAGTTCAAGACCACCGACTACAAGGTGAACCGGGTGAAGGTGACGCTCGCCACCAACGTCATCCCGGGGTGGAACGAGATCGACGCGGTGCAGCTGGTGGGCAAGCCGTAGGGCTTGCGGGCGCCGGAGAGCATCGGCAGAGCACGGATGGGAGAGCCCCCCGCCGGGCCGCCCGCGGAACCTGCCGCCGCCAGGGATCGACCTGGCGCGCCGGACGCACTGTAAAGCTCGTTCGGTGCCGTCGAGTTGCCGACGCCCATGCGCTCCTCTCTGCTCGCCGCGGTGGTCTACGTCCTCATCCTGGTGGGGGCGATTCTTGCCTTCCTGTGGATCCGCGACCAGGGGGCGAAGCTCTCGGCGCCACCGCCATCCGGCCCCACCTTCGGCACGATCGCGGGTCCGGCAGCGGCCGGCGATCGTCCGGGTTTTCCGGGTCGTCCGGCACTTGCGGGCGCCGCCGCGCCCGCGGTGGCCGAGGTGCTGCCGCACCTGCTGCTGGCGCTGGCGGTGATCCTGGTCGCGGCACGGGTGGTGGGGGCGGCGTTCGGCTGGCTGGGCCAGCCGCCGGTGGTCGGCGAGGTGCTGGCCGGCATCCTGCTCGGTCCATCGCTGCTCGGCCGGATCTCGCCGGCGGCGCTGGCCTACCTGCTGCCGCCGGCGGTGGCGCCGTTTCTGGGCGTCCTTGCCCAGGTCGGGGTCATCTTGTTCATGTTCCTGGTCGGCCTCGAGCTCGATCCCGACGCGATGCGCAGCCGGACGCGGTCGACGGTCGCCATCTCGATCGCCAGCATCGCCGTGCCGTTCGTGCTCGGGTCCTTGCTGGCGCTGCCGCTCTATCCGCTGCTGTCGACGCGGGACGTGCCCTTCACTCTCTTCGCCCTGTTCCTGGGCGTGTCGATGTCGGTGACCGCGTTCCCGGTCCTGGCGCGGATCCTGACCGACCGCGGCTGGAACCGCACCCCGCTGGGGACGGTCGCGCTGACTTGCGCCGCCTTCAACGACGTCACCGCCTGGTGCTTGCTGGCATTCATCGTCGGCGTGGTGAAGGCGCAGGCGGGATCGGCGCTGCTGACCCTGGTGCTGACGGCGGCTTACATCGGCCTGCTCTTCGCGCTGCGCCCGGTCATCGCGCGGCTGGTGCGCGCCCACGACCACCGCGGCCTGACCCGCGGCGCGATGACCGTGGCATTCGTCGCCTTGCTGCTGTCGGCGCTGATCACCGACACGATCGGCGTGCACGCCATCTTCGGCGCCTTCGTCCTGGGGATGATCGTGCCGCACGAGTCGCGCATCGCGCGGGAGCTGCACGTGCAGCTCGAGGGGCTCGTGGTGGTGCTGCTGCTGCCGGCTTTCTTCGCTTTCACCGGCCTGCGCACCCAAGTGGGACTGGTGCGCGGCGCCGCCGGCTGGCTGCTCTGCGGCGGCATCATCCTGGTCGCCTCGCTGGGCAAGTTCGGCGGCAGCGCCGCGGCAGGCCGCCTGACCGGTCTCTCCTGGCACGAGGCCGCCTCGTTGGGCGTGCTGATGAACACCCGCGGGCTGGTCGAGCTGATCGTGCTCGCCATCGGGCTGGACCTGCGGGTGCTGTCGCCGGCGTTGTTCGCCATGCTGGTGCTGATGGCGCTCGTGACCACCATGGCGACCACGCCGCTGCTGGCGCTGCTGCAGCGCGGCTCCGGCTGGGAACCGGCCGCGGAGCCCGCGCCCGGCGCCGGTTCGCGGGCCGACGCTGCTTGACCCCGATAACGACGGCCGAAGAGCCCGGTGGCCGGAGGGGCGGAGGGAGGGCCTGGCGGCGGCCACGGACAAGCGTCCGAGGACGGCGACCGGCGACAGGGCGTCGGTGGCGCGAAGCGGCCCGCCGGTCGCCGCCCGCAGGAGCGCTTGCTCCGCGGCCGCTGCCAGGCCCGGCCGGGGGGTTCCCCGGAGGCTAGCGCAGCGGCGGCAGGTCGGCGAGGCGCCAGAGGCCCAGGCTCTTGTCGGCGTAGCGGCCGCCATCCTCGGGGCAGCGCTCGTCGAGCAGCGCCCTTGGCGGCGGCAGGCGGAAGGGCGGCAGCTCGAGGTTGAGCGGCCGCCACTCGCCGGTCAGTGCGTCCTGGTTCGCTTGATGCCGGGGGAAGGTGGTGGCGAGCAGCCAGCTCGCGCCGCTGGCGCGGAAGTTGGCGAGCGCCGCCCGCGCGTCGCGAAACGAGAGATGGACCAGGCCGTCGCGGCAGAGCACGACGTCGGCCTCGGGCAGCGGATCGCGGCACAGGTCGAGGCAGAGGAAGGTGCGGCCGCGGGCGCCGTGGCGGCAGCGGTTGGCGGCGATCACCGCCTCGACGATGTCGATGCCGCAGTAGCTGTCCACCGGCAGCGCCGCCTGCTCGAGCCAGCAGAGATCGCCGCACGGCGCGTCGAGAAGCGAACAGCAGCCGAGATCGGCCAGCAGGCGCGGCAGCTCGCTGCGCAGCGCCGCCGTGGCCTCGAGGCTCGCGCCGGGTCCCGACGTTGACTCGTCGCCGCGCCAGGCGTTGCGCCGGTGGATCGAGGTGAAAATGGCCTCGGCGCTGCGCCAGCGCAACGGCAGGGTGCGGGCGAAGTGGGCCCAGGCGGCGGCCTGGGGGAAGCTGCGGCGGAGGCAGGCGCGCAGCCTGGAGCCGGTGGCGGGGCGCGTCAGCGCGGAAGTCCGAATGTCTGCACCCACAGGATGCGGTACTCCCCGGTTTTGGGATCGCGGCCCAAGGCCAGGCCGACCCCGGTTCTGGTGAAGCGGCGATCGAGGATGTTCTCACGATGGCCGGCGCTGCGCATCCAGGACTCGACCACTTCCTTGACCGACTGCTGACCATCGGCAATGTTCTCGCCGGCTGCCGACCAGTCGAAGCCGGCGGCGCGGGCGCGGTCGCGCACCGTCTTGCCGTCAGGGTCGCGGTGCGCGAAATAGGACCGCGCGAGCATGTCGCCGGCGTGGCGCTGGGCCGCCGCGTCGAGACGCGCATCGAGGGCGAGCGGCTGGCGGCCGGCGCGGCGGCGCTCGGCGTTGATCCGCGTCAGCAGCTCGGCGTTGACGCGCTCGCGGTCGCGCAGGCCGGCGGTCTCGCGGGCAAAGGCCGCGCTCTGCGGCACGGCGAAGAGGATCGAATAGAGCGGCGCGCCGGCGAGCCGGCCGACGCCGATGCCGAGGTCGACATAGACAGGCTCGAGCACGCGGCGGAAGGTGCCGTCGCTGTCGTCGCGGCGCCAGGCCGCCACCACCTGCGCAGCGCTTGCAGGTCCGCTCATCAGGTTCTCGGCCCACTGGTGGGCGTCGTAGCCGGCCTCCTTGAGCCGCTGCTCCATCGCCTGCTCGGGACGGTGCTCGCGGCGCAGCGAGCCGCTGGCGGCCACTTCGTCGACGTGCTGCTGGGCGGCGCGATCGAGCGCCGGCGAGAGGCGCAAGGGCGGCGCGCCGGCGGCCGCGCGCTCGTCGTTGAGCCGGCGCAGCAGCTCGCGGCGCAGCGACTCGGGGCCGGGCGCGGCGGGACCGGATCGGAGAGCCCCGGTGGCCTCACGTCCAATAGCATAGAACATCGATGCGAAGACAGTCAATGCATTGGCTGTGGTGGCGGCGGTGGCAGCCCGCGCGGCGAGGGCGGCGCTGCATGCGAGCAGGGCGGCGGCGACATGGACTGGCCGGGGAGCCGCGGCGGCATGAGCTGGCAGGGCGGTGGCGGCCGGCGCGGCGAGGATGGCCGCGACGGGAGCGAGCAGCGCCGCCGCGAGCAGGGGCGCGCGGACGGCACGAGGGCGACGCCGGCGGCGCGGGTCCAGGCAAGCCCGCAGGGGGCCGCGGGGGCGGGCGCCGGATGGGCGCGAAGCGGGGGCTGACGCTCGGTTGGGTGGCAAGCGCATTCGCGGCGGCTCAGCGACCGTGATGCCTGAGCTTCGATGGCAGCTGTTCGCAGCTGCTAGGATACATCGCCTTGACCGCCGCTGAACCCGCCCCCGCGCGCTTGAGCCTGCACTTGGGGCCCGTCGCCGCTCATCGACGCATCCTGGCGCTCGCCTGGGGAGCCTGGACGGCGGGTTTTCTCTCGCTGATGCTGCTGTCGTTCGTGCTGCAGCCGGTGCAGGACGCCTTTGGTCTCTCGGAGGCGGCGCTGGCCCGGCTCACCGCCATCGGCGTCGGGATGAGCGGTGCCGGCGGCCTGCTGTTCGGCTGGATGAGCGATCGGCTCGGGCGGCGCGCCTCGCTGGCGGCCGCCATCGCCGCGTTCGGGCTGGGCAACGCCCTGTGCGGACTGGCGCCGTCGGCGGCGTGGCTGCTGGTGGGGCGGGCGCTGACCGGTCTGGGGGTGGGCGGGACCTGGGGTGCCGGCCAGGCGTTGATGGGCGAGACCTTCCCGCCGGCGCTGCGCGGGCGCTATGGCGCCATCGCCCAGACCGGCGCGCCGGTGGGCCTGGGCCTGGCGGCGGTGGCGGGGTCGTTCCTGGCGCCGGTGGTGGGGTGGCGGGCGGTCTTCTTGCTGGCGGCGCTGCCGCTGCTGGCGCTGCCGCTGGTGCGCTGGGTGCCGGAGTCGGACCTCTGGCTGGAGCACCGGCGGCGGCCGCCCGTTGCCGGCACCGGCGGCCAACGGCGGCCGATCCTGGTCCAGCTCCTGGCGCCCGATCTCGCGGGGCTCTTCACGCGCGCCTTCGTGCTGACCGCCCTCGACATGTCGTCGTATTGGTTCGCCATCGTCTGGCTGCCGCGCTACCTGCAGAAGCAGCGCGGGTTGTCGATCTTCGGCTCGGGGTGGTGGACGCTGGTCTTCGTCGCCGGCTCGCTGGCCGGCTACGTGAGCTTCGGCTGGGTCTCGGACTTCATCGGGCGGCGGAGGGCGTTCGCGCTCTACTGCGCCATCACCGCCATCGGCCTCGCCATGGTGACGCTGCTCTGGGACGTGCTGGCCAGCCGGCCGCTCGCCGGCCTGACGTGCATGGCCATCGCCGGCCTCGGCACCGGCAGCTGGTCGTGCTTCGGCGCGTTCTTCTCCGAGCTCTTTCCGACGCGGGTGCGCGGCGCCGCCATGTCGACGATCATGAACGTGGCGCGCGGCGTGCAGTTCGCGGCGCCGCTGGTGATCGCGGCGGTGGCGTCGCGATGGGGGCTCGGCGGCGGCGTCGCGCTGGCGGCGGGGTTCGCGGTGCTGGCCGGGCTCTGGGTCTGGACGCTCCCCGAGACGGCGGGGGCGACGCTCGAGGTCTGAAGCGCCATGCCGAATCGCGAGCCTCCCGGCGCTTCCGCACCGCCGGCCGCGCGGCCGGGTTTGCTGCGGGCGGTGTCGCGCTGGCAGATCGTCGGCCTGGTGCTCAACGACGTCATCGGCAGCGGCGTCTACCTGCTGCCGGCGGGCGCGGCGGCATTGCTCGGCGGGGCAAGCGTCGGCGCGGTGGTGCTGGCCGGAGTGGCGGTGCTGCTGGTGGTGCTCTGCTTCGCCGAGGCGGCGAGCCACTTCGACCAGCCGGGCAGCGCCTATCTCTACGCGCGCGAGGCGTTCGGCGAGCTGATCGGGTTCGAGGTGGGTTGGATGACCTGGCTGGCGCGCGTGGCCTCCGTGGCGTCGCTCGCGGTGGCCTTCGCGCAGGCGCTCGGCTACCTGTGGCCCGAGGCGAGGGCCGGCTGGGGGCGCGAGGCGGCGATCGTGCTGCCGGTGCTGGGCCTGACCGCCGTCAACGTCGTCGGCATCCGCTCGGGAGTGCGGACGGCGGTGCTGCTGGCGGCCGCCAAGATCGTCCCGCTGCTGGTGTTCGTGACCGCCGGCACGGTCTTCGCGTTGCGCGCCGGAGGGGGCGGCCTGGCCGGCGCTGCGGGTGCGGCTGGCGCGGGCGCGGGGGCGGCCGGCGGGGCGGGCGCGGC
>Ga0209118_1000785_pt1 | contig 16052 bp, 9 predicted proteins | sample BlaSpr_A8_Ref_M1_FD_187988 | JGI IMG/M metagenome (GOLD analysis project Ga0209118, IMG submission 187988) | Forest soil microbial communities from Thunder Bay, Ontario, Canada - Black Spruce, Ontario site 2_A8_Ref_M1 (SPAdes) (version 2) | ecosystem: Environmental > Terrestrial > Soil > Boreal...
GGTGAGTGATAAGACAAAGCAAGGATCCGTGCAAATCACCTTCGCCGCCATCGCGGTTTCCGTCGCGCCGAACCCCGCCACCGTTGCTGAAGATACGTCGCCGCAGTTTACCGCCACGGTCAGCTTCGATCCGAGCAACCAGGGCGTCACCTGGACACTCACGCAAGGCACCCCGCCCTTACCGTGTTCCCCGGCGTGCGGTACAATCTCCGCTACAAGCTCGCCGAGCGGAACGCCGATTACCTACAATGCGCCTTCAGTGGCGCCATCTCCCTCCATGGTCACGCTCACGGCAACCTCCATGTCCGACACAACAAGGTCTGGCTCTTCCACATTTACTGTCGTAAATCCTGATTCCGCCCTGAACGGCCATTACGCGTTCCTGTTTAACGGCTTCGACGACGCGACCGGGAAGCAAGTCGCCGTTGCTGGCAGCTTTACGGCAGATGGGTTTGGGACTATCACAGGCGGCGAGGAAGACATCAATGAGCCATCGGGAACCCACATCCTCGTTACTTTCACGGGCACGTACATAGTCGGCCTGGATAATCGCGGAACCATCACCCTCTCGAATTCCCTCCCTGGCAACGTGAAGTACGCATTCGCTCTTGGCTCGTTCAACGCCGGCGTGGCCAGCAAGGGGCGCTTGATCGAATTCGACGATACATCTGGCGTCACCGGCACGCGCGGCTCAGGTTTCCTGCGCCTCCAGGATCCCACGGCGTTCCTTCAGTCCAAGATCGCCGGCGTGTACGGACTTGGTATCTCCGGGCAGGACAGCAAGGCCGGCCGCATCGCAACCGCGGGCCTTTTCTCCGCTGACGGAGCCGGAAACATCTCCGGAGGTACCGAAGACATAAACGACGCCGGTACAGTCAAAAATAGCGGCAGCTTCACCGGCACGTACACGGCTCCGGACTCAACAAATGGCCGCGCGACCAGTGCCCTATCTTCAGGTACGCACTTCAGCCTGTACGTCGTTTCCGCGAGCGAAGCCTTGTTGATGACGACGGATGCGGAGTCCACCGCCGGGCTCCAGAGTGGCAGCGTACTTTCGCAGGCCTCAACCCCCTACACAAACAGCTCGCTCAACGCCGGCTCCGTGTTTTACGAAGTGGGCGTGAATGCCGCATCCACGGCGCAATCAAACGTCCAAATCGGACTGTTCACTGCGAACGGAAGCGGCAGTTTGACCATGACGTCCGACGAAAATGACGGTGGGTCGATCACGGCGAACAACACAACTAGCGGTCTCACCTATTCAGTTGCTTCCAATGGCCGTGTCACCATAACCGGAGGGAGCGGCAGCCATCCGATCCTCTACCTGGTGGACACGAACAAGGCCTTTCTCCTGGGCGCAGACGGGAGTGTGGGTTTCGGCTTCCTCGAACCGCAGTCGGGCGGGCCGTTCACTGCTTTCTCTCTTTCCGGCACCTTCTTCTTGGGCGTGGCCCCGCCGGCAGTCACAGCGTCCACCGTGTCCTCAGGTCTCGGAATGGCCTTTAACAGTTTCTCCATCTTCCCCTTCCGCAGGGTCTTTCACACACTCCGCGTTACGCAAGATAGCAGCTTGAGCGACGGTACTCTTACGTTAAAGGGGACGGGGTCTTCCAATTTTACCGTGGCGCCCAACGGCCGAACGGCTGTCGGCGCTGGCGTGATTTATCTCATCTCGCCGTCAAAGTTTGTACTAATTGGCACAATTGCAACCGGCACTGCTCCGACGGTGAGCATTTTCGAGAGGTGAACAGTTTTCGAGCCACGGGCCTCTCGGGACTTTCTCCCGGGAGGCAAACAAGAAGACCCAGGTAGCGGAAAAATTAAGATCGAGGCGAAATCTCCTCGGTGGGGACTCAACGAGAAGGATCCGATCCACATATCCTCCGGGGTTCAGCTTGCAGCGACGGCTACTTCGTCCTTCCGTGATTCTTGCCAGAGCTGAATGTATGGCTTCAGGTCCATCATCATTTTCTGGAATTGCGCGAGGTCGAGCGATTGTGCGCCGTCGCTGATCGCTTTTTCGGGCGCGGGATGCACTTCTACAAGCAAGCCGTCCGCGCCAATCGCCACGCCCGCGCGCGAGAGAGCCGGCACCAGGCTCCTCTTTCCGGTCGCGTGACTCGGATCCAGAATCACCGGCAAGTGCGTTAATTCATTCAGCGCCGGAATCGCCGCAATGTCGCAAGTGTTGCGCGTTTCCGTCTCAAACGTCCGGATGCCTCGCTCGCACAAAATCACGTCCGGATTTCCGTGCGCCACAACGTACTCCGCGGACATCAAGAGTTCCCTGATCGTGCCGCTCATTCCGCGCTTCAGCAGAACGGGGCGTCCGCATTTTCCCAGCGCTTTTAGCAGCACGAAATTCTGCATGTTGCGCGCGCCTACTTGCATAATGTCCGCGTATTCCGCCACCACTTCCACGTCCCGGTCGCCCATCACTTCCGTGATGATCGCAAGTCCGGTGGCCTTCTTCGCTTTCTGGAGCAGCTTGAGCCCTTCCACTTCCATGCCCTGAAAATCATACGGCGATGTCCGCGGCTTGTACGCTCCACCGCGCAGAATCTTCGCTCCCGCGCGCGCCACGCCTTCCGCCGCGCGCATGATTTGTTGTTCCGATTCCACGGAGCAAGGGCCCGCCATCACCACAAATTCGTTGCCGCCGATTTCCGTGCCATTTACGCGAATCCGCGTGCGCCCGGGGCGAAACTCCTTGCTTACGAATTTGTACGGCGCGGAGATGCGCACCACCTTCTCCACTTGAGGCATGGCTTCGACGGATTCCATGCAGGCGGTGACATCGCCGACACCGACGACACCGATGACAACTCTCTCTTCTCCCTCGATGGAGTGCACCTTGTAGCCGAAGTGCTCGACCTGCTTGCGCACTTCGTCGATCTCTTCCCTGCTGGCGCGGAGTCTCATCGAGATGATCATGGCTTGAACCTTTCCATCTTTTTTTCATTCCTCAAAACTTAAAACTGAAAATCCGCGAAACAAAAAATGAAAAATAAAAGCGGCGCAAAATAAAAAACCCACTCCTTGCGAGTGGGTCAAATTTCTTTTTGCGGAAATTTCTTAGAAAAACGCCCCTCGCCACTTAGTTGGGTGGACCGCTAAATCGATGCCAAGAGGCGCAGGTAACGCAATTCATGGCGAATAGTCTAGTTCTTTCTTCGCCGGCAAACAACTAGTTTTCACTTTTTTCGGCTTTTGATTTCTGGAGTTGCTCCACAAATATTTCTATTCCAATTAATACAGAAGAATGGTGATTCGGAAATGAGTGAATCCGCGCTCGCCCTCAGCGGAACAGGCGCCGACAGCGGCGGCGCGGTAGCGGCCGCTCTGGATTTTCCGTTCCAGGTCGGGCGGCAGGTCATTCAAATTCGTTGTTTCGTAGTGCGCCACGAGCGCCGGGCGATTCGCCGCAAAGCCGCGATCCGAATCACAGCTTTTTCGCGCATCGTTATCCCCGGCGATGATTTGCAGGCCACGCGCAGCGAGGACGGGAAGCACCTGCTGCTCTTGCTGATTTAAATTCAAATTGGAAACTGTTTGGGAAAAATCCTGCACGGCAAACAGCCCCGCCCTTCCCTGCACGACCGCGATTCCCACGGCCGAAAGCTCCGGGGAGAGGATGTTGGCGCGATGCCCGGGCGAATGCATCCATCCGGAATGGATAACGGCGGCATCGGGACCGATGGCGACGTTTTCTGCGACCATGCTAAAACGCGCGCCGGTGCCAGCGGCCCGCATGCGCAGATCCGGTTCGCCAGCAAGCTGGTGAGAGAGCATGTTGTGCTGAGCCATGCGTTCGGCATGCTGGCGAGCGGCGGAGGCGAGCGAATCATTCCACACGAGTATCGACAACCCGAGAGCGGCGCGTTCGCGGTTGAGCGCCTCAAACAGCAGGCGTTCGGGAGTGGAGACCGCGCGCTGCGCGGAGAAAGCAAGGGGCGCCATAACCAGAATGGCGAAGATCACGGCGGTTATACGTGTGAGCGGTGACATGAGGGATTTGCGCCCGGAGAGTTCCGGCGGCTTTCACTTTCCCTGGGAAGGTTAGCGGATGGAAGCATAAAAAGATGCTGCTCTGAAGGGCAAGTCAGGCCGTACCGCGGGGACAGGTACGAATTTCCGGCGAAGCCGCGGAAAAATCTTAGCCGCGCACGTGCACGGCGCTGAAGCTCAGGATGACATGGCCACCGGCGGTCGGCCGGCCAAAGCTCAGCATTGGACGGAAGCGCGAGAACAGGAGTATCTGGTCAAGTTGATGCCGAAGATCAACGCTGTCCGGCCCGGAAAGAATCTGGTAGCCAACCATCTGACCGTTGGCGTCAATGGTGACATCCACGAGCAAGCCGTGCGGCAAAGCGAGCTCCAGAGCGTGTTTTTCCGGGGCCCAAGATTGCGGATATTCCGAAAGAGTGAGGAGCTCGGCCGGACGCAAAATATTCAGCGGCACATCGTTGGGATCGGCCTGCACAATGATACCCGGCACGATCAATTGCAAAACGACCGCGAAAACGAGAAGGGCGGAGAAAAATCCTCCGGCCGCAGGAACGGTGAGCGGGCGGAAAACGTTGTCGAGAAGAATTTCGGCACGGTCGCGCATGCGGCGCCAACGGCCGGGGAAGCCTTCCGCGGAGCGCGCCTGGGCGGCAGCCACGCGAATGCGCACGGCGAGGTCGGAGGGAGGAACGAATTTCGGCGCGCTGGACAACAAGACGGCCAGCCTGCGATAGCGCTCGAGCTCCATGCGGCAATGGGCGCACAGTTCCAGATGTTCGCGAATTTGCACGCGCTCTTCGGCGCGCGCCGCTTTGGTGATGGCGTCGTCGAGATACGCGGCCAGCCTGGTACGTACAGTTTTGCACTTCATTGGAAATCCTCGCCTGCGGAACTTGCCCGCAGTGACGTGCTTTGCGAAGAAACGGTGATGCGCCGCGCCGCTGCAAATGCATCCGCAAAAGGAGCCGTACGCGGGCTGGGGTGCGCGGACGAATTTCCCTCGCTGGAGCGGTAAAGCGGTTCGAGCTCGCCCAAGAGCGGCTCGAGAAGATCCTTCAGCGCGCGGCGTCCGCGAAGGATACGCGACTTCACGGTGCCAACGCTGCACTCGAGCACTTCGGCGACTTCATCGTAGCTGAGCCCTTCGAGGTCGCGGAGAATCACGGCGCTGCGAAAAACATCGGGAACCTGCTGCAGCGCGCTCTGCACGGCGACCTGAACCTCGCGCGCGGCGAGCTGCTCGAAAGGCGTAGCGCCGAGGTCCGGAACTTCGAGGGCGGCCTGGCCCTCGTCAGGAGCGGCGTCGATGGAGACGTTCTTTTGCAGATGGCGCTTGAACCAGCGCTTGTGATTGAGCGCTTCGCGAATGGCGATGCGATAGAGCCACGTCTTCAATGAGCTGCCCCGGCGAAAACCGCGAATGCCGCGAAATGCTTTCAGAAAAACTTCCTGCGTGCCGTCGGCGGCGTCCGACACGTCTCCCAGCATCCCGAGGATGAGGTTATAAACGGGAGCGTGATAGTGCGTGACGAGCCAATCGAACGCGGATTCCGAGCCGGCTTGCAGCTCGGTGACGAGTTCGGATTCGTCACGGCTCCAGGAGAGCGTGCTGGCCCAATCGGACACTGCCGGCCTTTCCGGCCCGTTAAGATCCGCATCCGTTTTACGCGTGACCGCGAAGCGGTCAACCTGGACGGGACCCGGGCCACCCTGCCTGATGGCACGACCCTTAACCGGGGATTGGAAGAATGGCGTTTCCGCACCCGGCGTCCGCTCCAATTAACTTAGACACCGGGACGGGCGGAGATGTTTCCCGGTGTGGCGTTAATACTACGTTCAAAACCATTGTGGCACTGTGGCCTTTTTGGCGCAATGGTGCGGCGGGGAGAAACCGTGACTGATGACTCGTGACTGGTGGAAGACAAAAGTCTCTCCAGCCGGGTCGAAACTCTCCGGCAAGGGCGGAGTCTGCGATTTCGAGAGGGCCCGCCACGCTGGGCAGGCGGAAATCTTCGACCGGCCGGCAGCAGGGGAGACGTACCGGAGAGTCTTGCCGGGTAGACCCCCTCCCCCCATGGAAAACGCAAGTGTGGCAAGGAAAGGAGTTGTCGCGAAAAAATGTGCAATTCGTGCGTCGATTTTGCGCTCGTGGAGCGCAGAGAGAGCAAGAAAGTGGCGAGGGGCAAGTTCCACAATGGGAAGAGTTCAACTACACCCCCGGTGTTTTCGTATGAGTGGCAAAGAAAGGACTTACAGGGCGTTGAATCTGTAAGAGTGGCAAACAAAAGACTTAGGGGATCGCGGGGTAGGCGCCCACTACTGGTCGAGGGGAACAGGCCGGGCTGGAGCTTGGCAAACACGGGAAAGAATAGCATGCCAGTACGGATAGGTTAAGTAATAAGCAGAGAACGGGGAAAATTGAGGGGTGAATGGCAATAGGGCGAGATGAGCGGTGCGGGCGGTAGCAGGAAGAAGAGAAGAATGGCCCACCCTTTCAAGAACCAGAACCGAAGGGGTGGGGCACCCGCGGCGGGAAATAGCACTAGTACGGGCCGGACTTTGGGTTCAGTGCGAGGCGGCAGCAGGGGCTGCGCGGTAGATCGTAGTGTGGGCGGGCAGGGCCGCGCCGACGAAAGCGCCGCTCGGGCCACCAATCACGATGCCAACAAGGGCGTAAATTCCGCGCGAAGAGCCCCCCAAGAAACCGGTCTTCGAGCCGGACGCGGCGCCAATGCCGGCGCCAGCGGCTGCGCCGACCAGAAGGCCAATCAGAGCATGCTCGCCGCGCTTGGGCGCGGACGAAGTCGAGACGCGCATGACCTCTTCGCGCTTCAACGAGACGTCGGAACCGTTTTCTTTGAATGTGACTAATTCATCGGTAACCGTAACAAATTTTCCGCTGTGGTGTTTCAAGCTGGCTTCAACCACTTCTATTCCCTGGCCGACCTTCAAGCGATTGAGGTTAGACCACGAACTCTGCTGCGTCTGAGCGGTGAGCGCGCAGGGAAATCCGAGAAGAAGCACGAAAATCACTACAGCTATTCGCACGATCTCCTCCTCGTATTTGAGAGCCGCAATTCGAGGTGAGTTTATGCGTTTCGAGGCGTGTGGGAGCCATCAATCACTCAGGGCCGCCGCGTAACCATCAATGGGGCGGGATGAACGGTGCGGGCGGGATCTTAGCACCGAACCGGAACTCGTTCACGACCTTATCTTCTGCGTCGGTTAGTTCTCGGGGCGTGTTTCCGTCAAGCGCGAACACATACCATCCCGCGCCATGAGGCATGGCGCATTTGGCCGCTTCTATTAGCGTCGGGTGTTTGTGCAGACAACGACGGTGAGACCAACTCTCTGTCCAGGCAGCTTCATAGTACGGATTGAGAAACCAATAACGCAGACGCAGCGTCGATATTATTTCCGTGAGCCGATGGAGTTCTGGGGGCATCGCTCAAGGCAGATTATTTCACTGGACGCGACGGAAAGCTACGCCGACCGGACGCCGGGCACCCGGCATCGGCGCTCCTTGGAAACGGAATGCAAACCCGCAAAGCTACCGAAAGTGTTACCCTTGCGCTTCATGAAATGGATATTTGTAGCGGTGATACTGCTCACAGTGGCTATAGGTGCGTCAACGAAAGAACCGGTTCTTTTCTTCACTTTCGACAAGGATAATTTTTCTGCCACCGGGAAATGGGTTCCGGCTGACCCAAAGCAGAAACCAGCATTCCTGAGCGAGACTCAAATAGACTGCTTCAGAGGCAGTATGACATGTGTGGAGGCTTCGGCGGAATTCTACGTTGGATATCCTCACGCCACGCTCAGCTACTTCCAGGTCCTGAAGTGGGATAAGGATGGGATTGTCGCCACGTCATCGAGTGGAACTTGCATGACAATTACGATGCTCATTTCTTTTGCCGAGAAGAGCATTTCTTCCACTCACTCCATGAAGCAGCTTGATGACAAGACGAAGGAAGCGTGCAAGTTTTTTGGAGCGGAAAAGACCGAGGAGGACGTGTTCGTCGTGAGGGGTTCAGAACGATGGAACAAGGAGCACTCGTTCCTGCCCGAGAAATCCGAGAAATGAAACGCGGTCACCTCACTACGGATATTTACTTTGTGTGAAGAATCGCACGAAATAATTCGTACAACAAAGCCGCGAAGCATATCACTCGGATGGCGAGAGGTTCAAACGCTTCAAAAACAATCCTGCCTTCTCGCAGTCCAGTAACCAATCTGTTTTTGGATTTGTTGACTCGTCTCACCAGTGCTATTTAGCAGAATGGTTACGTCTAGTCAACAATAGCTTTGTGATTTTGGCGGGTGGCGAAGACATAAACCGCTAGGCCGATTTTGGGTGCCGCACCCTTCGGTTTTAAGGGTGCCGTTTTTGAAGGCAAAAAGGAGTTTGCGGAGAAGATTGGGGCGGGCTGGGCGGAGGAGCGAGAGCAATTCGTCATGCAAACGGAGCGTGATGGCGCAGAGTTCCTCTGCGGCTGAAGCCGAGTTGATTCTACTGACGTAACGGCACGACTTAAGTCGTGCCCTGACGAAGATGGACCTTGTGGCAGCACTCCCGACAAGAGTCGGGACAGGCGCCGGTCCGACCCCCAAGTTCCACCAACCAGCCCGGGTTTGTTGCGGATCGCGGCCCGCGATTAGAATTCGATTGAGATTTCTGTTTCCACCTCAACCGGTCTTCCATCCACTAGCGTCGGTTTGTACTGCCGCTGCCGGGCATTTTCCAAAGCCGCGGCCTGCAGCGGCTGCGGACCCGACAGCACCGCCGCATTCTTCACCTTGCCATCGGCGCCGATCAAAGCTTGCACGCGCACAGTTCCCTGAATGTGGGCGGCTTTCGCATTGGGCGGATAATTCAGTTTCGGTTGAGAAATTAATTTCGCGGCTTGCACGTTTTCCGCGACGCGGACCGGCGCGTTGTTTGCGGCTGCGGGCGGATTCAATGGCGGAGCTCCGCTCGGTGGCCTCGCGTTGGGATTGGACGGCGGTCGCCCCCCCGCTGACTGCTGCTGGCGAGCTTTTTCTGCCGCCTGCTGGGCGGCTTCCTGCTTGGCCTTTTCTGCGACTGCCTGTAGTTGCGCCGATTGTTGCTTGGCCTTTTCCGCGGCTGCTTGCTGGGCCGCATGTTGCTGCGCGGCATCCTGCCTGGCCTTTTCGGCTGCCGCCTGTTGCGCAGCTCCCTGCTTGGCCTTCTCCGCTGCCGCTTGCTGAGCCGCTTGTTGCTGCGCGGCATCCTGCCTGGCCTTTTCGGCTGCTGCCTGTTGCGCAGCTCCCTGCTTGGCCTTCTCCGCTGCCGCTTGCTGAGCCGCTTGTTGCTGCGCGGCTTCCTGCCTGGCCTTTTCGGCGGCTGCCTGTTGCGCAGCTCCCTGTTTGGCCTTCTCCGCTGCTGCTTGCTGAGCCGCTTGTTGCTGCGCGGCTTCCTGCCTGGCCTTTTCGGCTGCCGCCTGTTGCGCAGCTCCCTGTTTGGCCTTCTCCGCTGCCGCTTGCTGGGCCGCTTGTTGCTGCGCGGCCTCCTGCCTGGCCTTTTCGGCGGCTACCTGTTGCGCAGCTCCCTGTTTGGCCTTCTCCGCTGCCGCTAGCTGGGCCGCTTGTTGCTGCGCGGTCTCCTGCTTGGCCTTTTCGGTTGCCGCCTGTTGCGCAGCTCCCTGTTTGGCCTTCTCCGCTGCCGCTAGCTGGGCCGCTTGTTGCTGCGCTGTCTCCTGCTTAGCCTTTTCTGCGGCTGCTTGCTGCTGCGCCGTTTGCTGTTTGGCCTTCTCCGCTGCCGCTAGCTGAGCCGCTTGCTGCTGAGCGGTCTCCTGCTTAGCCTTTTCGGTTGCCGCCTGTTGCGCAGCTCCCTGTTTGGCCTTTTCCGCTGCCGCTAGCTGAGCCGCTTGTTGCTGGGCAGCTTCCTGCTTGGCTTTTTCGGCGGCTGCCTGCTGTGACCCAGCCGCCGCAGCCGGAGCTCCAGGCGCGGGAGGATGGGCCTGTTGCGCAGTGTTTAGCGACGTTGCCGGCTGGGGCTTTTTCGCTGCCGTTTCGACTGGTTTGACCGCGGGCGCCAGAGGAGCCGTCTTCACAACTCGCGCAACGGGTTGGGGCGTTGCCGCGCGGAGATTCTGCACGGCCTTGGCGTCAAGTGGCTTGCCAGGATTTGCTTGCAAGGCCTGCTGCTTTTGCGCAAATGCTACCGGCGGTGGCGGCGGCGCGACCTTGGCGATTACCTGCCGGCTGGCGACGGCCGCCGGGGGCTTCGGCGGAGCACTCGCAGCTTTGGCGCTCGCCGTACTCGCCTTATTGGCACCCATCACGCTTGCTCTCTCGGGAGCCACCGGCGCGCTGTGAACCGCGGGAGCCGCCGTGATGGCGCTCGGAGCGACTTTAACCGCTGCATGTGCCACCGGCTGCGCGTTCACGAAAGTTGCCCGGGGCACTGCCGTAACGGCACCCGTCACTCTTTGATTTACATAGGTCGTCGTCTGAACGTTGTTGTTCACCACATTCGTGATTGTCGTCTGCTTCACCACGGTGTTTGTGACGTTCACGTTCGTGACGTACGTCGGGCTTGCCTGGTGCGCCGGCACATACACTTCACCCGGCGCCAGCGGAACCCACGCCACTCCACCGCCGTTTCCGAAATCTCGCGATGAATTCGAATCCCCCACGAAGGTAACGAGCGCCGGGGAATACACGGACCGTTGCGGGGACACATCATGGTGCGCTTCACGGTGCGGCGGAACCCAAACCCAACCTCCGCCGTTGTATCCGCCATCCACGTGCGCCCACCGGCCGTAATGCGATGTCACAAATCCAGCAGGCGCGTCGTCCACCCACGTCCAACCCCATGGATCGACCCAAACCCAGTGACCGTCTCTGTACGGCGCCCAATCTCGCGAGACTCGCGTCGGAACCCAGACGGAACCGTAATTAGGATCCGTCCTCCAGGTGCCATTTCGATCAAGGTCTTCCGAGCCGGTGAGTTCCGGGGAAACGTAACGGGCTGACCGTGAGTGTTCTTCGCGCACTTGCCGGCTGTACGACCACCGATCGAAATTATCCCTGCCCGGAAGATCGTAAATGTCATAGGAAATATAATCCGTGCCGGAGACTTGAACCTGGGAGCCTCCGTCCACAAGAAACGCCTGCCCTCCGCCGTTAATCTGCCCCTGGCCGTCGCGTAGCGTAATGGTTGTGAAGCTGCCTTGCGGATCGGCGGTAATGCGGTAATCGCCGCGCCGGAGCACGGTAAACGCGAGGTTCGGCGTATCCACCTCGAACACGTCGTCGCCGTAAAGATTCCGCACACGCACATCGATTGTTCCGGAGTTCAACTGTATCTGAACGGTACGGTCATCCAGATTCAGGAAGGAAACCGAGGTCTGCCCGCCCACGCGAATTGCCGTTGAGCCGATATGCATCTCAGCTCTCGAGCTGTCGCCTGTCCAGAGACTGTCTCCTGAAGTCATTGGCCGGTTCAGGGTGGCCCAACCCCAGTCAGTCTCGCCGCCCGGCTGGAAGGAAACTTCGCCCTCCACATAATTCAGCCTGGCCACACGCATTGGTGGATCATCAAACGCGAAAGCAGGTCGCACAACCACAACGAACAGGCAGAGCACCAGGCATACGCGCCCGCAAATATTTGCAAAACCGAAGGGTGTCTTCATCACTCAGCTCCATCCGGGCACCCAATGGGCGCCCCATTCTCGAGTAAAAGGCATGTGAACGTGACTTTGCTCAAAGGACTTCTCGGAAACGTTATTCAGGCAACCCAAATCAGACCCGGACCTGGATGCTCGTTTCCGTCCAAGTATTCAACGCCTTAATTGTTAGGATAAATCTACAACCGATAGCTTACTGTTTCGTTTTGGACACTGCGTTCTCTATTAGTACCTAACGCCTTGCTGTGCGGTCTTCTCAAACGGGCTTACCGGGTTCGTTTTCAATTCGCAGACTTTTTCCAGCGGAGTGTCCCGAGTAGAGGAAACCACGAACGGTACTGCTTTCGCATCTCCAAGCTGTAGCGGGTTTCCTTTCGGTCCTCGTCGGACAAGTCGCCCCACTCGCGGTTCGCATGGCGCGTGAGGAGCTCGCCCGGTTGCTGTCCCGCCTTCCGAAGTGCGGCAAAAGCACCCGGTGTTGGGACGAGCTGGCCGAGTTCGAAAACAGGTTGATAGCTGAGTTGCTGCATAAGAAAAACTCCTTTCGTGCCATTATCACTCGCGTGCCTGTGCTCATTGGAGAAGGAGTTCCGCTCTTCGGCACGCTACCGCGCGACATTCTGCTGCGTCGCGTAGCGACTCGGCCCAATCCGAGCGGCTTGGTGCAGAGCGAGTACCAGATTGTGCCCTAACAATCGCATGGAGTTGTCGCGGCGCAGGATCGCGGCAGGGAATTATTCATTTTCCGCGTGAGGATGTCTAAATGTCAGATGATCTAGTGCGCGGAGCTGGAGGAGGCGGGGCTGGCTCGCCGCGGTGGGCGTGCGGGATGACGGGTTAGGTGGGGAGAGCGCCATGCGGAGGGACGGACTACCGACCGTTTGGGACAAGTTGCTCCCGAGTCTAGAAGGAGCATGCGATCGGGGGCCTGTCCGAAAACTGTCCTTCTGGGCGTTGTTTTCCGCGCCCGTTTGCGATATGAAATGGGGTATAGCGGACGGTTGATTGGCCTAGTGAACCTGTGGTGGCAAAGGTGCGCAACGCCCTGTGACCGGGGCCATGAGGGTTCCGATAACCCTTTATAAGAGAATGAGATAGCACGGGAGTTTCCTGGCCATCGAGTTGCTCTTTCCGCCGCAGGGTTCCGTAGCCCTTTTTCTCTAGAATCAAGAAAGGAGCCCCATGTTAGGCAAAATGGGACTCGCCTCCTTCTCCGTTGTTCTGTTGGCAATTCTCTTCCCTGTTGGAGTTGCGAGCGCGCAAGCCGAATTCGGGCAGGGTGTGCGTACGCGCATTACACAAAATGTTGATGAAGGAGAGAGGGTCGCGCTGCGGGGCAATACGCATCCCGAAGCCAGAGCCGAGAACGATCGGGGCGCCGCTCGCGAAGACTTGCCCATGGGGCACATGCTGCTCCAACTGAAGCGCGCTCCCGAGCAGGAGCAGGCTCTTCAGGCGTTCCTCGATGAGCTGCAAACGAAAGGATCGCCGAATTTCCACCGCTGGATTACCGCGCAGGAATTCGGGGAGCGATTTGGAGTGGCGAAGCAAGACCTGGACACAATCACGCGCTGGCTGGAATCGCACGGATTTCGGGTGAATGTGGTCTACCCCAGCGGGATGGTGATTGATTTTTCCGGAACAGCAGGGCAGGTGCGCAAAGCGTTTCAGACGGAGATCCATCACCTGGAGGTGAAAGGCGAGAAGCACATTGCCAACATGAGCGATCCGCAGATTCCCGCGGCGCTCGCGGCCGTGGTATCCGGAGTCGTTTCCCTGCACGACTTCAAACCGCACGCCATGCACAAGATGCATCAGGCGCGGACGGAATTCACGTTTCCGGACGGCTTTGGCGGCACCAGCTACGCGGTGGTGCCGGCGGACCTGGCGACGATTTACAACCTGAATCCTCTTTTCAGCGCGGGCCTTTCCGGACAAGGGCAGACGATTGCGCTGATTGAAGACACAAATGTCTTCAGCGCCGGGGACTGGAGCGCGTTCCGTTCGACGCTGGGGCTAGCCGGTTACACTTCGGGCTCCTTCTCACAAGTGCATCCCGGCAGCAACTGCAGTAATCCGGGGGTCATCGCTCCGAACGATGCGGAAGCGATCTTGGATGCGGAATGGGCCAGCGCGGCGGCTCCCAACGCGGCCATCGTGATGGCGGCATGCGCCGACTCGGGCACGACGTTCGGCGGCTTGATTGCGGTGCAGAACCTGATCAACGCGGGCAGCCCACCGTCCATCATGAGCATCAGCTACGGCCAGTGCGAAACGGTGAATGGCGCGGCGGCCAACGCGGCGTACAACGCGGCGTATCAGCAAGCGGCGGCGGAAGGCGTCTCCGTTTTCGTGGCTGCGGGCGACAGCGGGGCGGCGGGTTGCGACAACAGCGTGGCCGAAGCGACGCATGGCATTGCGGTGAACGCATTCGCGTCCACGCCGTACAACGTGGCGGTGGGAGGCACGGACTTCAGCGACACGTTCTCCGGAACGAATGCGAACTATTGGAACTCGGGCAATACTTCCGCGTTCGGCTCCGCGCGATCGTATATTCCGGAAATTCCGTGGAACAACTCTTGCGCGGGTGCGCTGCTCTCGACCTACGAGGGCCATAGCCTAACCTACGGCTCAACGAGCTTGTGCAACGACCCCTCTATTGGCGCGCTCTTGGAGACCACGGTTGCCGGCGGCGGCGGCCCGAGCGGCTGCGCAACAGGGACGCCATCCACCAGCGGCATCGTGAGCGGGAGCTGCCAGGGATGGCCAAAACCATCGTGGCAGTCGGTCGTCGGCAACCCGAACGACGGTGTGCGCGACACGCCGGACGTCTCGCTGTTCGCGGCGGACGGTTTGTGGGGACACTACTACGTGTTTTGCTGGTCGGATACCGCGAACGGCGGAGCCGCGTGCGGGAGCGATCCAAGCGCATGGTCGGGTGCGGGGGGAACTTCGTTTGCATCGCCGATCATGGCCGGCATCCAGGCGCTGATCAACCAAAAGGCAGGCGGGCCGCAGGGTAATCCTAATCCTGCGTATTACCAGCTCGCGGCGACGGAGTATGGCTCGAGCGGAAGCAGCGTGTGCAATTCAACGACAGGCGCGGCCAGCAGCTGCATTTTCTATGACGTGACGCAGGGCGACATGGACGTGGACTGCGTCGGCCCAAATTGTTATCTGGCCGATGGCGCGGTGGGTGTGCTTTCAACTTCGAACAGTGCTTTCAGCCCGGCGTACGGAACGACGACCGGCTGGGACTTTGCCACGGGAATCGGGAGCGTGAACGCCGCCAATCTGGTGAACAACTGGCCGGCCTCGGCGCAGACGCCGAATTTTGCGCTGTCAGCCTCGCCAAACAACTTGGCGATAACGCAGGGAACAAACGGAGCGAGCACGCTAAAGGTCACACCGCTTAACGGCTTCAGCGGTAGCGTGAGTTTATCCGCGTCGGGTCTGCCGAGCGGCGTGACGGCGTCGTTCAGCACGAACCCTGCAACCACGACGAGCACGTTGACTTTGACGGCCAGCGCCACGGCCACTGTTGGCGCGTTCACTGTAACGGTCACGGGTTCGTCGGGTAGTTTGACGAACCAGACCAAGATTTCGCTGACCGTGAACCCTAAAGGGAACTACACCCTCTCCGCGTCACCGAGCAGTTTGACCATCACGCAAGGAACTAAAGGCACGAGCAAGATTACGGTCACACCGCAGAACGGCTTCAGCAGTAGCGTGAGTTTATCCGCGTCGGGACTGCCTAACGGCGTGACGGCGTCGTTCAGCCCGAACCCCGCAACTACGACGAGCACGTTGACACTCACGGCGAACAGCACGGCGACTGCAGGAACGGTCACGGTGACCATCACGGGCACGTCGGGCAACTTGACGCACAAGGCCACGATTACCCTCATTGTGAAAGCTGCGCCGAACTACGCTCTTTCGTCATCGCCAAGCAGCTTGACGATTACTCAGGGAACCGCCGGCACGAGTACGATCACGGTCACACCGCAGAACGGCTTCAACGGCAGTGTCAGCTTGTCGGCTTCCGGTCTGCCCAGCGGCGTGACGGCGTCGTTCAGCGCGAATCCTGCAACCACGACGAGCACTCTGACGCTGACGGCCAGCAGCACGGCAACTACAGGAACAGTCACGGTGACCATCACCGGTACGTCGGGCAGCTTGTCGAATTCCACCACGATTGCCCTCACGGTCCGGTCCGTCCCGACGCTTCCCTCGGTTTGGACCGACGGGGATGTGGGTTCGACAGGGGTAGCGGGGAGCGCGAGTTTCGCGAACGGGACGTTCACGGTGGCGGGGGCCGGGCAGCAGATCTATGGCACCGCCGATGCCTTTCATTTTGTGTATCAGCCGTTGCCGGGTGACGGCACGATTGTG
>Ga0209118_1000787_pt1 | contig 16032 bp, 18 predicted proteins | sample BlaSpr_A8_Ref_M1_FD_187988 | JGI IMG/M metagenome (GOLD analysis project Ga0209118, IMG submission 187988) | Forest soil microbial communities from Thunder Bay, Ontario, Canada - Black Spruce, Ontario site 2_A8_Ref_M1 (SPAdes) (version 2) | ecosystem: Environmental > Terrestrial > Soil > Boreal...
AGGGTTCGGTCCGAACCCAAGACGATCGTTCGGCCCGTGCCCGCCCAGGAAGACAACTCGCTCAATCCGATTGGCCAGCTTGGGATACAGCTGGAGGAAAGTGGCAAGATTCGTAAGCGGCCCGAGCGCAACGTAGGTCAGTTTCTCTTTCTCCAAAGCCGACGCGAGCGCTTCGCTCGCCGCGCTCCGCCGCCCGCGGGCACCCGGCGAATCTGCGCCCGCAAATACATCACTCGCTTTTAAGCCCGCCGGACCGCCGAATCGCTGCACGAAATCCCGCGCCACGCGCGTTGTGTGGCTGAGAGAAGCGTTCCCGTACGTCGTGCTGACACCCGCGATCCGAATCTCCGGCGAATGAAACGCAAGCAGAAGCGCATATGCATCGTCAACTTCGCGAATAGGCGAGCCGATGGAAACATCCGTGTCGATCCAGACTGTGCCCGCCGAAGCGGCCCGGACCAGTCCCAGAACCGCGGCGAGAAAACTCAGGCCGCGCATCGCGGAACGCTAAAGAGAAACACGATTCACCGACCAGGAAACCGGAATGCGGATGCTCGTGAAGATTCCCCGCTTAAATCGCCACCTTCGAAACGCGTTCGTGGCCGCTTTGTCGAGAATATCGTTGCCACTGCTCTTCACGATTACGACCGTTTTCGTGACGCCCGCCTTATCTATTCGAAGCTCATAAACACCGCTGCCACCTGTCTTGGTTTTCTGCACCGCGTGCGGATAGCCAGGCCAGTGCTTCGCCAAGGCATACCGGATCAATTCATCATCTTTGAGTGCCGACGAATGGGCGTCACCCCAAACGGCCGTGGTCGTGTCGCCGGCGGCGAATGCTCCGACGGAAAGAACCAGTGCAAGTAGCAGGACGGGAAGGAAACGGCGGACGAACATTCTTGGACGTTATCTCCGTCACGGCATGGCGCAACTTGCTAACGGACGGGCGCGCTGGATCAGCGCTCTGGGTAGCGCTCGCGTCTCGCGTGTGGGCGACGGTGTCTCGCCGACGCGAACTTTGGAATCGCGATCGGCCGAAAAACATCTTGCCGGAGGAAAGCCTGTTTCGGCGAGACGCCGAAACCAACACGCGAGACGCGCGTGCTACCCGGCGTGGTTAACCTTCGCTGCCGCTGGCGCTCCAAGCGAAGGTCTGGAGCCTAGGGGATTCGAACCCCTGACCCCCACAATGCCATTGTGGTGCTCTACCAACTGAGCTAAGACCCCGTGAGAATTTTGATTTTCGGGTGCGGCGTGGCCATTTGCAACGGATAATTAGGCCCGTCACGGCCTGTCATCCCGAGTCCCGCGACTGCGGGATCGAGGGACCCCGCGTAGCGGAGAGCGACGTCGCACGTGCGCATTCGGGATCCTTCGACTCCGCTTCGCTCCGCTCAGGATGACGGACTGCGCTCGCCTTCGCCCGCTGCCGCAGAATCAAATCCCGTGCCCTGCGCGCTCTGAATTTTCTACTTTCGAATTTCTACTTTCTACTTTTTGTCGACCCCATCCGCACCAGCGCCCGCCGCAGCGTCATCGGCGCAAAGAGCGACCGCGCCACCGCAAACCGCCGCAAATCATCGAGCGTCAAAAGCCGGCTGCCTTCTCTGACTGTTCTCGTTTCACACTCCAGTCGTTTGTGCCTTTTACTCGGCTTACATCATAATTTGCCACAAGGTTTTGTCGCGGTTCGGCGAAAATTTACCGCATACTCGTCGCGCTACAACGGGATCGGCGATGATGAGGCCACTCTTCGTTCTAAGTTTCAAGTAGACACTTAGGGTTTCAGTTTCAGAAAAACGAAACTGGCGTATGTGGGGTAGTCGGGACAAGTCGTAATTATGACGGCTTTGCGGGCGCCACAATTATTGAAATAGAAGTCCATCGGCTTTATTGGCACGCTCCCGTTGGCGGGTGTGAACCGTAAAAGGTGAGTTTGGATTCGCACCTTGTAGTCCTGAGGCAAGTCTCGGAACCAAATGGGCAACAAATCGGCAAGCTCGCTGTCCGACAGAGCACCAAAAAGCTTAAACCGGAAATCCCAAGAGGAGGTTGTTCCATCAAGAGGCCTAGCGTGCCAAGTAAAAGTCATCGTTGATTGATGTTGCAGGGCCAAATCGAAAGCAGACATCGTTTTCAAGGTTGTATGCCATTTTCTAAGATCACTAAAGGTAACCTTGCCATCTTGAAATTCCTTTGGATCTTCCTTGAACGTAGAATCGTTCTCGCGAATAAAATTATCGGTTCGTGTGAGTCTCAGCCAAGCTCCTGAGGTATTGTTAGCATCCTGAATCTGGACAACAGTAACAGCTAGGAATGACGGCTTCTTTCTTGTGCCGGTCTTGTCGCGGATGTTCGCAACGAATCCATAATTTCCCCTGCTCGGTAGTTCGTAATATTTGCCTTCTTGCATGGCCCAGAAACTGGTCATATACCTCGCCTGGCCTTCCTGGTTACTATCAGGCAAAAATGCGATGTCACCGTCATTAGTGTCGCTGTAAAACGCTGGCCTGGTGAATAGTCTCTTGGGAGCGGAGATTTCCTGACCCGCTGTAACGATGGCCGAAAGAAGCAGGATTGCCGATGGAATGGCAGTCGCTGTTGCCCACATATTAGCTGCTAGCTTTTGAACTCGAACATCGGCAAAATAAAAGTCCACAAAATCAATGCCACTCCGGCAACGGCACGCTGATAAATATCCCATTCATTGAAAGGGCCACCTACCGAGTAGATCCAAATAACAAAGGACACACAGGTTACGAGAATTTGCGGCCAGCTTTTGATCCGATGAAGGTAACGAAGGGTTACGAAAAGCAAAAGCAAGAGAACAGAGGTGGCTATTGTAAGTCCCCATTTTCGAAATTGACCAGAAGGTAGGGTATTATCGATTGCCAAATAGCCCGCAATAAAATCGGCCGGGATAAGTTTTAATAGCTTGCTGGTGTAATCAGCAGATTTAGTGATTGCTCGGGGCATGGGAAGGGGGATAGTAGAGGTTCTGTTTGGAATGCCGTTTACCGGAAAGGTCGCACACTGGCAAGCCTTGATTTTTAGCGCGAGCGGGGCCGGGGTCAGTCTGGCATTGTCGCTGTTTTTCGCGACAAATCATCACTGCAACCAACACCGGCGACGGAGGAGAAGAATCTCTTCTATGATTTCATGGCGAACGGAGCCGAGCTTTCGCGCGCTCCTCATCGGTCGGTTCACGCAGCCTTTCTCATTGCATTCGACCCTGAGCGCGTCGAAAAAGACGAGAATCATGCCAACACTATCCACTTCACCGCGTGTTGCGGGCTGCGCCTGAGAAAGTTTACCGCGCGTTCCTGGGTGTGGATGCGATGGCGAAGTGGCTGCCACCGAACGGATTTGCGGGAAAGGTGCACGAGATGGAGGCAAAGGTCGGCGGCAGTTACCGGATGTCGTTCTATTTCTTGCCTTTCTTTTTGCGAGATCCGTATTTGACGGAACGATGCTCGGCCTTGGTCACCGAATCGTTATCCTTCTTTTCGTGGATGCGAAGCTTGGCCCGGATTCCGGCTTCTTTGTAAAGCACCTCCCGAATCGCGGCGGACTTATTCCCGCAGTGTTTTTGATCGGCGCCGTCGATTCGATGGTGGCCTTACGCCACGAATGGGCATTGCTCTCGTTGAACAAATTCTGTTCGACAGATTTGAGTATGAACCCATCCGGCGCGCATTAGTGCGGGGAGCGCGGTAAAGTCTTGACATTCCATTTCCGAACCACAATGCAAGACGGCATAACCCACCCACATTATGCCTACCTGCCCCTTCAATCGCAATACACTCAGCTTCCTTGGCGACGGCATCTCCCAAGCTCGCTGCCTCCTCCGCAAAGTCATGCCCTTGGGCAATGTCGGCAGCACGCCGGCTAGCTTGCCGGCCATCCTCGAAAGCGTCGTTGGCCGTCCGTGCGACATCACCCGCGCCCAGCTTGCCGGTTACCTCGCCACCCACGGTATCCACACTTCGGAAATCGGCGGCGAACTCGACCAGCCCGTTTCCTCCACCGATGGCGATGTCGCCCCGGCCACCCGCGCCCGCTATTTCGTCATCCACGATACCAGCACGCCGCATCGCGACGGGCACTTCACCGCGGCGACTGCCACTTTTCCTCCCAGCATCAACACCACCGCATGGGGTGGAAATAACCTTTCCCACGCCGTCGGGATGACCACCCATGTCATGCTCGCCCGCACAGGTGAATCCGCCACCTCCAACAATTATCGCACTGCCATGCGCGCCACCAAAAGGGAGCGGCTGGAAGTACCCGGACCCCCCAATGCCCTTCGCGGCCTCTTTCTTCATCATGAACTGGTCCAGCCTCGTTTGCTCAACCACAGCAACCTTGATGAATTCTCACCCGACCCCGGCTTCACGCCCGGCCAGTATGAACGTCTCGCCGTCTGTTACCACGCTGCCGCAGTGCGCAGCGGCACCTTCCTCATTCCCGCCTTCCATTGCGTCCTCGACATGGACATCCCCGATGGCCACGACGATCCCCAGCACTTTGACTTGGCTGCCTGGGGTGCCGCTCTTCAAGCCGTCCGCGCCGCTATTCTTGGCACCACCATCCCCGAGGATATCCCCGGCAACAACGGCGTATTGGAACACAGCATCGTCAATTCCCCAGACGGCGCAGCCAACGTCCGCAGTGGCCCCTCGACCAGCGCGGACATCATTGCCGTGCTCCATAATGGGGACGAAGTGGATGTTTTCGAAAAACTCAACCAGTGGCGTCGTATCGCGGCCACCCAGGCGCAGTGGATCCACGGCAGCCTTCTTGCCCCTATCGGCGGGGGCGGCCCTGGCGATGACAACCTCCGCAAGATCACCGACATCGCCGCAGCCTCGGCCATCGCAAACTTCGACTGGCCCGGCCGTGGTGTTGCCCCCATCGGTTATACGAAAGGCATGGCGGTCACCTTCGCACGCGCCTTTTGCAAACTGCGCGTGGGCGATCCCGTCGCCGTAGAGATGGCCAAAGCCGCTACCGGCAATGCCGCTGACGACTGCCTGGTTCACTACAGGGAAAAATTCGCCAGTCTCGGCATGGATAACTCCGTCGCTGGGGTGGAGACCCTGCGTCACCTCTTTGTCCTCATGCTCGGCCTCGGCATGCGCGAAAGCTCCGGCCAGCATTGCTGCGGGCGCGACCAAAGCGCCGACAACTTCGACGCGGAGAAAGCCGAAGCCGGCCTCTTTCAAACTAGCTGGAACGGCCGTTCCGAGAATGATCTTATGGTCCCCCTCTTCGAGCATTACCGTGCCAACCCTGGCACCGGCTTCCTCGATATCTTCCACGAGAAGGTAAGCTGTAGCGCGAAAGACCTCGAAAACCACGGCACCGGCACCGGCGTCATCTACCAAAAACTTGCCAAGGAGTCTCCCGCCTTCCACGCCGAATTCACTGCCCTCGCCATGCGCAACACCAGCCAGCATTGGGGACCGATCATCAAGCGTGCAGCCCTCCTAAAATCCGAAGCCGACGACATGTTCCGTAAAGTTCAGCACCTCGTGGAAACCGAAGCTATTTGCCCCGTCTAGGTGCGGCCACGGATCCCGTGATCACGCGAAGAGAATTCATCGGCACCAGCGCCCTTGGCGCCCTCGGCGTTGTCACCCTGCCGGCGCTCTGCCGTGGACAAAACTCCGATGATGCCATCCACCTGCTGGCACTTGGTGATTGGGGCGCGCCCCCGGCCATGCCCGACCCTCACGACACCCAACGAGTCAAGACACTCCAAAAACGAGTGGCTGACGGCCTCGCCGCACATCACGCCGTTATGACCGCCGAGGGCAAGCGCCTCAGCGGAATCCTGGCATTAGGAGACAACCTGTATGGGCCGCTCACTGGACCGGGCGATGGTCGTCTCACGACAGAGTTCGACCAGATATATCCAAAGGATAAACTCGATGTTCCCTTTCGTTTCGTGCTTGGGAACCACGATTATGAGGATGGAACTCATCAAAACTGGAAGCACCTCATCGCACACGCCGGGGCAAATCCCGGTGGGCGGTGGAAATGGGGTGGGAAGGGAGATGCAACCTGGTATCGGCTGGATTTGCCAGCGGATATTCCGCTGGTGACCATCATTGCTCTCGATACAAACACCGACCATGTGGGCAAAAAATGGAACGAACAGATCCAGTTTCTCCACGCGGAACTCGCCGCCGCCCAAGAGTCGAAATGGCGCATCGTCGTCGCGCATCACCCGATGTGGACCGACGGCTTTCATTTCGATGGTGCCAAGGACCCGGATCTCTACCCGAAAATTCGGGAGACCATCCTGCCCGAACTGGAGGATGTCGTATTCTACGTTTCCGCCCACGACCACAATCTCCAGCACATCCGGCACAAAAAACATACAAAGACGGATTTTTTTGTCTCCGGCGCGGGTGGTGGCGATTTTACCCAAAAGCGGCGCAGGGCGTCTCCGGAGGACTATGATAATGAATTTTTCCAGGCTACCGGTTTTCTGCACCTGAGTTTCACCGCAACGGAAGCGCGCGCCCAATTCATCGCTGTGGATGAACAGGGTCCGAAGCCGGTTGGGCAAGAAGCAATCAGAAAAGCGTAGAGTCAATTTCTACCACCTTATCTCTTGCGCCCCGGCTCCAGTTACGTCGGCTACTTGGCCGACTTCGCGGTGAGGGGATGCTGATGCCGGCAAACCTGCAGGGCGATGTGCAGCGACAGGAGGCTTCAACTAGGATGCTGCCTTTGGGGCCCGCGGAAGAAGCCGCGACTGTGAAGCGGGCCGGCGCCACAGTTGCGTAATCAGACGAGCGCCAAGGTGATGATTCCTGGGAGGATCTCTATTTGCCCTTCTTCTTCTTTTTGCGAGATCCGTATTTGACGGAACGATGCTCGGCCTTGGTCACCGAATCGTTATCCTTCTTTTCGTGGATCCGAAGCTTGGCCTGGATTCCGGCTTCTTTGTAAAGCACCTCCCGAATCGCGGCAGACTTATTCCCACAATGTTTTCGATCGGCGAGCGCCTGGAGGGCCTGGTCGAGGGCAAGAGGAAGGGTGATCGTAATGGCCGTGGATTCCTTGTCTCTCACGCCGCCGACCGTGTCACAGCAAATATGTCAGGGCAAGAAAATTCAATGTTGACAAAGTGTATGATACAATAATACACATCGTTTCATGCCCAGAACGAAACTGCCAAAAGGCAGTGTGCCGGTCACGTTCCGGCTGCCGCGAGAAGTCCAACAACTCCTGCTCGATAAAGCGCGACGCGGGAAGATGAGCGTCGCCGAATTAATACGTCGCGCATTGCGCCGCGAGATCGGGATCGCACGCTGCCCAAGCCCGCCGCGAAGGAAACCTGCCACTAATCGCGGCCGACGAGAGTAGATGTGGACGCGCATTCCTTCACCGCGGGAGCGGACTATCGGATGTATGCGGCAACAATGACTGGATTCAGGGGCGGCTCCGCTGACACGTTGAGAGACGTTGTCGCTGCGGAGGGCACGACGGTGCGGGAGGCGGACGACGACGGCGGCGCAATCGGGACTCCGTCGAACATCGCAGGGACGGTGCTACCGATCGGGACGTACTATGTCAGGGACCGTCGGGTCAACACCACTTCTCCCCCTGGTACAATCCGTCCGTATGACTTTTATCTGCGCGTGCTTTCGGGGTCGCCGATACCGGAGAGGGAACCGAACGATGAGGGTGCTCCGCAAGCGCCGCGCTCCAACGGCAGGAGGAGCCGGGTGATCGGGCCGGCGACAGCGAAGGACATCTTCGCCATCACGGTCAATGGACGAGACACGATTGGGGTAATCGTGGCAGTTGATCTGGAGCGCGGCGCACCGGTATGGAATGTGATTGCTGGGACCGGAGTGTTCACCGGCACCTTTATCATAACATTGCAACCGGACGCGGAGGACGGAGGAGCTGCGAATTGACTAACAGATCCGGAGAAACATTATGATCGATAAAGTAAAACTGTGGTTTGACCCTGAAGGTGATTACCTCGAAGTGACCTTTTCTGACGCCCCCGGTCACATGCGGCCGACTGGAAGCGATGCGTTAATGAAGCGCGTGGATGAGCAAGGCCGTGTCATTGGTTTCAGCGTGTTCGGCATAAGCAGATTCCAGAAAGATCATCCGCTCGAAACCGAACTCGCTGCGGGTGCATAGGCATCCCCGTCAAAGCGGTCTGCACGCGCGTCTCCCGCGATCCCTGCGATGACGGGCGCCGAGCTTGAAGCTGTGCCCGGGAAAAACGCGATCATCATGATCGGCGCGTGATGCAACGCCTTTACCTGTAGCGGCGGTCTATGACCGCCGACCGGTGGCGCAACTTTGGAAGTTGCGTCCTTGAATCTCGCAAGTTGAAAACTTGCGCCACGCTTCCGGCGGTCATAGACCGCCGCTACAACTACTCCGAGCCCCCCGCCGGCAAACGCGCTGCCTTCCAATCCATGGCCATGCGAATCCGGGCCCGGCCGCTCGGGTGATCGAAGAAAATGAATTCTTCCAGCGGCGTCGGATCCAACTTGCGATAACTGCCCAATTTCAACGCCACCTTCGCCATACCGTCCGGTTCCCGCGAAGTGTTAATGCTAAACGCGTCGGCTTCGCGCTCGGTGACACGCACGGCCGTATTCGAGACAGGTGTAAGCAGGAAAAAGACACCTGCAAAGATCAGGGAGAGGAGAGGCAGACCCGCGGGATCGGCAATTCCACGAACGCCCCAGCTCGCGCCCCAACGCCGCACGGCGCCGTCGAAACTTGCCTTCGCGGCGGCAAAGCCAATCAAGAAGAAGAGCCCGAAATAGAACACCAGCTTGACGCTGTGATTCAGGATATAGTGACCCATCTCGTGGGCCATGACTTCGCGGATTTCCGGGAGCGTGCATTGTTTGAGCAAGTTATCGTTCAGCGCAATGCGGGTCGTGCCGAGAAAGCCGGCCACGTTCGCGCTCACGCGGTTTGATTGACGCGAAGCGTCGACCTCGAAGACTTGCGTGACCGGAATCTCATTGGCCCGAGCCATCGCGAGAATCGGTTCGCTGATCGCCGGGTCATTCAGCGGTTTGTAGGTGTTGAAGAGCGGCTCGATGTAAACGGGCGAGAGCATGAGCCCCACCATGAAAAAAAAGATCGACAGGATCGTGCCCCAGATCCACCAACTCCGCGGCGCGCGACGGAACACTGAGTAAAGGCCTACCAGCAATAGGCTCGTGACGAATAGTTGCACCGCCAGGCCAATTAACTGTTCGCGGAACCATTGGCTGAAGTTTTGCGTGGCTAATCCGTAAGCGTGCTCGCGCACGAAATTTTCGTAGTAGTGCAACGGAAAACCCAATAGCGACGTCAGGAGCACGAAAAGAATCGCATAGAGGATGACCTGCAACGCTTTGAAACGCGTGATCCGTTCCGCGAAATCGCGCATCCGCGCGGAAGTGCGCGAGGCAAGCAGGAAGATCGAGACCGCCGCGGCGACCAGAAAATTCCAGAGGATCAGCCAGTAGCCGCCTTCGAAATAAGCGTCCGACTTGGCGCGTTTGTCGGCCGGCACGGTCTCGAGCCACGCCTTGGTCGCGGTGGCCGGGTCGGTGCCGGGTGCCATCGAAGGAGCAGGCGCGGAAACTGTCGGGGCAGGGGAGGCTTCCTGCGCGGGCACGTTTGCGCAAACTCCAAGGAAAATGAATGAACCGAGCAGAAAAACAGCCACTGTTGATTTCATGGAGGCCGAGCGTGAAAGAAATGGGAGCGACCGTCAATGACAGTTGCTACAGTGTCGAGGAATTACGGATGATCACGATAGAATATCTGGCGGATTATCCGGAATTTCTTCCCACGCTGGCCGAATGGCAGCACGGCGAGTGGGGTTATATTAGACCAGGTGATACGGTCGAAGCGCGGATGGCGCTGCTCCAAGCTTCGATTGGACGAGACTGCATTCCACTCACGATGGTTGCACTGGCCGATGGGAAGGTGCTTGGCTCCGCCAGTCTCATTCGACATGACATGGACACTCGGCTGGAGTTAACTCCGTGGCTTGCCGGCGTGTTTGTCGCTCCAGAGCATCGCCGGCAAGGTATCGGCCCCCAGTTGGTCCGCCGGATTATGGCTGAGGCGGGCAAGTTGAATGGTCCGGTCCTTTACATTTACACCGTGCATAGCGAAGCCTTCTACGCTAACCTCGGCTGGTCTTTGCTGGAACACACCGCCTACCGTAACCAAAAGGTCGCGATCATGACCTATCAAGCAACTCATGAATCCCGCTGACTTTCGCCGCCTCGCTCTCAGCCTGCCGGGAGCTTCCGAGAGCTCGCACATGGCGCATCCTGATTTCCGCGTTGGTGGAAAGATATTCGCGACGCTCGGATATCCGGACAAGGACCATGGCATGGTCGTGTTGCCGCCGGAAGAACAAGCCAGACTCGTCCGATCGCATCCAAAGGTTTTCTCGCCGGCAAAGGGCGCTTGGGGAAAACGAGGCAGCACATCGGTTCATCTCGACGCCGTTGATACGATGACCTTGGAGAAGGCCCTTCAGATCGCGTGGCGCAGAATCCGCACCCACTGAAACTTGACGGCTTTAAGCCGTCAAGTTTATGACCGGCGTTGGAAACGACTAACGTCACACTAAGGCGCCGCCGCAGCTCGAGCCGGCGCCGGCGGTGCAGCCAAAGCAGTGGTCGCCCGTGAGGATCTCGCGGTTCTCCACTTGAGCGGGATCGATGTCCCACAGGTGCAGGCCGCGGTCGCTCCCGCCACTGCGGGACCATTGCATCTTCAGCATCTGATTGAAATCGCAGTCGAAGACTTCGCCGGTCCAGCTAACATTGATGGTGTTGCGGCACATGAGGCCATTCACCGTCGCGGGATTAAAGGCGTCATTCAGCAGCTCCATGTATTCAGCCAGTTTGTTGTTGTTCTTGAGGTAGGAAGCGAAACGCGCGATCGGCAGGTTTGTGATGGTATAGAGCTTGTTGAAGACGATGCCGAAGTGCTCTTTCAACTCGCGTTTGTAATCGGCTTCGAGTTCTACCTGCGGCCCGGGCAGGAACGCGCCATTGGGGTTGTAAACGAGATGCAGTGGAAGGTCCGGCTCGATCCCATAACCCAACGAGTTCAAGAGTTGCAGCGCCTTGATGCTGCCGTCGAAAACTCCGTGGCCGCGTTGCGCGTTCACGTTCTCCGGCGAGTAACAGGGCATCGAGGCGATGATCTCAACCTGGTGCTGCGCGAGAAAGCTGGCGTAATCCTCGTAGCCGGGCTCGAGGAGGATCGTGAGGTTGCACCGGTCGATGATATGGCGCGGCGGCGTGAGCGCTTTCAGCTGCTCAACCAGATAACGGAAGTCCGGAATCATCTCGGGCGCGCCACCAGTAAGATCGACCGTGGGAATATCGGTCTTCGCCAGCCAATCGACGAGTTGATCGATGGTCGCGCGGGTCATGATTTCCTTCCGCTTCGGGCCGGCGTTCACATGACAATGCACGCAGGTCAGGTTGCAAAGCTTGCCGACATTGATCTGGAGCACTTCGGTCCTGGTGTGGCGAAGCGACAGCGCATGCTCCGACAGCTTGCGCGCGAAACTGTTATTGGCCGTCAGGATCATAGGTGTCGAAGTAGGGCGTAAGCAGCGCCGGCGATGAGCGCGGCACAAGGCAGAGTAATGAGCCAGGAAAGGAGGATGTTGAACATGACCCGTGAACTGGCCTGTCCTGTTGTCAGCCCCATGCCGAAGAGCGCTCCGACGGAAACGTGAGTAGTAGAAACTGGCAGACCGAAAAGGCTCGCGGCGATGACGAGGATTCCTGTCGTTAGGTTCGCGGAAAACCCCTGGCCGTGGTTCATCGAGGTGATCTTGCGGCTCATTGTTTCGGCTACTTTACGCGCGTTGAGCAAACCTCCAATCGCCATGGTGACTGCGACCGCGAAGAAGCCCCAGCGGATATCCATCCATTTTAGCAACAGCAGCATCGCGACAATTTTCGGGGTGTCGTTTAAGCCGCGGGCGAAACTGACTATGCCGGCGCTAAGGAAATGCGCGCCATCCATGATCTGTTGCGAACTCAGGCCAAGCATCGAACCTGCATAGCGCTCACGGCAATTCTCCTGCTCATCAATGGAGAGCGTTACGGGTGGCGCGAGATTTCGAAGGGCAAGACCTGAAGCAGGCTGGGGCACGGCGATGATCCGCTCCTCGGAACCAACGCAGACGCACCATTCCTTGTTCACGCCGCAAGCGACGCGCAGGCTGCGAAAGATGATGTAAAGCAAGCCGCCGAGAATGATGGCGAGGATTGGGCTGAGGACCAGCGGAAGGACGAAGCCTTTTCCGAGCGCCGCGAAGTTTACTCCTTTACCAACCGCGACCAAACCGCAACCGACAATCGCTCCCGTTATCCCATGCGTGGTAGAAATCGGAAAGCCCAGCAGCGTGGCCAGGATCACTGTGATGGCGGCGCCAAGGGCGACTGCGAGGAGAAATTGTTCCGAGCCGACCAGCGTCTCGGGCACCAGGCCTTTCCCGGAGAATTTCTTGAGCAACGCTTGCGCGAGAAAGATGGAAGCGATGGACCCGGCGAAGGTGGTGATCGTTGCCCAGGTGATGGCGGTGCGATAACTGGCCGCGCGGCAACCATAGAGGGAGGCGACGCCTTTGAAGTTATCGTTGGAGCCATTTGAGTAGGCGAGAAAACAGGTGGCGAGAAAGAGAGCTATGAGAAGCATATTGGTTATTCTTTCTTGTTTACGAGCACGTTCCGCCGTCGCAGCATTGGGAGGCATCGGTGGTCACGTTGTAATCCTGTCCCTTGGTTTCCTTGGGATGCCGCAGCGAGGTGCGCGAGCAATCGAACGGTTTGGCTTCCTCCAACTGGATCGGCGTCAACGGCTCAATGAATTCGAAGAAGGCAGAGTAAGGCGCTTTCCGGTAGATGTTGTAAGTCTTGTCACAAACCGCGTAGCGGCGGCCGCGCTCCATCCGGTGGTTATCGTCATCGAGAACCTCGCGGAAAGGTCCTTTGTAGACCACGGCCTGGTTGCGCTCGACGCATGGCCCCTGCTTTCCTTTGAAGGCTTCGATGGTGAGGGAACGAAACTCGATTCCTTCCACCGTCTGCCATGGTTGCTCGTCGCGCTTCAGGATCTGGACGCCGTAGAAACCGGCGTCGCTGAACGCCGCCAGGAATCCTTCTTCCGTGAGCGCGCCGGAAATGCAACCGCTCCACAGCTCCGGGTCGTTTTGCAAATGCTCCGGGACCTCTTCATCGCTCACGATATCCGAGATCACGGCGCGCCCGCCGATTCGCAGAACGCGAAAGATTTCTTCGAAGAGCTGCCGTTTCGCATGGGGCTCGACAAGATTCAGCACGCAGTTCGAGACGACAACGTCCACGGAGTCGTTCGGAACGAGCGGACTCTTGACCCGTAGCTCCTGCGCGAGCTCGTCCGCCGCGAGGAAGGATGCCGCGTCGTTAATCGGCCGCCGCTTCAATTCCGCGTCGAGCAGGTCGACATTGAGTCCCAAGTCCTGGATCCGGCCTTTCCGGAACTCAACATTCGAGTAACCAATTCGCTCGGCGACGATTGGCGCATTTGCCCGCGCAATCGCCAGCATTTCGTCAGTCATGTCGATGCCGATGACCTTGCCCTTCGGTCCCACGACCTGAGCGGCGATGAAGCAAATCTTGCCGGTGCCGCTCCCGAGATCGAGGACCGTCTCACCTTCGCGGAGGTACTTGCTGGGATCGCCGCAGCCATAATCACGTTCTATCACTTCCTGCGGGATGACCTTGAGGTATTCCGTGTTGTAATCGACCGGACAACAAAGTTTCGCTTCCGGCGCTCTAGCTCCGGCGGCATAACGTTTCCTAACTTCGGATTCAGCGTTGATCGTGCTCATAGGGTTAGAATAGAACCTGCAAGCGCAGGATGATTTCATCGAAGCCATCGGTGCCAAAGCCGGGATTGCTTGCCCGGAAGTCCGACCAGGTATGGATGTAGTGGGCCATGATTTTTAAGTCGTCGCCATGAATGTAGTAATTTATTCCGCCGGTGATTGACCGAATGTCATCGTTCGCGACCTGGCCGGGATCGAAGCTTTCGTACTTGGCAAAGAGCTGGAGCTTTTTGGGAATGACGAAGTAGGTGCCTTGGACGTAGTAGCCGTCGGCGCGGAAATCCTTGAAGGCAGGCGCCACGCCGCTTGGCATGCGAGCCTGGTAACGTTCGCTTAGATACTCACCGATGAGATCGAACGGCCCCAGATGAAACACCGCATCGAAGCCGTAGCCTTCCCGCTGCGCCGCGGATGGGGCCGTAAAGGAAGTGAGCGAGCCATCACTGTTTACTCTTAAGGTTCCCGTCGGGGAGAGGACTGTCCCTGCTTCATCGCGGCTGGATAATGCATTCGCGCCAAATCTGACCGTGGCGTCCTCGTTGAAGATTTTCGCCTTGAGCGCCTGCACTTCGAGCCGGCCGACATACATATATTCATTGTTGTCGTTCACGGAAATATTGCGTCCAGTGCCGTTAAAGATGCCGGCGTAATAGGTCAGCAAATCTTTTTGCTCGGGGAAAATGTTCGCGAACGGTTTGCCCCAAATCTCCAAGCCTACCTGACGCTCCGGCGTGAGCGCGCTTGTCACCTGACTGCGCTCGATGGTGAAGAGCTTCGGATCGGGACTTATCTGCTCGAGTCCGAAAGGCGCCTTATATTGGCCGATCTTGATCTGAAACTCAGGAAACCGATGCCAATTAACGTAAAGGTCGGTGGCCCCAAAGGCAGTCCGGGTGGAATTGGAGGCCAGCGTCTTGCCCGTGGCATCGCGGACGGTGAGACCGACGTCGCTTTGTTCGAATTCGCCTTCGAGTTTGAAATCGAATTGCTCCGCGAAATCACCGACCACATTGATTCGCGCGCGCCGGAGGCGAAAACGATCCTTGATCGCGCCTGATCCGAAGCGTCCTTCGAACGCGAACACGTCGCCGCCCTCGAACTGGGTTTGGAGCAGGCCGCCGAGCGTCAGCTTGAACTCCGAGGCTCCTGGAACGACGTAGACCGGCTTTTTCTCTTCCGGTGTCTCGGTTTTCTCGACGTTCGCCTTTGAATCGGGGACAAACTTCGATCTTTTTTCCGTGCTGAGAGTGGGCGCGGGAGATTTTTGTTTCCTCAGGGTTTTGACTTCCTGTTCGAGCTGGGCGTTTCGCTGTTCCAGACGTTCGACCGCCCGCTCGAGTTTCTCGAGACGTTCCGAGTCGGATTTCGCGGCGGAAGATTCCGCGGCACGAGCGAGCGTGAGCGCGCCAAAGCAATACGCGCAAACCACCAGCGGTGCTACGGCAGGTCGAATCGCGGAATTTAAAAAGGATGGACGTAACATGTAAAATTTTTGTTGGATAGGCGGGGGCCTCCAAAGAGGACAGGTTGCAGGATTGCGGCAACGCAAGCGGGAATGGCTCGCGGAAACGGAATCGTGTTTAGGCCGCAGATGCCGGCGGCGGCATTTGCTGACGGACGCGCATGCGCTGGAGCGCGAGATCCAATCGCTGAGCGATCGGCGCGCACGAAGCACAGATCATCCGGACCAGAAACAACGCGAGTCGCGCCAGCGGATCGCCCGTGCGCGCGAAAAGCCGCACGTCGCTCCAGGAATCGATGTCGTGTTTGACGGGCAGCATTGCGACCTCCGACCCGATGCAACGAGCGCGGAGCTGGGCGCAATCCGTGTTTTGTTTCCAGCGCACGCCGCGCAGCAGCGCGCGATTATCAGAACGAAACGCGATCAGATAACAACCGCCGCGATGGTCGGGTCCGAGCACAAGTTTTCGTGACGCCAACTCCGCAAAGGCGCGCTCGATATCTGCCGCGCGCAGACTTGGGCAATCGCGGCCGATCGCGACAACTTCGTCGTAACCAAGTTCGTGGATCTTCTCGATCGCATTTTCCAAGCGCGAGGCAAAGTCATGACCGGATTGCCGATGGATTCCAGGAGGGAAAGGCGCCACCCGGCCAGCCGACGTGAAAAGGTGAAC
>Ga0209118_1000788_pt1 | contig 16027 bp, 16 predicted proteins | sample BlaSpr_A8_Ref_M1_FD_187988 | JGI IMG/M metagenome (GOLD analysis project Ga0209118, IMG submission 187988) | Forest soil microbial communities from Thunder Bay, Ontario, Canada - Black Spruce, Ontario site 2_A8_Ref_M1 (SPAdes) (version 2) | ecosystem: Environmental > Terrestrial > Soil > Boreal...
CAGTATGTCGACCGAAAGAAACTTCACGATCGGCGATTGCAGCCCTTGCTCATTGGGCTTCGAAGCATCGTTCACTTTGACGTAGGCCAGGCCCTTCGCGCCGTAGATCGCGACAAACGTCGTGTATTCGTCGATTTCCTTGCGCGTCAGCGTGCCACCGCCCGGAACATTGAGCGCCGCGACGCGGCCATCCGGGAGATCTGCCGCCGAGCGGAACACCTTGAACTGCGAGCTGCGCACCAGATCGGTGAGCTCGGTCAGCTTTAGCGGCACGCGCAGGTCGGGCTTGTCCGAGCCGTAGTCGCGCATCGCCTCGGCGTAAGTCATGATCGGGAACGGTTTCTCCAGCTCGACGCCGAGCGTCTCCTCAAACATGGTTCGCACCAGACCTTCCATCAGCTCCCGGATCTCGAGTTCGTCGAGAAACGACGTCTCGACGTCGATCTGGGTGAATTCGGGCTGGCGATCGGCGCGCAGATCCTCGTCGCGAAAGCACTTGACGATCTGGTAGTAACGGTCGAAACCCGCCATCATCAGCAGTTGCTTGAACAACTGCGGCGATTGCGGCAGCGCATAGAAGTGGCCGTGGTGAATGCGGGAGGGCACCAGAAACTCGCGCGCTCCTTCGGGCGTCGATTTGTACAGAACCGGCGTCTCGATATCGACGAATCCGTGCGCATCGAGATACCGGCGCGCGCTCGTCGACGCCTTGTGACGCAGCATCAGATTCTTTTGCATCGACGGGCGGCGGAGGTCAAGCACCCGGTGCTCGAGCCTCACGGTCTCCGAAATGTTCTCATCGTCCATGAGGAAGGGCGGCGTCAACGAGACGTTCAGGATTTCGATTTCGTGCGCCAGAACCTCGATCTCGCCGGTGATCAGATTGGTGTTGATCGTTCCTTCCCGACGCTGCCGCACCAGACCGGTCACGGCGATGACGAATTCGCTGCGCAACTTTTCAGCGGCCACAAAAGTAACGTCGCGGTCGGGATCGCAGACGATTTGCAACAGACCTTCGCGGTCGCGCAGATCGATGAAAATGACGCCGCCGTGGTCGCGGCGACGATGAACCCAGCCGCAGACGGTAATGATCTGGCCGAGTCGGGTACGGTCGATGCGGCCACAATAGTCAGTGCGTTTCACGTTCTGCTCCGGCGGCTGATTCGATGGATTCTTGGGCGTACCTAAAGGGCGGTCACTGGCTTCCCGCGCAGACGGCGCCAGCGACGCGAGTTACTCGCGGTCAATTTCGGTGGTTGAGTACGGAAGCGGCAGCCGGCATTTCGCGGCCGACCGGCGGAAGGCGCGGCTTGGGCGCGACCACGCCCATCGAGATGATGTATTTCAACGCTTCGTCGACCGTCATGTCGAGATCGTGCACGCGCGAGCGCGGCAGCATCAGAAAAAATCCCGAGGTGGGGTTCGGCGTGGTCGGAACGTAGACGCTGATGTGCTCCTCGTCGAGGAAGCCCGCAACAGCGATCGCCGGCGAGCCGGTCTGAAAGGCGATAGTCCAGCATCCGGGATAGGGGTACTCGACCAGCAACGCCTTGCGGAACGCATTGCCGGTGTCGGAGAGCAACGTGTCGCTTACCTGCTTGACGCTCGAATAAATCGACTTTACGACCGGAATGCGGCCGAGCAGGGATTCCGAGACCGTGATCAGTCGTGCACCAAAAAAGTTCGCGGCGAGCACGCCGGTGAGCAGAAGAATGAGGATGCTAAGTACGCCGCCCAGCCCCGGAATGTGAAATCCGAACAACGCTTCCGGACGCGCGCCTTCAGGGATCAAGAGCAGCGTCTGATCGAGTGTGCTCACCAGAAAGTAGAGTACCCAGATGGTAATGCCGAGCGGGACCCAGACCAGTAGCCCAGCGATGAGATAGCGCTTCACGTTCGCTGCCGGCGATAGGTGGAGGTCAGGACCCAGTCGCCGCAGGCTTGGCAGGGGTCGTGGTGGCCGACGATTTGGTCTCGGTGCTCGTCGTTTTGCTCTCACTGGTGGAGGGCGCGGCGGCGGTCTTGGTGTCGCTCTTGTTGTCGCCGGAGGAAGCTGTGGCTGCCGCGCCTTCACCCTTTTCAGCGCCGCCTGCGCCCTCGTTTGCGGCGTCAGATTTCGCGCCTTTTTCGGCAGGCTTGCTACCTGAATGCTTGAAATCGGTCGCGTACCAACCGCTTCCCTTCAACTGGAATCCAACCGCGGACATCAGTTTGGTCAGGCTTTGCTTGCCGCATGCGGGACAGCCGAGCAGAGGTTGGTCGGCAAGGCGCTGCAACGCTTCGAGGCGGTGGCCGCAATCCGTGCATCGATATTCGTAGATGGGCATGCTGGTGTCGTCGCCGCCGGGAAATAACCGGCGAAGGGATTGATAAGAAAGGGCTAATTATAGCTCAATGTGGGGCAAAGACGGCGCCTTGCAAGCTCCGTGAACGCCGCCGCCACCAGTGTTCGACGTTTCCCGATCCTTGATATGCTTCGTCGCGGGAGGAGCGAGCGATGAGTGCGTACTGGATATGGTGGATCGCGGCGGCGGCGTTGGTCGCCGCGGAACTGCTTACCGGGACTTTTTACCTATTAGTGGTCGGTATCGCGCTTGCTTTTGGTGGCGCAGCCGCGTGGTTCGATGCCAGCGTGCCGGTGCAATGGCTGATTGCCGCTGCGTTGGGCGTCATCGGCACCTTAATGCTCCAGCGATGGAAGCGCGACCTGGCTCTCCGAACGCCGGCGCAGCAGGGGCTCGACATCGGGCAGATGGTGCAGGTCCAAAGCTGGGGTCCGGATGGTACTGCGCGGGTTGCCTACCGAGGCAGCACGTGGGACGCGGAACTTGCGGCGACCGGTGTTCCGCAGGCCAAGACCATGTACATCGCGGCCATGCGCGGCTCGGTGTTGATCCTTTCCGATCGCCGCCCCGACGCTCCGCAACAACTCTAGCGCACGGCGCGCACTAATCATGGAGGAGGCAATTCTGATGGGTTCCGGGATCGTCACACTGGCATTGTTCTTGGTTGTCGTCATCGTCATCGCCAAAGCGATACGCGTCGTTCCGCAGCAGCACGCGCTGGTCATCGAACGTTGGGGACGATTCCACGCCGTGCTCGCGCCCGGATTGAATTTCGTGGTTCCGTTCGTCGACCGCGTCGCCTACAAGCACGATTTGCGCGAAATACCTTTTGATGTTCCAAGCCAGATCTGCATCACCAAAGACAATACGCAGCTGCAGGTAGACGGTATCCTCTATTTTCAGGTTACCGACCCGAAGCTAGCGTCCTACGGCTCGAGCAATTTCATGGTCGCAATCACCCAGCTCGCGCAGACGACGTTGCGCAGCGTGATCGGCAAGATGGAGCTTGACCGGACGTTCGAGGAGCGCGATCACATCAATGGCCTGGTGGTGGCGGCGCTCGATCAGGCTGCGTCAAACTGGGGCGTGAAGGTGTTGCGCTACGAGATCAAGGACCTCACGCCACCCAAGGAGATCCTCCACGCGATGCAGGCGCAAATCACCGCTGAGCGTGAAAAGCGCGCCGTGATCGCAACCTCGGAAGGCCGCCAGCAGGAACAGATCAATCTTGCTGCCGGCGCCCGCGCCGCGGCGATCGCGCAGTCCGAGGGCGTCAAGCAGGCGGAGATCAATACCGCGCAAGGTCAGGCCGCGGCGATTCTCTCCATCGCCGAAGCGAACGCCAAGGCTATACGTCAGGTCGCCGAAGCTATCGTGTCGCCCGGCGGCGTCAACGCTGTCAACCTCAAGGTCGCCGAGCAGTACGTCGCCGCGTTCGCCAACCTGGCCAAGACCAATAACACGCTCATTGTCCCGTCGAACCTGTCCGATCTCGCCGGGCTGGTCGCGACTGCGACAACGGTGTTCAAGGCGCAGGAGAAGTAGAGCGTGCAGATCGACGGCAACATATTTTTTGTCACCGGCGCGGCGTCGGGCCTCGGCGCAGCATCCGCGCGCATGATCGTCGCCAATGGCGGCAGAGTTGTCCTCGCCGACATCGGCGACGCGGGCGGGACTGCGCTCGCGGCAGAGCTTGGCGAGTCGGCGCGGTTCGTCAAGACCGATGTGGCCGACGAAGCCAGCGCCAGGGCGGCCGTCGCTGCCGGACTCGCCGCATTCGGCGCGCTCCACGGCGTCATCAATTGTGCCGGCGTCGCGATCGGCGAAAAGATACTCGGCAAGGAAGGGCCGCACGTGCTCGCGAGCTTCACACGCGTCATCCAGATCAACCTGATCGGCTCGTTCAATCTCACGCGGCTCGCCGCGGAGTCGATGAGCAAGAATGCCCCGAATGCGGATGGTGAGCGCGGAGTGATTGTCTATACCGCGTCGGTTGCCGCGTTCGACGGCCAGATTGGCCAGGCGGCGTACAGCGCCTCCAAGGCAGGACTGGTCGGCATGACCCTGCCCGTCGCCCGCGAGCTTGCGCGCTATGGCATTCGGGTGATGACGATTGCGCCGGGCATATTCGAAACGCCGATGCTCTCTGGCATGTCGGTCGAGGTGCAGGAGTCGCTGGGAAAGATGGTCCCGTTTCCGCCGCGTTTGGGCCGGCCCGCGGAGTATGCATCGCTGGTCGCGGAAATCATCCGCAATCCCATGCTCAATGGCGAAGTGATACGCCTCGACGGCGCAATTCGCATGGCACCGAAGTAGCGCTGTGAGCAGCGAGCCAGGTCCCGTTCGCGAAGCGAATGGGGTGCGCGCGCCCGCGAATCAGCGCTGGCCGGCGACACGCAACACTTCACCTGCACAGAGCGATCAAGGAGCCGGCACGTCGGGCGGGGACGGAGGCGCTACGGATCGCGCCGTATCAGCGCGAAGCTCGAAGCGATGATGGCAATGAAAAACACCAGCATCCACGCCGCAAGCGAAAGATGCAGGAATTCCCAACTCTTCTCTGCGCATTCTCCGCTGCCCTCGAATACTTTTCCCAAGACGTCGGTGAAAGGCAGCGTGTCGAGCATGTAGTTGAGCCCCATGCCGCAGGAAGGAACCTGATCCGGTGGCAGCGATTGCAACCACACCTGCCGCGCCGCGAATGCGATGCCGGCGCCTCCGATCAGCAGTTGCACAATCGCGTACGCTGCCGCACCGCCTCGGCCCGGATGGTGAAAGCCGGCAATCAGAAACACGATTCCCATGCCGATCACGCAGATGCGCTGGAATACGCACAGGGGGCACGGCTCCAGCCCCTCGATGTATTGCAGATAGAGCGCGTACGCTATCAAGGTCGCGCAGATGAAAAAGGCGAGAAAGTAGGCGATCCGCCTCGGCGGTAACAGGACCAGCGCGATCGAGGTTACGCCGACGGCCATCAGTACGATGCGATATACCGTCAGCGGCGCATTGGGGCCAGCCGCCTGAAGCAGGTATTCCTGGCCCAATAGTGCGAGACATAGGAGCACGCCAACCCACGGCCACGTCAGCGCGGGATAACGTGAGGCGCTCATGCCTTCGCCAGCCCTGCGCTGTTCGCACCGATCGCTATCACGTGCCCGCCTCCAGCGCCTGATCGATGTCCCAGAGGATATCATCGAGCGTTTCCAGTCCGATCGACAGCCGAACCATTTCCGGCGCAACACCGGCGGCGCGCTGCTCTTCTTCGTCGAGTTGACGATGCGTCGTCGACGCCGGATGAATGACCAGCGTCTTGGCATCGCCGACATTGGCCAGATGCGAAAGGAACTGGACCGACTCGATGAATCGCACGCCGGCCGCGGCGCCTCCTTTAACGCCAAAAGTAAGGATGCCTCCCGCACCTCGCGGGAGGTAGCGTTGCGCCAATGCGTGGTAGCGATTTCCCTCCAGCAACGGATAGCTGACCCATTCGACACGGGGATGCGCGGCGAGGTGTCGAGCGACGGCCAATGCCGACTCGCAGTGGCGCGGCATGCGCAGGTGCAGCGTCTCGATCCCTTGCAGCAGCAGGAACGCGCTAAACGGAGCGAGCGTCGGCCCCAGCGTTCGCATGGTTTCCATGCGAGCTTTCATGGTGAAGCCGAAGTCGCCGAAGGTCTCGTGGAAGATCACTCCGTGATAGCCACGCGATGGTGTGGTCATCTGCGGGAACTTGCCGTTCGCCCAGTCAAACTTGCCGGACTCGACAATGACTCCGCCCATGGTCGTGCCGTGACCGCCCAGATATTTGGTCGCCGAATGAATCACGATATCGGCACCATGCTCGAGTGGTCGGCACAGAAACGGCGAGGCGAGCGTGTTGTCGATGACCAGCGGCACGCCGGCGTCGTGCGCGATCGACGCGACCGCCGCGATATCGAGCACATTCAGCTGTGGGTTGCCGATCGTTTCCGCGTATAGCACCTTGGTTTCGGGGCGGATCGCGTGGCGAAACGCCTCCGGGTCGTCGGAATCGACGAAGCTGGTGGCGATGCCGAACTGGGCGAACGTGACCGCAAGTTGCGAATAGGTGCCGCCGTAGAGCGTGCGCGAGGCGACGATGTGGTCGCCGTTCTGCGCCAGCGTCAGCAGCGCGGTCATCTGCGCGGCCATCCCGGTCGCCGCGGCCAGCGCCGCACGGCCGCCCTCGAGGGCGGCGACGCGCTCCTCGAAAGCCGCCACGGTGGGATTCGAAATGCGCGAATACACATTGCCGAACGTCTGCAGGTTGAACAGGCTCGCGGCGTGATCGGCGCTGTCGAACACGAACGAAGTCGTCTGATAGATCGGCAGCGCGCGGGCGCCGGTCGCGAGGTCCGGAATGTGCCCTGCGTGAAGGCACAAGGTGTCGAAGCCGTATTTGCGGTCGGCCATGTGCGTCAGCTGGCGCGGCGGGCGGAGACGACCCCGGTGTTTACGCCAGCCCAGTTGAGGCCGCCCATGATGCGCGCGTGTTCGATTTTCACGCAGCGATCGAAGACGACATCGAGTCCCCCAGCGGTCGCAATGCTGGCGGCTTCGTCGTTGCGAATGCCAAGCTGCATCCAGAGGACCTTGGCGCGGATGGCTACCGCATCGCGCGCGATGGGCACCATCTCGCTCGCCCGGCGAAAGCAGTCGACGATTCCGACCGGCTCGGCGATGTCGGTGATGCTCGGATAGCATCTTTGGCCGAGAACCTCAGTGTAATTCGGGTTCACCGGAATGATGCGATAGCCATGATCCTGCATGTACTTGGCTGCGAAATAGCTCGGTCTGTGCCATTGCGCGGATAGACCGACGACGGCGATGGTTCGTTGCTCTGTCAGGATTCGGCGCAGGCCGGCGATGTCGTCGACGATCGGCATGCCCAAGTCTAATGGAAATCGGCTCCGTCGATCGCGTTCGGGCGCCGCTGGAAGCGCCTGCTGGCGCCTCGCCGGGAGGTGTAAGGCCCGCACTGCTCCGGACGACTGAAAATGTGGCAATCTTCACCCTCTTGGGCGGTCCAAGCGACAACCAGTCACGAAGGAGATGCAATGAAACGACGCACGGTGCTCGGGGCATTGGCGGCTGCGCCGCTCGGCGTAGCGGCCATAGGATGGACGCGCTTGGTCACGGCAGCCGATACCAAGCCGGCACCACCGCTGGCCGAAATCCAGCAGAATTGGCAGACATTGCTTGCCAAGGGCGCGGACGTCGCGCAATCCACGGCGCCGATTCAGCGGACGGAGGCGGAATGGAAGCAGTCGCTGCCCGAGCCCCAGTTTGCCGTGCTGCGCAAGGAAGCCACCGAACGGCCTTTCTCGAGTGCGCTCAACGACGAAAAGCGGGCGGGGGTGTTCGTCTGCGCAGGGTGTACGCTGCCGCTGTTTACCTCGCAGATGAAATTCGATAGCGGCACCGGATGGCCGAGCTTTTTTACCAGCATTCCGGGGCATCTCGCGACCAAGCAGGACCTCCAGCTTATCTTGCCGCGGACCGAGTATCACTGCACGCGCTGCGGCGGGCATCAGGGACATGTCTTTGATGACGGGCCGCCGCCGACCGGCCAGCGCTGGTGCAACAATGGCCTGTCGCTGAAGTTCATCCCAGCGACCGGCAAGGCCTGAGGCGGAGCCCTGAAGCGAACGCGGGACACGGAACCAATCGCGGGCGGAAAACTCTATCGGGCATGAGGGCACGGCGGCTTGCACGTTAAGCCGCCGGCGCATGACGCATTCGTTACCCGGATGGAGGCTGTGATGCCGGCAACTCGACGGTTCTTGCTTGGTCTGGTCGTCATCAGTTTTGCGGCTGCGGCACACGCCGACGAGGGCACGCTGCCACCGGAGCGCAGTCAAGGCTCGGTGACCTACGTCAGCGGGGGTATCGGGAAGGACGAATCCGACGCGATGAAGCAGGCAGCATCGCGCTACTCGCTCGCAATCGAGATGGCATCACCGGCGAGCCCGCGCGCCGAATATGTCGCCGACGTAAAAATCGATATCCGCGATCAGCGGGGAGCCACGGTTCTCAATACCATCAGCGACGGTCCGATTCTGCTCGCGAATCTGCCGCCGGGTCGCTATAGGGTCAACGCCACCAAGAACGGCGCATCGCAACAACGCGATATCGTCGTTAGTTCGGGCGCCCGTCAGCGGGTGATGTTCTCGTTCCCGGAGTGAGTATTGCCAACTGAGCCCAGTTGAGCCCAACTGGCTCGGGTTGGGGTCAGCCGCGCGCTTCCGTCGCGCGCTTCTTCTGATCGCTGAGCTCCTCGCGCACCGCGCGGAGCCTGCTTTCGGCGGCTGAAGCCTGGTAGAAATCCCCGTCTTTCGCCTTCACGGCCAGCTCGAACTGCACCACCGCCGCCGGAAGATTCCCTTGCCACGCGTAGTACTCGGCCTGGTGCTGATGCTGGAGCATTTCCTTGCCGAGCGCGGCGTACGAGCGCGCCGCAAGGAGATGCAGGAGACCGTCGCTTGGGTAGTGCTGCAACTGCTCTGCGACGAACAGTGCCGCCTTATCCGGTTGCTTGTTTTTCAACAGCGCCTCCGGATAGTCGTACACCAATTGCATCTTGGCCGGGTAGCGCGCGAGCGCACGCTCATAGCGCGTGATGGCCGCGGGAAGCAGTCCCGACTGCATGAGGACCTGCCCCGCCATGGCTTCGATCATGGGGTGCTGAGGCGCGGTTCGTTCCAGCGTCGCCAGCTCGGTCTGCGCGCGCTTGAAATTCTCCGCGCGCAACAGTGACGCCACCAAGCCATAGCGGGCGGCAATCGCGTCATTGTATTTTTTCTCGGCAATCGCGTCTTCAAAGAACAATATCGCTTCCTGGGGCGTCCCTTGATAGCTCCGGACCAGCGCGCGCACCATGTTGAAGTCGGGCGAATCCTTGATTTGCCGAAACGGCTTGCCTTGTGCTCGCGCCTGCGCGTCCGCGATGCGCTCGTAGGTAACCGGGTGATCGCGCAGATAGGACGGCGTGTTGCCTTCGACGAAGCGGGTTGAGCGCTGCAGCCGCTCCATTAAGGTCGCCATTCCCGTGACGTCGAAGCCCGCGGCGTCGAGTCGCTGAAAGCCGATGCGGTCCGCTTCCTGTTCGTTCTGGCGGGTGAAGTTGATCTGCATCTGAATCGCGATGCCCTGTGCCGACGCGATCGCCGCCTGAGTCATCTGGCCGCTGTTCGAGCTGCTGCTACGCGATGCGACGACTGCCGCGGCGAGCGCCGCAAGCGTGGCCAGCATGGCGTCCTTCTGCTTGGAGACCGAGCGCGCGATGTGATGCTGGGTCACGTGCGAAATTTCGTGCGCCAGAACCGACGCCAGCTCCGATTCGGATTGACAGAGAAGAATCAAGCCAGTGTTGACGCCAACGAAACCACCCGGAAGCGCAAAGGCGTTGATCGATGGATCGCCAACCGCGAAGAACTCGAAATCGAATGGCGCACCTGGAATTGCCGTTACCAGCCGATTTCCGAGCTCGTTGAGGTAGCCGTTGACCTCGGGATCGCTCAAATACCCGCCTGAAAGACGGATTTGCCGCATGATCGACTCGCCGAACTTGCGCTCCTGCGGCGCCGACATGTCCGCCCCCGACGGGTCTCCCAATTCGGGCAGATTCTGCTGCGCCAGCGCCATCGGAGAGATCGCCAGCGCGACCGCGAGCATGGCGCTGATCCAACGATTTGCCGAGGGAAAGAGTCGATAAGGCATGATGCTATGATTGCCGCAGACAGCGCAAAGTTTCGGGGGCGGCGCGATGGCGGGGCAAGGTTCGCATTTTACCCACTTTGATGCCGACGGTCAGGCGCACATGGTCGACGTCGCGTCGAAGGATGTAACCAAACGTATTGCGCGGGCCGGCGGAAGGATCGCCATGCGGCCCGAGACGCTGGCGAGTGTCCGGGCAGGGTCCGCCAGCAAGGGCGATGTGCTCGGGGTCGCCCGAATCGCTGCCATTCAGGCGGCCAAGCGTACCAGCGAGTTGATACCGCTGGCACATCCGCTGCCGCTGACCCGCGTCAGTGTCGACTTCAGCGTCAATGAGGCCGAGTCGGCGATCGCGATTTCGGTCACCGCCGAAACGCTGGACCGTACCGGGGTCGAAATGGAAGCCTTGACCGGCGCGGCCATCGGCTTGCTCACCATCTACGATATGTGCAAGGCAGTCGATCGCGGCATGCGCATCGAAAACGTCAGGCTGCTCGAAAAATCCGGCGGAAAGTCGGGCGATTTCGTCGCAGGGTAGTAACAGACTCCGAGAGGGTCAGGGACGATTCCGCGAAGCGAGCGAGCCCGCGCCTTGGGGGCGCCGGCTCCTTGTACGCTGACCTGAGGATGCAATGTTGCGCGTCGCCGGCGGGACGCTCACCAATTCCACATGCTGCCGTCCTCGAGTCGATTGACCGGCAACGCGGCTGGACGATACGGGTATTTGGCAGCGAGCTTCTCATCGATGTCGACGCCGTGTCCCGGCGCTTCGCCGGCGTGCAGGTACCCATTCTCGAAACGATAGGCGTGCGGGAACACCGCGTCGGTCTCGGTCGTGTGGCGCATGTATTCCTGGATGCCGAAATTGTGCACCCAGGTGTCGAAGTGGAGCGCCGCGCCCATGCACACCGGCGACAGATCGGTCGCGCCGTGCGACCCGGTTCGGACCTGATAGAGCTCCGCCAGGTTGGCGATTCGCCGCAGATGGGTGATACCACCGGCGTGAACGACAGAAGCGCGAATGAAGTCGATCAACTGTTCGGTGATCAAGGTTTGGCAGTCGTAGATCGTGTTGAATACTTCGCCGACCGCGATCGGGGTCACCGTGTGCTGGCGGATCAGCCGGAAGCCTTCCTGGTTCTCCGCCGGCGTCGGATCCTCCATCCAGAACAGGCGATAGGGTTCAAGCGATTTGCCCAGCCGCGCGGCCTCGATCGGCGTGAGGCGATGGTGCACGTCGTGGAGGAGGTGATGATCGAATCCGAAGCGCGCGCGGATCGCGTCGAACAGCCTTGGCGCGTGGTCGAGATACTTCGCCGTGGACCAGACGTTTTCGGTCGGAATCGCGGCGTCCGCCGGCTCGTAATACAGCCGGTCTTTCGACACGCCGTAGGTCGATGCGAGTCCCGGGATGCCGGACTGAGCGCGGATTGCCTTGTATCCGAGATCGATGTAGCGCGCCACTTCGTCGAGCGTTTCGGCGACGTCCTTTCCATTGGCGTGACCGTAGACCATCACGCCGTCGCGGCTCTTCCCGCCGAGCAATTCGTACAGCGGCATTCCCGCCATCTTGCCCTTGAGGTCCCACAGTGCCGTGTCGACGGCGGCGATCGCGCTCATCGTCACCGGCCCGCGGCGCCAGTACGCGCCCCGATAGAGGTATTGCCAGATATCCTCGATCCGCGCCGGATCACGACCGATGAGGGTCGGGACGATGTGCTCGGTGAGATAGGCCGCGACGGCGAGCTCGCGACCATTGAGCGTAGCGTCCCCGATACCATGGACGCCCTGGTCGGTTTCGATTTTCAGGGTGACAAAATTCCGGCCCGGGCAACAGACGACGATTCGGCAGTTCGTTATTTTCATGCTTGCACCGTGGTGAGGGACTTGAACGTCGACGCGAGGCAATGTCGGCACCGCGCCTCCCGAGCTCGGCGATCACCTGAAAATCGCCGGTCGGGTGGTATGGTGGTTCGACCACTTGACCACATTATAGCCGGGCGTTAAGATGGGTTCAACGCGATGCGCTCGGCCACCGCAGTCGCGAACCAAAATTGGCTGAACCGGAGGAGACCCCGTTGCCTTTGCAGGTTGTCGAGCCGCGCCGCTTGTATCGGCAGATCGCGGACCAGATTGCGGGTCTTATCGCCGCTGGAGAGTTCAAGCCGGGATCGCGTCTGCCGGCCGAGCGCGAACTGGCGACCAAGCTCGGCGTGAGTCGCGCGTCGGTGCGCGAGGCCATCATTTCCCTGGAAATCGGTGGGCTGGTCGAGGTGCGAATCGGAACCGGCATCTTCGTGACCGCGTCCGCGGCTTCGGCGGGCACGCGGGATCGAGACGTCGGTCCTGGTCCGTTCGAGCTCTTAAGCGCGCGTAAGTTGATCGAAGGTGAAATTGCGGCGCTGGCGGCTGCGAATGCCAGCGACCACGATATCGAAGGGCTGCGACAGACCGTCAGGCGCATGGAGTCCAACGTCGACGATTTCGGCGTCCGGGAGGAGAGCGATCGCGATTTTCATCTGCGACTGGCCAAGGCATCCGGTAACGGATCGCTCGAGCTGGTGGTCGAAGGATTGTGGGCGCAGCGCGCCGAGCTGTGGGGGCGAATGCAAAAGCATTTTCACACCACCGACCTGGCGCGACAGACCATTCGCGATCACGCCGCCATCGTCAAGGCGATTGCCGCCCACGATGCATCGGGTGCGCGCGCCGCGATGCGACGTCACATCGCGCGTGTGGTGCACGAATTCGAGCGGGGCCTCGAAGGAGCGGCGCAGACGCAAAAACCGACAGGACCATCGAGTGCGAGGCACGGCAGGCGGGCGATACTGCCGACGCCATAACGCGTCGAGGACAAAGGAACGATCTGCAAAGCGCGTGGCGCTGCCGCCGCGCATACCCGGCTGAAATCCACGTCGTATCCGATCCAAAATCGATTTTCCAGAGGAGGAGCAATGAATACGGTCAAGTTGAATCCCGGTGGCGCACGCCAGACGCTGCTTTGCGCGGGCGCACTTTGCGCGGCGCTGTTTGGTATCGCGAGTCCACTTTTGGCGGCGCCGGTCACCATCAATATCGTCGATGTCGCCGGCAACCTCGCGCTGACGCAGGACGCGATCGAGGGCTACCAGAAGAAGCACCCGGAGCTGATCTCCAAGATTAACTTTACCAAGGCGCCTGCGCCGGAGCTCCCGGGCAAACTGAAGGCGATGCAGGGGGCGGGCCGCAGCGACATCGACATGGTGCTGACCGGCACCGATTTTCTTGCTGCGGGCATCGAGCAGGGCGTGCTGATAAAAGTGCTACCCGAATACGCGAGCAAATTCCCGAACCTTACGGCGAACTATCAGCCGGCGGCTGCCAAGATGCAGGAACTGGCGCACGATTACGGCGTGGCGGTGGCGTTCATGCCGGCGGGGCCCCTGGTCGAGTACAACCCCGACAAGGTTAAGCAGGTGCCGACGACGCCGGCCGAATTGCTGGCGTGGTGCAAGGCCAATCCGAACCGCCTGATCTACGCCCGTCCGGCCAACTCCGGCCCGGGCCGAACCTTCATCATGGGGCTGCCCTACATCCTCGGCGACAAGAATCCTAAGGACCCGGTGAACGGGTGGGAAAAAACCTGGGCGTATTTGAAGGATCTCAACGGCTGCATCGAGTATTACCCGACCGGGACAGGGGCGGTGATGAAGGAGCTCGGTGAAGGCTCGCGCGACATCACGCTGACCATGACTGGCTGGGACATCAATCCGCGCGTGCTCGGCATCGTTCCCAAGTCGTACAAGGTTGCGCCCTTCAAAGGCATGACCTGGATCAACGACGCGCACTACATGGTGATTCCGAAGGGCGTGCCTCCGGAGAAGATCGCCGCGGTGCTCGATCTGATGGCGTACTTGCTGACGCCGGAAGCGCAGGCTTACACCTACGACAAGGGCTATTTCTATCCGGGTCCCGCAGTCAAGAACGTGAGCTTGTCGATGGCGCCGAAAGAGAGCCAGGACGCGATCAAGGAATACGGCCGTCCCGAGTACGAAGGCTGGCTCGCGCAGTTTCCGCATACGCAGTCGCTCGAGCCCAAGGCGCAGGTCGAGGCGTTCAGGATCTGGGATCAACAGGTCGGAACGCAAAAAACGAAGTGACGCGAACTAAGAACAACACGCAGGCCGCTTGCGCGGCCTGCTGCGAACGCGTCGGTCACCAGCGCAAACATACGCTCCAGCAGGAGCGTGTAAAGAGGAGCGTCGTTGAAGATCGATCCCACTGCAAGATCCAAGAATTGGCGCGCGAGCGCGATAGCTGCCGCGGCGCTTTTTGGCGCAGCTTTCTGTTCCAACGTCTTTGCGCAAACGCCCGCGTTGCCAAAAAGCCCGGTGACGATCAGCGTGGTCGACGTCGCGGGCGATCTGGCGTTGACCCAGGGCGCGATCGAGGCGTACCAGGCGAAGAATCCGAATCTGGTGGCCAAGGTCAACTTCACCAAGGCGCCCGCGCCCGAGCTGCCGGCGAAGCTCAAGGCCATGCAGGGCGCCGGGCGCAGCGATATCGATCTGGTGCTCACCGGAGTGGTCGCTTTATCCGCGGGCATCGACCAAGGACTCTGGGTGAAGCTACTTCCGGATCACTCGGCGAAGTTTCCCAACGTGATGGACAATTATTTGCCAGCGGCGAAGAAGATGCAGGATCTGGCGCAGGGCGAAGCGCTGGTGGTCACGTTCATGCCCGCGGGGCCGCTCCTCGAATACAACCCCGACAAGGTCAAGCAGCCGCCGACGACGCCGGCCGAATTGCTGGCGTGGTGCAAAGCCAACCCCAATCGCTTCGGTTATGCGCGGCCGGCCAACTCGGGGCCGGGCTTTACCTTTTTGATGGGCTTGCCGTATCTGCTTGGCGACAAGGATCCGCGCGACCCGGCCAAGGGCTGGGACAAGACCTGGGCGTTCCTGAAAGAGCTCGACAGCTGCATCGAGTATTACACCACCGGCACCGCGGCGATCATGAAGGAGCTGGGCGAGGGCTCCCGCGACATGACCGTCACCATGACCGGATGGGATTTGAATCCGCGCATTCTCGGCATCGTTCCCAAAAACTTCAAGGTGACGCCGTTCAAGAACATGACCTGGGTTAACGACGCCCACTACATGGCGATTCCCAAGGGCGTGCCGCCCGAAAAGCTGGCGGTCGTGCTGGACCTGATGGCGTACCTGCTCAAGCCCGAAGCGCAGGCATTGACTTACGACAAGGGATATTTCTATCCCGGACCCTCGGTGAAGAACGTTCCGCTGTCGATGGCGCCGAAGGAAAGCCAGGACGCAATCCGGGAATTCGGCCGTCCCGAGTACGAAGGATGGCTGGCGCAATATCCGCACGTTCCCACGCTGGAAGCCAAGGCGGTGGTCGAGGCCTTCCGCAAATGGGACAGCGAGGTCGGCGCGCAGAAAACGAAATGACGCGGCTGTCCAAGAGCAAGACCCGAAGGAATGGATTCCCGCCTCCGCGGGAATGACGGCAAAGGTATCTGAAGTAGAACGCCGGCGATGAAGACTCCATGAAGCACGATTTCAGCGATCTCAAGCTCGATCGCGTCACGCGCAGGTTCGCGGGAGCCGGCGGCCACGCCTTCGCCGCCCTGAACGAGCTGACGCTGACGGTCAAGCGTGGCGAGTTCATCTGCCTGCTGGGCCCGTCCGGCTGCGGCAAGTCGACAGCGCTCAACTGCATCGCCGGCTTGATGCAGCTTTCGGGCGGAAGCATCTGGCTCGATGAGCAGCGCATCGACACCTTGCCGCCGGAAAAGCGCGGCTTCGGCATGGTCTTTCAGAATTACGCTCTCTTTCCGCATATGACGGTGGCCAAGAACATCGGCTTCGGATTGCGCATGCGCGGCGTGCGCGCCGCCGAGATCGCGCCGCGGGTGGCGCACGCGCTCAAGCTCGTTCAGCTCACCG